>Ga0268386_10000827_pt1 | contig 20418 bp, 8 predicted proteins | sample RVTome_15_FD_200260 | JGI IMG/M metagenome (GOLD analysis project Ga0268386, IMG submission 200260) | Soil microbial communities from uranium-contaminated site in the Upper Colorado River Basin, Wyoming, United States - RVT150D86... ...
GGCGAGGGTGGCGGGCTGGGGGACGAGCCACGACCCGCCCTCTCCCACGTGGTCCACGAACCGGCCGTCGGCGAGGAGGGCGAACCGGCCCGCGCCCGAGCTGCCGTCGCTCAGGGCGAACACCACGTCGAGGACGAGCGTGGTGGGAGCCCACGCCGCTTCGTAGGCCCCCCGGTCGCAGGCCGCGCCCTGGGGGCGGGCCACCCCCCGCTGGTCCACCCCGGCGACGGGCGGCAGGGCGCAGGCCGCGTCGTCGCCGCTGTCGATCCCGGGGCTGCCCGGGAGGAGCGCGTGCGTCCGCGTCCCTCCGCCGTTGGCGAGGAGAGCGCCCAGCCGGGGGTCGGTGTTCACGAGGTCGGTGGCCTCGTCGAGCTGGCAGGTGTCGCCGTCCTCGAGGTTGTGGCCCCCCGACGCGACCACGAGCGGGAAGCCCGCGCACCCCGCTCCCCCGTTCCCCGCGAACACGGTGTCGACGAGGCCGGTGTCCGCGGCGCCGTCGAACGGGGCGGCGAAGAGGCCTCCCCCGGCGCCCGCGGCCTGGTTGCCGGCGATCGTGCTCGCGACGAGGGTGAGGGTCCCCCGGCCTCCGGACAGCCCGCCGTTCATCAGCCCGCCGCCGAGGCCGCTGATCGGCGAGCCCGTCCCGGCCGCGGAGTTGCCGCTCACCGTCGAGTTGGCCACGATGAGCGCGCCGTTCAAGTTGTAGATCCCCCCGCCGTTGCCGACCTGGAAGGCGTCCCCGGCCGCGGTGTTGTCGCTGACCTCGCTGGCGGTCACCGCCGTCTCGAGCGTGTAGCTTCCCGCCAGGTCGAAGCCGCTGCTGATCCCCCCGCCGTTGACCGCCCGGTTGCCGGTGATCGCGCACCGGTCCACGGTCAGGCGGGCCGTCCCCTGGCGGACGCCACGGAAGAGGCTGTTCTGGATCCCTCCCCCGAGCCCCCGGAAGTGCTCGACGCCCTGGGCGTGGTTGTCGGCGACGGTGACTCCGGCGAGGGTGGCGGTCGCGGTCCGCCCGCTCGCCGCGGCGTTGTCGATGCCGCCGCCCCCGACCCCGGAGGTCACGTTCCCGGTCACGGTGCCCCCGGTGATCGTCATGGTGGCGTCGGTCGGCGCCGCGTGATTGGCGAGTCCCCCGCCCCGGGCCAGGTCGCCCGTGCCCGTGCTCTCGTTGGCGCCGACCGTCGCGTCCCTCAGCTCCGCGGCCCCGCCGGCGTTCCTGACTCCTCCGCCCGCGTTGACCGCGGCGTTGCCCGTGATCGCGCTCCCCTCGATCACGAGCGCGCCCAGCACGTTGCTGATCCCGCCCCCGTCGGTGCCGGACCGGTTGCCGGTCACCGAGCCGCCGACCAGGGTCGTCCGGCCGAGGTTCAGGATGCCGCCGCCGCCCAGCCCGGTCCCGTCCGGGTTGGCCGCGCCGCCCCGCGCGTGGAGGTCCCGCAGGGTCAGCGACCCGCCGGGAGCGACGAGGAAGACGCGGAAGGGAGGGGTGCCGGCTTCCTGGCTCCGCTCGACCGTCGAGCCGCGGCCCTCGATCGTGAGGGCGCCCTGGACCACCGGCAGCCCCGTCCCGTCGTCGGCCGGGTTGTGGGGGAGCACCAGCGGGTAGACGGCCGCCGCCGCCAGCTCGATGGTCGTGGCCGGTCCTCCGGCCGCGCAGTCCGGGTGGGGGGCCCCCCCGGCGTTGGCGTTCTCCATGGCCTCGGTGAGCGAGCACAGGCCGTCGGGCGCGACGCCGGGAGCGGTCGTCGTGACCGGGATGAGGCCCTGTCCCCAGGCCCGCCCTCCCGCCGGCCCCGCGAGGCCGAGCAGCACGAAGGCGGCGCACCATGAGCCGCGCCCACGGCCGTATCGAGGCATATGCCTCCTGGTCCCGATCGAGAGAGTCGATCGCCAGCATAGCCCCAGCCCGGGGAGGGGATCAAGGAATGCGGCGGCTCGGTCCCTCCGGCATCCCCGCTGCGGCGGGCCTGTCGCTCTTCACCGAGCGCTGGAGGGAGGGGGCCGGGGACCGGCCCCCTCCGAACGACGGACGGCGACGGGCGGGCTAGTGCTTCCCCCCCCCGTCGTCGTTGACGATGACGACCCCGCCGAGGCCGTCGCCGACGGTGCCACCGGTCGGGGCGGCGAGGAGCACGAAGAAGAACTCGTGTCCCTCGGGCAGGCGCTCGCCCCGGACCTGGACGGTGGCGGTCGCCTCGAGCTGGAGCGGGGCGATCGTGACCTGGGCGAGCTTCGGGATGAAGTCGAGCCAGGGCATGGCCGTCCCCGGCCAGGTGAAGTACCAGACGCTGACCGGCTCCGGGGAGGCGTGGGACAGGGTCACCTTGAGGTTCGCGGGGGTGAGGCCGGAGTTCCCCTCCACGACCACCGCGTCGCCGATGGAGATCGACGGGGGTTCCTCGGACACGCACGCGTAGACCGTCGGGTCGTCCACGTACCAGCCGAAGAGCCCGGCGCAGCCGTCGTTGCCGATGTCGAAGCGGAGCCGCACGGTGTCGCCCGGCGAGGCGTAGGGGGCGAGGTTGACGTGGGAGCGGCCCCAGGAGCCCTCCACCGAGCCCCCGTCGGCCCCGGTGAAGGCGGGCTCGCCCGCCATCGGGTTGGTGTTGCCCTCGAGCACCGTGAAGAGCGAGGCGTTGGTGGGGTTGTAGGCGTAGTCGGCGGGGGCGACCACCTGCCAGGGGCCGCCGTTCGCGCTGACCTTGAGGTTGCCGCCGTCCCAGCCCGGCTCGGTGGCCACCCAGTGGTCGAAGGTGAGGCGGGGAGCGGCCGCGCCGGCGGGCAGGGCGATCGGGGGGCTGGTCAGGTGCAGGACGCCCGATTCGTCGCCGCCGGGGGCGCAGGTGCCGCCGGGGAAGTCGATCCCGAACAACGCCGAGCCGTCCCGGTCGGGCAGGCTGCTCACCCACTCCCAGTCCCGCGGGGTGAACTCGGGGTTGACCGCGGTGTGGCTGACCGTCCAGGTCCCCAGGGGATTGGTCTCGAAGCTGTCGAAGAAGAGGTCGACCTGCCGCGTCCCCGCCTCGCAGCGGTCGGGGGGGTCCTTGGCGAGCAGGGGCTGGAAGGCGCACTGGGTGGGGGGCGTGCGCAGCTCGACCGCCGCCGCCGCTTTCGCCACCTCCGCGCAGTCGGCGGGGCCGATCACGTCTCCGGGGAGGCCCGACGGGCCGGGCAGGTCATGCCCGACGAGGTCGGCGCAGGAGGCCTCGAGGGCGTCCGCGTGGTCCGCGAAGTCGCTGGCCGGGACCTGGTAGACGGTCATCGCCCGGTAGTAGACGTGGACGGTCTTGACGAGGCCGAGGGGGGCCACCGTCTGCCCGTTGTAGGTGCCGCCGTCCACGAGCAGGGCGAAGGCGTGGTTGGGGACGCCGGAGTTCGTGTGGACCCCGCCGCCGTCGCTCTCCGCGCAGTGGTACTCGGTGTCCGACACCTTGCCCGGCGAGCCGAGGCAGATCGGGGTCCACATGTCGCGGATCGCTCCCCCGAAGGCGGTCGCGTCCTCGCCCACGAGCCAGCGGTAGGAGGCGTCGATCCCGGGGGCGTCCGAGCGGAGGGTCGCGTTCACCCCGGGCCCGGGGGGGAGCTGGTCCTTGATGAGGCCGCCGCTCGTGAAGCCGATGAAGATCGAGGGGATGGTGACCGTGGGGTCGACCCCCGCCATGTTCGTGAGGGCGTCGCCCCCGGTGACGTGGTTGGCCACGATCACCCCGACCGCCCCCTGGAGCTGGGCGTTCTTGACCTTGACCACGAAACCGCAGGTCCCGCGGTCGACGAGGGCCACCTTGCCCGCCACCTCGGCCGCGTTCAGCCACTGTCCGGCCGTGCACTCGCCGGCCGGGCCGTCACAGCACCCGTCAGTCGTCGAGACGTCGGGGGGGACGCCCGCCCCGACCCCGTCGTCGGCCAGGACCACGTCGCCGGTGAGGCCGGTCGAGTCCAGGGACGGGCCGAACAGCGCCCGCCCGGCCGGGTAGTCACCCGCGATCCCGGCCGGGGTGTTCACGGTGAGGACGTGGGGGACCGCCGAGAAGGCCGAGCAGAAGCCGTCGGTCCGGACCCCGCCGGGGTCGTCGGTTCCCCGGCCGTTGATGAGGTCGACCGCCTCCCCGAAGATGTCCGAGTAGGCCTCGTTGAGGGCCCCGGGCTGCCAGGCGTAGATGAGCCCGTGGGTGTACTCGGTGTAGGCGTGGGCCCACTCGTGGGCGACCACGTCGTCCGGGCTGACCCCCGGGCAGTAGGAGGTGAAGACGCTGTTCCAGGAAGCGTTCGGGCAGCTCTGGGTGCGCCGGAAGACGCTGTGCATGGTCGCGCCGGCGCCGTCGTAGGAGTCGCGGCCGAAGCCCGTGCCGAAGAAGTCGTAGGTCTCTCCGGCGCCGAGGATGACGTTGTCGGCCTCGACGTCGGCGGTGGGGAAGGGGTCCCCCTCCACCCAGAACGGGGTGGCCGGGAAGTTGGCGGTGGTGTTGTAGGCGCGCCGGTCGAGCGCGTCGTAGACCCCGGTGAACTGCTCCACGACCTTGCCGGTGTGGGCGTCCACGAAGACGAACTCGCGCACGTCGCCGCCGTTGCCGACCTCGACCTGCCAGGCGAGGTGGTTCGAGCCCGGCACTCCCTTGACGAGCCCCGCCCGGTAGACGTAGAGGCGGGTCCCCCTCACGGCGAGGCCGGTCCCCTTGCCCTGGCCGGACACCCGGAGGAGCGCGGCCCGGCCGGCTTCCTCGGCGCTCCGGGTGGGCGTGACCCTGACGTCGAGCCGGGGGACGGTGATGCCGTTCACCGCCCGGAGCCGGCCCTCGCGGTCGAAGTGGGTCTTCAGGAGGGCCGCGAACACGGGGACCCCCCGGTGGCGCTGTCCGTACGTGACGTGGGTGCCGGCGAGGCGGTCGGTGGCCGTCGAGACGACGGTCAGCTCGGTATCGACGTCGGCGATGCCGAACATGCCGCCGTAGGCCGCCAGGAAGCCGCGCGACCGGTCGAGCACGCTGCCCCCGGCCCGGCGGGCGGCCGCCATCGAGGCGACCTCCGCGGCGGGGGCCAGGCGCACGAAGCGCACGGCCCCGGTGGCCGGGTTCACGCTTACCTGGGCCCCCCCTGAGGAGTCAGCGAGCAGCCGCTGGACGGCAGCCGGATCGACGGGGCGGGCCGCTTCAGCAGCAGAGCCGTAGCTGGCGCAGAGCAGCAGGAGCCCCAGCCCGGCGAGGATACTCGTTCGGCTCTTCATTCTCGTGCCCTCCTAGAGTCATCCCTCGGGCAGACAAAAAGCAGAAACATTGCGAATAAACGGTGGACAAGCAAGGAGTTTCGTGACCGCGGAGTCTAGGACGCCCGAGGCGCGCCCGTCAACAGGAATTTTGAACGGCTGTTCGGGGGCCCGGCCCTACCGACCGGTCGAGTCGCCGGGCGGCTCACTCGCGAGGTACTCCTCGAGGTCGTCCCGGGCCTGCCGGGTCCGGGGGTCGCGCTCCCGCTCGTAGCAGCCGAGGCGGTACCGCAGCAGGTCGGCCCGCCAGGCCACGTGCGGCTCGAAGGGCTCGAGCGCCTCCTGACAGCGGTCGTGGAGCCCGCCGGCCGCCGCCACCTGGAGCCGGACGAGCAGGCGCGGCTCCTCGATCGCGGCCACCGCGAAGGGCTCCGCGAGGGCCTCGAACAGGACGGGCGCGGTCTGCGGATGCGCCGACGCCAGCTCGACCGCGAGGGCGAGGGCCTGGGCCATGGCGAGCTGGCCGGGCCAGGGCTCGGTCCGGTAGTGGACGAGGGCGGCCACGAGCGCGTTCCGCGCCAGCTCCGGCTGGCCCATCCGCAGGGCGAGGCGGGCCGTCGCGGCCTCGGCCTCGGTCGTCTCGATCGCGCGGAGCGCGTGGATGTGGGGGATCGCCGCGGGGTCCCCGGCGTCGGCGAGGCCCTCGGCGAGGAGGGCCGTCTCCACCGCGCCCTCCGGGGCGTGCGGCAGGGGAGCGAGGGTCCGGGCCGCCGCCGCCAGCTCGCCGGCGACGTACCGGGCGTGGGCCCGGGCCCGCTCCCCCCCCGGGGCGCCCGGCCCGGGCGGGCTTCCCGCGATCGTGTAGACCGCGAGGCGCTGGCGCTCGACCCGCTCCCAGTCGAGGGCCCCGTCGAGCGGGGGCCGGTCCGCTCGGAGGCCGGCCGCGGCCGCGCGCAGCGCGCCCACGTCGAACAGGCCGGAGCGGGAGAGGGTCCGCGCGAACGAGAACTCCACTCGGTTGCGGTCGTCCCGGTTGAGCGGACCGCGGGCGTGCAGGCGCCGGGCGAGGGCGGGGCCGGCCACGAACCGGGCGAACACGTCCTCCAGCTCGGTCGCCCGCCAGGCCGCCCGCAGCGCGGTCCGGAACGGCTCCTCGGCCACCCGCGCCCGCAGCGCCTCCGCCTCGTACCGCCGGGGCTCCGCGGAGGCCACGAGCAGCAGGTCCATCTGGTGGACCTGCCAGACCTCCACCTCCGGGAGGACGTCGGCGATCGTCGCCACCACCGTGGCGACCGTCCCCTCGTCCACCTCGTAGGCCTGCACCCACTGGAGGAGGACCCCTCCCGGCTCGAGCCGGTCGGCGACCGCCTCGTAGAACTCCCGGGTGAAGAGGCTGGCCACCCCCGCGCGGTACGGGTTGGAGGGCTCGGAGAAGACGAGGTCGTAGCGCTCCCGTCCGACGGTCAGCGCCTCCCGGGCGTCGCCCACGACGACCCTCACCCGGGGATCGTCCATCGCCCCCCGGTTCACGGGGGCGCACCGGCGGGCGACCTCGAGCACGGCGGGCTCCAGCTCCACCACGTCCACCCGCTCCATGCCGGGGACCGCGGCCAGCCAGCCCGCGGTGCTCCCCGTCCCGAGGCCGATCACGAGGGCCCGCTCTCCTCCCGGGCGCAGGAGCGCGCCCAGGAGGCCCCCCATCACCTGGGTCGGGGCGTCGTTGCGGGCGTTTCCGTCCACCTTCCCGTTCAGGACGAAGGAGAGGCCGGCGATCGCCTGGACGGCCACGCTGCTCTCCACCCCCTCGCGCTCCCAGCGCACGGAGCGGCGCGCCTCGTTGACCCAGGCCCGGCGCGCGTTCGCTCCCGCCGACGGGGCCACGGTGGCCCGCCCCACGCCGATCGCGCCGTGCCGCCAGACGGCGGTGGGGCCCGCCGCGGCGAGCAGGGTCGCCGCCACCGCCCCCGCCCCCGCGGCGGCGGCGAAGAGCCCTCTCCGCGGCCGGCGGGGATCGAGGAGCGCGGCCGCGAGGGAGAGGGCGCAGAGGAGGAGGGCGGCCGCCTGCCAGCAGCCGGGAGCGGTGAGGAGGGGCAGGAGGCCGAAGCCGCCGGCGAGGGAGCCCGCGATCCCGCCGAGGGTGTTGGCGAGGTAGGCCTGGCCGAGGTGGCGGGCCACGTTCCTCCGCCCCTCGCCGAGCAGGGCGACGAGCAGGGGGAACTGGGCCCCCGCCACGAGCGACGCGGGGAGGACCACCAGCGCGGTCACCAGGGTCCAGCCGCCCAGGTAGCTCGCCAGGAGGGAGCCGGGCGGGGGACGCAGGTCGAGGGCGAGGAGGGCGATCCGGTCGCCGAGGGCGAAGGGGACGGCGACCGCGGCCGCCTCGAGCAGGCAGCTCGCGGCGAACGCGGGAAGGCCGACGGCCGTCCGGGCGGCCACCCTCGCGTAGAGCAGCCCGCCCGCGGCGAGGCCCGCGAGGGCGACCGCGAGCACGAGGCCGAACGTGTAGACCGTCCCCCCGAGGATCGGCCCGAGCATGCGGTACCAGACCAGCTCGAGCAGGAAGAAGGCGAACCCCACGATGGCCGCCGCGGCCAGGACGAAGGCCCGGGGCGCCGGCGACTCGCGCCGGCGCTCCTCGGCCGGCTCGGGGACGGGAGCGGGCGCGCGCCCCGCCCGCCGGGCGAGCCCGGCCGCGGCCAGCGCGACGAGGGCGTTGGCGAGGGCGGACAGCCAGAGCGTGGCCCGGGTCCCGACCGCCTCGAGGAGCCAGAACGTCGCGAGCAGGCAGCCCGCCACCGCCCCCGCCGTGTTCACCCCGTAGAGGAGCGCGGTGGCCCGCCGCCGGCGGTCGCCGTCGGGCTCGACGGCGCGGGCGGCCGCGCCGAGCGTCCCCCCCGCGAGGAAGGTGGGGGGAAGGAGCACGAGGGCCGCGAGGACGAGCCGGACCGCGGCGCCCCCCGGCGCCCCGAGGGCCGTCGTCCCCCCGAGGCCGAGGTACGCGCTCCGGGCGAGGTCGAGGAGGAAGGGGGAGGCCGCCGCGGTCAGGGCCACCCCGGCCTCGAGGGCCGCGTAGAAGCCGAGGGGATTCGCCCGGCGGTCGGCCCGCGGGCCGAGGACCCACGCGCCGAGGCCGAGGCCGCCCATGAAGACGGCGACCACCGCCGCCGAGGCGGCGGTCGACGCCCCGAAGACCAGCCGGAACTCGCGCTGCCAGGCGACCTGGTAGACGAGGGCGCAGAGGCCGGAGCCGAAGAGCAGGGGGGCGGCCGCCCAGGCGAGGGCGGGGAGGGGGGAATGGCCCGGGTCGGCGGCCGCGGGGGAAGCGGGCGTCGTGCTCCGCGCGGCCGACCGGCTCACGCCTCGCCCGCGATCGCCGCGACCCGCGCCAAATGGAGCTCCTCCGCCTTCGCGGCTGGAGTGTAGTCGGGCCGTGTCGGCGGCCGCAAACGAGTCGCCTCGACCAAATGCTCGAAGGCCCGTGGCCCTCGTGCCGGCCCGTCGCCGCCCGAGTGACGAGGCCTTCGCTCGTCCCGCGAGAGGCGCCCCCGCCCATACGCCCTAGGCGCCTGCCGCACGCCTCGATCGTTCGGATTGCGACTCCGGCCGCCGGGGCTCCTCGGGCTCTCCGGGACAACCCGTTGCCGCGGCGGGGCTTGGGCGCTGAGGCGCACCGGGGCGCGCCCCGGGCACCGATCCTGCTTCACCCGGGGCAACACCCGACCGTCCACACGAAGGAGGCCCATGCTACCGCCGCGTCCGCCGAGGCTCGCCCGCTTCACCCCGCTGCTCCTCCCGCTCGTGCTCGGCTTCGCCGCGCGCGCCCGGGCCACCGACGTGAACGGCTTCCTCGAGCCGAAGGGCCGGGGCGCGGCCGTCCTCTCCTTCACCGCCGAGGGCTACGACGAGTTCTGGGCGGGGACGACCAAGGTCGCCGACCCCGGCCTCGGCCGGGTCACCACCAGCTCCACCGCCCTCTTCACCCAGTTCGGCCTGGCCGACGGCGTGAGCCTGGTCGCGAACCTGCCCTACGTCAGCACGAGCGGGGACGGACAGGCCGGCTTCGCCGAGAAGGGCCTCCAGGACATCTCGGCCCTGCTCAAGGTGAGGGTCTTCGCCTTCGGGACCCGGGCTCGCAGCAGCGTGGTCTTCGCGGGAGGGATCCGCACCATCGCCTCCAACTACGAGGGCAACAAGCCGGTCTCCATCGGCGACGGCACCGCGGACGGCCTGCTCCGCCTCGTCTACCTCCTGCAGGCGGGGCGCTTCTACTGGTCCCAGCAGGTCGGGTTCGACGTGCGGGGAGGCGAGGCCCCGAACGGCTTTCCGCTCTACACCGAGGTCGGCCTCGGCTTCGGCCGGGCCACCGCCTCCCTCCTCTACCAGGGCTACTTCGCCGACGGGGGGACCGACATCGGCGACCCCGGCTTCACTTTCCCGAGCAACCGGGACGAGACCCAGCGCGTGGGGGCCAAGGTCTACTTCGCGGCCACCGAGACCTGGGGAGCGGTCGTGCAGGGCTTCACCACCCTGTCCGGCCGGAACTCCGGCGACACGACCGGCTTCGGGGCCGGGCTCGTGGTCCGCTACTGAGGAGGCGAGCCATGACGACCTCGTCGGCGTGTCGCGCCCTCGCCGTCCTCGCGCTCGTCCTCGCCGGCGCCGGCCGGTCGGCGGCCGCCCCCGAGCCCACCGGCCGCGACTCGGCGGTGGCCTGGTTCGACGGCCTCGTCGACGTCGTGCGGAGCGAGGGCCAGTCCCCGGTGGTGGCCGCCCGGATCTACGGCTACTCGTCGGTCGCGTTCTACGAAGCGCTCGTCCCCTGGAGCCCGGACCTGCAAACCCTCTCCGGCCAGCTCACCGGCCTCGGCCCGCTGCCCCAGCCGAACCGCTCCCTCCGGTACGACCCGGCGACCGCCGCCGTGGCCGCCGCGGCCCGGGTGGCGAGCGGGATGCTCGGTTCCGGGGGGCAGGCGGCCCTGGCCGCCCTCGAGCAGGGGATCGCCAACGAGCGCTACTACCGGCCGGCCATGACCGCGGCCGCGATCGACCGGTCGCTGGAGCACGGCCGGGCCGTGGGAGCGGACGTCCTCGCCTGGGCCTCGACCGACGGGTACGGCATCCTCACCAACTGCCCCTACACCCCTCCGGTCGGCCTCGGCCTCTGGGTGCGCACCCCCCCCGCCTTCGCCCCCGCCCTCCAGCCCTGCTGGGGGTCGCTCCGGCCGATGGTCCTGGAGAGCGGCGCGACCTGCCAGGTGGAGCCGCCGCCTCCCTACTCGGAGACGCCGGGCAGCGACTTCTACGTCGAGGGCCGCGAGGTGTACGACGTCAGCCTGACCCTGACCGAGGAGCAGCGCATCATCGCCCTCTTCTGGGCCGACAACCCGGGTCAGACCGGGACCCCGGGCGGGCACTGGGTCCGCATCGTGAGCCAGGTCGCGGCCGGGCGCGGCCTCGACGTCTACCGCGCGGCCGAGGCCTACGCCCGGACGGGGATCGCGGTCAACGACGCCTTCATCGCCTGCTGGCACACCAAGTACGTCTACAACCTCCTGCGCCCTATCGACTACGTCCGGAAGCTGTTCGACCCCGCCTGGACGACGGTGGCGGGGCTGCCGACCCCGCCCTTCCCCGAATACACGTCCGGGCACTCGACCCAGTCCGGAGCCTCGGCCGCCATCCTCACCGACATGCTCGGCGTCGTGCCCTTCACCGACGCCACCCATGCGGGCCGGGGCTTCGCCCCCCGGAGCTTCCCGTCGTTCGAGCTGGCCGCGCGCGAGGCGGCGATCTCGCGCCTCTACGGGGGGATCCACTACCGGGCGGCGATCGATATCGGCCTCGCCCAGGGCCGCTGCGTGGCGTCGCGGGTCCTCGCGCGGGTGCGCTTCCGGCGCTGAGCGTCCCCTCGGTGCGGACGTAGAGACGGCCTTCGGCGATCGCGGGGGGTGGCGGTGACCCTCTCCCCGACGTCGCCCGTCGAGTCGAGACGACACGCGGGCTCGCCGATCGATGACGATCGGAGCGGCTAGCCCGAAAGGATTATTTACACCCTCGGGACGCTCCTCCTAGTCTGCCCGGCAGAAGCTCTCCCCCGGATCCCGTCGCGGCGAAGAGGGGCGGCGTCCCCCTCTCCGCACCGCGCCGGTGGTTTCGTTCTCCGTCGGGGCCTGCCTTCCGGAGAGGCAGGCCGATCCGAAGCGACCGAGACCGGGGGAAGCCGTCCGGACCCGGCCAAGGAGGGGTGAGATGCACGAGTCCACGCGCAGGCGACCGCGCAGTCCGGCGTTCCTCGGAGCCGTCACCGTCCTGATGCTGGTCGGCCTGGCCCCGGCCGTCCACGCCCAGTTCGACAGCGGGCAGATCAGCGGCTTCGTACGGGACGAGCAGGGCGGGGTGGTGCCCGGGGCCAGCATCACCATCGTCAACCAGGCCACCAAGGTGTCGCGGACCTACACGAGCGGCAGCTCCGGCTTCTTCGTCGCCCCTGCCCTCCCCCCGGGCATCTACCAGGTGGAGGTCCAGCTCCCCGGCTTCCGGAAGTACGTGCGCACGGGGGTCAAGCTCGACGCGGCGGCCCGGGTGGAGATCGGCGCCGTGCTCAGCCCGGGAGGCCTCGAGGAGGCGGTCACGGTGACCGCGTCGGGGACCCCGCTCCAGACGAGCACCGGCCAGGTGACCAAGACGATCGAGAGCAAGCAGATCCAGGACCTGATGCTCAACGGGCGCAACCCCATCAACCTCGCCCTGCTCAAGCCCGGGGTGCGCGGGGGGGCCGGCGGGTCGTTCAACAGCTTCCAGCCGGACAGCCTCAGCACCGGCGGCTTCAACATCAACGGCAGCCGGAGCGACGAGAACCTCATCACGATCGACGGGGCCATCGCCACCCGGACGCGCTCCTCGGGGGCGATCATCGGGACCCTCAACGTGGACACCGTGCAGGAGATCCAGGTGCTCACCGCGAGCTACATGCCCGAGTTCGGGCGCTCCTCGGGGGGGCAGATCCGGTTCGTCACCAAGGGGGGCGGCCGCGAGTTCCACGGCGACGTCTTCGAGTTCTACCGGGACGAGGGCCTGGACGCCAACTCGTGGGCGCGGAACAACAGCCCGCTCCCCGAGCAGAACGGCCGGCCCGCTCCCTTCAGCTTCCACCAGTTCGGCTACGACGTCGGGGGGCCGCTGTTCATCCCCGGCAAGTTCAACAAGGACCGGGACAAGCTGTTCTTCTTCTGGGCCCAGGAGTGGATCCGCTACGACCGCGAGGACACCTTCAGCCGCACCGTCCCCACCGAGGCGATGCGCCAGGGGGACTTCGGCGAGTTGCTGAACCCCGCCAACCCGTTCTTCGGCCGGGCGGTGGTGATCAACGATCCGCTCACCGGCCAGCCCTTCCCCGGCAACGTGATCCCGGGCGACCGCCTGAGCGCCAACGGGATGGCGCTCCTCAACGCCTACCCGCTCCCCACCCCCGGGTTCCAGCGGGGGACCAACAACTGGATCGGCACCAGCCCCAACCCGCGGGACACCCGCAAGGACACCCTCCGCCTCGACTTCGTGCCCAACCCCACGAACTCCTTCTCCCTGCGGGGCTCGCTCTTCCGCTGGGAGGCGGTGGACTCGTTCCGGGGCGACTTCCCGCTGGCCCGCACCGATTGGAGCCGGCCCAACGAGTCGCTGTCGCTGAGCTGGACGACGACGCCGTCCCCCAGCTTGGTCAACCAGGCCACCTTCTCCTGGTCCCGCGACCGGGTGTACATCGAGGTCTTCCGGGGCACCGACGCCTTCGAGCGGAGCAAGTACGGCATCGACTACCCGTACATCTTCCCGGGGAAGGAGATCGAGGACAAGATCCCCACGATCTCGGTGAGCGGGTTCTCCACGGTGGACGGGGGCCCCTACCCCGCGTTCTCCCAGGGGCCGATCTGGACCTTCTCGGACAACCTCACGCTCGTCCGCGGCCGGCACACCTTCAAGGCCGGCGTCTTCCTGGAGTACTCCGGGGAGGACGACTTCGACCAGATCAACGTCCTCGCCCAGCCCGGGGACACGAACAACCAGAACGGCCGCTTCGAGTTCACGGACAGCCGGGGGGCCGGCACCGGCCTCGCGGTGGCCAACGCGGCCATGGGCCTCTTCACGAACTACGGGGAGATCGGCACGCGCTCGCAGACCGACTGGCGGGCCCTCTCGGTGGACGCCTTCGTCCAGGACAGCTGGAAGCTGCGCGAAGGCCTGACGCTGGAGGGCGGGGTGCGCTGGGTCTACTGGCCGCCCTGGCACGCGAAGCTGAACAACGCCGCGATGTTCCACCCCGACTTCTACGACCCCAGCGTGGCCGCGGTGATCGATCCCCGGACGGGCGCGATCCTCTCGGGCGACCGGTTCAACGGGATCGTCCTCCCCGGCGACGGCTTCCCCCCCGAGGCCTCGGGCACGGTCCCCGCCGCGGACGACCCGCAGTACCAGCGGCTCTTCCACGGCCTGCCGCGGGGCTTCTCCGAGACGCACTATTCGGTATTCCAGCCGCGCATGGGCCTGGCCTGGCAGCTCAACGAGAAGACGGTCGTCCGGGTGGGGGGCGGCGTCTTCCACACCCGCATCACCCTCAACGACTCGACGCTCCTCGGCGGCAACCCGCCGATCCAGTTCAAGGTGGGGGTCACCAACGGCGTCGCCGACCAGCCCACCGGGGCGACCCGCCAGGACTTCCCTCTCGTCATGACGATGCAGGACGAGGAGTTCAAGCACCCGACCGCCTACAACTGGAGCCTCTCCGTCCAGCGGGAGCTCCCCTTCGACGTGGCCGCGGACGTGACCTACGTGGGCCGGGTGGGGACCCACCTCCAGCGGGAGCGCAACCTCAACCAGCTCCCGCCGGGGACCATCCAGGCGAACCCGGGGGTGAACCCCAACGCGCTGCGTCCGTACCTGGGCTTCGCGACGATCCGCCGCTCGGAGAACACCGGCCGGTCCGAGTACCACGGCCTCCAGCTCAACCTGGAGCGCCGCTTCCGGAACGGCCTCGGCTTCGGGGTGGCCTACACGTGGTCGCGCCTCCAGGACAACGCCTCCGACAAGCGCAACATCCTGTTCAACGCCTTCGACGACCGCGGCTACTGGAGCCTGTCGAACAACCACCGGGCCCACCTGTTCAACTTCCACTACGTCTACGAGCTTCCCTTCTGGCGCACCCAGGACACCCTGCTCAAGAAGATCCTGGGCGGCTGGCAGATCTCCGGGGTGACCTACTTCCAGTCGGGGCAGCCGCTGTCGGTCTGGCGAGGTGACGACGTGGCCGGGGTAGGCGACACCACCGCCCAGCCCTGGGACCTCGTGGGCGACCCCAAGGTCTCGAACCCCCAGTTCTCCCAGGGCCGGGCGGTGGACCAGAACTTCTGGTTCAACCCCGAGGCGTTCCGGCAGCCCGCGCCGGGGACCTTCGGCGACGCGGGCCGCAACGTGGTCACCGGGCCGAGCTTCCAGAGCTGGGACATCGCGCTCTTCAAGAGCGTGCCCATCGGCAACGGGTCGAAGCGCATCCAGCTCCGATTCGAGGCCTTCAACTTCATCAACCGGCCGAACCTGAACAACCCCAACACCGACCCGCGGAGCGCCGACTTCGGCCGGGTCCTCGCCAAGAGCGGCGAGCGGAACATCCAGCTCGGAATCAAGTTCATCTTCTAGGAAAGGCCGGGGAGGCCCCCGGGGGAGTCGTCTCGTCCCCCGGGGCCTCAGGGCAGCGAGATGAGGCCCCGGCGGAGGGCGCGGGTGACCGCCTCGGTGCGGTCCTGGGCTCCCATCTTCTCGAGGATGCGGTTGACGTGCACCTTGACCGTGTTCAGGGAGAGGCCGAGCTGTCCCGCGATCTCGTGGTTGCGCAGCCCCTCGGCGACGAGCCCCAGGACCTGGACCTCGCGGGCGGTGAGGCCGGGGAGGTCCCGGAAGAGGGCGAGCTCGTCCAGCACCTCGGGGGCGATGCACGGCCGGCCCGCGTGGGCCTGGCGGACCGCCTCGACCACCTCCTGCCCGGAGGCCCCCTTCCGGAGGACCCCCATCACGCCCGAGTCGAGGGCCTGGCGGATCTCGGCGTCGCCCCCGAAGGACGTGAGCACGATCAGCCGAGCGTCGGGGTCGCGCTTCCGGATCGCCGCGATCGCCTCGAGGCCGCCCACCTCGGGCAGGCGGAGGTCCACGATCGCCACGTCGGGGCGCAGCTCCTCGTAGCGCTCGACGGCCGCCCGTCCGTCGGCCGCCTCCCCGACGACCTCGCAGTCCGCCCGCAGGCCCAGCACCGCGCGCAGCCCCTCGCGGACCACCGGGTGGTCGTCCACCACCAGGACCCTGATCTTGGCCGGCGTCGCCATGGGCACCCATTCTAGGTCGGCGGGTTAGCCCGAAGGGAGTATTTACACGCGGGCGGCCGACCTCCTAGCCTCGGGCGAACCCCTCCCCCCTGGATCGTGCTTGCGCACAGGAGAGAGCGATGATCCAGAAAGCAGTCGTTCCCGCGGGGCGGAAGCGCGCCCGGCTGTCCATCGTCGGGGCCCTGGCGATCTCGGCGGCGGTGCTCGAGGCCCGCCCCGCGGAGGCCCAGGTCAACCTGGCCCTCGGCCGGCCGGCTTCCGGCAGCCTTCCCTGCAACGCGAACGAGGGCCCGGCCAAGGCGGTCAACGGCAGCGTCTCCGGGGGCAACGGCGACAAGTGGTGCTCGCTCCAGCCCGTCAAGTTCCTCCAGGTGGACCTGGGAGCCGCCCTCGCGGTCGGCCGCGTCGTCGTGCGGCACGCGGGAGCGGGGGGGGAGAGCGCGAGCTTCAACACCCGCGACTTCGGCATCCAGGTCAGCACCGACGGCGCCAGCTTCACCACCGTGGCCACCGCGACCGGCAACGCCCAGAGCGCGACCACCCACGACCTGGGGGTCGTCACCGCGCGCTTCGTCCGGCTGAACGTGACCGCGCCCGAGCAGGGGGGCGGGGGGGCGGCCCGGATCTACGAGCTGGAGGTCCATCCCCCGGCGAACCTGGCCCTCAACAAGCCGGCCACCGGGAGCGCGCCCTGCAACGCGAACGAGGGCCCGGCCAAGGCGGTCAACGGCAGCGTCTCCGGGGGCAACCGCGACAAGTGGTGCTCGCTCGCCGCCACCCGCTTCCTCCAGGTGGACCTCGGGGGATCGGGCTTCGCGGTGGACCGCTTCGTGGTGCGCCACGCGGGGGCGGGGGGGGAGAGCGCGAGCTTCAACACCCGCGACTTCAGCATCCAGGTCGGCCCGACCGCGACCAGCCTGACCACGGTGGTGACGGCGACCGCCAACACCCAGAGCGTCACCACCCACGCGATCACCTCCCGGACCGCGCGCTTCGTCCGCTTGAACGTCACCACCCCCACCCAGACCGGCAACGCCGCCGCGCGGATCTACGAGCTGGAGGTCTACGGCTCCGGGGGAGGCCCCCTCCCGCCCCCCGCGACCCTGGCCGACTGGATCGGGAGCCACGGCGTCACCCTGTCCCGCCACGTCTTCGACGACCACGTCGCGCTCTACGTGGACGCGAACGTCGACCGGGACGACGTCGGCTGGGTCCTCCCCTTCACCAGCCAGGCGTTCCAGTACGCCAAGCGGACCTACGACCCGGTCGTCCAGTACGGGCCCGACCGGCTCTACGCGTTCCTCCACCAGGGCCAGTTCGGCGGGGGGACGATCTCGAGCTGGTTCGACGCCTTCTCGGGCTTCCGGAACGCCACCGACACCGGCGCGGGGTCCTGGGTGCGCGGGACCAACATCGACCTCATCAGCCACGAGATGGCCCACATCGTCGAAGGCTCGAGCAACGGCGTCCACGAGTCCCCCGCCTTCACGGTCTGGGGGGACAGCAAGTGGGCGGAGTTCTTCCAGTACGACGTCTACGTGGCCCTCGGGCTGCAGCAGGACGCCGACCGGGTCTTCGCCCGGTTCATGGACACGCGGGACGGGTTTCCCCGGCCGAACACGGCGTGGTTCCGGGACTGGTTCTTCCCGCTCTGGCGGGACCACGGGGGCGCCCCGGTGATGGCCCGGTTCTTCCGCCTGCTCTCCCAGCACTTCCCGACCCGCCTGGAGAACGGCGGCCGCAACCCGATCTACACCCGCCGCATGAACCTCGGGGAGTTCGTCCACTTCACGAGCGGGGCCGCCGGCACCGACCTGTCGTCCCTCGCCACCGCCGCTTTCGGCCCGGGGTGGGAGGCCCAGCTTCAGCAGGCGCGCCAGGACTTCCCGGGGGTCGCCTACTGACCGAGCGGGGCGGGGCCACGCTCGGCGCCGCGGGAGGCACGCGGCGACGGTGGTCCCGCCCCAAGGCCCCGGCGCTTCCCGCCACGAGCTTGGAGGGCGAGAACTCGAATACAATCACGGTCCCTCAGGGGGGCTCCTTGGACATCCGCCCGTCCGGCACGATCCTCGGGTCGTTGGTGGCTCTCCTCCTGACTCTTGCATCCCCGGGCATCCCGGAGACAAAGCCCAAGCGGGGGGCCGCATCTCCCGTGAGGTACGTGGTGACCGGCGTCCAGACGACCCGTGCCGCGGCGCTCGATCCCGACGATCCCGACAGCCTGGCCGCCTACAAGCACAACTTCCAGGACATCCTCACCATTTCCCGTGCGGACATGGTCGACCCGCCCCCATCCCGGACCATCGAGGTGATCGAGGACCTTGGGGAAGCGTTCTTCAACCTCCAGGGCCTTAAGACCGAAAGGGTGATCGGAGAGCTGCTTCCCCTTCGCGACCGGGACGTCGACGAGCTGATCGTCCACAGCTGGGGCGCGGCGGCGGTGCTGGAGGCGCTCAGCCAGGGGTTCCTGCGAAAACCGCCGCGGCGGCTCATCGTCGTTCAGCCACCCCAGCTCACCCCCTGGGGGGGCAGCCGCTGGCGCCGGCTGGCCGAGCGCTATCCGGACATGCCGATCGACGTCTTCGTGAGCCGGCACGACATCGTGCAGCGGATACGCGAGGGTGCCCAGCTGGCCGTGCGGCCGGCTACGGCGCTCCTCAGCACCGACGAGGAGTTCACCGGCCGGGTGCTCGCCTACTTCACCGCGCGCAACGTGAGGGTGCACACGTTCCCGACCCCCCGCGGCCCGATCGACGCCCACAGCCTGCGGCATTTCTTCGACTTCGCGGCGGCCCGTGGCCTGTACGGCCTGCAGCCGGCCGTGCCCGTCGCCCCCCTCCCGCCGGGGGAGACGGTGCTGGACAACACCGGGGACGACGCCTTCCTGGTGGCCGTGAGCCAGGCCACGAAGCGCGTCGCGAACATCGAAGCGCTGGCGTCGCGCCAGGCGGCGGCGCTGCGGGACGTGGCCGCCCAGGACGAGGCCTCGGCCCGGGAGCTGGAGGCGCTGAGGTGGCGCTACTTCGCCTCTCTCCTGGAGTCGACCTGCGTGGGTGGCGGCTCCCGGGACCCCTACGACACCTTCGTCCTCTTCTCCGCCACCGCGCTGGGCGAGCTCGCGCGGACCCACCGCGGGGACCTTTCCGGGTGCGGCCAGGCTTTGCTGGCCGCCGTGCTCCGCGAGGGCCAGCCGGTGTCCCCGGGCTGGATCCGCAAGGAGGCCCGACGGTACCGCGAGCGCGCCACCCGGGCCCAGCGGAAGGAGCTGGAGGCCGCGCGCCGTGAAGCCGAGAGGCTCCGCAGCGAGGAGGCGCGGGAGCGTGCCTACGGCACCCTCCTGGGCTCGGGCCGCACCCTGGTGGACCAGGGCGACGCCAGCCGGGCCATCCGCCTGCCCAACGACGACACCGGCGCCATGCGGGACTTGCGCGGTGTGCGGGCCAACCTCGGCCGCTTCGATGGTCGATAGGCTATCCGGGCAGGCCAGCCTGACCGTCCTCTTCGTCGCCCTCGCCGGGGGGTCTGCGAGGGCCCAGGTCAAGCCGCCGGGGCCGGCCGGCTGCGCTCCTCAGGCCTACCAGGGCGCCCTGGCCGAGGGGCGATGGACGGATGCGCTGGCCGAGGCCGAGGGCTGCTACAAGGCCGCAGACCGTGGGCAGGACGTGCTGAGCGTCTACAACAGCGTCTACTACCGCGCGGCGGCCGCCCAGCTCCTGGCCTTTCCCGGACGGTTCGACGCGGCGGAGAGCCTGCTCCGGCAGGCCACCGACGCTGCCTATGCCCAGGGGCTCATGGTGCCTGGCGGCATGATCCCCGTGGCCGACACCCTGCTCCTCACCGAGGCATTCATCCACGAGCGCCGGGGGGCAACCGTCGAAGCCCGGGAGCGCTACGCGCGCAACACCCTCCGCTGGGCCCGCGGCCGGCAGGCGCTGATGGCCCTGGGCGCCGGGCAGGACCACGAGGCCCGCCTGCAGGCGCGGCTGGGGGACCTGGAGGAGGATCCCACCGGCCAGTACGTCCTGGGCGCGCTGGCGGAGCTGCAGGGGGACACGGCCCTGGCCTGGTTCTATTACCACCGGGCCTCGTCCACGGCGAAGGCCATCAAGAAGGGCTCGCCCACCTTGCCGGTGGCTTACGCCGAGCGGGAGCGGATCCAGCGGGCCCTGACCCGGGTCCCGGTCGGCGAGCCCGCGCGGGTGATGGCCAAGGGGGGCCTCAAGTCCTACCGGGAGCCCGGCGGCCGGCGCATCGCCGAGGAGCGCTGGCCCGGGGTGCTGGCCACCGAGGCCGCCCAGGAGCGGCAGCGGCAGTACAACTCCTGGATCTCGGGAAAGCGGGGCCTCGACCCGGAACTGCTGGCGGTGGGCGCCCAGTATCCGCGGCGCTTCGTGTCCGATCCGCCCCCGGGGCCGGCCGGCTTCGCGCCACTGCGGGTGCCGGCCCATATCGAGCCCACCGGGGTCCTCGACCTGGACACCCTGGCCGTGGGGTACTACCGCTCCGCGGTGGAGTGGGCCGAGCTGTGCGCGGCGGCTCGCGTAACGCGCGCGATGTTGTCGCCGCCGTCCCCGCCCGAGGGCGGGAGCGGCTCTCCGCCGGCGGAGCGGAGCCAGGCCTCGCGATGGCTCCTCGAGCAGGCTCGGGGCGACCTGCTGCGGACGCGGGCGTTCCTCTCCGGGATCGTCATGCACACGGCCGCCGGCGACCGGTTCGACGCGGTGGAGGAGGCGGCCCGCCGCGACCGGAGCGACCAGGAGCTCCGCCGCCGCCTCGGGAACGCCTCGCGGGATCCCTACGCCGGCTTGCCCGGGGACCTCCTGGAGAGCCCCCCCGATTTCGTCACCTCCCACG
>Ga0268386_10000828_pt1 | contig 20409 bp, 13 predicted proteins | sample RVTome_15_FD_200260 | JGI IMG/M metagenome (GOLD analysis project Ga0268386, IMG submission 200260) | Soil microbial communities from uranium-contaminated site in the Upper Colorado River Basin, Wyoming, United States - RVT150D86... ...
CAGCCGCGGAGCGGGAACGGCGAGGTTGGCCTTATACCGGCCCTCCAGGGGGCCACTTTCTCTTGAACCTCGGGCGCCGTTCTCTTGCCGACCGGGACAGTCGTGACGGACCGGGTGCGCGTGGGGGCCGCGCTCCTGGCGAGCCGGCTGGCTCGAGGGCGGCTGGCGAGCCCGTTTACCGCCCGCGAGGTCTATCGCAACGACTGGACGGGGCTGACGGAGCCCCGCGTCGTGGGGGAGGCGCTGGAGTGCCTCCGGGAGCTCGGCTGGATCCGGCCCGAGGCGGCCCTCGCCCGGGACGGGGGTCGGCCCACGGTACGATTTCACATCAACCCTCGGGTGACCTCGCGCTGAGAACCCGGTGAGGTTTTGTCGGTTTTGTCGGTTCGAGTCCGCCCTACAATAACTGTCGAGTCAGCCACCCGGCAGTTCGGACGGAGGCCGGGGTTACGCGGCCCAGCCCAGCGAACCTGGCGAGCCGGGGCCCTATACCCCTGAGTATGTTTTAAGAAATTGTCGAGTCAAAACCGCCAATTTCAAGCCATGAGCGACCCATGGTCACCGAAAAACAATTTCCCAGATATTCGGGGCAATAAACCACTAAAACCGCAGTAATTCCGGTTGTTTATCCGAACTGACCGTGTTTTGAGTGACCGCATTTTTATTCCAGCTCTCGCAGACGTCGCTCCCACGAACTCCGGCGGTCAGCTGCCGAGCCCGTTCACCGCGCGCGCCGTCTACCGCAACGACTGGGGCGGGCTGACGAAGCCGCGCGTCGTGGGGGAGGCGCTCGAGTGCCTCCGGGAGCTCGGCTGGATTCGGGCAGAGGCGGTTCATCGCCCGGGACGGGGGTCGGCCCACGGTACGATTCCACATCAACCCTCGGGTTGCGCCTCGCGGAGAAAGCGGTTGAGGTTTTGTCGGTTGGAGTCCGCTTCACAAAACCGCCGAGTCACCACCGGCAGCTCGGACCGAGGCCGGAGTTACATGGCCCAGCCCAGCGAACCTGACGAGCCGGGCCCTATATACCCCTGAATTGTCTTAACAAAGTCGAGTCAAAACCGCCAATTTCAAACGCCATGAGCGCCCGTGGTCCACCGAACGCACCAAGTCGATGACGCGCTGCTGGAACTCCAGTGGGTACGGCCATGGCTCTTCAGCATCGTGGACGGTCCTTTCCTCCAAACCATGGAGTTTGCCCGAAACCGGCCAACTCCACCTCCACTGGGCCGTTGGTCGTTTGGGGGCCCGGATGGGCCTTCAAGACAATCTCCTGACAGTTCATAGCGAGCCGCGCGCCTCGCGCCCCATCGTTCCCACCCCGCTCCAGCGCGCTTGGTGATCAACTGACCAGTAAATTGACCAGTTGGCCAGCGCGCGCGCTGAACATAAGTCCGCGAGTCCCCGACGCTCGACGCGTGGCGTGGCCCTTGCCTCGTCTCCGAAGCCGCAACAGCCGGGAAACCGCAACCGGCGCCAACGGGCGCTCCCGGCGGGAGGCGTCCATGGTGCAACCGGCGCGGCTGTTCTTCTCGGTAGGACTGGTGGCCGGCGCGGTCAGCAACGTGCTCGGTATCGGGCGGCGCGACCACCTGCGGTCGTTGCTCGATCCGGTGGCCCTCAGGGCACGCCGAGACCTTCACCGCCGCGTGGAACGGTGACCGTCTCGCAACGAGCGGAACGTGACGCGGGGCGAGCCACCCGGCCGTGGCCGCCCACGCCGGATCTGGGGGCCGGTACGCGTCACCTTTTGTCGGCGGTTGGAGTAAGATGCGACACTCTAATGGCTCTCTTGCCAGAGCTGCTCGGCGAGAGTCCGGCCGTGAGCGGTCTTCGCTCGAAGATCGCGCGGCTGCTGCGCGGGCAGCATGGCGGCCGACGCTTACCCCCGCTCCTCATCGAAGGCGAGACGGGCACGGGTAAGGGGTTGCTCGCGCGCGGCATCCACCGTGGCAGCGCCCGTGCCGACGCGCCGTTCGTCGACGTCAATTGCGCGGCGATTCCCGACGGACTGCTCGAGGCGGAGCTCTTCGGCTTCGAGCGCGGAGCGTTCACCGGAGCGGTGCAGTCGAAGCCCGGGCTCTTCCAAGCGGCGCATCGCGGGACGATCTTTCTGGACGAGATCGCGCTGCTGTCGTCCTCCGTGCAGGCGAAGCTCCTGAAGGTGCTCGAGGACAAGACGGTGCGTCGCCTCGGGTCGACGCGGAGCGAGTCGGCCGACGTGTGGGTGGTCACGGCGACGAACGAAGACCTCGCCGCGGCTATACGCGAGCGGCGCTTCCGCGAGGACCTCTATCACCGGCTGGCGGTGGTCACGCTCGCGCTGCCGCCGCTGCGGCAGCGCGGTGACGATGCCGTCCTCCTCGCGCACCATTTCCTCGATCGCGCGTGCGCCGATTACGGCCTGTCCCCGAAACGACTCGATGACGGCGCCTGCGACGCGCTCCGCGCGTACTCGTGGCCCGGGAACGTCCGTGAGCTCGCGAACGTCATCGACCGCGCGGCACTGCTCACGGATCAGGACGTTGTCACCGCCGATGACCTGTCCCTCGACACCACGCGGAGGGCCGGCGAGGCGCACCCCAGAACCGTTCCCGCGGTGGCGGCGCCCCCGCCGCCCGCCGATTTGCCTCGCCACGAGCTGGAGCGTGCGCTCGCCCAGACTGACTGGAATATCAGCCAGACCGCGAAGGTGCTGCGCATCTCCCGGAATACGGTCAAGAGCCGCATGGCGCGCTTCGGATTACGCGAGCCGCGACCCACGCACGCGGCGGAGCCATCGACGTCGATGCCGTCGGGACCTTCAGTTCCGCCGAGCGACCCAATCCCCGATGCGCCGGGCGTACCGGCTGAGCCGTCATCGCGACGGCGACTTGTGGCGGCCGTGCGGGTGCGGCTACACGAACGCCCCGACGAGTCGATCACGATGCGCAACCGGGTGCTGACCGCTGTGGTGGAGCGGCTTCGCGCGTTTGGTGCCCGCGTCGACGAGCTCACCGTCGACGCCTGCGCGGGCTTCTTCGGGCTCGAACCGGTGGAGGACGCTCCACGCCGCGCGGCGTACGCGGCGCTCGCCGCACGGCAGGCTGTGGCGAGGCAGGGCGAGATCCACGAGGTGGAATTCGCGGTCGGCCTCGCGCTGCACGTCGGCGACTTCACGCTATTCCGCGTCGGCCACCGATGGCAGCTCGATCCCGCGACCCACGAGGCGTTTTTGCGCGAGCTTGACGAGCTGATCGACGACGTGGCCCCTGGCGAGATCGCGATCGGCGAGAGCGCCGCTTCGCATCTCGATCGATACTTCGCGCTGGCGCCCACCGCCGACACGCTCGGCGCCGTGGCCCGTCGACTGAAACTCGCCGCCGCACGGCAGACGGGGTACGAGCTCTGGGGTAGGTCGACGGAGTTCGTGGGACGGAGCGACGAGCTTACTCGTCTGCGACGGCTCGCCGACGAAGCGCTGGAAGGCCGCGGCCAGGTCGTCGGGATTCGCGGCGAGCCGGGGGGCGGCAAGTCGCGGTTGCTGGCCGAGTTGCGCGCGGTGTCCGGGACGGTTGTCAGGTGGCTCGACGCGGCGTCGCCGTCGTACGGCGCGGAAGTTCCGTTTCTCACCGCGGCTGCCTTGCTCCGCAGGCAGCTCGGCGTCGACGCCGACGTGTCGATGGATGCGATCGTCGAGAAGCTGCACGAGCTGGCGGGAAGTGGGGACTTGGGCGATGACAGTGACGCGGCGGTCGTCGCGCTCGTGGGGACGCTGCCAGCCGTGCACCCATTCATGATGCTGCCCGCCCCGCGCCGTCGGACGCTGATGGTTGCCACGGCGTCCCGCGTGTTGCTCGCGGCCGCGGGGCAGTGGCCGCTGGTCGTCGCCGTGGAGGACGTGCAGTGGACCGACAGCGGGAGCCAGGAAGTACTCGATGCGCTCCGGCGTGCCGTGTCCAGCACCCGGGTGCTGCTCGTCGCCACGTATCGTTCCGGGTATCAACCACCGTGGATGGACGGGAACGCCTCGGAGATCGTGCTAGCCCCCCTGTCGCGGTCGAGCGCGGAGTCGGTGCTCGACGATCTGCTCGGGGCGCATCCATCGCTGGCGGACGTACGGAGCGAGATCCTCGCGAAGACCGGCGGTAACCCGTTCTATCTGGAGGAGAGCGTGCGCGCGCTCGTCGACTCACGCACCGTCGTCGGCACTCGCCGCGCGTTCAGGATGTCCGCGGCGACGGCCTCGCTCGTGGTTCCCCAGAACGTTCGTGCGGTCGTGGTAGCCCGGATGGATCAGTTGCCGGCCCAGCGACGCCGGCTGCTGCAGTGCGCGGCGGTGATCGGTGACACCGGGCTCACCGAGTTGCTCGTGCTCGTGTCTGGCCTCCCCCCGGCGGATGTTCACGACGAGATCTCCGGGCTGAGGGATGCCGGGTTCCTGTCCCCGGGCGCCGCCGACGCCGATGCCGCGTGGGAGTTCCGTCACGCGCTGACCCACGAAGCCGCGTACACGAGCCTGCTCGATCTGGAGCGCAAGCTGCTTCACGCGACGGTCCTCCGCAGCATGGAGCGCCTGTGGGCGCGGCGCGAGAACGAGCATGCCGACGCGCTCGCGGATCAGGCGATCCGCGGCGAGGTGTGGGATCGGGCGATCGACTACCTGCGGATGGCGAGCGCTCCCGCGTACGCGCGGGCCGGTCTCGACGCGGCCATCGCGCGCCTGCAGACCGCGCTTCGTCTTGTGGAGCTGCTGCCCGCGAGCGTCGATGCCGCGGGGCGGGCCATCGACGTGCGACTCGACCTGAACCTTCCGCTCATCACGGCCGGGCGTGTGCGCGAGATCGCCGAGCTGCTTCCCGACGCCGAACGCCTGGCGCGTCAGATCAACGATCCGCTGCGCCTGGCCCGGGTCCTTAGACAGCGGAGCCAGGTGTCGTGGTCCACGGGCCACCATCGCCTCGGGAGCGAGTACGCCCGGCAGGCGCTCGCGATCCTCCAGTCGACGCCGGATGCGGTGACACAGATCCAGGCCAGCTACTGCCTCGGACTCAACCTCCACGGGCTCGGCGAGTGGCGGCGGGCGGAACGGTCGTTCGCATGGATCGTCGAAGGCCCCGACGGCGGGCTGATCGGCGGCATCTCCGCGTTCATCGGCCGGGTGTCGGCGCTCACCGTGCCGATCGAGACGCCGGCGTGGTGCTGGCGGGGCTTCAGCCAGGCCATGGGCGGCGACTTCGCGCGCGGGCTCGAGTCGATCCGCAAGGGCGTCGAGCTCGCGGACACGCGCGGCTATGCGCAGTCGCGAATCATGGGACGCACGATCGAGGCGCTCGTCATGACGATCGCGGGCCGAGCGGCGGAACGCGTCGACAGCATGGCGGAAATGCTCGCGCTGTGCGAACGCATCGACTTCGTCTCGTGGCTCCCCGGCGCATACGCGACGTACGGCTTGATGCTCACGCGGCTGGGACGAGCGCCCGACGAAGCGCTGCGGCACCTCGAGGTCGCGGTCGCCGGATCCGAGAAGCTGGGGCTCCGCGTCTATCACGCTCAGCGCTACTGCTGGTGGGCGGAAGCGCTTTTGCGCGCCGGCGATGTCGCCGCCGCGCGGCGGCGGGTGAACACGGCGATGGATCTGGCCGCCGCCGCCGAGGAGCGCGCGATCGAGGCGGAAGCGCTGCTGCTGCGCGCGTTCGTCGCACGCGCCGAGCGCGCACTCGGGGCCGCGCGTGAGGACCTGTTGCGGTCGCTGGAGCTGAGCAGTGGCCTCGAGGCGCGTCCGCTGGAAGCGCAAGCCCACCTCGCGCTGGCGACGGTGCTTCGCGAGATTGGAAAGGTGACCGACGTCGACTCGCACCGCGCCCGTGGCGAGGCGCTGTGCCGCGACATGGCTATCATGCCCTGGTGGCCGGACGGGTATTTCCCGCCGGGGAGGAGTGCGTCATGAACGGGCCACACCGTTTGTCCCGACCCATCGAATGTCTGATCGGCGGCACCCCACCCGAACGCGATGGCGACCCGCAACCCATCGATCGGGCCGAAGTCGTGATTGTCGGGTCCGGCTACGGTGGGAGCATCGCGGCCGCCCGCCTCGCGGGGCGCGGCCGCCGTGTCCTCATCCTCGAGCGTGGCCGCGAATACGGCCTCGGCGACTTCCCGGTCGGCCTCGGCGAGGTGCCGCGCCACGTGCGGTTCCATCGCACGGCGGACGACCAGGCGACGGGCTATGCGGACGCGCTCTTCGACGTACGCATCGGCGACGAAATTGACGTGCTGGTCGGCAGCGGCGTCGGCGGCACCTCGTTGATCAATGCAAACGTGGCCGTGCCCCCCGTCGACGGTGAGTTCCTCCACGTCGCATGGCCGCGGAAGCTCCGGGACGACGCGGCCGGGCGCGGCACAGCCTTCCAAGAGGTCGCCGCCCTCCTTGATGTTTCCCGTGCGCCGGCAACAAAGAAGTTCAGGGCGCTGGAGACACTCGCAACCTCGTTGAGAGTCTCGTGCGATCCCGCACCGGTGACGGTGACGTTTGGATCCGATCCGAGCCCTCGCCCGAACCACGTCGGCGTTGCGCAGGCCCCCTGCACGATGTGCGGCAACTGCGTGACCGGCTGCAACGTCGGCGCGAAGAACACGCTGATGATGAACGCGCTGCCGCTTGCGGTGTCGCGGGGAGCCGAGATCTATACCGGCGTTACGGTACTGTCGGTCCTCCCCGGCACGCAGGATCCCAGGTATCCGTGGGTCGTGCGCCTGCGCACGACGGCGAGCGAGAAGTCGCCGCTGCACGACGAGGTCTACCACCTGGCGGCGCGGGACGTGATCCTCGCCGCCGGCACCCTGGGGAGCACCGAGATCCTGCTGCGCTCGCGCAGGGCGCACCGGCTCGCCGTCTCCGGGCTGCTCGGCACGCGCTTCTCGGGTAACGGCGACGCGCTCGCGTTCGGCTTCGCTCAGAAACAGCCGGTGAATGCGATCGGCAGGCCGGATCAGCAGCCGTCGTCCCACATCGTAGGTCCGACGATCACCGGCATCGTCCGCAAGATGGTAGACGACAAGGAGGGTGCCGGTCGGCGAGGCCCTTTGACGATCGAGGACGGCGCGGTGCCGACCTCGCTGGCGCATGTGTTCGGCGAAGCCGTGACGACAGGCGGGTTCTTCCAGCGACTCGCGAAACCCGCGCTGCCGGCGTGGCATGCGGACCGCCGGGCAGGAGCGACGCCGCGGGACCCGATCGCCGCCGCTGACGGCGCGCTCGAGCACTCGCAGGTCCTGCTCGTCATGGGCGACGACGGGGCGGCAGGGACGATGCAGCTGCGGATGCCGTCGGATGGCTCGCGCTCCACGGCGCTCGATCGCGCGCATCTGGTCGTCGACTGGCCGTCGGCCGGGAACAACGCGTCGTTGCGGCTCGCCGACACGGTGTTGAGGGCCCAGGATCGATGTGCAGGCTTCAACGGCGGTCAGTACGTCCCGAACCCGCTCTGGAGCCTGCTGCCCAATGAAGCGGCGTCGGTCATGAGCGGCGCGCTACCCGGCGGTCGTGCGGTTAGCGTTCACCCACTCGGCGGATGTCCGATGGGTGATACCAGCGGCACCGGTGTCGTCAACGATCGCGGTCAGGTGTTCGACACCGCCCCGAACGCGAGGAGCAAGGATGGCGAGCCGCCGGTTCACGACGGCTTGCACGTCCTCGACGGCTCGATCGTGCCGAAGGCGCTCGGCGTCAATCCGTTGCTCACGATCTCCGTGCTGGCGTGGCGCGCCGCGGAGCTTCTGCGGAGAGAGCGCGGGTGGCAGGAATCGGCCCAGCTCACGGTGACCGACACGGTGAAGTCCGTCGACACGCTGCATCCGCGCCGGGCGACTGTGGCCCCAGTGGCCGCGCCGAGCGCTATTGGCGTCGAGCTGCGGGAGCGCTTCACCGGAGCGGTGACGCGCGTCCCCCGCTGGCTTCAATGCGTCCAGCCGCTGGGCCGGCGGGCCAAGACGGCGCGCTGGAGCAGCGACGATGGGCTCATCCTCCGTGTCGCCATGCACATCCCTGATGTCGCGGCGTGGCTGGAGAACGGAACACAGCAGAAAGTCGACGCCACGGCGTGGGTGTACGCGAAACCGCCGGACGGTACGCACGTGCCGCGGCCGCGCTACACGAGCGACACCGAGCTCTTCTGCGACGACGACCTCGTGGCGACCGGATCCGGCACGGTGTTCCTGCTGAAACCCGACCGCGTGAACGCGCTGCGGCGCGTCTGGCGCGCGGCGCTGGCGCTCATCGCGTACCACACGCGACGCGAAACTCTGGGGCACTTCATCCGGCGGAAGCTGAGCGGCTGGCTGGACCCCCGACCTTCAACACCCTCGGTCCCTGATCCCAACATGCCGGAGGTGTCGCCGTGGAGAGAGGTCTCCGACTTCCTCAGGGTCGCGTGGCAGCATGCGATCTATCGGCGACTGCAGTACCGAATCGAATTCCGCGATGCCGGCCCTTCTTCCAAATCTCCCCGCTTCACGCTGACGGGCGAGAAGCTGCTCGCCTGGCGCCCCGGTGCGCCGCGGCTGTGGGATTCGCTGCTGAGCCTGCCGTTCACGCTCCAGGGCGAACGGCCGATGCAGCGAGTGGGTGGCTCTCTGGCGGTCGACATCGAGTATTTCGCCAGCGCGGGAATTCCCCAGGTTCGGTCGTCGCCGCACCTTCCCGCGACGATCATCGGGTTGACGAGGATCGGGATGCTCTTCGCTCGCTCGCTGCTGCAGACGCACTTCTGGGACTTCGGCGCGCCGAGATATCCGGATCGTTCTCTCGGTCGGCCGACGACATCAGCCCCGGTGCGGCTCGCGGGCGCCGTCCTGCAGCCGGAGACGACAGACGTCACGGTGCCGCTGTGCGCGCCGAAGAACAATCGCCGCTCGGGCCGCCCGGAGCCGTCCGTACGCTTGCGGCTGACCCGGTATCGCGATCCGGACCGCACGGCGGCCGAGCCGGTGTTGCTGATCCACGGGCTGGCGCAGGGCAGCCTCATCTACTCGACTGACACGATCGACGTCAACATGGCGAGCGCGATGTCGGCCGCGGGCTACGACGTCTGGCTCGTGGACTACCGCTTGAGCAACATGCTGCCGGCGCCGGTGCCGGCGGACGGCTGGAGCATGGACGAGATCGCGAGGTACGACATCCCCGCCGCGATCGACCACGTGTTCCACGCGAGCGGCCGGCGCCCCGTGCGAATCTTTGCGCACTGCGTGGGTGCCACCACCGTGGCCATGGCGATCCTGAAGGGCTGGGTCGATCCGGCCCACATCGAGTGCCTCGCGCTCAACGCCATCCACCCGTGGACGATCTTCTCCGTCGCGAACCGGTTCAAGGCGCGGCTCGGCTCGTTCTTCCGCGACGTGCTGCAGCGCGATCTGCTGGATCCGATCCCGCGGCCACGCCCGTCGGTACCGCAGACGCTGCTCGATCGCCTCGCCTTCTCGCTCGCGCGATACGAGGATGCGGAGGACGACCGCCGGGCGGCCGCACGCTCGGCGAGCGAGCCGGTCGCCGGGCGGTGGGAAGAGAAGAGTCACACACGGTTGGCGGCGCGCGAGATCGCCGAGACCGTGTGCGATCGCATGACGTTCCTGTACGCGCGTATGTGGCGCCACTCGAATCTGGACGCGCGCACCCACGCGAAGTTTCCCACACTGGTGGGTCGGGCGCCCGGCGGCGTGTACCGGCAGCTCTACTTCTTTGCGCTGCGCGAACGCCTCACGACGCAGGACGGCCTGAACGATTACCTGACCAAGGACAACCTGTGCACTCGCTGGCGCATGCCGACCGTGTTCTTTCATGGCGAGGAGAGCAGGGTGTTCAGTCCAAAGTCGGCGACGCGCTCCGCTCGGAACCTTTACGAGATCGTCAACCGTCAGGGCGGCGCCAACATCCCGGTGCGCGTGTGCCTGATCCCCGGCTACGGTCACATGGACGTGATCTTCGGCAAGAATGCGCACCTTGATGTATTCGGCGGCCTGATTGCGTTCTTTGCAGACCCGCGCAAGCTGCCCGGGGCCCCGCCAACCGGAGCAGGTGACGGCCGGCGCAGACTACCTGCGGGTCCCGTCCTCCGTGCGGCCTGGGCCGAGGACGGGCTGATCTACGCGCGCCTCTGGGCGGAAGCGGACGAGGATGACGCGGCGCTGGGCGATGACATGACGCTCGTCAGCGAGGACGCAGAGTCGTGCGCATCGTGGCTCACAGGTGTCGGCCAAACCAAAGAGGAGGCGGACGCGGCGGACCGCCGGTATCACCTGATGGATGTGGAGCTCGCCCCGAGCGGCTCGATCGGGTTCGCACTCCAGGCCGGCGCGGCGACGTCGAAGCCGGTCGTGTGGAATGCGGACCTGCCGTGGTTGGAGCGCCTCCGGCAGGCGGCGCAGGAACAGCGGTGTCGCGACATGCGGTTCGTCGTGGGGTCGTGCCGCTACCCCGGTACCCCGTTCGAGAGCGAGGCATCAGATCTCGTGTACCGCGGCATCCTCGCGCACGTCGATGGCGCGCAGCGCCCCGCCGCGCATTTGCTGTTCCTGGTCGGCGATCAGATCTATGCGGATGCGACCGCAAACATCCTCGACGCCGAAGCGTGGCGCGAGCGCTACTGCAAGCAGTACCGCGACGCGTTCACGACGCCGTATGCGCGCCGCGTGCTGGCACAGGTGCCGACACACTTCGCCATCGACGATCACGAGCTCATGGACAACTGGTCCGGCCAGGATCCGCTCGCACCCGGCGGCCGAGAGCCTCGAGACGCGCAGCGGGCGAGGGAGACCATCGAGCACGCCGTCCACGCGGCGACGTTCTTCCAGGGCTCGGGTCGCGACAGGAAGTCCATCGGTCCCGCGACGCCGCCCCCCGGCCTCTGGTATCCCCTCGACGACGTCAGGGAGCACTGCTGTCCGACATTCGTGATGAACACACGGTCGGAGCGTCATCTTCGCCGCGCGGGCGCCGGCCGCAACGTACAGTTCGTGTCGCGCGCCCAGCTGGATGCCGTCGAGCGCTGGCTCGCCGACGCGAATCGTCCCGGTGATCCGCGCCGAGACATGCCGAAGTTCATCTTCTGCGGCGTCGGCATCGCGCCCATCTCGCGCGACTACGCAGCATTTCCGGAGACGTGGCGTTCGAGCGACTGGTGGCTCGGCTATCCGCGCGCGCTCACCCACGTGCTCGGGAGGATCGTCCGCGATCAGATCCCGCACGTCGTGTTCGTCAGTGGCGACTTGCACCTCTCGTCGCTCTCGAGGCTGGAGCTGCGCGCCGACGGTGCCGAGATGATCGCGTGGCAGATCGTGTCGTCTGGCCTCTACGCACCGATGCCGTTCGCGAACGCGGACCTGGCGGATTACGACTGGAACCAACCCGTGCGGGTGGTGGCGGACGACGACGTGGGCGGCAAGGTCGAGATCTGCGCCGAGTCGGGCGTGCTGTGCTCCGGTCCTCCGCACTTCGTGCGTGTGGATGCCGAGCAGGCGACGACCAGGTGGAGCCTTGGCGTCAGGGTCGGTGGTAGCGACGGTGAGCTGCTGGATCCGCTCGGGCCTCCACCGAAGGGTGTTCACCCCGGCCACCGGAGCTGGCATGTGCCTCTGTAACGCGCGAAGGCCCACGCCGAAGACCGGGCGAAGAACCATCGGCCTATGACGGCTGCCGCCGGCCGGTAGGCTCGACAACGGGCCTCGATCAACGCCGTGGGCGGATCCGTTCTCCACGAAGAGGGAGCTCAAGCCGGTCGACGATGACGCTGCTGAACGAACACGCCGGCGGTGATGGGCGAGCACGACGGGGACGAAGAGGACGCGCAGGCGGGCGGTGGGTACTGCGAAGAAATCGATCGAGACCAAGTCTCGGATGTGGTTGTCGGGGAACGTCCGCCAGGTTTGGCAGGGCTCGCGCCGCCGCTTGGTCCAATACTCGCGGAACCGTCGCCGCTGCCAACGCAGGACGGTGTCGGGCGTGACGATCACGAGAGGCTGCTTCCACCCGGCCCAGAGTTTGGCAAGGCCGACCCAGAAGAGGCGGTCACGTCGGCGTAGCGACGGCCGGATCGCCGTTCGCTTGGAGATGGCGAGCTGCTGGCGCAGGGCCAGGTTCTCGAGGGCGAGCTGGCGGTGGCCGCCGACGGGAAATGGGAGGAGCCGGAGGAGGTGGAGCAGGAGAGTGATCATCGAGCCGGGATAGCTTCCCTCGACGATCTGGCAGCGCCCCTCGAGACCTGCCACCCGGATCACCGAGGACGCTCCCCGGACGACGTATGGGAGGTCGAACACAACGCCGGTGGAACGCGGGCTTGCCGTGAGTATTGCCGCAAGCAACGCCCCATTGGCCCCGCCAACATCGACGATCCGCTCGAATTCGTGAAGTCGCCGCCTGCGATGATGTCGGGCGCCACGTTCCGCGACATTGCGGACATTGCCGCGTTGAAGACGGCAGTCTCCTCCGGCTTGTCGGCGCGATACTGCCAGATGTCCATTCCGTAGAGGTGATGCGCGGCGTCCTCTCCTGTGCGCACGCTATGCAGCAAGTCTCCCCAGATCTGCCAGTGGTACGGCCGCCCGATGAGTGTCGGCCAGCCCCACATCGATCGCGGGTGGTCGGTGCGAAGCACGTCCGACATTGGCGACGCGACGAAGCACCGGTCGTCGGTTTACCCAACGGCGGCAGGCGTCAATCCATTCAGCCCCAGCGGGCCGGCGAGAGGGCAAGGGCAGGTCCAGAATCGGTACGGTCTGCCGCACGCCGGCGCGCCGGCAGACGGCGACAATCTCATCCCGCCGCGTCAGGTCGACTCGAACCACGGTGACGGGCACGCCGAGGACCATCGTCTCGAACGGCAGGGCGAGGTGTTTCTCGATCATCGTGTACAGGCCCACCGCTTGCTCGGACTCTCCATAGGCGTCAACGATGGCCTCCACGATCAACCGGTCCAGCCGCGTCTTACGGGGCCGGTTGAGCTTGCGCCTCCTACTCGTCCCCATCTGAGGGCTCGGCAAGGTCGAGGGTGTCGAGCGCGTCGTCGTGCTCGAGCCTGGGCGGGCGGAAGTCGCGGTCGTAGCCGATGGCGTGGTAGCCCCGCAGGCGCTTCTTGAACATCCGGGCGAGCATGGGGACGTCGCGGTCGACGTAGTCGTAGATGCGAACCTCGGTCTTCCCCGGATGCAGACGATGAAGGCGACCCGCATACTGCACCAGCGTGCCCTTCCACGAGATTGGCATCGCGAGAAAGAGCGTATCGAGTCTCGCGTCGTCGAATCCCTCACCGATATAGCGGCCGGTCGCGATGAGCAGCCGCGACTCTCCATCTGGGATGGACGCGAGAGTGGCCGCCGCGGCGCGTCGCTCGGTCGGGGTCATCCCGCCGCGGAGGATGATGACGTGACGGGCAGCGCTCTGGAGGCCGGCGACAAGGAGCTCGAGATGGTCCTTGCGCTCGGTGAGCAAGATGGGAGAACGCCCGGCTACCAGCGCGGATCTCACATCCTCCAGGATCAGATGGTTGCGGCGTTCATCCGTCGCCAGCTCGGCGTAGAGCGACTGGATGCGCTCCTCGGACACCGCCCGATCGCGCCCGAACGCGGTCTCGCGGACGATCAGCTGCTGTTCGAACGGACGGCGGACGGCTTGGCTCCTGGCATCGACGGCGAAGCGGACGGGGCCAAGTTGCATCTCGATGATCGGGTGAAGGCCATCTCTTCGGCGAGGCGTGGCGGTCAGGCCGATGATGAAACGTGCCTTGACCTCCCCGAGGACCCGCTCGAAGGACGCAGCAGGGATGTGGTGGCACTCGTCGACGATCACATGGCCGTAGGTTGCTACGAGGTCGTCGACGCGGGCTGAGCGCACCAGGCTCTGAATCATCGCCACGTCGATCCTCCCCGTGGCCGTGTGCTTTCCAGCGCCGATCTGGCCGACGTCCCTTGGAGCAACTCCCAGGAACATGGATAGCTGTGCGACCCACTGATCCAGGAGCGGCTGCCGGTGAACCAGGACGAGCGTGTTCCGTGATCGTGCTGCGATTAGATACGTTCCGATGACCGTCTTGCCCACGCCCGGCGGCGCCACGAGGACGCCAATGTCCTCGCGTCGAAGGGCGCGCACCGCCTTCCTCTGCACCGCTGTGAGCTGTCCATGGAACCTGACGTTCAACGGCTGCCCTTCACAACGCCGGTCCTCGACGAGAAGGGCGCTGCCGTACTCGCGAAGAACCTGCTCGAGCTCGGTTTGGCACCCTCGGGGCACGGCAACGTATTCCAGCAAGTCCTCGGCACATGCGATGACGCGAGGAGTCAGTGCTGTGGAGAGGCGGAGGCTCTGCTTCTTGTAGAACTCGGGGTTCTGGAAGGCCGCGAGGCGCTTGATCTGGTTGAGGTGAGTCGGCGCCAGTCCACCCTTCGCGACGAAGAGCCGCTGGGCGAGGACTGCACATACCTCGCTTGGAAGGGGCGCGCCGAACCGGATCGGGGGTTCCCCGGACGGCCGCCGCATCCAGGGCTCCGAGGCCTCACTGTCGCTCGTGTCGCTGAGCCGGACACCAACCACCAGGCCCCTGCGCGTCGCCTCGCGTGAGAGACTCTCCACGGTTGCCGGTTCGATTCGAGGATGCGTCGAGAGGAAGCGCCACTGATCGGGGTGTGGCACGAACTGGTTGTCGACGAAGACCGTGTTGCCCATCTGGCGCGGACCGTGCTGGAGCGGCAGGGCAATGAGATTGCCGAATCCGCCCCGGGGCAGGGTGTCCTGGTTGGGGAAGAGGCGATCGTACGATCCCATGCTCAGCTGATGGCGGCGACTCATCGTCTCGGTGATGAGGTAGCAGCCGAGCTGGCGTGCCGCTGACGCGGCCATGGGCGCCGAGAAGAAGAACCACACGTGGGCGCCGTTGCCAGAGCGCGATCGCTCGACGGCGGCAGGGAGGCCATGCGTCCGACAGGTCTCCGTGAAGGCGGCAACGTCGTCGGTCCATGACGCCTTGTCGAAGTCCGCCGCCAGGAACCAAGAGGTGTCATCGGTCAGGAGTGGGTAGACCCCGACGACGTGACGTCCCTGGAGGTGATCGAGGATGACCTTGTCCTCGACGGGGAGGAAGGCCTGGTTCGAACACTCGCCACACTTCACTCGAGGCTTCTCGCAAACGCCCCGGATCCACTCGTTCCCGCAGGCCGGTGCGTAGCCCTTGCGGCCAGTCCTGGCGTTCGACCAGAACCTGGGGTAGATGTCGTCGCGGCCTCGAAAGCGGGAGCGGAACAACGCAATCTTTTCCAAGGCGGTCGAAGGCGCTGCCGGCGAGGTCTCGACCGGACCTTCGTGCGCCGCCAGGGTCGTCTTGAGCTCAGCCAGCCGTGCCTGGGCGTGGCCGAGTTCCGTTTGAAGGTGGAGCAGGCGAGCCTCTTCGCGGGCAATCGCGTCGCGTAGGCCTCGTGGATCGACGAATGGATCCAGCATTGCCGGTGTCACTGTAGCACTCGAGCTCGGCTCGGGATCGCCACAAGGGCGATGGCGGTTGCGCCAGGTCGGCTGATGTCGTAAGCAAGGCGGGGCGTCTTCCCCATAAGGGGCCAGTGTGCGGAAGGCTGGGCTGGACGAGCGAGCCCTGGCCGGGCAGCTCGATGAGCGGGGTGAGCGTGAGGATCGACATCGACAAGCTGACCGAGGCGGAACTGATCGACCTGAACAACAGAGTCGTTGCCCGGCTCCAGTTCTTGAATCAGATGCGGGCGCACGCCCAGATGCTCGAGTTCAAGATCGGCGATCGCGTCTCCTTTCAGCCGGACGGACACCGCCGCGTCGTGGGCATGCTGACTCGCTACAACCGGAAGACCGTCACGGTTATCACCGACGACGGTCAGCGGTGGAACGTCTCGCCAAGGCTCCTGGGCCGGGCGGATGAGCCTCAGCGCTCGGGCAATCCTGCGACGAACATCGTTCCGCTCCGAAAGACGTGATCAGGGCGGTGCTATCCAGGCAGCAGGTTACAGGGGGCGCTGCCGGCATCAGGTGCCGGATGCAGGCATCGGCGGAGGTTCTGGGCCTTGGCGCTGCCACCGCTGACTGAGGAAGGGGAACTTCCCCTTGGGGTCCATCCGGCGTCGCTGAACGAAGTGCGTGCGCTCTTCGGTGTCGGTTCTGCCAGGAGGAAGACGCTGATCCTGCGTCTCGAACGCATCTATCGCGCCGCTCGGGCGACTGGCCACCTGATGCGATTCGTGGTCTTCGGATCGTTCGTCACGGGGAAACCGGAGCCTCAGGACGTCGACCTGTTCCTCGTCATGGCCGATGAGTTCGACGCTTCCGAGCTGTCGGGTGACATGCGCCTACTCTTCGATCACGGTGCCGCGCAGGCTCATTTCGGCGCGAGCGTGTTCTGGGTCCGTCGTCAAGCGGCGTGGCCAGACGAGCGAGCCGGGGTAGAATTCTGGCAGGTGAAGCGGGGCGGCGACCGGCAGGGCATAGTCGAGATCATCGGAGAGACAGCATGATTGCCGACGACCAGGAGCTCAACGCGGCTCTGGAGCGGATACGCCATCTGCAGGGTCAGGTGGCGCACCTACGCCAGCTTGAGACAAACCCCGCCAACTATCACCTGTCGGCGTCGGGTTTTCTGGCGGAGATCGACCGGATGCAACTCGAGGTGCGCGAGTATCTCTCGCTCCATCCTGGTGAGCTGAAAGCCAGTGCCTGACGCCGAGGCGGTGATCAGCCGATGCGCGGGCGACCCCCCTGGGCAACGGGTAACGATTCCTGCCGAGCGCCTGCGCCCATTTTGCTCCCATACCACCCCGAAAGGAGCCGAAATGGGAGCAACGACCCCGTATCACCAAGAAACGTGAAACTCCTCGTCGCGTCGAGCATTTCCCGAAAGATCAGAGGGTTGACCGGCATGGCCTGCTCGCGCTCATAACCCAAAGGTCGCTGGTTCAAATCCAGCCCTGGCAACGCTGCGCGACGCCCGCCGCCTCGCCGCGGAGCTGAACCACCCGTTGACGACGATCAACACGCTGTCGTTCGCGGCGTGGCTCCACTACCAGCGTGGCGAGCACGACGTGGCGGCTGAAATCACGCAACAGGTCCTCGACATCGGCAGCGCACACGGCTTCTCGACCTGGCTCGACGTCGCGCTCGTCTTGCAGTACGCGACGACCAGAGCGCCTGTCAGCGCGCAGAAGCTGGCCGAGCTGGCGCGACAGCTCGCGCCGCATCGTGGCACCGCGTGGCGTCACGCCTTCTCGATCTGCGTCCTCGCGGAGCTGTGGTTGACGGCCGGATGCCTGGAGGAGGGCCGACGAGCACTCGCCTCGATCGACGAGACCGATCGACAGGCATTCTGGGCGCCGGAAGTACACCGAATCGGCGGCGAACTCGCCGCGAGGGGGGGCAGGCCGGGCGACGGCGAGCCGCGGTTCCGCGCGGCGATCGCGATGGCCCGCCGCCGAGGCGAAAAATCGCTCGAGCTACGCGCGACCATGAGTCTCGCGCGGCTGCTCCTCGGGCAGGATCGGCGGGACGAGGCCCGGCAGGTGCTCGCTGAGATCTACGGTTGGTTCACGGAGGGGTTCGACACCGCCGACCTCCGCGACGCGAAGACGCTACTCGACCAGTTGTCCACAGTGGCGCGGTGATCCCAACCTGCGTCCGCTCGTCGCCCACTGCCACCTCGGCCTCGGCAAACTCTACCGACGTACGGGCAAGCACGAGCAGGCCCGCGAGCACCTCACTACGGCAACCACGATGTACCGCGAGATTGGGTATGACGTACTGGCTGGAGAAGGCGGAGGCGGAGATGAGGTCGCTCGTCTGACCTGTTTTCAGTAGCGCACAAACAACCCGTTCGTGGCTCTCGCATACTTCCGGAATCTGGTAGGTCGACAGTGGTCAAGGTCGGAAAAGCTCCCCGGTGTGGGCTACCTACTGACGGTGTCAGCCGCGCGGCACAGAAGTAGGCTGGTGGGCCACACTGGACCAGCCCGTTATTGACCCCTCCCGGCCGCCAGGCTACCGTTGGCCGACCTGAGCCGCGCCCGGCGCGTGGGAGTTCTCATGAAATGCCCCCGGTGCCAGCACGAAAACGAAGCGGACGCGAAGTTCTGCGAAGAATGCGCCACGCCTCTGGCCCGCGCGTGCGCCAAGTGCGGGCGGCAACTGGCTCCGACGGCGAAGTTCTGCCCCGAGTGTGCGCACCCGACGGGGCGATCCGCCGAGCCGGCCCCGGCTCCGCGATTCGGCTCTCCTGAGTCCTACACGCCGAGGCACCTCGCCGAGAGGATCCTCACCTCCAGGGCCGCGCTCGAGGGCGAGCGGAAGCAGGTCACGGTCCTCTTTGCCGACCTGAAGGGCTCCATGGAGCTCCTCGCCGACCGCGATCCCGAGGAAGCGCGGAAGCTCCTCGATCCCGTCATCGAGCACATGATGGAGGCCGTCCACCGTTACGAGGGCACCGTCAACCAGGTGATGGGCGACGGGATCATGGCTCTCTTCGGCGCGCCGCTGGCCCACGAGGACCACGCCGTCCGCGCGTGCTATGCCGCGCTCGGGATGCAAGAGGCGGTTAAGCGCTACGCGGAAGCACTGCGCCGTGAACAGGGCGTCACGCTCCGCATCCGCGTCGGCCTGAACTCCGGCGAGGTGGTTGTACGCGCCATCGGTTCTGACTTGCACATGGACTACACGGCAGTGGGCCAGACCACCCATCTCGCCGCTCGGATGGAGCAGCTCGCTGATCCCGGCAGCGTTCTCCTCAGCCCGGCCACGCTGGAGCTGGTGGAAGGCTACGTCGAGGTCAAGCCCCTGGGCCCCCTGCCGGTAAAGGGCCTGCCCGCGCCCGTCGAGGTCTACGAGCTCGCCAGTGCAGGGGCCGTGCGCTCCCGGCTGCACGCTGCCGTCGCCCGGGGGCTGACCCGCTTTGTCGGTCGCGACAGCGAGGTGGATCAGCTCTGCCAGGCCCTGGAGCGGGCGCAGGCCGGGCACGGCCAGGTCGTCGCGGTGGTCGGCGAGCCCGGCGTCGGCAAGTCCCGGCTCTACTGGGAGTTCACCCACTCCCATCGCGCCCACGGCTGGCTCATTCTGGAATCCGGCTCCGTCTTCTACGGCAAGGCCACGGCCTTCCTCCCCGTGATCGATCTCCTTAAAGCGTACTTCCACATCGAGGGGCGGGACGACGCGCGGACCATTCGCGAGAAGGTGACCGGCAAGGTCCTGCCCCTCGACCGTGGCCTGGAGCCCTCCCTGTCGGCGCTGCTCTCGCTCCTGGAGGTTCCGGTGGAGGATGAGGCGTGGGGGCGGCTCGATCCCCCGCAGCGCCGGCAACGGACGCTGGACGCCGTGAAGCGTCTGCTGCTGCGGGAGAGCCAGGTCCAGCCGCTCATGCTGCTCGTCGAGGACTTGCACTGGATCGACGCCGAGACCCAGGCCCTCCTGGATAGCCTCGTCGAGAGCCTGCCGACGGCCCGGCTGCTGCTGCTCGCCAACTACCGCCCCGAATACCAGCACCCGTGGGGCGGCAAGACCTATTACCGGCAGCTCCGCATCGACCCGCTCCCGGCGGAGCGTGCGGACGATCTCCTGACGGGCTTGCTCGGGACCGACGAGAGCCTGGACGCACTCAAGCGGACCCTCATCGAGCGGACGGAGGGCAATCCGCTGTTCCTCGAGGAGAGCGTGCGGTCCCTCGCGGAAACCAGGGCGCTGATCGGTGAACGAGGGGCCTACCGGCTGGCCCAAGACGCGAAGGCGATCCAGGTGCCGGCGACGGTCCAGGCGATTCTCGCGGCGCGGATCGACCGCCTGCCACCGGAGGACAAGCGGCTGCTCCAGGCGGCCTCGGTCATCGGCAAGGACGTGCCGTTCGCGCTCCTGCTCCCGATCGCCGAACTGGGCGAAGAAGACCTGCGGCGTGGGCTCGCCCACCTCCAGGCCGCCGAGTTTCTCTACGAGACGAGCCTCTTCCCGGAGCTCGAGTACACCTTCAAGCACGCCCTGACGCACGAGGTGGCCTACGGCAGCCTGCTGCTGGAGCGACGACGGATGCTGCACGTACGCCTGGTCGAGGCCCTTGAGGCGCTGGCGCCTGAGCGGGTGGCCGAGCAGGTCGACCGCCTGGCGCACCATGCCCTGCGGGGCGAGGTATGGGACAAAGCTCTTGCTTACTTGCGTCAGGCCGGTGCAAAGGCGGCTATGCGCTCGGCCTATCGGGAGGCTGTGGCGTGCTTTGAACAGGCACTTCTCGCCCTGAAGCAACTCCAGGAGAGTCCCTCCACGCTGGAGCAGGGCTTCGATCTGCGGATGGAACTCCGCCCATGGCTCGTCCCACTCGCTGAGTATGCGAGGATTCTCGACCATCTGCACGAGGCTGAAGCCATCGCTACCGCCCAGGGAGACCGGCGACGGCTCGGCTTGGT
>Ga0268386_10000829_pt1 | contig 20384 bp, 11 predicted proteins | sample RVTome_15_FD_200260 | JGI IMG/M metagenome (GOLD analysis project Ga0268386, IMG submission 200260) | Soil microbial communities from uranium-contaminated site in the Upper Colorado River Basin, Wyoming, United States - RVT150D86... ...
GCACGGCCCACGGTTCGTGCGAAATGAATTTCGCACTACATCCGGTTTCGTATCGACGTTACAGTTCCCGCGAATGACTGCATCCATTGCCAAATGGCCTTCGCCGCTGCGGGTGAAGTGATTGACGACGAACTATCAACTTGTTAGCGTTGTGATGGATTCTATCAGACTTGCGGGTTGCGTGGTTCAGAAAGGATTGGAAAGGGGGCCTTCCCCCAATTTCATCCATTTTGATCGATTTGGGCAACCGCCGGATTCGAATTAGGGAGATCGGACCTATTCTCTTGACGCCCCCCGCGCGCCCACCTGGGGGTCGCGTTCATGTTCCGCGAGCGGACGTGCGATCAGTCGAACGTCGGAAGGTCGAAGGTCGGAAAGTCAAAGGCCGAGAGTCGCAGGCGAGTATCCGTTTTCCGCCTTCCGCTTTCCGCCTTCCAGAGTCAAGCAACCATGGCGTCTCCGGAGATTCTCGATTTCGCCCGGCTCACGGCCCCGATTAACGGGGAGATGTCGGTCGGCAGCGACCCGCGGGCCGATTCGTCCCCCACGTCGGCCTACTACCAGGTTAAAGACGCCCGGTCGCAGGCCCGCGCCGCCGAGCGGCAGGCACTGATGACCAACGGCGAGGACGAGGCCTTCGCCGACTGGGGACCGATTCTGTCGCTGGCTCCCAACGTGCTGGCCGAACAGGCCAAGGACCTCGAAATTACCGCCTACCTCGTTGAGGCGCTGGCGCGGAAGCACGGATTCGCCGGTCTGCGGGACGGCTTTCGCCTCGTGCGGGAAATGGTCGAGCAATTCGGCGACGACGTCTACCCGCTGCCCGACGAAGACGGCATCGAAACCCGCGTCGCCCCGCTGACGGGTCTCAACGGCGAAGGGGGGGAAGGCACGCTGATCGCCCCCATCAACGCCGTCCCGATTACCGACCATTCGAGCGTCGGCCAGTTCGCGACCTACCAGTTCCGCGAGGCCCAGGAACTCGACCGCATGCCGCCGGAAGCCCGCGAGCGGCGGCTCGAGCAAGGGGCGGTCGACATGACGACGTTCCGCACGGCGGTCGTCGAAAGCAGCCCCGAATTCTACGGGCAGCTTATCGAAGATCTCGACGGCGCGATCGACGAGTTCTCGAAGCTGGGGAAGGTGCTCGACGAGAAATACGGCCGCGACGCGCCGCCGACGACGAGCATCCGCGACGCGCTGGCCGGCTGCCGCGAAACGATCACCAACGTCGCGCGGGACAAGCTCGCCGCGCTCGAAGTCGCCGGCGAAGACGAGGCCGCAGGCGTTGAGGGCGGCGCCGCGGAAGGGGCCGCGCGGGGCCGGGCCGCCGACGGGTCGGTCGGGTCGCGGGAAGAGGCGTTTCGCGTGATCGCCAAAGTCGCCGACTTTTTCCGTCGCACCGAACCGCACTCTCCGATATCCTATGCGCTGGATCGCATCGCCCGCTGGGGCCGGCTGCCACTGCCCGACCTGCTGCGGGAGCTGATCGCCGACGAATCATCCGTCGACCAGATGTTCAAACTGGTCGGCATCCCGAAATCCGATGGCTCTGAACACGAAGAGTAAGGAAAGTCGAAAGTCGAAAGTCGGAAAGTCGAAAGTCGAAAAACCTGATTGCTGACCGTCAGACCTTCGACCTTCAGTCCTTCAGACCTTCAGACCTTCGACCTTCAGACCTTCGACCTTCAGACCTTCGACTGACTTAAACAGCAACCAACTCCACCGGAGGAACACCGATGGCCGAAAGCGTCCATGGAAAACTGAGTCGGGTCCGTAAGCCGCGCGTGCACATCACCTACGAGGTGGAAACCGGCGGTGCGATGGTGATGAAGGAGCTTCCCTTCGTGATGGGAGTGATGGGGGACTTCTCCGGCGACCCCACCAGCGAGTTGAAGCCGCTGCGGGACCGGAAATTCGTCCAGATCGACCGCGACAACTTCAACGACGTCATGAACCGCATGACGCCCGGGCTGAACCTGAAAGTCGAAAACACGTTGGCCGGCGACGGCAGCGAGATGGCGGTCAACCTCGAGTTCAAGTCGATGGACGACTTCGAGCCGGCCAAGGTCGCCAAGCAGGTCGAGCCGCTGTCCAAGCTGCTCGAAACCCGCGACAAGCTCCGCGACCTGCTGACGAAGATCGACCGTTCCGAGGACCTGGAAGAAATCCTCGAAAAGGTGATGAAAGACCCCGACCAGGTGAAGAAGCTCGCCGAAGAGCTCGGCAAGGGCGGCGAGTAGGAGGGATGAAAGATGAAGGATGAAAGATAAGAGATGAGGGATGATGCATGCAGCCATTCCCGCTCTGAATCCGCTGATCCTTCATCCTTTATCCTTCATCCCTCATCACGTGCGGAATCACGAATGGTTGAAGGGAACGCCCCTCCAAAAACCATCAACCATCAACCATAAACCCTCAGGGAGCGATTCATGGCCGCTGAAGAACAAGCCCAACAAGCCGCCGCCCAGACGACCGAAGCCGCGGATGTCAGCCTGCTGGACCAGGCGATCGCCGCGACCAAGCAGACGGAGAAGTCCCGCGCCCAGGACCTGATCGGCGCCCTGGTCGAAGAGGCGCAGAAGGGGACGGTGAAGTGGAGCAAGAACGTCACGCTGACCATCAACCAGGGCATCGCCGCCATCGACGCCGTCGTCACGAAGCAGCTCAAGGCGATCATGCAGAATGAGAAATTTCAGAAGCTGGAAGGCACCTGGCGCGGGCTGCACCACCTGGTGATGAACAGCGAGACCGGCACCAACCTCCGCATCAAGGTCTTCAACGCGAAAAAGAAGGAAGTCTTCAAAGACCTCGACAAGGCGGTCGAATTCGACCAGAGCCAGGTCTTCAAGAAGATGTACGAAAACGAATTCGGGTCCCCCGGCGGCGAGCCTTACGCCTCACTCATCGGCGACTACGAGTTCAGCAATCACCCCGAAGACATCGAGCTGCTCTCCAAGATGTCGAGCGTGGCGGCGGCGGCGTTCTGCCCGTTCATCACCGCCCCCGCGCCGGAACTGTTCGGCTTCGAGGGCTGGGGCGAGCTGGCGAAAGTCCGCGACCTCGAGAAGATCTTCGATTCGGTCGAATACGCCAAGTGGAGCTCCTTCCGCGAGTCGGAAGACTCCCGCTTCGTCACCTTCGCCATGCCCCGCGTGCTGTCGCGGCTGCCCTACGGCTCGGAGACCAAGCCGGTCGAAGAGTTCGACTACGAGGAAGTCGAGTACGACAAGAAGGGGAAGATGAAGGCGATGGACCACCACCAGTACACGTGGATGAACGCATCCTACGTGATGGGCACCCGCCTGACGGAGGCCTTCGCCAAGTACGGCTGGTGCACGGCGATTCGCGGGGCCGAGGGGGGCGGCAAGGTCGAAGGGCTGCCGGCGCACGTCTTCACCAGCGACGACGGCGACACCGACATGAAATGCCCCACCGAAATCGCCATCACCGACCGCCGCGAGGCCGAACTCAGCAAGCTGGGGTTCCTGCCGCTGTGCCACTACAAGAACACCGACTACTCCGTGTTCTTCGGCGCCCAGTCGGCTCAGAAGCCCAAGAAGTACGACGACCCGGACGCGACGGCCAACGCCGCCATTTCCTCTCGGCTGCCGTACATCATGGCCACCTCGCGGTTCGCGCACTACCTGAAGGTGCTGGCCCGCGACAAGATCGGCTCGTTCATGGAGGCCAGCGACTGCGAAACGTGGCTGAACCGCTGGATCATGAACTACGTCACCGCCGATGAAAAGCCCAGCGAGGAAACCAAGGCCCGTTACCCGCTCCGCGAGGCCCGCATTCAGGTCCGCGAAGTCCCTGGCGCGCCCGGTTCCTACACCGCCGTCGCCCACCTCCGCCCCTGGCTGCAGATGGAAGAGCTGACCACCTCGCTGCGAATGGTCGCCCGCATTCCGCAACTGGGCGGCTAGACCGGAAGAAGATGGAGTGATGGAGTGATGGAGCTTGTCAACCGCGGCAAGTCACTCCATTACTCCAACACACCCGTTCCAATCGTGCCCCGACAGTTTCGCTGCAATGAGGTTCTCGACTTTCACTTTGACCGCCTCGGCCTGACGGGATGAAGGATGGAGTGATGGAGCAGAATCTGCGTTTTCCACTACTCCAACACTCCATCTCTCATCCCTTATCTTTCATCCTTCATCCCTCCTCCCCCGCGTAATCCACGAACACCGGGCTGCTCCAGGCCATCTCGCCGTCGAGTTGCACCACCCGCAGCCAGTAGGGAGTGAATCCCGGCCGCGGCTGGTCGTCGAGGAGTTGGAAGTCGGCGCTGAGCGGCCGCTCCGCCGGCATGCGGGAGACGACGATCCGTCGGTCGAGGACGCCCAGCGGGATTTCGCAGTCTGACTGGAAGACGTCCGACAGCCGCACGCGGAAATCGCATTGCTCGGCCGGGGCGAAGGAAATCCGCCGCGGGGCTTCGGAGCCGTGCTTGCCGTAGGCGGGTCCCGTGATGACCTGCGTGCCGGCGGAAACCCACAGCGTGACGGCATTCGGGTCGACGTCGTCAGCGAACGTCAGCACGATCCCCTGCCAGTACCCGCAACCCCACGCCTGCCAGCGGACTTCGCGCTCGTGGCCGACGCTGCCAGCGTCGGTGCGGATGCCGTTCTCGTGGCCGACGCTGCCAGCGTCGCTGCGGATGCTGTTCTCGTGGCCGACGCTGCCAGCGTCGCTGCGGATGCTGGCAGCATCCGCCACGCCGGACGCCCCGTCGACGAACGACCGCGGGCTGTCGAAGCGGATGGTTTCAACGTTCGCGATCCGGCCGCCGGTCACGCGGACCGTGCCGTCCCAGATCACGCCGGAGTAGCTCGTCATCCGGCTCGACCCGGTCCACAGAATCCGCACCTGGTTCTTCGCGAACTCGTCCCCCAGCGGATGCGAATACGCCAGTTCGGTCCCGCGGAAGACTTCGACGCGATCGAGCGGGGCGGTCCCGGCGACGGCCGCGGAGATCGACGGCGATTGCTTCGTCGTGAACTCCGACCCCATCGGACGCCCGTCGGCGTCGAAGCTGAGCACGATTCGCGCCCCGGTCGTCGCGTAGACCCGCCGGTCGCGCATCGCCTCGAAGAACGATTCCAGCGAGACGTCGTTCGCGTAGATACCCGTCAGCCCCGACTTCGCGTACCGCCGCAACTGGTGCCCCGGCCGGTCGTCCCCCGGGCGGTTCGTGTAGCAGTCGCTGCCGCCGAGGAACCCCATGCGGTAGCCGCGCCGCAGCGAATCGAACAGCATCCACTCGAACGAGCCGTGCGTCGAGGTGATTTCGACCGCCGGTTCCAGTTCCGGTTCGTGAATCGAGATGTCGGAATGCTCACCCCCCACGTGCGGCGTGATGATCGTGTCGGTGCTGCGATAGGCGGAATACACGTCGCGGATGTGCGCGAGCTCGGCCTTCTCGCGGGAGGCCTGAAACATCTCTTCCGCCGGCAGGTTCCGCCGCGCCTCCCGCCCGTGCCTGCGGAAGTAAATGTTGTGATGTCCCCCTTCCCACGTGCGGCCCGACCACTCGTAGCCGGGAATGGGAACGAACCGCCCCGGCTCGGAGTATTCCCGCTCGGCCTGCTGCTGCCGTTCCCAGTCTTCCGCGGAGATGACGTCGGCGTTTCGCTGGAACCCGACGAACTGCACCGCCGACACGTCCCGCGCGTAGCGGAAGAACTCGCCGAATTTCCCGTTGTGCACGACCTGCCCGCCGTGCGGATCGGCCCAGACGAGCTGCTGCTCGCCGCGGTTCTTCGTGACGACCACGGGGTTGCTGAGGGCGTGCAACTGCAAGGGCCCGGTGCGCGGGTCTGCGGGTGCGGGGGTGTGGGAGTCCGCTCCCTCATCCCGCACACTTCTCATCCCCTCATCCATGACTTCCGTCGCCGTGATTCGCAGGACGCCGATCTCCGTGGCCGAACAGTCCTCAATCCATCGCACGCCGCGGTCAGCCTCGGTGAACTCGACGATGGAAGTCGCCGTCGCAGGATTTGGATCGGCACCCGCGATTCGCACCGTCCCGCGATACCCGTCGGCCGCGTTCCCCCACGCGTCTTCCGCCTTGATCACCAGCCGAAACGTCTCGCCGACGGCTACCGTCGAAGGCATCGCCGTCAGCGACAGCCGCGTCGCCGGCCCGCCGACGATCCGCAGCCACGGCGACTCGTCGAGCTTCTCCCACGCGCCGGAGCCGTCGGCGTCGACGTCGACCCAGAAGTCGCGGCGTTCCTCGGCGAACGTCTGCGCCCGCGAGCCGGGCCCGCCGCCGGACGTGTCGCCGTAGATCAGGGTGACCGATTCCCCCGGCAGAAGATCGCGGCCGAGGACCGTCACCCGCAGCGACTTCACGCCGGTCGTGCGGACTACGGCGCAGACCCCTTCGGGCGCTTCGACCGCCATGTACTCCGCCGCGGCCGGGTCGACGAACTGCGGCGTCCCCCAGTCGGAATCGCTGTCGGTGTAAACGCGAAATCCGCCCCCGGCCGAAACGCTCCGCGCGCCGGCCGTCACGCACAGCCGCCAGGTCCCGACGGCGCCGGCGACGACGGCTTCGGAAGGAGTGATGCTCGCAACGGATTTTCCTTCCGCGGTAAGTGGCTGATTCATGCGATGGCGCCGGCCCGTGTGCGACTTGATTGACGAAAGCGGATCAATAGTTGACGATTGAACGCCGTGAGGCGTCGAAGTGCAATCCCCAATCCGAAATCCGAAATCAAGAATCCGAAATCCGATCGGGAGTGTACGCGGATCTGGTGACCGCCGCGGGCTTCAAACCCGTTGTGGCGGCTGAAAAGCCGCCGGGTGGGTTCGATTCCCATCCACTCCCGCTTTCACGCGTAGCGGCTTCGGTCCGATATCAAGGGGGCCGAAGCCGCTACGGTGACGATCGCGGGATCGCGACGCGTTCGTCTCGAAGTCGTTATACTCGCAAGTCAGATCGGCCGGCGAGCGCTCGCTCCCGGTGTCCGCGACAGGATTCCTGGTTTTCGCGTTCGATCACCCAGAGGGGCGCGGGGGATGCGCAGGACGTACGCCGTCGCGAGCCACACGAACCACGGTCCGAATTCCAGCCACACGACGACGTTGTCGAAGAAGGCCGCGCCGCGATATGTGTTGAGCACCTCGATGTCGGAACAATGATGCACGAACCAGAATCGCGCGGAATAGCAGAGCACCAGCCCGCTCACGGCCAGCCACGCGCGGCCGCGGGCGAAGGGCGCGAACGGCAGCGCCCAGATCCAGTACCTTGGGTTTTGCGTCGGCCGCGGCAGCCAGAACCGGAAGCCGGCGGGATGACGGATTCAATGGTTGCCCTTGGTATCCGGTGCTGATTCCGGCACGAACTGCGTTCGCGGGTCGTGGTCGTCGGGCCGCCACGTCAGGTCGTTGGTGACGACGACGTCGCCCAGGTCCAGAGACCGGGCTCGTTGTTGTGCAACGTTCAACGTCACGGCGATCTCCTGCCGGCCCGCCTTGAGTGGGAAGACGTCGGCGGAAGGTGTCGGCGCGCGCCGGGCAAAGGTGATCCGTTCGACATACCAGCGGCGTTCGGGCATCTTGCGGCGGTCCCGGACGAACCCAGAGGGTACCCGGCCGCCGCGCACGGAACCAGCGCTGCCTCGGATATACATGTGCTCGACGCGCCGACCGGGCCACATATACCGCGACAGGCGGCAGTTTCCGCTCTTCCCGCCCACGGTGACGACGACCTGGTTGTACCGGCTGTGCGGGCGATTGGAGATCCACACCGCGTAGTTCCCAGCCTGGGGGATGTCCAGCTTGTAACGAACGGAGGCGTTGCGTTGCGCGACGTCGCTGTTGGGGCGAACGCGGACGAATGTGCGGTCCTTGTCTTTGCGCCGCTCCAGCGCCGCATCGAGCCTGGCGTCCGCCGCTTTCAGGCGGATGGTCCGCGCGCCTTTGAGGGGCGCGGTGGTTCCGGTCCCCCGGCAGGCGAAGACTTTTCTCCCCCGGCTGTCGGATCCGACAACCAGGTAATGCACGCGAGATGCGGGGCGCAGGCCCGTATCGCGGAATCGCGCCGCACCGCGCGTCGATCCCACCAGCGTCTCGTTGGATTCTCGCGGGTCCGGTTTCCCCGACGCATAGATTGAAAAACAGTCAACGCGGGTGGATTCGGGTGCGGACCACGTCAGCATGAGTGAGTAAGGGCCGTCCGCACGGACGGTCACGCCGCCGGATCGTTCGGTGAACGGTGCAGCGACTTCCGGCTCGGCATCGGCTGGTCCGGCTTTCAGCCACGCTGCCCCGGCATCGGTGCTGAACAGCGCCACCCGGTCGATTTCGACTCCGGGTGCCGACGAACGCACCGTCAACCGGTGGTCTCCCGGTTCGAGCGACACCGTCTGGAAGGCCGAATGCCAGCCGAGAGAACGACCACTCAGCGAAAATCTGCCGACGGGCTTCCCATCCACTGTCAGAATCGCTTTCGCTTTGCCTTGGCCGCGGCTCTCGGGATAGATGTCGCCGCGCAGCCGGGCGCGGAGAGCGATCCGATAGATCTTTCGACCCTTGGAGTGCAGCCGCGCCGCGGAGAGTGGGAACGTCAGCGATCCCTCGATTTCGTCGGGCGTTTCCGGCATCAGCCTCATCGTTGCGAAGTTGGCCGCATATCCGTCGTATTGACGGCGGAACGGGAGTTTCGCGTCGGCTGTTTCGGCTTCGAGAAAGAGGCAGACGGCGTCATCGCGCGGGCGGTCGGGTCGCATGGCGGGCGCGCTGAACCGCGACTCGAGGCGCGAGTGCTCGACGGCCGTGATGAGGTAAACGCTTCTCGGGTCGGCGTCGCGATGCAGAAAGTTGTTTCCCGGAATCAACTCCTCATTCAGCCGCGTAAAACCGACCGTCCTCCCGGTGCTGTGATAGATGTTGTACCCCCGGGTCTCCGCCGACTGCTTCGCGGGCTTCCAGGTGATCCGAACTCCCTCGGCCGTTCGCCGCACCACGATGTTTCGCGGCGGTTCGGGCCGCTGAAACGGCACCAGGAACACCTCCCCATCGCCGAGCATGTCGGACGAGTGCAGCAGGAGCTTCGTCGAATCCGGGCTGACCTTCACGTAGGGCTTGACGTCGTATCCCACGCTGGAGGTGTTGTGAAAGAAGACCGGGATCACGTTGCCCGGATCGTTCAGGTCGAAGGCAACAATCTGGCGGTCCACGTCTCCGCCAACCCCGTCGTGGAACGCCCAGCGGCCGTCCGGCGAGATGATGCCGTAATCCACCGGCACGCTGCAGTTGTGGTAGTTTCCGTGCAGGCGGACGGAATCGCCGGGCGAGTCCGTCCTGTCGACGAACGGGGCCACGATCTTGCCGACCCGGCCGTACGATCCAAACAGCATTCCGCCCCCCAAGGCCGTGTGACCTCCGCCGCGACGCTGCGAGTGCGGGAACAGTTTGCCGGCCCGAACGTCGTAGAACCACATCTGGGTGGTGAAGCAATTGGCGAACAGGATGAACCGGTCGTTGTCGGTCAACCACAGGTTCTTGATGGGGTACGGCAGCCGGATCCGCCGCAGACGCTTCTCGGCGCGAGCGCCCGGGTCTCCAAGGTAAACCACGTGTTGGTCGCGAAAGCCGACCACAAACCGGTTGGAAACGTCCGAGAACGCCATTTCGACCTGCCCCCGAGGCGCCTCGCGGATCTCCTCGTCGATAAGCGTTTTCAGTTTCAGGCTGGGCAGGTCGCACGCGCTGACCACAATCCGCCCGCGTGTGCTTTTTCGCCGGAACTCGACGAGCACCGTGCGATCTCCATCGGAGGGGAAGAAGGTATGGCTCCCGGAGGGAAGCGTCCGAATCCGACCGGTGCGCAGGTCGCAGATGTTTTTCTTCCCGGGCCGGGCGGCGCTGTCCAGAAGCACCCAGCGTCCGTTGGCCGAAAAGGCCTCTCCCGCGTCGGTTCCGGGATGCCGCGTCAGCCGCCACATCGGCGCGCCCGTTGCCTGATCGCGGAAAATCGCCCATTCGCTCGACTCATCCGTTCCGGCGAACGCCGCGCTCCGTTGCAGTTCCGCCAGCGGGGCGCGCGTGCGCTCATACAGCGCTTCCAGCCCCTGATACGGCTCGCAGCGCAGCCGCTGCGGCCGCACGGTGTATCCGCGTGGAATGAGCGCCCGCTTCTCATCCTCGGTCAAGTCGCTCACCAGCCGGATGTCGTCGAGGACCACGCGCCGGGAATTGCTGCCGATGAGAATCTGTAAGACGATTGGCTGTTTTCCCCGCAGCCCGGTCTCCCGCAGGTCCTGAACGTGCAGCCCGGTGGTGTAAAGAACCTTCGTTTCCCGGTTATTGACGCGCAGCACCGTGAAGCACTGGCTGTGGGGCATCCGCGCCACGAGATACGGGAAGCGGTCGAGGTCCACCTCGCCGTACCGCTTGCTGAGCCACACCGGGTTGGGATGTGGCCGGATGCCGCGCTTCTTGAAGTAGTCGGCAGAAATCTGGGCGAGCGTTCCCAGTGGAGTGTCGATGATGAGCCGCCCCGCTTCGCACTTCAGACCGCGCGGGGCGAATCTTCGATCCGGTCGGTCAGGAGCGCGTCCCGGCTGCCAGCCGTCAACCCGGTCGAAGGTCTCCCTCAAGCCGGCCCGGCGTTCGTCGTCGGCTATCGAGACGTCGCCGCATGCCACGTTCCAGACGATGATCGCCGTAACCATCAAGGCGCGCATAGAAATCTCCCTCTGGATCGTACTATGGATTCGCGAAACAATAACTTGATGAATCGTCTTGGAACGGAAATCCGAATTCCGAATCTCGAAATCCGAAAGAAATTCGAAATTCGAAATCGGACTCTCAAAACCGCGCTGATGACGGTGTTTCGGACATTTGAGATTCGAATTTGGGATTTGTTTCGGATTTCGGATTTCGAGATTCGGATTTCGGTCCCCCGCAAATCGATCAAGTTGTTTTTTCGGGGTCCCCATGGACGCGTCGCACCCGCCCGACGGGGTTTCACCAATCTCCTCAAGTCTACCGGGATGGACTCTTCAACACGACCTGGCACGCAGCGCCGACGTCTCCTTGGGCGTGGCAATTTTCATTGGCACGGCGCGTTCGGGGTCGGGTGTGGAAAATTCAAAATTGCGGAGTGTGTTTTCCCATTGGGGTCGAGTTCCGTCGCAATTTTGAATTTTCCACACCCGACCCCATTGCCAGCGGAATTTGCCGCACCACGTCTCCTTCCGGGGGCAACAAAGGGACCCCTTTGTTGCACTTCACCGCGTCCACGCCAGCCACTTGTGAAACAGCCTCTGCACGAACGGCGTCAGCCGCGTGCGGTTGTACTGGTCGCCGAGCTTGCGGATCGCTTCGGCCTGCGTGGGGTAGGGGTGGATCGTGCCGCCGATCTTCTTCAGGCCGATGCCGTGCTGCATGGCGAGCGTGATTTCGGAGATGAGGTCGCCGGCGTGGGCGGCGACGATGGTGGCGCCCTTGATGCGGTCGGTTCCTTTCGCGACGTGCACCTTCACGAAGCCGGCCGTCTCCCCGTCCAGAATCGCCCGGTCCACTTCCGACAGCTCCTGCGTGAACGTGTCGATCGGCACGTTGCGTTCCGTCGCGTCCCGCTCCGAGAGGCCGACGTGGGCGATCTCGGGCGACGTGTAGGTGCACCACGGGATCGTCAATGCGCTGGCTTTCGCGCGGAAGAACGGCAACAGGGCGTTCTGAATCACGATGCGGGCCATGAAATCCGCCGCGTGTGTGAACTGGTACCGCGAGCAGATGTCGCCGGCCGCGAAAATGGATTTGTTCGTCGTCTGCAGCTTGTCGTTGACTTTCACGCCGGTGCGGGGATCGTACTCCACGCCCGCCGCTTCGAGTCCGAGGTGTTCGACGTTCGGCGCCCGGCCGACGGCCACCAGCAGGCGGTCCACCGTGAGGTCGTAGTCGTTGTCGTGCGACCCGAGCGTGATGCGAATCCCCGCGTCGGTCTTGCTGATCTGCGTCCGTTTCCCACAGCAGAGCAGCGTGACGCCGTCGGCGAGGAGCGACTGTTTCACGCGGTCGGCGGCGTCGGCGTCCTCTTTGGGCAGAATGCCGTGCGTCGCTTCGATCAGCCAGACCTGGGAACCGAACCGCGCGAAGGCCTGCGCCATTTCGCAGCCGATGGGCCCGGCGCCGACGACGGCCAGCCGCGGGGGGAGTTCCGTCAGCGAGAAAATCGTTTCGTTGGTGAGGTAGTCGACGTCTTCGAGACCGGGAATCGGCGGAACGGCGGCCCGCGCGCCGGTGCAGATGACGGCCTTTTTGTAATGCAATTCGCGATCGCCGATGCGGATCACGCAGCCGCAACTGTCGAACTCGGCCGCACCAAGGAAGACGTCGACCCCCAGCTCGCGGAACCGGTCCGCGGAATCGTGCTTGCTGATGCCCGCCCGCAACCGACGCATCCGCTCCATCACGCGGCCGAAGTTCACGCGGACGTTTTCGGTCCCTTCCACGCCGAATTCCCCGGCCCCCCGGACGGCCGCCGCGGCCCGCGCGGCGCTGAGGAGCGCCTTCGAGGGGACGCAGCCGACGTTGAGGCAGTCGCCCCCCATCAAGTGCTTTTCCACGAGGGCGACTTTGGCCCCCAGTCCGGCCGCGCCGGCGGCGGTGACGAGACCGGCGGTCCCCGCGCCGATCACGACGAGGTTGTACCGCTTCGCCGGTTCGGGATGCACCCACTCCGGCGGATGCACGTTGGCCACCAGCCGCGCGTTGAATTCGTCGGCGGGGGAGACCAGGCCGTTTCCGGAGGAATGACCAGGATGTTTGGAAGCCGGTGTGGGTTGTGAGGCTGCTGTGATCATCGTTCGATGGGTTTTTTTCAAGAACGTTCAACGTCGCCTTTCGTTCCGCGATAGGGCGTCAATCGGGCGTGGCAATTTTCATTGGCACGGCGCGTTCGGGGTCGGGTGTGGAAAATTCAAAATTGCGGAATGTGTTTTCCCCTTGGGGTCGAGTTCCGTCGCAATTTTGAATTTTCCACACCCGACCCCATTGCCGTTCCGCGAAAGGGCGTCAATCCGCGATCTGATTCATCCTTAAACTGTCGAGGCACGAGAGTCGAGGGTCCAGGGCCGGAACAAGAATATGGCCCACCCTGGACCCTCGACCGGCGCTTACCGACTCATGGGAAGCGGCTGACCGTGTCTTGATTTCCGTCGGCTTCGGCAACGTGAGGTCGCCTCCGCCAGGCGCACACGCCACCGGCAAGTCCCGCCAATGCCAGTGGCGCCAACGGGATATCCTTCAGGTACGTTTCCGGAGCAGACCGGTCGCCGCCGACCGGGATACCAACCAGTATCGCATAGAAAATCGCGGCCGTCTGTATGGTGCGCAACAAATCGCAGACACCCGGTGTTTCGGAAACACCCCGTGTCCGTTCTTCACCAGCACGACGCCGCGAAGCCCGCGGCTGGACCGACGGACGGCGAGAGTGCGGGCCTCACAACGCCGAAGGTCGTCGCACGTCAACCGCTTCGTTCCACACTGGCGGACAAGCCGCACAGTGGCACCCCACCCGGCGCCTTTTTTTGCGGGAGCGAAAGACGACAGAAAGGGGTCCCGCATCTCGTCGTTGCCTCATCCTCGCAATCCCCGAGAATTTGACGAATCTTGCCCCGGATCAAGATTCCCGGTAGAAACTCGTCGCCTGAAACAGTATTATGTACCTTTGAATACACTCCGTGGAGGCGCGATGAGTTCCACGTCGAAGATCGAATGGACCGACGCCACGTGGAACCCCGTTCGCGGGTGCACGAAGATCAGCCCCGGCTGCGCCCACTGCTACGCCGAGGTCTTCGCCGAGCGGTTCCGCGGCGTGCCGGGGCATCCGTATGAATTCGGCTTCGATCTGCGGCTCATCCCGGAGAAGCTCGTCGAGCCGCTGCGGTGGGCCAGGCCGAAGATGGTCTTCGTGAACTCGATGAGCGACCTGTTCCACGAGGCGGTTCCGGACGAATACATCGTCGCCGTCGCCCGCGTGATGGACGTCTGCCGCTGGCACACGTTCCAAGTCCTCACGAAGCGTTCCGCCCGCATGGCCGAACTGCTGGCCACGAAACTCCGCTTCGCCACCGCCAGCCGCCACGTCTGGTGGGGCGTCAGCGTCGAAAACCGCAAACACGGCCTGCCGAGAATCGACGACCTCCGCCCCACCCCGGCCGCCGTCCGCTTCCTCTCCGTCGAACCGCTGCTGGAAGACCTCGGCCAGATCGACCTCACCGGCATCCACTGGGTCATCGCCGGCGGCGAAAGCGGCCCCGGCGCCCGCCCCCTCGACCCCGACTGGGTCCGCTCCGTCCAGCGCCAATGCGAGGCCGCCCGCGTCCCGTTCTTCTTCAAACAATGGGGCGGCGTGCGAAAGTCCACCACCGGCCGCAAACTCGACGGCCGCTTCTACGACGAATTCCCCGAACTTCCGGCGCGATCGCAGGTTCCCGAGCTCAGGCGACGGCGGGAACTCATTGACGAGACTCAGTTTGAACGATCGGCGGAGACCGCCGCATGACGCAGCCTACTTCACTGCCTTGAGCTTCAGCGGACCAAATTCGCGAAGCCGCGTTTGTCCGATTTCTCGCACGGCTTTCTGACAGCCTTCGGCATCGCGGGCCTCCTTCGAAAAAGTCGTCGAAACGTGGTCGTGAAACCCATTTCACGCCGCGCGACCCGTCTCGGCAGGTAGCCGCAAGTTGCGACTCGGCTATCGTTTACAGAAAGTGGAGACGACCGGGATCGAACCGGCAACCTCCGGCTTGCAAAGCCGGCGCTCTCCCAGTTGAGCTACGTCCCCCGGCTTAGAGGACGGAGGTCGGAGATCAGAGACTCAAAACGGGCCGACCTCTGACCTCTGATCTCCGACCTCTGAAAGTGGGCGTGGTAGGACTCGAACCTACGACCTCAGCTTTATCAGAGCTGCGCTCTAACCACCTGAGCTACACGCCCGACACGATTGAGTAGCATCTTTGCAACTCTCAGAAATCAAGAACGATGCCGGCTGGCGGCTACCGCCGGGTGGCGCGACACGACCATTCTCTTTGATCTGAAAGGTGATGGCGACGGCCAAGTCTAGCATATCCCGCGCGTCGAACAAGCCTTCAAAACCACACTCGGATTTCCCGCTCGTCCGGCATCAGAACGGGCCGCGGCGCACGAAAGTCCGGGGAAAACGCCGGGTTTTCGGCCCTTGAAGCAATCAAGGCGAACCAACCAGCGCACTGAGGACGACGAGAGCGTGTCGGCAGATCCGTCGCAGGGTTTCGCGGCCGGATGGATTTCTTCGTGCGGCGGGAACGAGTAGACTTGGCCGTCGGCATCACTTGCGAACTTGCAGGTTCAGGCGGCGTAAGTCCCCTCGCGGCCGCGATCCGCGAAGGGTCATCTTGCTGACATCCAGAGCGGAGGTCAGGCCTGATGAGCGGCAGTCTTCCCGAAGTGTGTTCGACCCTGAAAAACAAGAGGTGTTGCCCCCTTAGCTCAGCAGGATAGAGCATCGGTTTCCTAAACCGAAGGTCGCTGGTTCGAATCCAGCAGGGGGTATTCTGCAATCCGTTACCGTTCGCGGAATCGCGGCATTGCGACAGCTTGGGTCGGTTCGCTCAAATGTCCGACATCACCCGCATTCTGCAGTCGATCGAAGACGGCGATCCCACCGCCGCCGAAGAGCTGTTGCCGCTTGTTTACGAGGAGCTCCGCCGGCTCGCCGCCGCGAAGATGGCGCAGGAAAAGCCGGGCCAGACGCTGCAGGCCACCGCGCTGGTGCACGAGGCGTATCTGCGGATGGTCGACGTCGACAAAGCCCGCTATTGGAAGAGCCGCGGGCAGTTCTTCGGTGCGGCGGCCGAAGCCATGCGCCGCATTCTGGTGGAATCGGCCCGGCGACGGGGACGCCGAAAACGGGGAGGCGACTGGCAGCGACGCGGCCTCGACGCGATCGAACCGGCCGTCGATTCCGCCCCGCTCGACCTGCTCGCGCTCGACGAGGCACTCGACCGTCTGGCCGCCGTCCACGCCCAGAAGGCGGAACTCGTCAAGCTGCGGTTTTTCGCCGGCCTGACGCAGGCCCAGGCCGCCGACGCGCTGCAGATTTCCATCGCCACCGCCGACCGCGACTGGAATTACGCCCGCGCCTGGCTCGCCCGCCAGCTCGAACCCGGCACCATTTCGGAAGAAAGCTGAAACTTTCGCAAAAAAACCTGAGGGAAACCGCGGCCGCTTGGCGCACTCTGTCTTTAACGCCACGAAAGAAGGAAATCCGAAATCCGAAATCCGAAATCCGAAACAGATTCGAAGCTCGAAATCCGAATCTCAAAACCGCGCTGATGACGCCGTTTTGGACATTCGAATTTGGAATTTGTTTCGGATTTCGAGAACTTCGAGATACGGATTTCCGCGCTGGGGATCGCAGTCAATGAACGAAGAATCCATCTTCACCCAGGCCCTCGAACTGCAGGGCCGGCCTGAGCAGCGGGACTTTCTCGCCCAGGCGTGTCACGGCGACGTGAACCTCCTTCACAACGTCGAGTCGCTGCTGCACGCGCATGCCCGCGGCGCCTTCCTCGAAGCCCCCCTCCCCGGAATCGCCGCGACGCTCGACATGCCGACCCTCCCCGAACCCCCCGGCACGCAGATCGGCCCGTACAAGCTCCGTGAGCAGATCGGCGAAGGGGGCTTCGGCGTCGTCTACGTGGCGGAGCAGGAAAAGCCCGTCGCCCGCAAAGTCGCGCTGAAGATCATCAAACCGGGCATGGACACCCGCGAAGTCATCGCCCGATTCGAAGCCGAACGCCAGGCGCTGGCGCTGATGGACCATCCGAACATCGCCAAGGTGCTGGATGCGGGCAGCACTTCGGAGGTCGGAGATCGGAGGTCGGAGGTCGGAAAGGGGAACACGTCGGAATCTGTTCCGACCTCCGACCTCCGTCCTCCGACCTCCGGCAGGCCCTACTTCGTCATGGAGCTCGTCCGCGGCGTCCCCATCACCGACTTCTGCGACGAGCGGAAACTCAACACCCGCGAACGGCTGCAACTGTTCATCGACGTCTGCCGGGCGGTGCAGCACGCGCACCAGAAGGGGATCATCCACCGCGACCTGAAGCCGTCCAACGTGATGGTCACGCTGCACGACGACAAGCCGGTGGTCAAAGTCATCGACTTCGGCGTCGCGAAGGCCCTCAGCAGCAAGCTCACCGAAAAAACGATCTACACCGCCTACGGCCAGATGATCGGCACGCCGCTGTACATGTCCCCCGAACAGGCCCAGTTGAACGAAATCGACGTCGACACCCGCAGCGACGTTTACTCCCTCGGCGTCCTGCTCTACGAACTGCTTACGGGCAGCACGCCGTTCGACAAGGAGACGCTGCAAAAATCCGGTTTCGACGAAATGCGGCGCATCATCCGCGAAGTCGATCCGCCGCGGCCCAGCGCGCGGGTGAGCACATTCAACGCGGAACTGCTGTCGACCGTTTCCGGCAAACGCAAGATCGACCCCCGCAAACTCAGCCAGTCGTTGCGGGGCGAACTCGACTGGATCGTGATGAAGGCGCTCGAGAAGGACCGCAACCGGCGCTACGAATCCGCCAGCGCGTTCGCGGCGGACGTGGAGCGGCATCTGGCGGACGAGCCGGTCCAGGCGCGGCCGGCGTCGGCCGGCTACCGGCTGCGCAAGTTCGTGCGGCGGAATAGGGGGCAGGTGGCGGCGGCGGCGGCCCTGCTTAGCGTGGTCATCGCCTTCTCCGGAGTCCTGTACGGACAGAACCGGGAGCTGGCGACCAGTCTGCACTCTCGGGAACAGGCCGAAAAGACGGCCGGCCTCAAGGCGCGGGAGGCGCTCGCCTCCGCTGCGAAGGCCGCCGCCCGCGAGGCTGAAGCGGTGGCCGCCCGGAACGACCTGGAGGTGCAAAAGCAGAACGCCGACGAGGCCGCGGACCGGGCCACGAAGCAGCGGGACGAGGCCCGCGCCCACCTGTTCACGGCACAACTGATGCGGGTGGCCGCCGTCTACCAGCGCGACCCCAAGAAGGGGCTGGAACTGCTGCACGAGTACGACGCCTGCCCGATCGACTTGCGGGATTCGGCCTGGCGGTACTACGAGAACGCCTGCCGCGGACGCAAGCCGTCTGCCCCCATCCCGGCACTCGAGAAGCTCAAGAAGGATACAGGTCGGGTCTATACGGCGCTGAGCCCGGACGGGAAGACGCTGGCGTGGGGGGGCGATGACCGGGCCGTGCGGCTCTGGGACCTGGCCACGGGCGAGAGTCGCGGCGTGCTCACCGGCCACACCTCCATGGTCTTTGCCGTGGCGTTCAGCCCGAACGGGAAGATTCTCGCCTCGGGCAGCCAGGATCGTACGGTGCGGCTGTGGGACGTGGCGGCGGGCCGGGAGCTGGACGTCCTCCGGGGGCACAGGCTCAACGTCCGATCCGTGGCATTCAGCCCGGACGGCCGGCTGCTGGCCGCGGGGGGCCTGGACAAGACGGTGCGGCTGTGGGAGGTGGCGACGGGCCGGCTGCGGGCCACCCTCACGGGGCACACGGGGTGGGTCGAATCCGTGGTGTTCAGCCCCGACGGGAAGACGCTGGTGTCGTGTGGAATCAATGAGCAGACGGTCCGTTTGTGGGACGTGGCCACGGGGCAGGCGCGGCCCGATTTCCCGATGATCCCCCGTGCGGGCCGGGTGGTGGCGTTCAGCCCCAACGGGAAGACGCTCGCGTTCCCGCACGGCTACACCATGCGGCTGTGGGACATGGTCGCGGGCCGGGAGCGTGTCAAGACCGTGCCCGCGTACAAGTTCAGTGCCGAGTCCGTGGCGTTCAGCCCCGACGGGAAGACGCTCGCGTTCGCCGGTAGCGTGGTCAAACTGGGGGAGGAGTTCCGGTCCCGTGGCGAGGTGCGGCTGCTCGATGTGGCGACCGGCCGGGTCCGCGCCACCTTCGAGACTGGATTCGCGGTTTCCTTCGTGGCTTTCGGCCGCGACGGACACACGCTGGTGACCGCGGGCCGGGAGCTGCGGGTGTGGCCGCTGACCCCGGAGGTAGAGGTCGCCATCTTCGCGCCAGAGGTGCGGGCCGCGGCCGTGGCCTTCAGTCCGGACGGCCGAACGGTGGCGTCGGCGGGAGCGATGGACGTGCGGTTGCTGGAGGTGGCAACGGGCCGGGATCTGCCCCCACTCCAGGGGCACACCAAATCGGTTGAGGCCGTGGCGTTCAGCCCGGACGGGACCATGCTGGCCTCGGCCGGTAGTGATGCGACGTTACGACTGTGGGACCTGGGCACGGGCCGGGAGCGGGCCGTCCTGCCCGGTGACGTCGTCGCCGCCCGCCCCCGTCTGGCCTTCAGCCCCGACGGGAAGACGCTGGCAACAGCCTGGCACGTGCGCGACCCCAAGACCGGGTTCTTCCTCAACGGGGAAATCAAACTGCGGGAGGCGGCGACGGGCCGGGAGCTGGCCGTCCTCCGGGGGCACAGGTCCAACGTCGTCGGCCTGGCGTTCAGCCCGGACGGGAAGTCGCTGGCTTCGATCGGTGACGATGCGACGTTGCGGCTGTGGGACCTGACGGCGGGCCGGCAACGGGCGGTCCTCCGGGGGCCCTCCCGGTGGGGCCGCTCCGTGGCGTTCAGCCCGGACGGCAAGACGCTGGCAGCGGCGTGGTTGACCGAGGTCACCCAAGGCAAGGAACGCGGGGAACTGCAAATCTGGGACGCGACGCCCGGTCGCGAGCGAATCGCCCTCCGGTGGCCGGTCGGCTTCATCAACGCCGTGGCGTTCAGCCCCGACGGTACAGCGTTGGCGTCGTCGGACCGCGACGGGGTGCCGCTGTGGGACCCGGCCACCGGACGCCTCCGCACTTCCCTGAGCGATGACGGGATCGCGTGCGTGGCTTTCAGCCCCGACGGCCGGCTCATCGCCGCGGGTACCTATGGCAGCGGCACCAGGGCGATGTGCGGGAGGCTGTGGGACGTGACCCGGGCCCTCCGCCAGGCGGCCGCAGCCAAGGCGACAGTCGAAAAGACGAAACACTGAGTGGATCGTAATGGAAGCAAAAGCGGCCGGTGAGGCCCAAACCGTCAAGTGAGTTCCTCACCGGCCCGGCACCGCCCCGGCGCTCGGTCTGCGCGCCGGGAACGATGTCTCTGCATTCTATCGCAGACCGCCTCCCAAAACAGGAGACACGTGCCATGCGGTTCATCTGACAGGCGAACAGCAACCCGGCGAAGGAGCGCTGGGGAGCAGGCGAGGGAGCAGCCGTACCGATGTCCTCATCGGATTGCCGGACAAGTCAGCCGCCGTTCGACGTTCGGACGGCAGCAACCCGCGGTGACTTTGGCAGACAAAGCGCCGCAACCACCCGCGGCGAGGTTCTTCG
>Ga0268386_10000830_pt1 | contig 20375 bp, 20 predicted proteins | sample RVTome_15_FD_200260 | JGI IMG/M metagenome (GOLD analysis project Ga0268386, IMG submission 200260) | Soil microbial communities from uranium-contaminated site in the Upper Colorado River Basin, Wyoming, United States - RVT150D86... ...
TCAGGCTTTCCAGCCTGACCGGGCGGGTCGCAAGTTTCGCGAGAATTCTGTCGTGAAAACTCCGACACTCCAGAATTCTCACGAATTCTGCTACGGTCAGGCTGGAAAGCCTGACCTACGACATCGGCCAACGGCGTCAGTTCCGCAACGTCCATCAACCACGACGCCCCGCACTGTTTGGCCGCCTCGATCACGGCGCGGCGGACTTTGTCGAGCTTCCCGCCGCCCGGCTCGACGACGCCCCGCTCGGTCTTCAGCGGAATCAACCGCCGCACGCCCAGCTCCATCGCCTTCTCGGCCAGCCAGCGGAAGCGGTCCTGCTTCGGGACGGCGACCGCCAGCGTGACGTGCGGCCCCGGCGGCGGCGGCAACTCGCGGACGTCGCTCAGCCGCACGAGCGTCTTCCGGCGGTTCGTTTCCACGATCTCCCCGGCGGCTTCCCACCCGCGGCCATTGAAAATCGCGATGCGATCGCCGATCCTCTTCCGCAGCACGTGCGTCAGATGGTGCGCCTCCGCCCCGGTCAGCTCGACGGTGCCGGCTTGCAGGTCGTCGGCGGCGTAGCAGCGGTCGGACATGGGTTGATGGTTTTTGGTTGAGAGTCGGAAGGTCGGAAGGTCGAAGGTCGAAGGTCGAAGAGCGCGATCAGACCTTTGACCTTCAACCATAAACCATTCACCATCAACCGGCCACGATCATCCCCTCGCTCCAATTCAGGTGTTCGATGACCACGAACGATCCGCGCGACGACATCCGAAGCGTTGCCGACTGGCTTGCCGGAGTGAAGACGGCGGTCGCGTTTACCGGGGCCGGCGTGAGCACCGAAAGCGGGATTCCCGACTTCCGCTCCCCCGGCGGCGTGTGGGCCACGTCGCAGCCGGTCTATTTCGACGAGTACCTCCGCAGCCCGGCCGCACGCGAGGAATACTGGCGGCAGAAAGCCGAAACGCACGTCGGGTTCATGGCCGCCCAGCCGAACGTCACGCATACGACGCTCGCCGAGTGGGAAGCGGCGGGGACGATTCGCGGCGTCATCACGCAGAACATCGACGGCCTGCACCAGATCGCCGGCAGCCGGCAGGTGCTCGAGCTGCACGGCACGGCCCGCTTCGTCGACTGCCTCGATTGCGGCGAGCGGCACGAGGCCGACGCGATGGTCACGTTGTTCAACGAGGCCGGAACCGTGCCGGCGTGCGTCCGCTGCGGCGGCGTCACGAAGCACGCCACGATCTCCTTCGGCCAGACGCTGCCGGCCGACGTGCTGCGGGCTTCGGCGTCCTGGGCGGGGGAATCGGACGTGTTCGTGGTGCTCGGCTCGTCGCTGGTCGTCGAGCCGGCGGCGTCGCTGCCGCGGATCGCGAAAGAGCGCGGGGCGAAGCTGGTCATCATCAACCGCGACCGCACGCCGCTGGACTCGTGGGCCGACATGGTGATTCATGCTGCGCTGGGGGAAACGATCGCGGCGATCGCAGAACGGCTCAGTGGCGGATTGCGCGCATGAAAAGCGACCCGAGCACTCCCATTCGCCGGCCTCATGCCTTGACCGCCAGCCGATACCGCCGACCCGCCTCCGCCCAGTCGATGAATTTCACGAACTTCTCGACGTACTCGGCCTTCCGGTTCTGGTAGTCGATGTAGAAGGCGTGTTCGTAGGTGTCGATCACCACCAGCGGCACGGCCATCCAGAGGGGACCCTGGGCGTGTTCGTCGCTGACGACGTTATACAGCCGGCCGTTCACCGGGTGGACGACCAGCATCGCCCAGCCGGCCGCCGCTTTCGCGCTGGCCACGAAGTCGGCCGCCCATTTCTCCAGCGAGCCGAACCGCTTCTCGACCGCTTTGCGGACGTCGGCGGCCGGGTCGGTCGACTTCAACGCCAGCCCGTCGAAGTACAGCTCATGCAGGACGACGCTGTTCCCGCGGCTCGACTGGATCTGCTTCATCCGCTCGAAGGCGGCGGAGCCGATCGCCGTCCCCTTGACGAAACTCGCTTCCAGCTTTTCTTCGACGCTCACGAACGCCTTGAGCGCCCCGCCGTAGTGCGCCGTGTGGTGGGGTTTCACTTGCGCGGCGCTCAGAAACCCGGGGAACTCCTTGTGCCGCAGCGGTTTGACCTTGCCCGTCACCAGCCCGCTGCCGGCATGGGGTGACTTTTCCCCCTCGCCGGCGTCAGCGAGTCCCGGCACCAGCAAGGAACCGGCGGCCGCCCCGGACGACGCGAACAGAAAGTGGCGACGATTCATCGCGACGACTCCGGATCATGGAAGAAACGCGACGCGCTTGGGCGCCTTGCCCACCCGCGCCTTGCCGAGCGACTTCAACTTGCCGTCGCGGCTCAATTCGGCCAGTTGCAGCGTGCCGTCCCCGATGTTGCTGATCAGAAACCGACCGGCCGTTCCGGGCATCTTTTCAACGCAGCACGGCTTCGAGACGTCCTTGAGGCGGTCCAGCAATTTCCCCGTGGTCACGTTCACGGCATCGACGTAAGACCGCCCCTCGTTGGCCGCCACGAGGACCGTCTCCGTCAGCATCTCGACCCCGTGGTAGGTGACTTCCTGCACATCGGCGGCGTCCTTCGGCGGGTCGAACTTGAACAGCCTCGTCACCTTGCCGGAGGCGAGTTCCATCTCGAAGAACCCGTCCACCCAGAACGAGCCGAAGTAGACTTTCTTCTCGTCCGGGGAGAAGGTCAGGCTGCGGGGGTTGACGTTCATTCCGATGAATTTGACGAGTTTCCCGGCGTCCGGGTCGATGACGGCGATCCCGGTCACCTTCTTGCAGGTCACGAACGCCAGCTTCTTCAGCGGCCCATACTTGACGACGTGCGGTGCGGAACACTCTTTGATGCGGAACGTCTCCTTCATCGACTCGATGTCGATCGCCACCACGTCGTCGCTGTGGAAGTTGGCGACGAGCACGTGCCTGCCGTCCCGGGAGAGCACGATGTGGTCGTTGAACATCTTACCGATGGGCGTCTTGCCTTTGAGCTTGAAGCCGGGCAGCGCGAAGAACTTCACGCACTCTTCGCCCTCAACCCCAACGGCGACGGTTTTGCCGTCCCGGCTGACGGCAATACCGTAGGGCCGCTTGCCAACCGGGTAGCGTTTGACCTGCTTCATCGACGCCAGATCGACGAGGGACACCGAGGCGTCCTGCGTATTGACGACGAAGACGTGTCTGGGGGGTTTGGCCCTCTGGGCGGCCGATTCTGCCGACGTGCAGGCGAGCAACAACGACAGGGCCGACGCGAATGCAGCGGATCGCATGACGATTCCTCCGGTGATTGGCCCGCATGTCGCAACAACGAGCACCGCGATCTGAGAGGCGGAACGACTCTCCGTTCCGCACTCCCTGCAACATAACGCGCGGCTGCTCGTCTGGCGAGTCCGATCGCCAGATCGGGGGCGTCCAGGCGGAATCCTTGCCGGCCGGCCGGTGGGGGTGAAGAATGGATGAAGCCGCACCCCTCCAGGAGTCCGTCGATGCTGGTCCTCTCCCGCAAGAAAAACGAGTCGATCGTCATCGGCGACGGGATCGTCGTGTCGGTGGTCGAGATTCGCGGCGACAAGGTGCGGCTGGGCGTCGAAGTCCCGAAGCAGGTCCCGGTACACCGCTCTCCGCCGTTTTCGCCGCCCCGCTGGTACGCGCCGTTGGTTCCCTCGTGCCCCGAAGAGACGAGTTTCCTCAAAGCCATCGACGAGAATCCCCGCGACGTCGAGCTGCTGCAGGTCTACGCCGACTGGCTGGAGGAACGCGGCGACGAACGCAGCACGCTGATCCGCGCGTGGTGCCGGTATCTGTGACGAGCCGCAGGGCTGCCGCAGGACTTCATGGAATTGCCGGTTTCATTTCCGTGCCGATCCTTACCGTTTTACCGGCCGGCAGTCGGATGTGTTGACGAAGCTCTCCGACCAGCTTCGCGATGTTGTACGGTTTCGTGAAGTACCGGACGGCGCCGAGATTCAGCAGTTTTCTTTCCAGGGCGGCGTCTTTCCTGCCCGTCAGGACGATCGTGGGGATGTCCTTCGTGACCGGGTTTTCCTTCAGCCGCCGGAGGATGTAATCGCCGCGGCCGTTCGGCATGGAGTAGTCGCAGATGATTGCGTCGACCGGGCGCGAAAACGCGACGCGATACCCCTGCATGCCCTCGAACGCCCGCAGCACGGTGATGCCGTATTTCTCCAGACGCTTCTGCAGGCACCAGGAGAAGTCCGGGTCGTCGTCGATGACGAGCACCCAGGGATTGGGGGTCTCGTGAGGGGGTTCGAGATCGACGGGCCGATCGTCCCGCAGACCCATGTCGTTGCACAGCAATTCGAAAACCGTACCGAGCAGGCTTTCTTCGGTGGCGGCCGGGAGCTGCCGGCGATATGGGCGGTCGGTTGCTTCAACGTCGTGGAATGCGCGGCCCAGGGAGTCGCGGATTGCCGGTTCGAGCCGTTCCCAGAAACCGTCCCCTTTGCGAACGACGCGGGCGCCCATTTTGCCGGCGCGGGCCAGCGAGAGCGGGTCGTCGTTAGCAGTCATCAGGATCACCGGGATGCCGGCCGCGGCGTCGTTGCCGGCCGCGATCAGCTCGGCGACGGCCAGCGCATTTCCCGGTGGCAATTCCACGTCGAGGCAGACGACGGAGGGGTGAAAGGAGTCGATTCCGGCCAGCGCGCTCATCGCGCTGCCGGCCTGCTCGACCTGCAAGCCGATGGCGCGGCATCGCGCCGCGAGATTCTTCAAGAGGTCTTTGTCGTTGTCTGCGATGAGAATGGTGTTCGCGTTCATTTGTACCTCAGCCGGGAATCAGTTCGGGGGTTGGGATGTCAGCACTGGATTTGTCCGTGTCCAGTTGCAACAGTTGACGAAGCAGGGATTCGATCCGGCTCCAACTGTCCCGTCCCTTTCGCACGAGCGGGACGCGGAGGCCGCGGCAGCGCCGGACGGCGTCCTGGTCGACGTAGCCGGTCATGACGATGATCGGGATCGCGGACAGCCGCTCGTCCCCCCGGAGCATCTCGATCACCGCCAGCCCGGTTCCGGGGGGCATATTGATGTCGAGACAGACCGCGTCGGGGCGGCCGTACTCGATTCGCGCCAATGCCGCGGCAGCGGATTTCGCCTGCTCGACGGCGAGGCCGAGTCCGCGGCAGCGCCGGGCCAGCACGTCGCTGAAGTCGTTGTCGTCGTCGGCGATCAGAATGGTTTTCACGTTCATTGCGCACGTTTCGGTTGGGCGCCGGGGCAAGCCGCCTGCGAGTCCTCCAGCAGTTCCTGCAATAACGGCCCGACGCGCGTCCAGACGTTCGGGCACTTCTCGATGTAGTACGCCGCAATCTGATGGCAGCGGCGAATCGTGTCGTGATCGGTGCTTCCCGTAAGAATCATGATCGGGATCGAACCGCAGTCTTCGTCGTTGACCAGCATTTCACACGCGCTGAGGCCGTTGCCCCCCGGCATGGAAACGTCAAGGCACACGAAGTCGGGCCGCTGAACCTTGACCGTCGCCAGCGCCGTGAAGGCGTCGCCGGCGGTCAGCACGTTCAGCCCCAGGCCGCGGCAGCGCCGCGCCAGCACGTCGACCACGTCCGGGTCGTCGTCGGCGATGAGGATGGTCTTGCCGCGTCGCCGGGTGGTGAGATCAGTCGGTTTCATGGATGGCTCGCTCGACGGCATGGACCAGCAAGGCTCCGTTGTGCGGTTTGCGAAGGAAGCAGCGTGCCCCGGCTTCGAGGGCCGTCTGCTCGTCCACGCGGCTCGCCGACAACATCACCACGGGAATGTGCATCGTTTCGGGCGTCGAACGCAGCAGTTTCAACGCGGTCAGCCCGTCCATCCGCGGCATGCGGATGTCGAGCACGATCGCGTCGGGATTGATCCGCTTCGCCGATTCGAGTCCCTCCTCGCCGTCGTAGGCGCACCGCGTGACGAACCCCGCGTGTTGCAGCCGCAACGTCGTCGCGGCCAGCAGATCGCGGTCGTCGTCGACGACGAGGACGGTTTCCGAGTTTCCGTAGGGAGCGAAGAACGATGGCGGCGGCTCCCACACGTTTTCATCAAATCGAGGACCGCCGGGCGGAAATTCCGGGGCCGGCATCCCGATTTGGCGGGAATCGCGTCTCAGATTCATCGTCGGCATGTTGCACCTCTTCAGACGATTGGCGGTGATGTTCATGGAAGGATGGAGGATGAAGGATGAAGGATGAAGGATGGGGGATAACGCGGGATTCTTCATCTCTCATCTCTCTTGCCACTCTCTCATTCCTCATCCCTCATCCCTCATCTCTCATCCTTCATCTCTCATCCCTCATCTCTCATCCCTCATCTCTCATCCCTCATCCCTCATCTCTCTTCCCTCATCCTTCATCTCTCATCCTTCCCGTCACTCCACAAGAAACACCTCTCGGACAGGCGGAAACAGCGTCGTCGGCGCAAACGTGCAGCTCAACGCGTTCACGATTCTTGCCGTCCCGACGGCGAATTTCATGTCGTAGGTCCCGTGGCCGACGAACAGCAACTGCCCCCATTTCGCATAGACCGTTCCGGACATCGCGGTCCCGCCCAGGAGCTGCTCGGCGACGATGGCGATGGGGCGGCGGTCGGTGCGGCGCTGGTAGACCAGCATTCCGTCGAACGGGCTGCTCGCGCTGCTCAAGCCGCTGTAGGTGCTGCCCAGAAGACCGGCGTTGATGACGACGCTGGGTGCCAGGGACGGCACGCCGGGCGCCGCCGGAACAGTGCCGCCGTCGTTGGCGTCGGGCAATCCGTCGGCCGGCGTGTAGGCGGCGGAATCGGTGATGTAGAACATCACGCCGTTCGCCGTCACCCGGCCGGCGACGATCGACAGGGAGATTCCCGTCAGCGGATTCTTATTGCGGATGATGTACACGCCCGGCTGGAAGATGACCGTGCCGGTGACGATGGTGATCGATTCGTACACGCCCGGCTGCAGCGTGACCGGCGGCGCCAGCAGCGGCAGCGATACGATGTTGACGGTCCCCCGCTCGGTGGCGGAGACGTTGAACGGGTCGGCGGCCACGGTTGGCGCGGGAAGATTCCGCAGCGGATCGAGGACGGCGGGCTTGTTCGCCTTGAGCGGGCTCGATTCGCCGGACTGTACGTTGCCGTAATTCGCCGGGTTGTCGACGCCGCCGGTGACGCGAATGTCCTCCGCGAGCAGTCTGGTCAGGGGCAGGATCGGCGTGCAGGTGATCGCGTGGCGCGATCCACCCAGCGGGGGCTCTTCGCCGGCGGGGTCGCCGTTTTCGTCCTGTCCGCCCCATTCCGTGTTGACGAAGACGGCACCCTGCACTCTGAGCTGGCCCAGGCCGAGCAATTCCAACCCGCCGAGATGCAATGCCGGCAGGCCGAGCGCGGGAATGCCGGCCGGCAGACCGGAGACGTTGACGGGGCTGGGATCGGGATCGAGCACGACCAGCACGCCGCCGCTGGTGGCGTTTTCGATTCCGGCGACGGCCCGGGCCTGCACGGTCTTCGTCGTCCCGCCGCTGACAACCTGGATGAAATTGCTCTCGACTGCGCGAGAGACGATGACTTCGACGTAGTCCGGCTTCCCCGCGAACGGGCCGGTCGACGGGGGACGATTCACGGTCACGGTCGCATCGGGCAACGCGTTATGCTCGTGCACCAGCTCGACGGCCGCCTGCGTGGCCGCGGACAGCGACTTGCCCAGCGAAATCTGGCGGGCGGCGGTGGTCGCGGCGGCGTCGGCCGCGGTTTGCAGCCCGCGGTGCTCTTTCATCAACAGCCCGCCGTCGACGACCAGCCCCAGCATGCCGAACAGCATGGGGAGGGAAACGGCGAGGAACAGCAGCACTTTTCCCTCGCGCGACGAATGCGCCGCGTACGACGGCCTTCCAAGGCCGTCGCAACGGCGCGCGACCACCGCGACGGCCTTGGAAGGCCGTCGTACTGTTTGTTTCGATCTCCGGAAGGGTTTCATGGTGAATCGTCCGTCAGTGAGTGATGGTCATCGTCGAGATCGCCGAGAGGTTGTACAGGCTTCCCAGAAACGGGAGCGGCAGAATCGGTTGATAGGGATAGTTCAATGTCACGCGGACCTTGCGATCGACGTCGTTGCTGCCGTCCGGCCACTCCAGGCGGACGCGCACGTCCGCCGGGTCGAACGCGGTGAGCGACTTGCGGACGACGGCGGCCTGTTCGGTCTGATCGGCCGCGGTCCCGTCATACGTCGCCGGTCCCCACGCCAGGCGTTCCGGCGGGGCCATCTCGCCGCGGACGATCGCCTCCCGCGCCGTCCCCCGCGCGGCCTCGGACAGCGAGTTGTATTGCAGGACCGCCAGCCCCAGGTCGAGCATCGACAGCAGAATCAACAGCAGCGTCGACAGCACGAGGGCGCTTTCGGCGATCGTGACCCCGCGCGGCCGGGATGAGCGGTGAATGGAATCGATCCGACGCTGGCTTTTCATAAAATGTGCCCAGAGCAATTCGCGAGTCGGAAACGGCGGACGCTGACGAAGTCGTGCTAAGCCGCAAGCGGCGATTAACGGTATTGCCACGCCGACACCCGGTGTCGCAGCGTGACGTTGTGCGGCAATCCGGGCCAGTCGACGGCGGAGCGGAAAGGATAGGTCGCGGTCACGGTTACGCGGACGCTTTCGTCCGGGCCGTCCTCGCTGGTGATGGTGACGTGTAACGAACCGGAAACGAAATGCGGGACCCCCTGCATTTCGTCCGAAACGCGCTCGCGTACCCGGGCTTCCCAGGCGGACCGGGTGAAGTCGGTGAAACGATGCGTCGCGGCGTAATCGGTGGCGGACCCGACGGCGTTTTCCAGGGCGATCGAGTAGTACATCACCCGGCCGAAATCGACGCAGCCCAGCACAATCAGCAGCAACAACGGCAGCGCGACCGCCAGTTCGACGGCGGACGTGCCGGCTCGCTGGATGCGTGCGGGCCGGCGCATCCGTCCGGGGCCGGCTCGGCGAATGGTATTCGTGGTGTGTCTCGGTGATTTCATGGCAGTGCGATCCCGTGTGACGGATTATCTGCGGATCGAGTCTTCGGTTTGCAGGCTTTCCTGGTTGGCCAGGTTTTCATTGAGCTGAATTGCCGCCGGCCCCGCCAGCACGACGAAGATCGCGGGGAAGATGAACAGCAACGTCGGGAACAGGATCTTGACGGCGGCTTTCTGCGCCTTCTCTTCGGCGCGTTGTTCCCGCTGTTCCCGCAGCATTTCGCCGTGCGTGCGGAGTGCGTCCGCGATGCCCGTGCCGTACCGCCGGGCCTGGCTGATAAACGTTCCCAGCGTGTGGACGGCCTCCATGTCGGTCCGCTCGGCCAGATTGTGCAGCGCGGTGTCGGCGCTGGCGCCGAGGTCGATTTCGGTCTGCACGCGGTCCATTTCGACGGCCAGCACCGGGTGCGCGAAGCGGAGTTCGCTCGTGACCCGCCGCAGCGCGGCGTCGAGGCTCAGGCCGCTTTCCAGACAGGTCACCAGCAGGTCCAGGAAGTCCGGCAGCGACCGTCCCAGAATGAGTTGCCGCCGCGCCTTCCGACGGTCCAGCCAGAGACTCGGCAACAACATGCCGGCGCATCCGGCAATCGCGCCGCACGGCAGGGCGATGCTCTGCTCGATCAGCCCGAACGCCGCGGCGGCGACGGCCAGCGGAATGGGGAGCACCATCAGCAGCAGCCGTGCGGTAACGAACACGTGCACGGCCGACGGTTTGTACAATCCGGCGTGCAGCATCCGCTGTTGCAGGCGGGTGCGTTTCGCATCGTCCACCGGAAGCAGCCTCGAGGCGATGCGGGCAATTGTCGCCCCGAGCAGCCGTTGCACGCCACCGGGCGGCTCGTCCGGCTCGCGGGAATCGGGCGGGTCCTGCGACAGTTCGTCGATCCTCTGCAGCACGGCGCGGTTTCGGCCGATGTACCACCCGAAGAGCAGGTAGAGCGAAATGCTCACTGCCACGAAGGCGAGGGCGGCAATCAGTTGTGGTTGCAGGTCAGCCATGTTTCAAGTTCCACATGATCACGATGATGTACGAGGTTCGTTTAGCCGCGACTCGAAGGCTTTGCGAAGAGGAGCGCGGCTCAACGTCTCGCCGGTCCCTTTTGCGATCTAGTAATCGAAGTTCACGATCTTGCGGATCCACAGCGAACCAACGACCGCCGAGAGCACGGTCCCCCCCAGCAGCAGCGGCCGATCGAGCAGGATTTCGGCGTAACTGCGCTTGAGGAAATAGATGGCGGCGAAGGCGAGCAGCGGCAGGACGGAGAGCACGATCGCCTGCAGCCGGCCTTCTCCCGTCAACGCCTTGACTTTGCCTTTCATGCGAATCCGTTTGCGGACCATCTGCGACAGGTTGTTGAGCAATTCCACCGGGCTGCCCCCGGTCTGACGCTGAACCAGCAGCGCCACGACGAACATCTGCAGCTCCATCACGCCGTTTCGCCGGGCCAGCTCGCGGAGGGTGACGTCCAGCGGCAGTCCCAGGTCCTGCTGCTCGCAACACAGCGCGAACTCCCGGGAGATCGGCGGTTTGCCCTCGTTGCCGACCAGTCGAAACGCCGCCGGCATCGTCTGGCCGGCGCGGACGGCGCGGCTCATCAATTCGAACGATTCGGGAAGCTGATTCGACAACCGCTCGATCCGCTGCCGGCGCTTCATCTGCACGAACAGAAACGGCGCGGCGAACCCCAACGCGGCGGCGGGAACGCAACACGCCCAATGCGAGGTGAACACGAGGGCGGCGATCCCGGCCAGCAACGCCGCTCCTCCGGCCAGTTCGAGAAGTCGCGGCGCCGAAATCGGCAGACCGCTCTGTTCGACGAATTGCCGCAGCCGGGCGGCGAGCGAACTCTCCCCTTCCGCGCCGCCGGCGGAGAGTTGCTTGAACAGCGACAGGCGGCCGTCCCCCATCCGTCCGTCGACGTCGAACTCGTCCTTCAGCCGTTGATTGATCCGCCCGTGTTTCCGCAACAGCCACTCCGCCACCACGCTGTATGTGGCGATGACCGCGGTGGCGCCGGCAACCGACGTCGTCAACGTGAGTGTATCGGGATTCATACGAGTGCTCCTCGCGGCTTCAATTCTCCCAGGCGGTCGCGGGTCAGCACGCGCGGCTCGAACAGCGACGTGGGGAGGTCGATGCCCCTCGATCGCATCCGGTCGCGGCACTGTGGGCGGATTCCGGTCGCCCGGAATTCTCCAGCCGCCCGGCCGTCCTCTCCGATGCCGGTCTGCTCGAACGCGAAGATGTCGTGCATGCTGAGCGAATCGCTTTCGACGCCGGTGACCTCCGAGACCTGCACGACTTTGCGGACGCCGCCGCTGAGCCGGGCGCAATGCACGATGATGTCGATTGCCGCGTTGATCCGCCGGTGGATGAACCACAGCGGCAGGTCGTAACCCGCCATGCCGACCAGCATTTCGAGGCGGCGTTGGCGTGAATCGTCGTCAGAGAGCCGTCGTGGCCGGTCGTCATGGCCTGCAGCATGTCGAAGGCTTCTTCGCCGCGGCATTCGCCGATGATGATGCGGTCCGGCCGCATCCGCAGCGAATTGCGGAGCAGGTCCCTGGCGGTGACGAGCCCTTTGCCTTCCACGTTTTCCGGCCGCGTTTCCATGCGGGCCACGTGGGGCTGCTGCAATTGGAGTTCGGCCGCGTCTTCGATGGTGGCGACGCGTTCGTCCTCGGGGATGTAGGCGGAGAGCAGGTTGAGAAACGTGGTCTTCCCGCTGCCGGTCCCCCCGGAAATCATGATGTTCAACCGCGCCCGCACGCAGGCCTCCAGAAAGTCGATCATCTCGGCGGTCGCCGATTCGCGGGCGATCAGGTCGCCGGCCAGCAGCGGCTGCGCGCCGAACCGCCGGATGCTGACCAGCGCGCCGTCCAGCGCGAGGGGGGCGATGATGGCGTTGACCCGGCTGCCGTCTTCGAGCCGGGTGTCGACCATCGGGCTCGATTCGTCGAGGCGGCGTCCCGCCCGGCCGGCAATCCGCTGCACGATCTCCAGCAGGTGCTGGTCGTCGTGAAACTTCACGTTGGTCCGTTCCAGCCGGCCGCGGCGCTCGACGTAAACGGTCTTCGGCCCGTTGATCAGAATGTCGGAAATCGTCGGGTCGCGGAGCAGCGGGTCGATCGGCCCCAGCCCCAGCGTTTCGTCGATGACCTCGTCGATCAGCCGGTTCCGCTCGGCCTGGCTGATCAGGTCCGCGCGGTAATCGCACAGTTCCTCGATCCCGCGGCGAAGTTCGCGCCGCAGTTCGTAGTCGTCCATCCGGCCGACGGACGACAGGTCCATGCGGGTGATCAGGTTCTTGTGAATCTCCTTCTTGAGATTCTGAAAGCGTTGCTCGCGGTCGGAATCGCCCGACGCATCGGCCGCGCTGGATTGGCCGTTTCGACGAGGCATGAACGACTCCTGTTCCTGTGTTGTCAACAACCACTTCTGAAGTCGTCAGCGGGCCGCACGCGCCGCGATCGGCTCGGTCACGCCGCGGGTCAGCATCGTCAGTTTCGACAGCAGCGACCGTGCCGCCGATCGCGCTTTGGCGCGGACTGGTTTTCCGGATTCCGACAGCAGGGCGGCCAGAGCGCCCAATTCCAGCATCGCTCTGGAAAAGGCGGATTTCGGGGCGTCCAGAACAATGGGATTGCCGGAATCGACGCTCAGGTTCAGTCCCTGCCGGTCGTCGGGAAGCGACAGTAGAACTTCCCTGCGCAACGCGGACTGGACTTTGGCGATCGGCAACTGTTTCGACTGGCCGCAACTGTTCGCCACGAGCTGGATGACGTGGCGCCCGATCGGCGCGTCGTCCCAGAACTCCAGGACCGTTTTCGTCCGACGCAGGCCCGGAAAATCGCCGCGAAACACGAGCAGCACCCGGTCGGCGGTCTGCAACAGGTCGAGGTCCCCGCCGTCGGCCACGCTGCCGACGTCGACGACCACGTCCGCCATCACCGACCGCGCGATCCGCGTCACCTTTCTCAGCCCTTCGGCGGTGAGACACCCGCTGTCCGCGATCCGCTGCGGCCCGGCGAGGAGCAGCACGCCGGAATCGTGTTCCGTCAACGACTGTTTCAGCATTTTCTGGTCGCAGCCGTCGATGTTGCGGCACAGTTCCGCCATTGTGTGACGGGGCTTCAGATTGAACAGCGAGGCTTGATCTCCCGTGCGCGGATCGTAATCCAGCAGCGCGCACGTGCCGCGCTCCTTGGCGATCAGCACGGCCAGATTGCCGGCGATGACGCTCGCGCCGCAGCCTCCGCCGGCCGATGCGACGATCGTCAGCCGGCCGCACTTTGCCGCGGTCTCCCGCTTCGCCGTCAACCGCGACAGAAACGACGACAATTGCTCGTAGAGATCCTGGTTCTCGACGAGGTAGTCGTCGGCGCCGGCGTGGACCACGGCCAGAATATGCTGGGGATCGTTGCCGGGGCCGATGGCGATAATCCGGGCCGGCGTCGATTCGCTCACCCGCTTCAACTGCTGCAGACAGCGTTCCTCATCATCCGGCAAAACGATCAACACCAGGTCCGGTTGCCGGTCCATCGCCTCCAGCCGCAGTGCCGCATCGTTGACTTCCAGCACGTCCGCGATGAGGCATTCATATCCCAACTGGACGAGCGCGTGCCGCAGCTTCGTCGACGTCGTCTGATTGTCGCTGGCAATGATGGCTCGCATGGAACATCGACCCTCGAAATCCCGTGGGAAGTGCAGTGGGAATATGCGAGAGGACCGCTGATTGTCGTCGACGGAATCCGGCAGGCAGTCGTCGCCTGCCATCGAAACCGTAGTTCCGCGGACCGTGCGGGCAAACGGCCGCCGCGCAGAATGCGACATTGTCGCAATTTCACCGCGACGGTTTTCCTGCACCGCACACGGCCGCGCATTGCGGACTAGGATTTCCACGTCGCGAGCGGTCCGAATCGTCCGCTCGGCATCGAACGTCCGTCTAACCCCATGCGGGACCGCGAAATGCGAACACAGGTTCCGAGCGCCGAGCAGACAGCGCCGGGCAGCCGGGCGCCCGTCTTCGAGGGGACACGGTTCACGAAGGCGGACCTGCTTTCGCTGGTCGGCGACTTTTCGCACGACGTGCGCAGTCCGCTGACGGTCATCAGCGAGTTTTCGTCGATGTTGCGGGAGGGCGTGATTTCGAAAGCCGACGAGCGGGACGAAGCGACCGGAACGATTTGCGACAGGGCCGCCCAAACGCTCCTGCTGGTCGACGTGCTCGAAATGCTCGTTCGGGCCGGCTGTGATTCGATTGAGATCCGGCGCGAAGTCTGTCAGGCCGCGCAGGTGCTGCGCGCCGCCGCTGAGCGGCTCGAAGAGCTCAACTCGTTCCGGCGCGACTCCGGCGGGTCGCGCTGGAGCGGGTCGCCGGTGGAAATCCACTGCGATCCGTCCCTCGCGGCACTCGCGCTGGTCCACATGTGGATATGGATGCGGCGAGACGTGAAGCGCGACACGGGAATCCGCCTCAGGATCCGCCCCGTCCCGGAATTGCGGGGGGTCTTGTTCCTCGCTGCGAAAAATGGACCGCCCATCGACGGCAAGGAATTCGCGCGGATGATATGCCCGATCGGCGAGAGTGACAGCCCTGCCGGCGTCCGGCTGGTCCGCCCGGACCTGACGTTGCGGGTCGCCTGTGAACTGGGACGGCTTGCCGGAGGAGACGTGTTCGTCGTCGGAGACCGGGCGGCGTTGGCCCTTTACGTTCCGACAGCGGACGAGCACCGTGACCAATCCCCGACGGGAGACCAGCACCAATGATTTCACAGCCCTTGATTCTCATCGTGGATGACGAAGAAGCGATCGTGACCGGCTTGAGCTACCGCCTCAAACAGGCGGGGTATCGCGTCCTGGGATGCTTTACCGGCCGGGAGGGGTTGGAAGCCGCCCGCTGCGCCGGTCCCGACCTCATTCTGTTGGACCAGTGCCTGCCGGAACTTGTCGGAAGCGACGTCCTTTCGGAATTGCGCCGCGACCCGGCGACGCGCCAGATCCCGGTGGTGATCCTCTCCGGGGCCGACGTCCGCCAGCGGGATGCGTTGTCCGCCGGGGCCGCGGCGTTTCTGCGCAAGCCGTACCGCAGGGACGAACTCCTCGACGTCGTCGAATCCCTGCTGGCGCAAGCCGAATCAACTCAGAGACCTGAATCATGGCAGACAAGAAAACTGTTCTGATTGCCGACGCCGATCGGACCCTCGTCGGCGCATTGAAAGCCAACTGCGCCCGATTGGGGGTCAACGTGATTACGGCCTATGACACGCTGTCGGCCGTCCTGAAGATCAAAGAGTCGCTTCCCGACGTCATCTGCCTGGACAAAGACCTCCCCGGAGGGAACGGATTCAACGTCTGTGGAATGCTGTCATTCGACGCGACGAAACGGCACTTTCCATTGATCGGCAAAGAGATTCCGATCGTCGTGCTGACCGACTGGTCTGACTCCGAAACGATCTCCGTCTGTTACGACGTCGAAACCTACTACGTCCCCAAGGGAGAGGGCCTGTGGGACCGCATCGAACCCCTGCTGCGGCAGCTCCTGGCCGATCATCGGCGCGAGACGACACCGCACGCGACGGTCGTTGGAGATTCACTCGATGCCAGTCAGGAATCACCGACGGCTGTGCCCGGAGACTCCGCCGACGCTCAGCGAATCCGCAGCGATGGGGAATCGGTCGTGAGTGACAAGTCGGAAGTCAAACGCATTCTGGTGATCGAAGACGACCCCAGCGTCGTCGAAGTCATACGCAAGTACGTGGACGGGACGGAATTTCAGGTCATTCCCTGCGAACGCCCGGAAGACGCCGGCCGGCTTGCGTCGAATGCGGCCATCGTCTTGTGTGACATCCACATGCCGCGCGCCCGCGGCACGTTCGTGATTCGCGAATTGCGACAGAACGGATTCGACGGTCCCATCGTCGTCATTACCGGCGACAGCACGCCGATCACGGTCATGGAATGCGCACGGTCCCGAATCGACGGCATTCTGCTGAAACCATTCGGCAGAAAGGACCTGATCGACAAACTGGTTGAAATTGCGGCTTCGGCAACGGCGAACGAATCCCACAACAAGGCGTCCCGTGCTTTGACGCCGACAGAGACCACCCTCAGTGAATCCAGAGGCTGACGTGGACGCAACCAATACGGCGGGAATGCTCAAAAGTCGCGGCACACCTGGGACGGATCGCAACGTCTCACTGACCCGAATCGCGTCGTTGAAACTCAGCCGGGCGATTTGCCGGTCCTTCCTGAAAGAACGCGACGTCCGTCCCGCACTTTCCGCCTGCGCGGAAGCGATTGCCGAAGCCCTGAGCGCCTCGCAAGTCACAATCTCGATCGGCGGGGCCGACGGCGAGCCGGCGGAAGCGGCCGGTATCCCTCCGGCGGCTTCAGCAGGACACGACCGTTGCATGTCGCAATTCGAGTTCGCCGTTCCGATTCACGGCGAAGAGGGCCAGGTCGGGACGCTGGCGGTCGCGCGCGCCCTGCCGCAGCCCCCCGGCCTGGAACCGTTTCTCGAAGAAGTCGCCCTCGAAATCGGCCGGTGTTTGAGTGACGCGCGACTCCGGGCCGATGCGTCGGAGCGGCTTCGGCAAGAGTCCGCGCTGAAGCCTTCGACCCTGATCGGCATTGCGTGCCTGGATTCGGAACTTCGGATCACAGGCTGGAACGCCGGCTGCCGCGAAATCCTCGGATGGCCGGCAGACGACGTCCTGGGGAGGGAATTGTCCCCGGTCCTCGGAAGCACCGCAAGTTGCCAGTTAGTCGGAAGTCTGCAGATGGCGATGGACGGCCGTCCCGCGAAGCCGTGCTTCGTGACCGTTCGCCGCTGGGACGGCCGCGAGTCGCCCACGAGCATCGAAGTCCTGCCGGTCCTCAACGGCACCGACGACAGGGTCGAGATGCGGTTGATCATCCGCGACGAATCGCGGCTGGCCCGGTTGCAGCAACTCGTCGGAGTTTTTTCCACGGTCTCTCGTCGGTTTGAGGGATTCGCGTCGCTCGACGAGGTCGCGGAACCCGTATTGCGCGAAATCTGCTCCGGATGGGGATTGCTTCGCGGCGAATTGTGGCAACTCGGCCAGCCCGACGCCGACTGGGTCCTCGTCGGCGAGTGGGGCGCCGGACCGTCATCGCCCGTACCTTCAGACGTCGAATCGGGCCACGGTCTCGACCGCGAGCTGCCGCAAAGCGTTCGTAAACATCGGGACGTCGTCCGGTTTGAAAATCTGGCGGCCGCATCCGGCAATCCGCGAATCGTCGCCGCGGCGGAATTCGGCCTGCACGATGCGATTGGAATTCCCGTCTTCGTGGATGGCGACGTTGCCGGTGCGATGTTGTTCTTTGGATTCGACGTGCCGCAGCTCGATGCCGCGTGGACCGCGGCCTTCCAGGCGATCGCGTCACACGTAGCCGCGTTGATCAGGAAGGAGCGGTCCGAACGGGACCTGCGCGAAGCTCAGCAGAACCTCGTGCAATCGCAGAAGATGGAAGCGGTGGGACTTCTCGCCGGCGGAGTGGCCCACGACTTCAACAATCTGCTGACGATCATTCTCGGCTCCAGCGAAATCGCGCTGGAGATGCTCGATGACGGCTCCCCTGCCGCCGGTTTGCTCCGCGAAGTCGAAAACGCCGGCCGCCGCGCCGCCGATCTGACGCGGCAGTTGCTGGCGTTCAGCCGCAAGCAGCCGCTGGAAACGGTCGTCCTCGACGTGAATTCCCGCCTCACCGACGCGGAGACGATGTTGCGGCGACTGGTCGACGACCGGATCGAGCTTCAGTTCCAGCCTGGGCAACCGATCCACCACATCAGATTCGATCCCGTGCAGTTCGACCAGGTGCTGCTGAATCTGGTCGCCAACGCGCGCGACGCGATTGACGGCGCGGGCCGCATCGTCGTCTCGACGAGAAACGCGGCCCTGTCTGCCGCGGCGGCGCGGAAATACATCGCCGGCCGGCCGGGGGAATTTGTCGTCGTGTCCGTTTCCGATACCGGCTGCGGGATTGACGAGGCGACGCTGGCCCGCGTCTTCGATCCGTTCTTTACAACGAAGGAACGAGGGAAAGGGACCGGCATGGGCCTGGCAACCGTCTATGGCATCGTCAATCAGAGCGGGGGATTTCTGGCCGTCGACAGCCGGCCGGGAACGGGAACCACGTTCAGCGCATTCCTGCCAGGCACGCACGACGTGCCGCTGACGATGCAGGTCGACGCAAACCTCGCCGCGGGCGCGATCGGAAGCGAGCGAATCCTGCTCGTCGAGGATGAAGACGTCTTGAGATCGCTGACGGCGCAGATGTTGAAGGTCCGGGGCTATACGGTGCTGCCGGCCGCCGGCGGCGTGGAAGCGCTGCGGTTGCTGCGGCGGAAACGCGGGCACGTCGACCTGCTGGTGACGGACGTGATGATGCCGGAAATGACGGGACCGGCGCTGGCGTCACAAGTGCGGGCCGCAGGATATCGGATTCCCGTGTTGTTCGTCTCCGGCTATGTCGACGACTGCCCGCGCGATGGTGGGCCCGCGGTCGCCAGGTCACCGCTGCTCCGCAAGCCGTTCACCAGCGTTGAACTCGCCGCCGCCGTGCGCCGGGTCCTCGACGGCGACAAGTTGCCCGGCGTGGTCCACTAGCTGCATGAACTCGAATTCGTTCCCCACGTCGAGCTTTTTGAATACGTTGGCACGATGTTTGGCGGCGGTCTGAAAACCGATCCTCATCATCGCGGCAATCTGCTTGTTCGTCTTGCAGTCCGAAAGGAGTTGGAACACTTCCCGTTCCCGCCGCGACAGCGATGTCAGCTTTTCCTGGAAACTCGATCGCTGCTTCCGGGCGATTCTTCGCTCACCGTCCAGCATCAGCCCCCGATTCACCGTCTCCAGCAATGCGGTCCGGGTCACCGGCTTCTCCAGAAAATCGACGGCCCCATTCTTAAGCGATTCCACGGCCGTCGGAACGTCCCCGAGACCGGTCTGCATGATGACAGGGATCAGCGCGCCGGACTCCAACAGTCGCTGATGCAACTCCGGCCCGCTCATCCCTGGCAATCGGACGTCGAGAATCAGACAGCGGGGATGATCGCCCGAATCATCGTAGGCTCGCAGGAAGCCTTCCGCGGAGGGAAAACATTTCACCTCTCGCGCGGGAGCGGCGCAAGCGACTTGAATGAATCGGCGGATTCCCGCATCGTCGTCAACGACATAGACGGTCGGTTTGCACTGGGTTGCCATACGTGCGATTCTCCCGGCCGGCAGCCTTTGAAATCGCCCGAATAGTCTTTCCAGGAGACTCTCGGAACGATTGGGAGGCCGGACCCGGCGCCGTGCGCGAAGCTACTTCGAAGAACTTCTCGATTCGGTTGAAGTTGGCGGGACGTGATCGACTGACAGGATGATCTACAAATCGGCGGTTTCTCGACTCATCTTGACTTGCCGGTTCGACTGCGAGAATTGCCGGAGGAATCCACCTCGTCATTGGCCGCCAGAATGCGCTGCCCCGATCGATTTCCGCGCATCCGAAAGCGTGAATTCCCTCGATTACTGTGAAGCCTGCATTGGATTTCCGGCTTGAACGAATCACAATGCCTTCGGTTTGCCGATCGTGACTTTTTACGGCAATGACTCCCGCACAGGCGCGACGGCTCGCACGCCGCGTCTCACGAATTCGGGTGGAAACAGAGTCCGTTTCAGTGACAATGGAGTGACAACCGCGTGACTCCCGGACTCCCAAAACCGACTTAACCCAATGGCCGAGGCGGGATTCGAACCCGCACGGGGGTTGCCCCCCACGGGATTTTAAGTCCCGTGCGTCTGCCTGTTCCGCCACTCGGCCGCACTATCAAAACAGTGGTTTTCGCGACCTCGGGTTTTCCGATTTCGACACGCGACACCCCTGACGACACCCGCAGTCCCCTGTACCATGCCCGTCAGTGAAAATGACACCCGCAACCGCGTCACCGGTTCGGGTGTCTGGCCAACCTCAACCCTTGAGAGACGGAGGCTGACGTGGCGAATTCTACCACGAAACGGGTGTCGCGACACCCGAAGACGAAACCGCCGAAACCGCACCCCGACTTTCCGCCGGGTGCCACTGGCAGACGAGCTGCCAGTGCCACCCGCCGCACGGCAACGGCCAGTGGGCGAAGAAGGTCAACGGCAAGCGTTAGGGCGCGCTCAATAATAAGTTACTGAATTCGGGAATTCCAGAATTCGGAATTCCGCAGCTCGAAATCCGTCAACACCGCCGCTTTGTTTCCTTCGTTGCCTTTGATCCCTTCGTTTTGAAAAACGAAGCGAACGAAGGCAACAAAGGCAAGCAAGAGGTTTCGCAGGAAGTCCGCGTGCCCAACGGAATCTCAAAGAGCACCAGGGCTGGAACGTATTCTTGAGC
>Ga0268386_10000831_pt1 | contig 20372 bp, 17 predicted proteins | sample RVTome_15_FD_200260 | JGI IMG/M metagenome (GOLD analysis project Ga0268386, IMG submission 200260) | Soil microbial communities from uranium-contaminated site in the Upper Colorado River Basin, Wyoming, United States - RVT150D86... ...
CTCCAATCTGGCTCTCGACTCTCCGCTCTCGACTCTCGACTCCGTGGCCGGGCAGATGGCCACCGCCAGGCAGACGACCAGCAGCCGCAAAGGGCGGAAGAACGGATTCGGCGATGTGTTCATGGACCGCGTCGGAGGTGGCGTGAATTGCGTCCCGGAATCGGCGGACGCACGAATCATTCTACCGGGAATGGGGATGATTGCGGCAAGAATCCCGGCTCGCGGCAGGTCCGCGTCGGCCCGACCGGACGACCTTTGCGGCGCGCTGCAAGAACGGGGACAGGTCCATTTTTCGGAGCGGCGGTTGTTCCGCGAAAGAAGTCATCCGCCGAAAAATGGACCAGTCCCCTTTCCCGAGGTCCGGACGGTCCGCCCGGACCTACGCGCGGGCGTCGGCGAAGCGGACGCAGAGGAACCGCAGGATGTCCCGCATGGAGATGATGCCGGTGGGGCGGCCGCCGGCGTCGAGGATCGGCAGGTGGCGGTAGCCTCCCAGGTCCATGGCGTGCAGGGCGTAGGCGATCGAGTCCTGTCCCGTGATCGTCTCCGGGGCCGCCGTCATGAATTCCACGATCGGCCGCCGCATGTTCTCGGGGTCGTCCGCGGCCTTGTTGAGCACGTCCCGTTCGGTGATGATCCCCAGCAGCGTCCCGTTCGCCGTGATCACGATACAGCCGATGCGGTTCTCGAGCATCGCGGCGATCGCCTCCTGCAGCGTGCCGGCCGGTGCCAGCGCGACCGGCGGGCGGGGATTCAACAGCGTCACGCTGTGCCGCGAAATCGTCTCGACCAGGTCCGTGCCGCCGTCCCCCAGGCCGACCAGCGACTGCCCGCACTCGGCGCAGAAGTCGTCGCCGGCGATGTTGTCGTGGCTGCAGAAGGGGCAGATCATGGTTGGTGAGTGGTGAGTGGTGAGTGGTGAGTGGTGAGTGGTGAGTGGTGAGTCGTGGGCGGTGAGTTCTCGCTTTACCACTCACCCACTCACCACTCACCTCCTTTACTCCACGGTCCACGTGTCGCCGCTGTGGAACAGTTCGTCGAGGTCGCCGTCGCCTCGTTTTTCTCGGGCTTCCTGCATTTGCGCGACGACCCGCTCGTCGTAGATCGGACGGGCGACGTCGCGGAACACGCCGACCGGCTCGGGGAACTCGGGATGCCGCATCCGCGCCAGCAGGAACGCCAGCGCCGGCTCTTCCGCCTTCTCGTCGTGAAACAGCAGGTCGTCTTCCTTCACGCCGTTGCCCAGTTCGACGATTTCCGGCCGGCTCATCTCGCTGACGCGGATGCCCTTTTCGCGGTTCTTGCCGAAGATCAACGGCTTGCCGTGCTCCAGATAAATGACGTTTTCGTCCTTCTCGTCCTTCTTGCTGGCGTAGTTGAACGCCCCGGAGTTGAACACGTTGCAGTCCTGGTAGACCTCGACGAACGAGACCCCCTTGTGGGCGGCGGCCCGTTCGAGCACCATCGTCAGGTGCTTGATGTCGACGTCGACCGAGCGGGCCACGAACGTCGCTTCGGTGCCGATCGCCACGCACAGCGGGCTGACCGGGTTGTCGACCGAGCCGTAGGGAGTGCTCTTGGTCCGCGAGCCGAGCGGGCTGGTCGGGGAATACTGCCCCTTCGTCAGCCCGTAGATCTGGTTGTTGAACAGGATGATATTGAGGTCGAGGTTGCGGCGGATGGCGTGCATCAGGTGGTTGCCGCCGATCGACAGCGCATCCCCGTCGCCGGTGATGACCCACACCTGCAGCTCGGGCCGGCTGAGCTTCACGCCGGTCGCGATCGCCGGCGCGCGGCCGTGAATGCCGTGGAAACCGTAGGTGTCCATGTAATACGGAAAGCGGCTGGAGCAGCCGATCCCCGACACGAAGCAGAACTTCTCCTTGGGCACCCCCAGCGTGGGGAGCACCTTCTTCATCTGCGCGAGGATCGAGTAGTCCCCGCACCGCGGGCACCAGCGAATCTCCTGGTCGCTGGCGAAATCCTTGGCGGACAGTACCGGCAGGTCGACAGTCATGGCGGCGTTATTTGAACCTCACTGATCGAAATTCGAAATCCGAAACTCGAAATCCGAAGGAATCTCCAAAACCGAAATCTCAAAACCCTGGCATGCGAGCGTTTGGAACATTCGTGCTTTGATTTTGTTTCGGATTTCGGATTGCGTGCTTCGGATTTCCCTCGGTTATTCTTCCTCCAGCATCCGTTCCATCCGTTCCACGAGCTCCGAGACGAGGAACGGCTTTCCCTGCACTTTGTTGAAACCGGCGGCGTCGACGAGGTACTTCGCGCGGATCAGCGTCCTCAACTGCCCCATGTTCAACTCGGGGATCAGTACCTTGTCGAAGTTCGCGATCACGTCCCCCAGGTTTCGGGGGAACGGGTTGAGGTACTTCAGGTGGGCGTGGGCGATCGAGCGGCCGTTCTGCTGCAGCCGCCGCACCGCGGTCCGCACCGAGCCGAACGTTCCCCCCCAGCTCAACACGAGCAGGCTGCCGGTCTTCGGCCCGTCGACCTCCTGCTCGGGGAGATACTTCGCGATTCCTTCCACCTTGGCGGCCCGCGTGTGGGTCATGTGCTGGTGGTTGGACGGGGAATAGTCGACGTTGCCGGTGACGTCCGATTTCTCCAGCCCGCCGATGCGGTGCTCCAGGCCGATCGTGCCCGGCACGGCCCAGGGACGGACCAGGTTCTCGTCCCGTTTGTACGGAAGAAATTCCGCGTCCGGCGTCCCGTTGCCGTTGCGTTCCGCGGGATGGCTGATGCGAATCTTCGGCAGGTCCGCGACGTTCGGAATCCGCCACGGCTCGGCCCCGTTGGCGATGTAGCCGTCGGAGAGGAAGATCACCGGCGTCATGAACTCGACGGCGATCCGCATGGCTTCCATGATCATGTTGAAGCAGTCGCCGGGCGTGGCGGCGGCGACGATCGGCAGCGGCGACTCCCCGTTGCGGCCGAACATCGCCAGCAGCAGGTCCGACTGTTCCGTCTTCGTGGGCAGCCCGGTGCTCGGCCCGCCCCGCTGCACGTCGATGATGACCATCGGCAGTTCGGCGATCATCCCCAGCCCCATCGCCTCTCCCTTGAGGCAGATGCCGGGGCCGCTGCTGGCGGTGACGGCCATCCGCCCGGCGTAGGCGGCCCCGACGACCGACGACATGGCGGCGATTTCGTCTTCCGCCTGGAAGGTCATCACGCCGAAGTGCTTCAGCTTGGAAAGCTCATGCAGGATGTCGCTGGCCGGCGTGATGGGGTACCCGCCGAAGTACAACTGCTCGTTGTTGACCGTCGCCAGCGCCGCCAGCCCGAACGCCAGCGCTTCGTTGCCGGTGATCTTGCGGTACTCGCCGGGAGGCAGCTTCGCCGGGGCGACTTCGTAGTGCACGGCGAACGCCTCGGTCGAATCGCCGTAGCTGCGGCCGGCCTTCAGCGCCCGCAGGTTGGCCTCGACGATGGCCGGGTTCTTGGCGAACTTGCTGCGGACCCAGTTTTCGGTGGGTGTCGCGTCACGGTCGTAGAGCCAGTAGACCAGCCCCATGGCGAAGAAGTTGCGGCAGCGGTCGGCCTCGCGCTGCCCCAGGCCGAGCCCTTCGACCGCGTCGCGCGTCAACCGGGTCATCGGCACCCGGTGCAGCGCGTAATTGGACATCTGCGTTTCGTCGTCGAGCGGGTTGGCCTTGTAGCCCGCCTTCTGCAGGTTGTTGCGGTCGAAGGCGTCTTCGTTGACGATCAGCGTCCCCCCCCGCCGCAGATCGGCGATGTTCGTCTTCAACGCGGCGGGGTTCATCGCCACCAGCGTGTCGACGGCGTCTCCGGGGGTGAAGATGTCCTGACTGGAAAAGCTGATCTGAAACCCGCTCACGCCGCTCAGCGAACCCGCCGGGGCGCGAATCTCGGCCGGGAAGTCGGGCAGCGTGCTCACGTCGTTGCCGAACACGGCCGAGACGTTCGTGAACTGCGTGCCGGCAAGCTGCATGCCGTCGCCGCTGTCGCCGCAGAACCGGACGACCACGGTTTCAACCTGTTCGACGCGCTTGCCGTTGACTTCGCGGAATTCCGATACTTCAGTGGTGGACATCAGGCGTTAACTCCGACGGCCGATCTGGCGGCCGGTCTGGTTGGCAGGTTCAATGCGGCGCGTTCGTCGCGAGGGGAGATCGGGGAGGGAAACAGCGCGGCCGGTCGCGGGTGGTGGGACAGTCGGTGTTGGCGGGGGGTGGATGACATCTTCGGTGTGCAGTCCCTGGATTCGTGCGGGCCGGCGGATCCCTCCGGAGCCGGCCCGCTTACGCTCCCTCGCGGTGTCGGGCCAGCAGTTGGGCGTGCGCCGCCTGGTTGTAAATCGCCTCCGGAAAATGCTCGACGACGCGATGCATGATCGCCTTCACGTCCAGCACGCCGACGGGCCGGCCGTCCGGGTCGAGCACCGGCAGCCGGCGATAGCCCCCGCGGTCCATCAGCTTCGTCGCCGTCGACAGCGAATCGGTGGTGAGGACCGTCCGCGGGTCGCGGGTCATCACATCGGCCACTGTCGACTCGATCCCGCCGTCACGGAGCACCCGCAGCAGGTCCCGCTCGGTGAAGATGCCCACCAGCCGCCCCTCGTCGCAGACGATGGCGCTGCCGTGGCGGCACTGCCGCATCGACGCGACCGCCTCCCGCACCGTCTGCCGCGGGTGGAGCACGGGGTAACCGGTGCGGGTCAGGTCGCCGACCGTGACCGTTTCCAGCAGCCCCTTCAGCTCCGGTACCGTGGATGCCTCGTCAATCACGGAATCGCCCCGTCGCGCTGGAGTTCAAGCTTCAGCTTGTCCGTCATGTGTCCACAGGACGTTGAATGCACAAACAAGCAAGCTGAAGCTTGAACTCCAACTGTTGCGGTGTTCTGAGTCGCGTGGAAATCCCCCGCGAAAATCCCGCGGGCCGGCTTTCTCTCCCGTCTTCGGTATTCTTGCACGTCGGCCGGGAGTTGAAAAGTCCCGGTGAGTGAAAACCAAGCGAAAGTCGGAAGGTCGGAGGTCGGAGGTCGGAAGGTCGAAGGTCGAAAGGGTCGAAGGTCGTAAGGGTCGAGGGTCGAAGGTCGAAGAGTCGGAAGGTCGAAGAGTCGGAAGGTCGGAGGGACGGGATGTCTACTTCATGCCATGCGGTCTCCGAATTCAGTATTCGGCATTCGCCACTCCGTACTCGGTACTCGGTACTCCGTACTCAAGCCTTGCCGTAACTATCCGATTTCCCGGATTTTGACGTCCTTAACTTCCGACATCCAATCTTCGACGAACGGTTAAGCTGCAAGCGGCGGTGACGACCTTCGACCTTCGACTCTTCGACTTTGGATGCTCAGCCCATAATCCGCAGCTCCACGTCGATCAGCGTACGCACGATCGCCGTCAGGTCGCGGGGGCGGCGGAGCGGTTCCTTCCGCAACAGCGAGTCCACAAGCTCCACGCCCTCCGCGGGAATCCGTGAATCCGCGTTCCGAATCCGCGGCGGTTTCGCCTGCCGGTGCAGCCGCGGAAGGTCGTCCCCGTTGTCGCTCACGAACGGCGGACGCCCCGCCAGCATCTCGAACAGCATCACGCCCAGGGAATACACGTCCGCCAGCAGCGGATCATAAGGCACGGCCAACTGCCGTTCAGGGGCGAGGTACTCGGCCATTTCCGCCCCACCGCGCACTTCATCACCAATTGCCGTCCCGGATCCGGGACCAATCAGCAGCACGTCGCTACGATCGTCCACGAAGACATGCGCCGGACACAGCCCGCCGTGGGCGTACCCCGCCGCGGCCCGCGATCGCATCGCCGCGGCGATCTGGCGGGCGATCCAGAACGCCGCGCGCGGCGGCAACGGCTTACCGCGGATCAGAAGTTCGCACAACGGGGCCCCCTTGCGCGATTCCTCGGACCCGGGGACCGGGCCGAACGCAGGCGGAGAGTTCGCGGTTTGGCGGGAGATGGTCGCGCTCATGGCATCGACTGGTATCGACGTTCGCCCGCCCCACGAAACAGCCGGACGGTGATATCCCGTGCTGCCGCCACCAATCTGCCAGATCGTTCTTAATCCGCGCAGATCCGCTCAATCGGCGTTCATCCGCGTTCCCCCGCCGGCGGATCGACACCGGATTGCAGACTGCTTCGCGCGCCGTGGAATTCTCCCATCCCGTGTGAGCCGTTTTCGTGCCGATGCCGTTTTGTGATAATAGCGGGCTGTTCCGTGGGGCGGATCGCCGATCCGTCCGGACTTCGGCGGAAGGAAAGTCCGGTGTTCAACCTGTTTCGCGTCCTCCTGCGGCTGCCGATCCTGGAAACGCTGATGCGCCCCGTCACGAGGTTCGTGGTGGGGATCATCGCGATCCCGCTGTTCCGGCTGTTCCTCCGCAAGGGGCTGCGGGTGCAGGACATCGACAAAGAGCTGGAAAAGGACCTCGAACAATGGTTCCGCGGGGCACTGGTGCTGCTGGTCGCCTCGGCGAACATGCAGGACGTGCTGTTCGGCTGGGTCCCCCTCGATCTGAACGCGGAAGACGCCTGGGTCGGCGTTTCGCTGCGGCTGCTGCTGGCGATCGGCGTGATCGAAGCCATGCCCGACCAGGACCTGTTCGCCCTGATCCACGCCCATCCCCCGCAGTTCAACTGGAAAACCCCCCTCGTCGAGCTGCGCGCGAAGTGGCGGGAACTGCTGCGGGCCACGATCTGCCGGCACGTCAACCGCACGTCGCCGGTGTTCGTGATCATGACCGCGATCTTCACCGGGACCGTCGGCTGGACCTGCTACTGGTTCGCGATCGTGCAATACCTGATCATCGGGCTGGTCACGTCCCGCGACAAGGCGATCGACTTCCTGAGCGAGTTCGACAAACAGGTCGCCGCCCGCCGCGAAGAGATCATCCGCGAGTTTCACATCGACGAATCCGTCGAACGCCAGGCGCAGGCCGACGCCCGGCGAACAATCGACGCGCAAGAACCCGTCCCGGGCAACGGAGCCGCAACGCACGGGGAAAGCGGGACGAAGAGTGAGAAGGGATGAGGGATGAGGGATGAGGGAGGAGGGAGGAGGGAGGAGGGATGCGCGGAAACGCCGATGACCAGTACGCAGTACGCAGTACGAAGTACGAAGTACCGGGAACTCGGCGTTCGGTAGTCCATACTCGGTAGCCGGTACTCCGTACTCGGTGCCAACCTGAAACGTACGCGACACTCTGACCTCCGACCTTCCGACCTCCGATCTCCGACCTCCGACCTCCGACCTCCGACCTCCGACCTCCGACCTCCGACCTCCGCCCTCCGCCCTCCGCCCTCCGCCCTCCGCCTTCCGCCTTCCGACTCCCATCCGCTATCATCGGCGGCGAAGTCGTTCACCCAGGAGGGGCCCCATCGTGCTGCTCGCAACGCCGACCCGCATCCGACAGCTTTCCGCCGACGTGGTCAACAAGATCGCCGCCGGCGAAGTCGTCGAACGCCCCGCCAGCGTCGTCAAGGAACTGCTGGAAAACAGCGTCGACGCGCTCGCCTCGCGAATCGTCGTCGAGTTGCAGCAGGGGGGGATCGAGCTGATCCGCGTCAGCGACGACGGCGAGGGGATGCTCCCCGACGACCTGCCGCTCGCCGTCGCCAGCCATGCCACCAGCAAGATCGAAACCGCCGACGATTTGTTTCAGGTCCGCACGCTGGGATTCCGCGGGGAGGCGCTGGCCTCGATCGCCGCGGTCAGCCGGTTTCACATTCAGAGCCGTCGGCGAGATTCCGACTGCGGCTACGAGCTGGAATGCGACGGCGGGCGGCCGTCGGACGTGCGGCCTTGCGGCTGCCCGCCGGGGACGTCGATCGAAGTCCGGCAGCTCTTCGCGCACACGCCGGTGCGGCGGAAGTTCCTCCGCGCCGAGGCGACCGAGTTCGGACATGCCGCCGAGCAGTTCACGCGAATCGCCCTGGCCCACGCGCGGCTGCAACTGACGCTGACGCACAACGGCCGCACCGTGCACGAGCTGCCGGCCGAGGAGGAACTCACCGGCCGGCTGCAGCGCTTCTACGGCAAGGAACTGCTGGGGCATCTGATTCCGGTCGACTCCGAAGCCGACGGCGTGCGGCTGTGGGGCTACGTGGCCGACCCCAGCCAGAGCAAGTCGACCCGCAAAGGGCAGCACCTGTTCCTCAACGGCCGCTGGATTCAAGACCGCTCGCTGCAGCACGCCCTCGGCGAAGCGTACCGCGGGCTGCTGATGACGGGCCGGTACCCGATCGCGTTCCTGTTCCTGGAGCTGCCCCCGGAACAGGTCGACGTCAACGTGCATCCCACGAAAGCCGAGGTCCGTTTCCGCGACGGCCAGCGGCTGTACCGGCAACTCCTCTCGTCGCTGCGGAACACGTTCCTGTCGCGGGATTTCAAGGCCTCGGTCCACCTGCCGTCGCAGCAAGCCGCGAAGCCGCCGGTTTCGCCCGAGCGGCAGCAGGAATTGCGGCTGGAATTCGTCCGCTGGGCGACGGACCAGTTGGCCGCCGCGCTCGCGCCGCCGAGCGACCCGGACGCTGGCAGCGTCCGGTTCGCTGAGCACGATCCGCTCGCAAGGAACGCCGAGTTCTCTCGCGTCGAACCGGCGCCAATCACAAATCCTGCGTCGCTGCCCGCGATCACCACTCACCACGAAGGCGGAAAGTGGGAAGCAGAAGGCGGAATGCCACGACCGACGGCTAAGCCGCAAGCGGCGATGACCACTCATCACTCCCCTCCGCCGCGCGTGATGCAGGTCCACGACTGCTATCTCGTCGTCGAATCGGACGAGGGTCTGACCGTCGTCGACCAGCACGCGCTGCACGAGCGGATTCTCTACGAGCAGCTTCGCTCGCGGGTGCTGCACGGGGCGGTCGAATCGCAACGGCTGCTGGTCCCCGACCCGGTGGAGTTCACCGCCGAGGAAGCCGCCGCGCTGATCGAGCATTCGGCGCTGCTGACGCAACTCGGTTTTCAGGTCGAGGAGTTCGGCGGGAACACGCTGCTGCTCTCGGCCTACCCGGCGATGCTGGCCCGCACGGACCACGCCCAACTGCTCCGCGACGTCGCCGGGCAGTTGCTGTCAGCCGGTTCGCAACCCGACCGCCGCGACCTGCTGGACGGCCTGCTGCACATGATGTCCTGCAAGGCGGCGATCAAAGCCGGCCAGCGGCTCGCTCCGGACGAAATGGAGTCGCTCTTGTCCCAGCGGCACCTGGTCGAAAACTCCCACCACTGCCCCCACGGCCGCCCCACCGCCCTGGTCCTGAGCCGCCGCGAACTGGACCGGCAATTCGGCCGGCTGGGGTGACCGGGCGGTTGATTCACGAGCGACCGGACGGAAATCTCAAGAATCCGGAATTCGCCTGTAGGAAACCGCGACGGACCCGGATGCACGCTCTTGACCCGGAATCGGGTTTCCGATAAAACCCCGCCCCACGCAACGGACCGCGGCCTTCTCCTGGCGTTCGCACCGTTGCCACTCCCCGTCGACCACTTCACTCTCCCCCTCTCCGACTCAATCTTGCAGGAAGGTGCTCATGTCCCGACACATGGCCGTTTCGGGTTCCGTCGTGGGAACCCTCGCGATGCTGTTTACCGCGGCGCCGGCCCACGCCCAGTGGATCGCCGCCGCCGACCCCTGCACCTCGTGTGCGATCCCCGTGGCGCAGCCCTGCTACCGCTCCGTGCCGGTCACCGAATACCGCCAGGTCAAGCAGATCGTGCAGCGCCCCGTGTGCGAAACCAGGTACGTCGACCAGACCGTGACCGCCTACCGGCCCGTCACCGAGCAGCGCACCGTCGACGTCCCCACCGTCAGCTACCAGAACGTTTCCGAATGCCGCACCGTCTACAAGAACGCCGGCTACTGGCGGACGCGGACCGAATGCCGCTACCTCCCGTCCCCCTGCGAGTACGACCCCCGGCCGGACGTGTTCGGCTGGCTGAATCGCACGGCGTACTCGATTCGCGCCTCGTTCACGCCGCGGGTCGCCATCCACCGCGAGTACGTGCCGCAGGTCGTCGCCCAGCAGGTCCCCGTCACGCGGACGATCGCCCACCACGGTACGCGGCGGGTGACGTACAACGTCACGCGGATGGAGCCGTACACGACGACGCGGAAAGTCGCCGTCAATACGGTCCGCTACGTCGCTCAGGAAGTCGTGCACACGCAGCCGGTGACGGTCTGGCGGACCGTGCCGATCGGGACCACCATCGCCTACGCGACCCCGACCTACGCCACCGCCGCGAGCGTTGCCGTGCCGCAGACGGCCTTGCAGCCGACGCCTGATCCGGTCAGCAACGTCAAGCGGACCGCGACGTCAACGAACAACAAAACTGACAACGCTCCCAAGAACGACGGCAGCGGGAAATTTGACAACGGCGCTTCGAACCTCGATCCCGGTCGGTTGAACGGGCTGGGAACTCGCCGCTCGCGACTGCCGGCGCCGGTCCGCACGTCGGGCGACCGCTCGGAACGGCTGGCGGGATTCGTCGTCGCTCCCCGCCGGAGTGTGCCGTCGATCGTCCGCACCAGCCGCTGGATCAGCCGCAAGCAGCAAACGCCCGGCCCGGCGCTGGTCAACCCGGGGGTGACGATCGCCCGCAACGGGGACCAGTAACGCAGTGACCGTAGTGTGGACTTCAGTCCACACGAACGGCGATCATCGTTGACATTGGAAGGAACCCACTCGTGTGGACTAAGGTCCACACTACGTAACAAGCTTTCCGTTTCGCCCCTCGCGGCACCGGTATCACATCGGTGCCCATTTTTTTGCGCCCGGCGGCACCAATGGAAGTACGACGGCCTTTCGAGGCCGTCGAATTCCGGACGGCCTTGGAAGGCCGTCCTACGGTCAGATCCGCGCGACCTCGGAGTCTTCGGTGCCGTCGTCGAGGTCGATCACCGATTCGAGCCCCTCGCGGCGAGAACGCAGAAGCAGTTGCACTTCGCGGCGCAGCTCGCGCATCGTGACCGGCTGCAGCATGACGCGGGTCGAGCCGGTCGGCGGGCAATCCTGCTGCAAGTGCGCCTGCCGGGCGGAGAGCACGACCACGCCCGTCAGCGGGAACTGGCGGCTGATCTGAATTACCTGCTGATACGCCGAGACGACCTCGTTCCCGATGCATTCCCCCATCAGGATGACCGCGTCGGGCGGATTGGTCCGCAGCCGGTTCATCGCCCGCTGCACGTCGCCGGTGAGCAGCACGCGGAACCCGTGCTTGGTGAGGTACTTCCGCAGCACGTCCTGATTCTTGGGCCGGTCTTCGATGCACAATATGACGGGGGGCTGATTCGGGTCGCCGTTGGCCGCCGCGGGAAAGGTCGTTTGCGGATTCAATTCATGCAGCCCCGCCCGCAGGTCGCGAATCAATTCGGTCGGCGTCTGGAAGCGGTTGGCCGGGCTGATCGCCATCAGCCTTTCCACGATTTCGGCGATGCGATCGGGGACGTCCGGCTCGACGCTCCGCAGAGGCCGCACGTTTTCATACCGGCTGATTCGCTTCCGCTCTTCGCGGTCCCGCGTGCGGGGGTACGGCGGCGTGCCGGTGAGCAGCTCGTAGTAGATCGCCCCCAGAAAAAACAGGTCGCTGCGGGGGTCGTTGTCGGGGGCGCCGGTCGCCTTTTCGATGGCGGCGTACTCCAGCGCCCGCTGCGAGGCGTCGTCCTCGCGGAAGGCCGGCGCCCCGTCATTGCCGGCCAGCCCGAAATCGACGAGCTTGGCGACGCCGTCGGTCCCCATCAGCACGTTGGTCAGCTTCAGGTCGCGATGGGTGATGCCCATCCGCAGGGCGTATTCGAGCCCTTCCGCCATGTCCAGCACGCACCGCGTCGCCACTTCGGGGGAGAGCTTCTTGCGGATCGTGATGAACTCCTTCAGGTTTCCCCCCTCGACGAACTCCATCGTGAAGTAGTGGTTGTCCCCCTGACGGCCGACTTCGTAGATCGGCACGATGTTCTTGTGCCGCAGCCGCTTGCACAACTCGGCCTCGCGGCGGAACTGGCTGACGACCGTGGTGTCCTTCGCCCACCGCTGCCGCAGGACCTTCACCCCGACCATGCGGCCGTCGTCGATCGACGCTGCCCGGAAGACCCGCGCGAAGCTGCCCGAGGCGTTGCGATACAGCAGCTTATAGCTGCCGAGCACGAGCGTGTCCGTTTCGTTGCGGCGAAGCTGGCCGAGCTGATAGGGGGTCAGCAGGTTCCGCCGCTCGAGGACGTTGAGCAACTCGTCGCCGTCGGCGTAGCGCGGGCCGATCTCCGCCAGACAGTCGTCGGCCTGTTGCGACGTCAGGAGCCGGAGCCGGACAAGCAGATGCGACAGGTCGTCGGCGCTTCGTGACAACATTCCAAATCCATTACGGCGAACCAGCGAAGCGGCCCAGCGCCGACGCAGATTCCTGATCCACCGATCGTTCGGCCAGTGAAATGACGGGAATACGAGTTCTGCAGGCTGAGAATCGGTCGGCCCCAACGAAAATCGTATCACGACAGCAACGACATTCAAGCCACGTTCGTTGGAGTTTAAGCTTCAGCTTGCCCGTTGTGTGGGGAAATGCCTGAGGATGCACACCGGGCAAGCTGAAGCTTGAACTCCAGCCGCTACGAACCGAACGCCTCCGTATACCGCACGTCCCCGGAGGCGACGGTCGTGAGGATTTCGATGCGCTTCGCTGCTTTGCGATACTGGAAGATCACCAGATCGGCCCGCGAGCTCGGCTCCACGCCGATGTCCTCAAACCCCAGCAGCCGGGCGGGATTGCGGCCCGCCATGTCGAACGCCTGTTGCATCGTTAATCCCGCCATGTCCATCGCGTTGGCGACGCAGTCGTGCGTCGCCGACCCGGAGCCGGCGAGCAGTTGCGTCTGCCCGGCGAGGACGATCCGCCCGTCTTCGAGCACTTCGACGCCGATCGCCCCTTCCTGGTACACCCCCGGCGGGCAGCCCGCCAGCCCCGCGGCGTCGCAGGTGATGATCGTGTGCTCCGGCGTCTTCGTGTCGACGATCACCCGCACGACGCTGGCGGGAAGATGGTAACCGTCGGTAATGATGCTCGCCCACAACTTGCGGTTGCCGAGCTGCTCCCAGATGTAATTCGGATGCCGGCGGATCACGCCGTGGGCGCCGTTCCCCAGATGCGTGCTGAGGATCGCGCCAGCTTCGACGGCCGCGGTGATGTGTTCCTCTTCGGCGTTCGTGTGGCCGATCGCAATCACGACGCCGGACGCAACGGCCTTGCGGATGAACTCGATCGCCCCGTCGACTTCCGGAGCGAGCGTGACCAGCCGGATGCGGTTGCCGCTGATTTGCTGCAGTTCCTGGAACTCGTCCCAATCCGCCGGCCGCACGTGCTCCCGCGCGTGGGCGCCGCGGGGGCCGTCTTCCGGCGAAATGAACGGCCCTTCCAGATGGCAGCCGGGGACCATCTTCGCCGCCCAGTCGTTCTGCTCGCAGGCTTCCCGGATTGCCGCGAACCCGCCGGCGAGGGCCGCGTGGGAGTTGGTGACCAGCGTGGGACACATCCGCGTGACGCCGAAGCGGAAGTGCGCCCAGAGCGTGTCGAGCACCTGGTCCGCCGTCTGCCCCTCCTTACCGAACCAGACCCCGCCATGCCCGTTGATCTGCAGATCGAACAACCCCGGCGCGACCCACGGATGGTCTTCGACGTCCCCCGGCGGCGTCGCGGGTTCGACCTCGGTGATTCGGTCCTCATCAATGAGGATGCCAACGAGGTCGCCGGTGGCGTAATGGCGGGCGGTGATTTGCATCTTGGTGAGTAGTGAGTGGTCGCGGTTGGGCGTCCGCTTGCGGCTTAGCCGTCGGCGAACCGGAATAGAGCCGCAATTGCGACTTCGACTGTTATAATAAACCGATGAAATCCCCACCGACACCATTCCTCGCAAAACCGGCCGCTCGATCGACGGATTCGTGGAAGAGGATCGTGAAATGTCCGAACTCCTCAACGAACTCGCCACGCTGCAACGCCTTTGCCCGGAAATGCGCATCGGTCAGTTGATCGCCAATCTGGCCGTCGTCGCCCGCGGGACGGAGCCGGGGGCGATCTGGGAGATGGAAGACGACGAACTGTTGAAGGCCGCGAAATGGCAAGCCGCGGAGTTGCGAAGCCGGGGCCGCGCGGAAGTGGCGTGACGCCGCATCATTCGTCTCACGGAATCTCCAGCGCAGTCTTTGCATCGTAGGCGTCCATTTCCGGATCATCCCAGCCGGCGCGTCGTCCCGCCCGGCGGAGCAGATCCCGCTGTTCCGATTCGGAGACCGGTTCGTCCTCGAATAGCGGCTTCAGGCGTTCGTACTGTTCGCGGGAGATCAGGACATAGAGCCGGTTCGTCTGCGGATCGACCACCTCGACCGGCCGGTCCCCCTCCGCGGTGATCGCCGCACGTTGCTGGTCGGTGATTTCGGTCGTCATACTGGAGTTGTACATGTATTCGCAGACGGGAGAAACAGTGACATGTAAGTTCGGGCAACGGCTCAATGTCACTTCTTCCAGTTAATCCGCACGGCCACGTCGTCCGCCTCGCCGTCCCGCTTTCCGCCGTCGTCCTTCATGTTCGGCCCCAGGGCGTAAATCAGGTAGTTGTTCTTGTGCGTCTTGTAAACGAACGGCTTTTCGGTGTAGAGGTCGTGGGGGACGGACTTCAGGAATCGCGGTTGCAGGGCGGTGAGTTTCTCGGGAAGCCGGCCGTGGGCTTGGCGGTAGTGTTCGACGGCGACGGCGATTTGCGTCAGCCGAGTCTTCGTGAGGCGTTCGGCATCCCATTTGTTGACCAAGTCGGGGTGGGCCATGACAGCCAGCCAATTGATCAAAGCCCCCATCTTCTGAGAAATCTTTGCGGGATCAACAAGCAGTTTGGAACGGATCTTTGACCGCAGATTCTCGTCCCAGATCTCCGCACGTGATCGGTACACTCGTGACTTAAGTTCGGCAACTGCTTTTTGTCGATCGCGAAATTTCGGATGACGCATGGCATTCTCGATGCGGTCGAATTCCTCGTTGACCATCTTCAGCGGCACGTTCCATTCGATGAGACCGAACGACCCTTTCAATGCTCTGACGTTTCGCGGCGGCACAGTATGCCGATAGTCGAATGCTCCGAAATGCAACAACCCGTCGAGTCCGTTTCTTGCAATGAATTGTGTGGCCTGTAACCTCATGCAGCGCAGAGTCGGCCACACCCTCTGGAACCGAGTGGGCATCTCCGGAAGACTCGTCAGGACCGCTGCGAATCTTTCCAACTGCTTCTGATTCAACTTTCGGGACTCCAGCATTTTGATGTCGGCCTCACACGTCTCAAACTCAATGGCATGGCCGATCATCGCGTCTGTCGAATCCTGGCCATGACCGGCGCCGCGAGCCAAACGGTGACACGTCAGCAAGTCCTTGATGCCGTCGTCCAGGCGCGATTCCCGGACCGCGAGCAGTGCCCGTGACTTCAATGCGCGTCCCACGCTGACCATTTCCAGGAGGCTGGAATTGCACATTTCCACAAGCAATCCGCGTTTGCCGCCGGCCAGAATGATCGGCCAATACCACTGCGGATGCTTCGAAGCGGATTCGAATACGGCGAGCGGCTCCTTGTTGTGATCCAGCCACGCTGCCAGCTTCGGCAACTCCTTTCGCGCCCAGGGACCGTCCCACGTGCGTTTGTATTCCTTCTCCAGTGACTCGGCATACGCTTCGTGTCCGGCCCCGCCGACCTTCTTGGCAAATTCGTCCATTGTGAGCATCCGTCGCCGCGCTCGTGCCGTGTCCGGAATCCCGAGTTCACGATAGTACGCATTGATAACGGCGTCGGTCAGATGCTCGCGACTGCAGACCTGCACGATCAGCGCGACGGCGTTCTTCTCCGTCGTCACCCCTCGACGCGCTCGTGCATTCAATGCGGCGACGTAATCGATGCTGCCGTCTTTGCGGAGGGGTTTCGTGAAATAGGTCGTCTCTTTGGAAACGCGATTCTTCGGAGGCCGCGTTTTGACTGACTGGCTGTAGAGGACCAGCGAAACGGACGTGATCGAGACGATCACGGTCAGCATCAACAAAACCTTGCGATGTGTCAGCATGGTTCACTCCCATCCTCGGCTAAGCCGCAAGCGGTGATTGATACCACTCACCACTCACTTCTGTTTATACAAATAAGCGCACTTCTCCAACCGCGTCCCCTTCCCGTCCGTCACCGCAAACTCCCCCGGCCCCCACATCGAAACGCCCGCGTAGTCGCCCTTCTTGTTCAACAGGTAGAACTTCAACCCGAAATTCGGCCGGCCCTGCTCGTCCAGCAGGCGCTGTTCGGTGTGCTTGACGACCCGTTGGAGGACTTCCATGCCGGCGTCTTTCGGCGACGCGCCGCCGCGCATCAGCTCGACGCCGAGCATCGAGCACAGGTTCTGCAGGTTGGCTTCGCCGCGGCCGGTGCTGCCGCAGGAGCCGATTTCGTTGTCGCAGTACAGCCCGGCGCCGATGATGGGCGAGTCCCCCACGCGGCCGGGGATTTTGAACGCCAGGCCGCTGGTGGTTGTGGTGCAGGAGATGTCGCCGGCTGCGTTCATCACGCCGCAGTGGATCGTGCCGGTGGGGCGGGTGAACTTCTCCGGCTTGCGGACCATCTTCTTTCGGCCGCGTTTCTGCTTCTGCTGCTCCAGCGAGTTTTCTTCCGGCGTGAGCTTCTTGCCTTGGACCTTCAGCTTGAAGAACTTCGCGACGTCGGGGTCGATTTTGCCGTCGGGCGGGGGGAGCCAGTCGTCGCGTTTCGAGTTGGTTTCCTTCCAGTAGAGCCAGATTTTGCGGGCCTTTTCGGTGAGCAGGTTTTCCTCTTTGAACCCGTGGGCCTTCGCGAACCGCAGCGCCCCTTCGCCGACGAGCAGCACGTGGTCGCTGCGTTCCATGACCAGCTTTGCGACCGCCGCCGGGTTCTTGATCTTCTGCAACGCGGCCACCCCGCCGGCGCGGTGCGTCGGCCCGTGCATAACCGCGGCGTCCAGTTCGACGACGCCGTCTTCATTCGGCAGCCCGCCGTAGCCGACCGACGTGTCGTTCGGATCGTTCTCGACGACGGTCACGCCGGCGACGGCGGCATCGAGCGTGTCCACTCCCTGCATGACTTTTTCATAGGCGGTTTTCGTCGCCGGCCGGCCGTTGGCGGACGAAATGGCAATGACGGGGTGGGTCCCCTTGGTCTTCATCGGTTGCGATCCAGCCGCGTCGGCGGAGTGAAGTTCATCGGTCCGAAAGCCCAGAGCATACGAGGCCAGCGGCATCCCGGCCAGCGACGCGATGAAGGAACGGCGGTCGGTGGAGGGCATGGATGTTGCTTCCAATCGGGGTCGGGTGTGGAAAATTCAAAATTGCGGCGAAGGCGGCGTCGCGACTTCGAGATCTGTGTCGCCGCAATTTTGAATTTTCCACACCCGACCCCTGGTTCAGGGATGTTTGTTATGCCAGTCGGTTTTGGATTGATAGGCGCCGGCAATCGCGATCAACCGGTTTTCTTCGAACGCCCGGCCGACGAACTGCAGCGCGGTCGGCAGGCCGCTTTCGCCGAAGCCGTTGGGGACCGAGATCGCGGGAATGCCCGTCACGTTCCCCGCCCCGCCGATGTCGGTCGAGCGGTAGTCGCGGCGATAGTCGGACCAGTTCTTGTCGTTGGGATACGCGACCGTCGCCAGCGTGGGCGTGACGACGGCGTCGTAGCGGGCGAGCCATTTGTCGTAAGCGACCTGCATCTTTGCCCGGATCCGCATCGCGTTGATGTAGTCGACCGCGGGAATGACCAACGACGAGTAGATGCCCCAGTGGTCTTCTTTGGCCGTCATTTCCCAGATGTCGCCCGATTTGACCAGCGGGCCGAACGCCGCCGCCAGCTCGCAGGAAACGATCGTCGACGCGACGGTGTTGCCGGGGAAGTCGGGCAGCTCGGTTTCCTCGACGGAAGCGAACGTCCGCAGCACGGCCAGCGATTTCTCGAAGTTGGCTTTCACTTCCGGCTGCACCTTGTCGGCGGCCCCATTGAGGACGGCCAGCTTGAACGGCGGCTTCGGCGGCCGCGTTTCCGGATAGGCGTACGGCCGCCCGGCGGACGTCGCATCGAGCGGGTCGGGGCCGGCGATGGCGTTCAGCACGAGGCCGCAGTCGTCGGCGGTGCGGCACATGGGGCCGAGCTTGTCCATCGTCCAGCTCAGGGACATCGCCCCGTGCCGACTGACGCGGCCGTAAGTCGGCCGCAGTCCGGTGATGCCGCACATCGCCGCGGGGGTGACGATCGAGCCCCAGGTTTCCGACCCGATGGCGAAAGGGACGATGCCCGCGCCGACGGCGGAACCGGGCCCGCTCGACGACCCGCCGCTCCAGCGTTTCGCGTCCCACGGGTTCAACCCCGGCCCGGTGAACGACGCATTCGCCTGCCGGTACCCCAACCCGCCGGCGATCTCCACCATGGCCAGCTTCGCGATCAGCACGGCCCCGGCGTTTCGCAAGGCGCGAACGACGGTCGCGTTGCCGTCGATGATCTGGTCCTTGAACGGCGCCGCCCCCCACGTGGTGCGAATACCTTTCGTCGCCAGCAGGTCTTTGACGCCGAATGGAATCCCGTGCAGCGGCCCGCGGTCTTTGCCCCGCTTCAGGTCGGCGTCGGCCTGCTTCGCCTGTTTCAGCGCGAGTTCGCGGGTGAGGGTCACGACGGCGTTGAATTTCGGCCCCAGCTTTTCGGACCGCTTCAGGAAGAACTCCGTAAGTTCGACGGACGAGAATTCCCCGCCACGGAGTTTCCTCCCCAGCGTGCGAATCGAGGCGAAGGCGAGTCTGGGATCGACGGGCATCGGGAAAAAGACGAATTGATGCGAGTTTCAGTTCCACCGTTTAGCCGCGACTCGGAGGCTGTGCGGAGAGGAGCCTGCTGTGCGAACACAAACCGACGCCGCGCTCCTCTCCGAAGACTCCGAGTCGCCGCTAAACGCGGACAAACGAGACGACAACTTGACAGTACCCGCTTGCGTGGGACAATAAAAGCTCGGCCACGGATGTGCGCATCGATGCCGCGGGGGCCGGCGTTCACTCTTCTCTCTTCTGCCGCGAATTTCCCCACCCATGCTGGCGCAACTGATCCCGGTTGACGGCGGTTCGCCGATTGAAATCACCCGCGACATCACGCTGGTGGGGCGGAAGGCCGGCACGTGCGACCTGGTGATCGAGCGCGGCAGCGTCTCGAAAATGCACTGCCTGATCGTCAAGACCGACGGGCTGTTGTTCATCCGCGATCTGGGGAGCACGAACGGCACGAAGGTCAACGGCCAGAAAGTGACCCGCGGCGCGCTGCTTCCCGGCGACGAGTTGTCGTTCGCCAGCGCCCGGTTTCAGGTGCACCTCGGTCCCGGCAAACCCGCGCCGGTTCAGGAGCACATGGGGACCGAAATGCTGCAGATCATACTGCCCCGCGAAGAATCGGCCCGAAACGGCAACGGCAGCCACGCCGGCCGGTCAGAAAAAAAGTCCCGCGACCCGAAAGACAGCGACAGCGACGTGCGGCTGCTGCCGGGGTAGGAAAGGATGAAGGATGAGGGATGAGAGTTGAGGGATCACGCAAAAGCGGCTCATCCATCCTTCATCCCTCATCTCACTCCAGCCCCTTCAGATAATCCACCGCCGCCGCCAGCGGCACGACGTCGGCGAAGCGGGCCTGGATGTCGAACAGCGTGAAGATGTGCGCCGCCTCGGCGCGGTCGCCGACGCAGTCTTCGACGATGATCGGGCGGAAGCGGTAACTCTTCGCGTCAGTCGCCGTCGCCCGGATGCAGGCGCTGGTGCTGCAGCCGGTGATCAGCAGCGTGTCGACGCCGTGCTGAATGAGATACGGCGCCAGGTGCGTGCCGAAGAACGCGCTGGCGTTTTCCTTTTCGATGACGAGATCGGCCGGCGCGGGGGGAATGCGGGCGTCGATTTCCACGGCCCGCCGGTCCCAGGGGCGAAAGTCGCGCGAGAGATCGGCGGCCGATTTGAACGGCTGGTCGCCGCTTTCCGGGCGGTACGGGCTGGTCGTGTAGATGATGGGGACGCGCTTCGGCCGGGCGGCGTCGAGCAGCCTCTTCGTGTTTTCCACCGCCGCGTCGAGCCGGCGGGAGCCCCCCGCGTAGGCGTCGTCGGTCCAGCCGTTGGCGAAGTCGACGACGACGATCGCCGGCTTCTTACCGAAGTCGAAGCGGTCCTGAAAGATCCCCCGCTGCTTGTAATAGGCGTCGACGGCATCCATCGCCGTGCGGAGCAGATCGAGCGGCGAGGCGTCGGTGGAATGCGGCACGATGGGGTCTCCTGTGGGTCCGGACGGCCCGTCCGGACCTCGGTGGGCCAGATCAGCCGGCGGGCGCGAGCCCCCCGGT
>Ga0268386_10000832_pt1 | contig 20369 bp, 19 predicted proteins | sample RVTome_15_FD_200260 | JGI IMG/M metagenome (GOLD analysis project Ga0268386, IMG submission 200260) | Soil microbial communities from uranium-contaminated site in the Upper Colorado River Basin, Wyoming, United States - RVT150D86... ...
TGGCGGGGGAGCTGCGGCTTGGCAACCTCGACGCCAAGCGCGACTGGGGCTTCGCCGGCGACTACGTGGAGGCGATGTGGCTGATGCTCCAGCAGCCGACGCCCGGCGACTTCGTCATCGCGACCGGCGAGGCGCACAGCGTCCGCGAGCTGTGCGAGATCGCCTTCGCCCGGGTCGGCCTGGACTGGGAGCGGTACGTCGTCATCGACAAAACACAGGTGCGCCCGGCCGAGGTCGACCATCTCATCGGCGACGCCGACAAGGCTCGCCGCGTCCTGGGGTGGACTCCGAAGGTCAGCTTCCGCAACCTCGTGGAGATGATGGTGGACGCGGACGTCGAGGCTGGCGCCTCAGCGACGACCTGAGTCCCCGTCGTGGCCGTCTTCCCGCTCCTCCCCGGGAGCGGGAACGCCACGAGGTCACCCAGGAACCGCCCACGCCCCGCTGCACCCCAGTCCCGTCGCCCATCAGCCCGCCTCGTCGGTTGTCGCCGTCGGCGCGGCGAACGTTCCTGGTGGCGACGGCGCTGGACGTCGTCGCACCGTCCGCCGCGCGGCGCACGCTGAGCCCGATCGGGCTCGAGTGCCAGTCCGGCACGCCATGTCAGCACGGATGGCAAAGATTTGTCACCTCCGTTCGAGCGCAGGAATTCCAGGGCATTACGAATGGCACTTTTCATGCGCTTCAGATGTGGTCCGACACTTGCCAGAGGGGCGGAACCGGGGGACAACACGCGTGATTGAAGAAACGTCGACTCCAGGCATCGAGGATTCAGTCCGTGTCTACCTGCGGCAGATGGGCAAGGTTCCCCTGCTGACCCCGGCACGCGAGATCGAGCTCGCACGGCGAATCGAGGTCGGACGCGAACAGGTGATCCTGGCCGTGCTCGGTACGGAGGCCGGACGGACGGGGCTTCGCGAACTGGCGGGTCGGGTTGCCCGCCATGAAGTCGCGATCGATTCGGTCGTGGACCTCATGAACCCCGACCTCGACGACGCGGAGCGGCGGGCTCTGGCCCGGCAGGTGGGGCGGGGCCTGACGACCGTGCTCAAGTGGCTGGAGCAAGGCGACACCCTCCGCCGGCGGACGCGGCGCCTGTCCGCGCGAACGCGCGCCAAGCAGCAAGGGGACGCCCGGCGGCGGGAGCAGCAGGTGCTCGCGCGTCTGCGGACCCTACGGCTGCGCTACGAGGTGGTCGACAGCGAGAGCGAGCAGGGCGGCCTCGCCCAGACTCTCGCCGCCGCCGCTACCAATGGCCATGCCGCGCGGCTCCGCCCGGTGCTGGAGCGGATCGACCGGGCGCGCACCGATGCCGCCGAAGCCAAGAACCGGATGGCCGAGGCCAACCTCCGGCTCGTGGTCTCGATCGCCAAGCGCCACGTCAGTCGGGGCCTGCCGCTGCTCGATCTCATCCAGGAGGGCAACATCGGCCTGCTGCGCGCGGTCGACAAGTTCGAGTACCGGCGCGGCTACAAGTTCTCGACGTATGCCACGTGGTGGGTCCGGCAGTCGATCAGCCGGGCGTTGGCCGACCAGGCCAGGACGATCCGACTGCCGGTGCACATGATCGAGCGGATCAATCGGCTCCTCAAGGCGTCGCGGCAACTCGTGCAGGAGCTGGGACGCGAGCCAGCCGCCGAGGAAATCGCCACGCGGGTGCAGATGCCGGTGGACATGGTACGCGCGGCGCTGTCGGTGATCGTGGAGCCCATCTCGCTGGAGACGCCGGTCGGGGATGACGAGGACTGCGCGATTGGGGACTTCATCGAGGATCGCCAGGCCGCCTCGCCCTACGAGACTGCGCTCGGCGCCCAGCGGCGTGATCGCACCCTGGCCCTGCTCGACACACTCAAGCCGCGGGAGGCACGGGTGCTGCGCCTGCGCTATGGCCTGGGCGACGGCTACGACTGGACGCTGGAGGAGGTCGGTCAGGAGTTCCGCGTCACGCGCGAGCGCATTCGCCAGATCGAGGCCAAGGCGCTCAAGCGCATGCGCCATCCCTCGCGGACGGACAAGCTCAGGATCTTCGCCGAAGCCTAGACGCGCCCGCCTCCCGTGGGGCGGCGACCGGCCGCCCCACGAGCTTCCGTCTTGTCCGTTCGTCCTCGCACCTCGCCGCGATGCCCCCTTGCGCTGGCCCGTCGATCTACGCTAGACGTGGGCTCCGTGCCCAACGCGCTCGACGGCCTCGGCGTTCTGGACCTCGCGACCTTCGTGGCCGCGCCCTTCTGCTGCACGCTCCTGGGCGAGTTCGGAGCGGAGGTCATCAAGGTGGAGCAGCCCGAGCGCGGCGACGATCTGCGCCGTCTGGGCACCCCGGTGCGCGAGGGACTCTCGTACTGGTGGCTGGTCGAGTCGCGCAACAAGAAATCGATCACCTGCAATCTCCGCGAGCCCGAGGGCCAGGCGCTCGTCACACGGCTCGCCGGCGGCGTCGACGTCCTTGCCGAGAACTTCCGGCCGGGGACGATGGAGCGCTGGGGGCTGGGCTGGGACGACCTGCGGGCGGCGAACCCAGGACTCGTGATGGTGCGGATCTCGGCGTTCGGCCAGACGGGCCCCTACCGCGAGCGGCCGGGGTTCGGCCGCATCGCGGCGGCGATGGGCGGGTTGTCGTACCTGTCCGGCTATCCCGACCGGCCTCCCGTCACGCCGGGCACGCCGACGATTCCCGACTACCTCGCCGGCGCGCTCGGCGCGTTCGGCGCGCTGGTGGCGCTGCAGCACCGGCAGCGCTCGGGGGAAGGCCAGGTGGTGGACGTCGGCCTCTACGAGCCCATGCTGCGGATGCTCGACGAGCTCATCCCCGTGTACGGCGCGACCGGTTACGTGCGGGAGCGGATCGGCTCGGGTACCGAGTACGTCGTGCCTCACGACCACTACCGGGCTCGCGACGGACGGTGGCTGGCGATCGCGTGCACCAACGACCGGATGTTCGAGCGACTGGCGGCGGCCATGGGCCGACCGGGGCTGGCGGGAGAGTATCCGACCATGGCCGCCCGCCTCGAGCAGCGCACGGAGCTGAACGCGCTGGTGCAGGCCTGGGTGGGCAGCGCCGACGCCCGGGACGTGCTGGCCCGGCTCGACGCGGCCCAGGTGCCGTGCGGACCCGTGGCGAGCGCGCGCGATCTCTTCGAGGATCCGCACGTGCAGGCGCGGGAGAACATCGTCGAGCTTCCGAATCCGCTCGGCGGCCTGCTCTCGATGGTCGGCGTGGTGCCGCGGCTGACCGCCAGCCCGGGCCGCGTGGAGAGCACGGGACCGGTCGCGGTCGGCGCCCACAACGAGGAGATCTACTGCGGCCGGCTGGGCCTCAGCCGCGACGAGCTGCGGGCGCTGGCCACCCGAGGCATCGTGTGACGGGATGGCGTCCGTCACGCTGACCGACCGGCTGTTGCACCACACGCTGCGCGGCCACCCGGGACCCCCCGTTGTCCTGCTGCACGGCCTCGGCTCGTCGTCGGCCGACTGGCCCGCGCAGCACGCCGTGCTCGAGCCGCGCTACCGGGTCGTCGCCGTGGATCTGCCCGGACACGGCGACTCTCCGCTGCCGGACGGGGCGCTGACGATCGAGCGCATGGCGGGCGACGTGACGGCGTTGCTCGAGCGCCTCGACGCGGGACCGGCTCACGTCCTCGGGCTGTCGCTGGGCGCCTGCGTGGCGCTCCGGCTGGCGCTCGCGGCGCCCAGACGCGTCCGCTCGCTCACGCTCGTCAACCCGTTCGCGCGCCTGCGGCCGGCCGGACCGGTTGACGTCGCCCGTCTCGCCTTGCGGCTGGTCCTGCTCGGCATGACACCGATGGACACCGTCGCCACCCACGTCGCCCGGCGGATGTTCCCGTGGCCCGAACAGCGCGCGCTCTACGAAGCCGCCGCAACCAGCCTGGCCGCGACGCCCCGGCGGGCGTACTTCGCGGCCATGCGAGCGCTGGCGCGCTTCGACGCACGGGGCCAGGTGGCGGCGATCCGCCAGCCCACGCTGATCGTCGCCGGGGATCGCGATACCTCGGTGCCCCTGGCGGCCAAGATCGCCCTGGCGACGGCGATCCCGTGCGCTCGTCTGCTGGTCGTTCCCGCGTCCGGCCACGCCACGCCGCACGACCAGCCCGAGGCATTCAACCGCGCCCTGCTCGAATTCCTCGCCCGGCACTGATCGGACCGAAGGCCCGGCTGGCCCCGGGGTTCCAGCTCAGGGGCCTTCTACGCACCCTCGGTCATCACGATCAAGCAGGCGATCCTGGCCTCCAACGCCGCGACCGGGACGCTGGGCGGATACCTGGCTGCCAGCTTGCTCATGACGCGCATCGTGCTGTGGACCTCGGCCCGGCACTTCCCGCAGGTGCCGCGCCACTGGAAGGAGCTCGTTGCGCTCGGCCTGTTCGCCTCGCTGACCACGATCAGCCAGGGGCACGGCTACAACACTGACGCTGGCGTCCTACGTGGAAGCCGTCAAGCAGGTCGAGATCCTGTTCGCCATGGCCATCGGGGTATTCGCGTTCGGCGAGGCGCAGCGCGTGCGCGAGTCCGCGCTCGGCGCCGTGGTCATGTTGGTCGGGATGGTCCTGCTCGCCCCCGCCTCCTGAGCTGCGGGGCGAGGAGCGCCCCGGCTCGGCCGAGACGCTGCCGAGCCCGGGTCGTGGCCGGCCGTGTATCAATCCGTCAGCGCGGCGGCCTCGGCCTGCCGCACCCGCTGCGACAGCGTGGCGAGGAGGCTCTGGGTCAGCTCGGGCGCCTCCCTCAGCAGAGTCGTGAAATCGCGCCGCTTGATCACGAGCAGCCGCAGCGGAGTCTCGGCCGTCACGCTCGCGGAGCGGGGCCCGCCGTCGAGCAGGCTCATCTCGCCAAAGTACTGGCCCGGCTCCAGGCGCGAGCGCTTGCGCGCCGACACCTCCACGCGCGCGCTGCCGTCGAGGATCAGGAAGAACTCGTCGCCGGAGGTGCCGGCGCGGGCCAGGATGGTGGCCGCCGGCACCTCGATCACCTCGCTGATCCGGGCGATGGCGCGTAGCTGCCGGCGGGAGCATCCCGCCAGCAGGCGAACCTCCTCCAGCCGGTCGATCTTGTCGTCCTGGGTGATGCGCCCGCCGAAGAAGCTCCGGCCGCGCGGCTCGCCGCGGGGGGTGTACGAGATGGAGCCGTCGAGGATGCGGGTGACCAGTTCCATGAGAGCCCTCTGCGCCGTGCCTCAGCCGTCGAGGGTGGGGCGCTTGCCGTGGGTTGCGCGGATCTCCGTCTTGATGCCGCCGCGGACGTTGAAGTCGCCGATCACCTCGGCCCAGCGGGGCCGGGCGGCGGCGACGAGATCGTCCAGGATGCGGTTGGTGACGTCCTCGTGGAAGGCGCCCTCCTGGCGGTAGGACCAGAGGTAGAGCTTGACCGACTTGAGCTCGACCAGGTGCTGATCAGGTACGTAGCGGATGTGGATGATCGCGAAGTCCGGCTGCCCGGTGATCGGACACAGGCAGGTGAACTCCGGTACCGTCATCGAGACCTCGTAGTCCCGGTCCGCGTGCGGATTCGGCACCACCGCGAGCATCTTCGACGGCTGCGTGGACATGTCCCGATTATACCGGTTCGCTTCGTCTCAGTCGGCTCGGCACCGGCTGATCCCCGGCCAGCCGGGGCCGGCGCCGGGGACGTGGGATCGGTGTCCACATATAATCGACTCATGAAGATCGGTCTGGTAGGCCTGCCCAAGAGCGGCAAGACGACGCTGTTCAATCTCCTCACCGGCTCCAGCGCGGCAACCTCGCGCTACGATGCCGGCCGCGCGGAGCTGCACACCGGCATCGCACGCGTGCCCGACCCGCGCGTGGACCGCCTCGCCGCGCTGTTCAAGCCCAGGAAGACGACGTACGCGACGTTCGAGGTCGTCGATCTCGCCGGCATCGAGAAGGACGACCGGGGTGGCCTCGAGGCCAAGGAGTTCCGCAACGCCGATGCCCTGTTGCACGTCGTGCGCGCGTTCCCCGACGACGCTCGCGGCGCCGCCGAGCCGCGGCGCGACGTCCTCGACCTCGAGCTCACGCTTGCGCTGGCCGATCTGGAAGTCGTCGAGCGCCGCCTCGAGCGGCTGGACGCCTCGATCAAGAAGCAGCGCAAGGAGGCCGAGGTGCGCGAGCAGGAGCTGCTCGGCCGGCTCAAGATCGCGCTGGAGACGGAGACGCCGCTGCGGGCGGTGACCATGACGGCGGACGAGGCCCGCCTCGTCCGCGGCTTCACGTTCCTGTCGCAGAAGCCCATCCTGCACCTCGTCAACGTCGAGGAGGACGCGATCGCCGAAGGTGGGCGCGTGGCCGAGCGCTACGGGCTGGCCGACGTCGCGGCGCGACCCCACACGCGCGTGGGCTGGGTGTCGGCGGTCATCGAGGCCGAGATCGCCCGGCTGGACGGGGACGAGCAGCAGGCGTTTCTGGCCGACCTGGGCCTGGCCGAGCCGGCGATCAACCGGGTGCTGCGCGAGTGCTTCGCGCTGCTCGGGCTGGTGTCGTTCTTCACGACCGGCGAGGACGAGGTCCGGGCCTGGCCGATCCCGGCCGGCACCCGTGCGCAGGACGCGGCGGGCACGGTGCACTCCGACATCGCGCGCGGGTTCATCCGCGCCGAGGTGAACGGCTACGACGAGCTGGTCGCCGTCGGAGGCTCGTTCGCCGACCTCCGGGCGCGGGGTCAGCTCCGTCTGGAAGGCAAGGACTACGTCGTGCTGGACGGCGAGATCTGCCACTTCCGGTTCAACGTGGCGAAGTAGTCCAGGGTTCGTGGCGCTCTTGCTCCGTCCTGTCGCTGGCACGCGACGTGCGTGCTACGGCAGCATGGTCGACTGGTTGGCGATCGGCTCCGCGTGCGTGATGACTGCCGTGATCGGGCTCGGATTCGTGCTGTGGGAGCACCGTGAGGACGAGCGCCTGGCCCGTGAGCGGCTTCGCCGCCGCGTGCCGCTCCGGCGCTGCGCGCCGCCGGGAGGGCGTGGCCGCCTCTAGCTGTGGGGCTTGATGCCGGGTACGGGTTTGAGCGGCCCGCCGAGCGCTCGAATGACGGCGGCGACGTTGTCGTCAGGCGTGTTCATGGTGAGCACGCAGCCCGGTCCCACGATGAGCCCTGTCCCGCCGGTTTGGGCCACCGCGTCTCTGGCCTGGGCCATCGCCGCTTCAGGCGTGCCGTCCCGCAGCGTCGCCCACTGATCCAGGCCTCCGATCACCGCGCCCGGCACCATCGTCCGCCCCTCGGCGAGCGTCGGTGCCGTCCGGCGATCGTCCCAGTTCCACGCGTGGCCCGGCAACCGGGCCAGGCGGTCGAACATCAGCGCGTCGCCGTGGCAGTGGACGACGGTGAGCATCGAGCGCCCGTTGATCGAGCTCAGGACCGCACGGTCGTAGGGCTCCCCGAACTCCGCGTAGGTCTCCTCGGCGTGCACACTGCGGCTGGCCGCCTGGATCGAGTAGAAGACACCGGTGACGCCCTCGGTCAGCGCGGCGTCGGCGAAGCGAATCAGCGTTTCGGCGATCGACTCCAGCGCGCCGCGCACCAGGTCGGGGTGCTCGCGGAGGTCGGCGGCCAGCCGGCCGACCGCCAGCTTGTGGGCCAGCGAGAGCGGGGAGAAGAGGGTGGGCATCACGACGGCATCGCCGACGCGGCGGTCGAAGCCGATGCGGATGATCGTCTCGATCTGCTGGGTGAAGCCCTCCGCGCTCATGGGATCGAGCGGACGGATGCGTTTCCAGTCCTCCGTGGCCTTGATGGCGCACGAGGCGCACGCACGGTGACCGTCGGGCAGCACCTCCTCCGCCTCGACGCAGCCCCACGCCTCGACGGCGTAGCCGCCGTGGGGCGTGATCTTGAGGACGTCGGAGCCGTAGCGGTCGTGGAAGCGCAGGGTCGCCTGGGCCAGACCGGCCGGCGAGCGGTCCACGCTCGGAAAGTGCCGCCACACGGCGTAGGGCACGCGATCCACCGGCTGGCGGTTGATCGCGGCCTGGATGCGCTCGCGCCGACTCATCTGTTGCATACGATCACGACTCCCTGACCGAGGACCGCTCGGCCGTCGGGGCCGACCGCGTCGAAGGCCACGCCGTGGCCGTCGCCAGCACGGCCCCGGACGGTGAAGGACGAGGGCAGCGCCACCATGCCGGTGAGGCGCGCGCGGATCTCGGCCACCCGGCCGGGCTCGCCGCCCAGCGCGCGCGCGACGACGCGCGAGACCGCGAGGGCCAGCGTGGCCGTGCCGTGCAGGATTGGATCGCGCAGGCCGGCGGCTCGGGCGACGGCCACGTCGGTGTGGATCGGGTTCCAGATCCGCGCGCACTCCGTGTACACGAGCGCGCACGTGGCCTCGACGTCGACGCGGTCTTGCCAGCTGATCGCGGCCGCGGCCCGAGGCGGGGAGGCGTCGTCGCTCAATGAAGCATTCGCTCGGAAAGCCTCCCCGCCCCCGGCCGCCGCCTCCCCGTCCGGCCACGGCTCGCCGAGATCGGCCAACGACACGCCCCGGTAGACGGAGCCGTAGTCGGTCGTCGTGATCGGGGCGCCGGCGGCGTCGACGGTCTCGAGGCGCGTGACGATCAGCGTGCCGGAGCGGCGAGGGCGGACGTCGGTCACGCAGGCGGTCGTCAGGAGCGTGTCGCCGGCGCGGGGGGGGCGGTGGATCACCAGGCGATGGCTGGCGTGCACGCTGCGCGGGTGCAGAGCGGCGGGGATCGTCTGGTCGCGTATCGCGACGGCGGCGGGCCACTCGTAGCAGACGGGGAAAACGGGATGGGCGAGGGGGCCGTGGGCACCCTGGGTGTCGTAGTAACGCGGGTCGCGCTCGCCGAGGCCGGCGGCGTAGGCCATGAGCCAGCGGGCGTCGAGATCGTGACGGATCGGGCCGACGGAGGCGTCGAGCAGCGTCGTGGTCATGGACGGGGGAAGTTCATGCAGTCCACGAAGATCTGCTCGAAGTCGGGATGGGCGGCCAGCGAGACGTGCTCGACGCGGCCGACGATGGCCTCGGCGCGGGCCCGCTCGGGCTCCGAGAGCAGGCAGAGCTGGGCGCCCAGCGAGGCGGCGTTGCCGACGTAGCGGACCCGCCCCGGTCCCAGATCGGGGATCAGCCCGATGCGCACGGCGCTCGCGATCGACAGGTAATTGCCGAAGCCGCCGGCGAGCATCAGCTCGCTCACGCGCTCGAGCGGGACGCCGGCCACGTGCTGGAGCATGGCGATGCCGGAGGCGATCGCCGCCTTGGCGAGCTGCAGCTGCCGCACGTCGTCCTGGGTGAGGACGATCTCGCGCGGGGCGCCGGCCTCGCCCGGGCGGAGCACGACCACCTGGCGCTCCTCGCCGTGCATCACCACCCGGTCGCGCAGCCGGGGCGGCAGCGTGTCGCGCTGCTCGACCTGGATCAGCCCCGTCCAGTCGATCACGCCGGTCTCGAGCAGCCCCGCCACGAGGTCGAGCAGGCCGGAGCCGCAGATTCCCAGCGCGCCGGCCTCGCCGATCGTGTGCACCTGGAGGTCGTCGTCGACCGTCGCCCGGTCGATGGCGCCAAGGGCGCCGCGCATGCCGTGGCGGATCTGGCCGCCCTCGAAGGCGGGGCCGGCCGGCGCCGAGCACGCCCACAGACGGGCCGCCGAGCCGAGGAGCACCTCGCCGTTGGTGCCGATGTCGACGGCAGCGCGGAGGGCACCGTTCTCGTAGATCCGGGTGGCCAGGGCCACCGCGACGGCGTCGGCGCCGACGAATCCGGCCACCAGCGGGAGCAGACACACGCGCGCCTCCGGCGCGATCCTCAAAAACAGATCGCGCGCGCTCACCGTCAGCGCGTGGCGCATGACCGGGGCGTAGGGCGCGAGTCCGACGTGGGACGGATCGATGCCGAGCAGGATGTGGTGCATGCACGTGTTGCCGACGACGACGACCTTGTAGATCCACTTGGGTAGCACGCCGGACGTCCGGCACACCTCGGCCACGTGCTGGTTCAGGAGGCCCAGGATCCGCGTGTGGAGCTTGCGGAGGTTGCCGGGGTTGAACTGGGCGAACGCGATGCGCGACATGAGATCGCCGCCGAAGACGGCCTGAGGATTGAGACTCGACACCGAGGCGAGCTGCTCACCGGAGGTCAGCTCCAGGAGCGTGGTGACGACGGTCGTCGTGCCCACGTCGATGGCCAGGCCGAACCGCATCGACGTCGTGTCGCCGCGCTCGACGGCCAGGATGCGGCCGGCGAAAGTCGTGACGGTCACACCGGCGGGGTCGCCGCGCAGAGCCTCGGGCAGCGCGGCGAGCACGCCGACCGGGATGTCCGCGGCCGCCACGCCGACGGCGGCGGCGAGCTGGTCGGCGTCGGAGGTCTGGTGGTGTTCCTCGCGCGGGAGGGCGACCTTCACCAGCTGCTTGTCGACGCCGGAGGCGATCGTGGTGCGGCCGGCCACGCCGGCCCCGGCCCCGAGGATCTGAAACGCCGTCTCCTCCAGCGGCGGGGCCACCTGCACGGTGACCGCCTCCATCGGCGTGCACTGGCAGGAGAGACGGTAGCCCTCGCGCACGAGCTGGTCGCCGAGCTGGACCTCGTCACCGATGCTGGGTGGGGGCACGGCCCCGGCCACGAACTTCACCCGGCAGGAGGTGCAGCGGCCCCGGCCGCCACAGGTGGCGGTGATGTCGACGCCCGCCGCCTGGGCGGCGGCGAGGAGACTCGTGCCGGGCCGTATCGTCAGCTCGCGCCGCGCGTCGGCCCGGCGCGGATCGGTCAGGATCGTGAGCGCCACCGCCATGCGACGCCATTGTAGCGGGGTCAGCGCACGATTTCGAACTCGACGCGCGGATCGCCCTCGCCCTCGACCGCCGCGCGCGACTCCGTCGACTCGAGGCGTTCGGCCGACACGCCAGCCCGGACGAGCGCGTCTCGGATGGACGCCGTGCGCTCGGTAGCCAGCGCGCGGAGGGCGCGGGGCGGCGTCGGCGTCTCGCGCGTCAGCTCCTCGAGCAGGGCCTCGTCGCCGGCCGGCAGCTGCCGGCGCGGGAAGAGCTCGGCGTAGAGCGCCACCGCGGCCTGGCGCCGCGCTGCCGCGTCGGAGCCCGCCGTCGCCAGCCGCGCATCGAGCGCCTGACGGCGCAGCACGGCGACGTCGGCCACCGTGGTCACCGGGCGCAGGCGCAAGCGGACGGCCGGCTGCTCCTGCAGAAAGGTCCCCAGCCGCTGGATCTGATCGCCGCCGAACGCCGTCGGCGTCGCGCGGGCAACCTGAAACGGCACCGGGAAGACCCGGATCGATTCGATCCGCGCGTCTTCCGTGTACAGCGTCTGCCCGATCCAGCTGAACGGCAGGGACACGAGCTTGATCGCGAGCCCCCGGAGGGCGGTCCACACCGCGTCGCCGTAGTGGAAATCCGGGGCCGACAGCTGCCCGCGCACCGGGAGGGTGAGATGGATGGCGCCCTGGCGGTTCTTCAGGAGCGAGACCAGCACTCCGAGTGGCAGTCCGATCCGGCGCTGGACCTCGTTGCCGTGCCCGCCCGGCTCCAGCTCGAGACCCTGGAGCCAGACCTCGTTGTCGGCCTCCAGCGCGTCGCCGTCGAGCCTGTAGCGGAGCGACGCGCTCAGGACGCCCTGGCGGGCGACCCACGAGGAGAGGTGATCGAGATACGCGTTCAGGCGGGGGACGGGGAACTCCTTCACGCCCACCGTGAGGTCGAGAAAGCGCGGTCCGGTGAAGGAGCTGATCCGGCCGGTGACCGTCAGCGGCGTTCCGGACGCGAAGGTCCCGCGCAGGTCGACGGTGCCGTGGCGACGCGGGTTGGTGCCGAGCCCCTCGGCGAGGAGCGTGACGCCCGTGAGCTCCTCGGCATAGTCGGGACTCGTCGTGCGGTCGACGAAGCGCAGGAACCCCTCGTCCAGCGTGAGCTTGTCGATCGCGATCCGAACGCGGCTGGGGGCCGGCGGGGCCGGGTCGCCACTCGACACGACCGTGGGGCCGGCGCCCGACGGCGGCGGCACCGCCCGCCGCCGCTGGTTCACGAGCGACACGATCTCGAGCTGGCCGCTGGCGTCGCGCTCGACGAGGGCCCACGGCTTGCGCAGCGTCAGCCGCCGGACGCGCACGCTGGTCGGGTACCGGTAGCGCAGGCCAGTCAGCTCCACGCGCGGCGCCGTGGCCAGACGCCGGTCGGCGTCACCGAGGGCCAGGCGGTCGATCGTCGCGTCGCCCGCGACCACCAGCGCGATCGTCTCCCCGAACGTCCCGCTGATTCTGACGCGGCCGGTCAGGCGGCCGGAGACGCGCGCGTCGATGGGCAGGTAGGGACGACCGGGTGCCATGTCGACCTGGTCGAGCTCCGCCTCGAGCTGCAGCGTCGTGGGCTCGATGCTGAACGTGCCGTGCGCCTTCAGCGTGCCGCTGCCCGGCGTCGGTGAGCTGAGCTGGACCTGAGCGGGGCCCTGCGCCGGCCACGTGAGGTTGCGCAGGGCGAGCCGGGAGCCGCGAATCTCGAACCGCGCGGCAGGCTCGACGGCGTCGTCGACGATGTTCGTGCCCCCGTTCTCGAAGAGCGCATCGCCCACGCTCAGCTCCATACCGGCGACGAGCCCGGCGGCTTCCGGCCCCGCGACGGGCGGCGGGGGCGCCGGCCGATCGGGCCTCCGGCGGAAGAGGGCGCGTAGAGACAGCTCGCCCTCCGGGGTCCGGTCGATCTGCGCCCACGGCGTGTTCACGCGCAGGCGATCGATGGTCAGGCGCGCGGGCCACTGCAGATCGACTCCCGTGGCGTCGACGCGCCCGACCGTCAGCAGCGGCCGGGTGGCGTCGAGGAACGCCACGCGGCTGGCGGCGACGCTTCCGTGGAGCGCGAGCCAGAAGGGATCGAGGCCGACGGCGGCGGTGACGTCGGCGTCGGCGGCGCCGTGCACGCGTCCCACGATCGGTAGCCACGGCTGCAGCGCGGCGAGGTCGGCGCCCCGCAGCGTCACGGCGAGCTCGGCGCTGCGGGTCCCGCCATCGACCGTGCCCCGCGCCGTGACCTGGCCGCCGGCGATCGCGGCCGTGAGGCGAACGGGCGATATCCCGCGCGCGGGCCAGGTCACATCGCGGGCGGTGAAGGCGATCTGCGCCATCTCGGCAGTACCGCCCGACGACGCGTCGGCAAGCGTCGCGCGCCCGTCGTCGAGCTGCAGGCGCGCAATCGTGACGTCCGGCGCCGCCCGCAACGGACCTGGCGTGGCGTGGTCGGCGAGGAAGGGCGGGGAGGGACGCAGCAGCGCGGCGAGGCCGACCTCGCCCGCTGCATCCCGCTCGACGGTCACCGACGGCTGGCTGGCCGTCACTTCGGCGACGCGCACGGTCGCGGGCCACGTGTACTCCAGGCCGTCCAGCGTCACGCGCCCGGCCTCGGCGAGCGTCCGCGCCCCGGCGCCGAGCGCGAGCCGCTCGAGCGTCGCGGCGCCAGTCACCGTGAGCGCCAGGGCCTCGCCCTGGCGGCCGTTCACCCGCAGATCGGCCCGGCTCAGGCGGCCGCGCAGGCGGCCGGTGATGGGCACCCACGGCTGCAGTACGGCCAGATCGACGCCGCGCGCGCCGACGTCGAGATCCGCCCGGCGCTCCCCGAGGTCGACGCTCCCGCGCGCAGACACCTGGGCGCCGGCGATCGCGGCCGACAGCTCCACCGTGGTCGGGCCGCGTCCCGGCCACGTGAGGTCCCGCGCGCTCGTGTGCACGCCGGTCACCTCCACGCGGGCGCCGCTGGCCGCGTCGGTGACGACGGCGCGGCCCCGGTCGACCTCGAGCGCGGCGATCCGGACATCGAGCGCGGCCCTCGGCGGGGGCTCCGCGCGCCCGGTGCCGGCCGGCACCGTGGGCACGCGCAGCAGACTCGTGAGGCCGATCGTCCCGTCGGCGGCGCGCTCTACCGTGACCGCGGGCTGCGTCACCGTGAGCCGAGCGACGGCCAGGGTGACCGGCCACCGGAACTGCAGCCCGTCCGCTCGCACACGACTGGCGCCGACCAGCGTTCGCGCGCCGTCGCCGAGCTCGACCCCGTCCAGCGCCGCGTCGCCCGCCACCGTGAGGTCCAGCGGCCCCTCGTAGGTGGCGATCACTCGGACGTCGGCCGTGGCGGTGCCGGCCAGCCATCCCTCGAGGGGCAGGTAGCGCGCGAGGGTCGCGAGGTCGAGGCCGCGGGCGCGGACGCGCAGGTCCGCGTGCCGCGGGACCGCGCCGGCGATCCCGGTGACGTCCACCTCGCCGCCGCCGGGCATGCTGGCGTGCGCGGCGATCTGGGCGGGGCCCTTCATCGGGTGCTCCAGGCCGCTGGCCGTCACCGTGAGGTCGGCGAAGGTGAGCTGCCTGGGCGACGGCTGCACGGGATCCAGCACGGTGACGTCACCGCCCAGGCTGGCGTACCGCAGCGCCAGGGCCCCGGGGCGCCGGCGGAGCTCGCGCACCAGGATCTCGAGCCGCGGCGCCGCCAGCATGTCCACGGTCGCCTCGCGGCGGCGCAGCGCCAGCCCCTCGACGACCGCCTCGGCGTCGAGGTGGACGCCGGATGCCGCGTCGACCATGATCGTCACCCCGGCGCTCAGCGCGCCGCGGTACAGCGCCACGGGTCCGTCGGCCGGCAGGTACAGCGTGGCCAGCCGCAAGTCGAGGTCGCGGACGTTGACGTGTGCCCGCAGGTGAGCAGGCGCGAGCTGCCAGTCCTCGACGCGGACGGTGACGAGCGCACCGGCCACCGTGGCCGAGGCCACTGCGGTGCCGCGACGCCCGAGAGTGGTGAGATCACGAGCGTCGAGCCGGATGTCGGCGTCCCAGGTCCGGGCGGGCTGAAGCATGCGATCCTCGAACGTCACTCGAGCGCCGGTGACGGCGACCCGGTCGATCGCGGTGCTCAGGGGGTTACCGGAGGAGGCCGGCCGCTCCAGCAGATCGGCGACGTTGAGCCGGTTGGCGTCGGTGCGGACGATGCGCACGTGGCCGTCGGCCAGCGCCAGATCCTGGATCCACACGGAGCCGCGCAGGAGCGACCACGGGTCGAAGCGGGCTTCGAGGCGGCCGATCTCGGCGAGCGGCCCGCCGTCGTGGTCGACGATCCGGAGGCCGCGCAGGCTGAGCCGGCCCTCGGCCAGGCTCACGTCGAGGGCCTCGAGCGTGACGGGACGTCCGGTCTGCGCCCGCAGCTGCCACACGGCGACCTGGCGCACCAGCGCGGAGAGGTTGAGCAGCGCCGTCGTCGCCAGCACGGCGACGCCGAGCCCCACGACCGCCAGGACGAGCCAGATGACGCGGCGCCGGGTCACGATTCCCAGCATGCCTCAGACGCGTGGCCGGGCGCGAGCGGCTTGCTCGCGGCCTCGCACAGCCAGTATTCTCGCAGCCATGACCGACGATCCCCTCGATCTCGAGACCCTTCGTCGCGGTGCACAGCTGGCCGGCTTCGTGTGGACCGACGGGGAGCTGGAGGAGATCCAGCCCCTGGTCGAGGCGACACTCCGGATGCTGCGCGCGCTCGACGCCGTCCCCCTCGGGGAGGCGGAGCCGACCACGCACTATCGGACGGTGTGAGGTGGCCGAATTATTCTGGGCTCCCATGACCGAGCTGGCGCGGCTGATCGCTACGAAGGCGGTCTCGCCAGTCGAGGTCGTCCGCGCTCATCTGGACCGCATCGCGGCGCTCGACCGCGACCTCCGTGCGTACATCACGGTCCGCGACGACGCGGCCCTGCAGGCTGCCAGCGCGGCCGAGGCGGCTGTCATGTCCGGGCAGCCGCTGGGGCCGCTGCACGGCGTACCGTATGCGCTCAAGATCTCTACGACACCGCCGGGGTGCGCACCACCGGCGGCTCGCGCATCCTGGGCGCTCGCGTGCCGCTGAAGGATGCCACGGTCGCGCAGCGGCTCGCGGGCGCGGGCGGCGTCCTGCTCGGCAAGCTGAACATGGTGGAGTTCGCCTATGGCCCCGAGGGTCTCAACCCGCACTACGGCCATGCCCGCAACCCGTGGGACCCGGCCGTGCACCGTATCGCGGGCGGCTCCTCGTCGGGCTCGGGGGTGGCGGTCGCGGCGGGCCTGGCGCCGGGAGCGCTGGGCTCCGACACCGGCGGATCCATTCGCATCCCGGCTTCGCTGTGCGGGATCATCGGTCTCAAGCCCACCTACGGCCGCGTGAGCCGCGCCGGCGTGCCGCCGCTGGCCTGGTCGATGGACCACGTCGGCCCGATGACCCGCACGGCGGCCGACGCTGCCCTGATGCTGGGGACGATCCAGCGCCTGACCGATTTTCACGTGCGACGCCCCGTGCTAGCATGACCGCCCGGAGGAATCGATGAGCAATGGTGACCTGAGCCAGCGGCTGAGCGGGCTCGAGGCGCGCCTGGGTCGGCTCGAGACGCTGCTGGGCGCGCTGAACGACAAGCTCGACCGCCCGGGTCCAACGCTCGACGAGGCCAAGGCCGGCATCCAGGCCTGGGTGACGGACTACGTCTCGCTCCGCTTGCAGCAGCTCGTGCCGGAGACTTGCGAGCACGATCCCGACGAGGTCGCCGCCGCCTCCGACGGTCCCGTGCTGCCGGGGACACGCCTGCGCTGCACGGACGAGGTACTCCACCGTCTCGGGCGGATCCCGATCCCGTTCGTCCGCCAGATGGTGACGCAGAAGGTGGCCGAAACCGCGCGCGCCGAGAACGTGCCGGTGATCGACGTACCCTTCTTCGAGCGCGCGGCGACATTCTGACAGTGCAAGCTCTCGGGGGAGGATCTCTCGAGCTTCCAGCACTGGGCGCAACACCTGTCCGCCGGACCGCGGCTCTGACCTGATCGGGGCCCGTCGTGGCCCCCGACGTCCCCCCCGACGACGACCCGCCTGTCCCCATCCCCATCGAGGACTCGCTCGACCTGCACGCGTTCGCGCCACGGGACGTCTCCTCGGTCGTCGAGGAGTACCTGCTCGAAGCCCGGGCACGGGGTTTCGTGGAGGTGCGGCTGATCCACGGCCGCGGCATCGGCGTGCAGCGTGCCATCGTTCAGTCGCTGCTGGCCCGGCACCCCCTCGTGGCCGGCTATGCCGACGCGCCGGCGGACCGCGGCGGGCGCGGCGCCACGGTGGTGCGACTCCGGTCCGGCTGACGTGCCGATGGCATCCGGACGATCGGCAACGCCGAGGCCACGGGCACGGCGTCGATGCGGGGCCGCCGCCCTCGTGCTCAGCGGCACCGCGCGCCCGAGCACCGGCCACGAGGACCCGGTCTACCTCGCGCTGAGCGGAGACGAGTCGCGACGGTGGGGGGCGACGCTCGGTCGGTTCGGCGGGCGCGAAGAGCCGAGCCAGCGTATCGCTGGAGAAGACGAGCTGAGGGTCAGTCCCGATCGGCGCGCAGCACCAGCATCCGGTCGGTGAAGGATTCGACGCGACCGTCCACCACGCGGAAATCGAAGGCCGCCCGGCACCGTTCGGGCGCGGCGCAGACGAACGCCTCGAGGTCGCGCCGACCCTCGGGTGTCATGCGCGTGCGGGTAGTCCACTCGTCCCACGGCCGGCCCTTGGCGACCACCGTGCTGTCCATCATCGTGAGCCCGGCCGCGCGGAGGAAGGCCTTCCACTCCACGGCGCGATAGGCCCGCACGTGGGAGGGATCGCGACGCCGCTCCACCTCGGTGACGAAGGCGGCGGCGGCGGCGTCGTCATGACCGAGGATGTCCTGCAGCAGGAACGACCCGCCCGGGCGGAGCACCCGCCGGACCTCGCGCACGGCCGCCGCCACGTCCGCGAAGTGATGGGCCGCGATCCGGCACGTCACCACGTCGAATGCGCCGTCGCGGAACGGCAGCTCCTCGACGTCACCGGCCACGAAGGTCGCGACGGCGGCGCCCCGCTCGCGCAGCAAGCCCCGGGCGGCGCGCAGCATGGGCTCGGTCACGTCGTAGGCGGTGACGTGGTGCGCGAACGGCGCCAGGGCCAGCGCGGTGTGACCCCCGCCGGTGGCCAGGTCGAGGACCCGGGTGGGGGCCAGGGCCCGCCCCCAGGCGACGATCTGCTCGAGGTCGTCTCCCGCCGCGTGGCCGGGGCTGGTGACGTATGCGGCCGCGATCGCGCCGAACTGTTCCTGGACCCTCCGGGCCTGGTCGCTCACGACTGGCGTCCCCGCTCGGCCAGGTGCCGCATGAGGAAGTCGGCGTCGAGCGGCGAGAGGTCGAAGCGCCGGGCCGCCTCGTCGACCAGCCGCAGCCGCTCGGCGCCCGGCTCGTCTCGCAGCCGCTCGTCGATCCACGCCACCGCCTGCTTGATCGGGGCCTCGCCTGCTGCCATCGGCTGAGCCTCCTGCCGGCCCCGAGTATACGCGGCGGGCGATTGGCCGGTGGTGACCAGGCCAATTGGCTCTTGACTGGAGAGAATCCGAGGTCACAATGGCGGGTCAGGAGAGCCGTGTGAACATTCCGCTCGACCGCGACCGGCCGGTTCCGCTGGCCCGGCAGATCCAGGGGCACCTGGAGCGCCTGATCGGCGACGGACTGCTGGCGCCGGGGGTGAAGCTGCCGGCCACCCGCGAGCTGGCCCAGAGCCTGCGCGTGAATCGGGCGACGGTGGCCCTGGCCTACGAGGAGCTGGTGGCGGCGGGGCTGGCCCGCGCGCACGTCGGTCAGGGCACCTTCGTGGCCGGCGAGCAGCCGGTGCGTTCACCCGGCCGCGCGCCGGTGCCGGCGCCGATCGACTGGGCGGCGCTGCTGTCGCGCAGCGCGCGCACGGCCGCCGCCGACGAGGACCGGCGCCGGGCGCTGGGCAGCGCGTCGGGCGCGGGGGCGTCGCTGATCTCCTTCGCGGGTGGCATGCCCGACAGCACGCTGTTTCCCACCGACGCCTTCCGCCGCGTCCTCAACCAGGTCGTGCGCGAGGAGGGCGGGGCGCTGCTGCAGTACTCCGCGGTCGGCGGCTACGCGCCGCTGCGCCGCTACCTGGCCGGATACCTGCTCCGTTTCGGTGTCGAGGCACGCACCGAGGAGATCCTGATCGTCAACGGCTCGCAGCAAGGCTTCGACGTGATCGCGCGCACACTGGTGGACCCGGGTGATCTGGTGGCGATCGAGCAGCCGACCTACACCGGGGCGATGCAGGCGTTCCGCTCGTTCGGTGCCCGCCTGCTGCCCGTGGAGTGGGACGGAGCGGGACCGCGGCCCGACGTCTTCGAGCGGCTGTGCGAGCGGCAGGCGCCCAAGCTCTTCTACTGTCAGCCGAGCGCGCACAACCCGAGTGGGCTCACGATCGAGCCGGAAGTCGGGCGCCGGCTGCTGGCGACGGCCGCCCGCCACCAGGTGCCGATCGTGGAGGACGGCTTCGACGGCAGCCTCTACTACGGCCCCCGGCCGGGCACACCCCTCAAGGCCGTCGATCGTGCCGGGGTCGTCCTCTACATCGGAACGTTCTCGAAGATCCTCTTCCCCGGGCTGCGCCTGGGCTGGCTGGTGGCGCCATCGCCCGTGGTCGAGCGGCTCCAGGCGGCCAAGCAGCTGGCCGACCTGCACACGAGCGCACTGCTGCAGGCGGCGGTACACCGCTTCTGCGAGCGACGGTTGCTCGATCGTCACATCACGCGCGTGACTGCCGAGTACACCCGGCGCCGCACGATCTTGCTGGCGTCGCTGCGGCGGCGGATGCCGGAGGGCGTGACCTGGACCGAGCCGCAGGGGGGGTTCTCGCTGCTGCTGACGTTGCCGGCCGGGCTGGAGGCAGTGGCGCTCCTGCCCGCCGCGGTCGAACGGGGGGTGGCGTTCACGCCGGGCCCTGCGTTCTTCCTGGACGGGGGCGAGCGGACGCTCCGACTGGCGTTCTCGTCGGTGGCGGCCGCGCGGATCGACGAGGGCGTGCGGCGGCTGGCCGAGGTGATCAAGACGGCGCAACGGCAGCCGCGACTGCGGCGGCCCGAGCGCGAGATGGTGCCGGTCGTGTGAGCAAACTCAGGGAAGGAGACGGAGCATGGAAGAGCTGAGTGGACTGCGGACCGCGGATCACAAGCACATCGGACTGGCCGAGATGCTCAAGGGTGGCGTCATCATGGACGTCACCAACGCCGAGCAGGCCAAGATCGCCGAGGACGCCGGCGCGGCCTCGGTCATGGCGCTGGAGCGGGTGCCGTCGGACATCCGGCGCGACGGCGGCGTGGCCCGCATGTCCCCCGTGAAGAAGATCCAGGAGATCCAGAAGGCGGTCACCATCCCGGTGATGGCCAAGGCGCGGATCGGCCATTTCGTCGAGGCCCAGATCCTGGAAGCGCTCGGGGTCGACTTCATCGACGAGTCCGAGGTGCTGACGCCGGCCGACGAGCACTACCACATCGACAAGTTCGCGTTCCGCATCCCGTTCGTATGCGGGGCGCGGGATCTCGGCGAGGCGCTGCGGCGCATCGGCGAGGG
>Ga0268386_10000833_pt1 | contig 20364 bp, 17 predicted proteins | sample RVTome_15_FD_200260 | JGI IMG/M metagenome (GOLD analysis project Ga0268386, IMG submission 200260) | Soil microbial communities from uranium-contaminated site in the Upper Colorado River Basin, Wyoming, United States - RVT150D86... ...
AACGCCGCCGGGTAGCAGGTGGTCCGGTAGCTGACCGGAGCGAACCGGGCGAGGCCGTTCACCGTCTCGATGTCGTACTGCTCGTTCCAGTCGTTGCTCGTCTTCACCCCGAGCTCTTCCCCGTCGAAGCCCGCGCAGATGCCCTGGCGGTCGAGGATCTCGATCAGCCCGACGTAGTAGGCGCCCACCTTCAGGATCCGCTGGCCGTCGAAGACGTCGGGCCGTTCGGCCTGCAGGGTGCGGATCGCCTGGTCCACGTCGTCCTCGAAGGTCGGCGCCTCCCTCGGACAGCGCTCGGCCCGGGCGCCGAAGCCGATCCGCTCGCAGCTCGCGCTCAGCGGAGGGTCCGACGGCACGGGAGTGGGGGTGGGGCCGGGGTTCGCCGTCGGGGAGGGCATCGGGGTTCCCCCGGACGGCGAATCGTCGCCACCGCAGGTGACGAAGGACATGAGGACCAGGCTCGACAACGAAAGAAGACCCAGACGCCGAAACGACAAGCTCATCCGACCTCCTCGAACGGCGCGCGTGGCATCGTCCACACACGCCTGCGGCTCGCTGTCCGCGTATGATGACCGACGACGTCTTGATTGTAGGGCTTAAGTCCCGGTGGTGTCTACCAGAAAATGGGGTACTCGCCGGGCAGGACCCCTACCCGCAGGGTCCGCCCCGGTCTTCAGCCCACCAGGACGACATCGGGCTGCAAGACCGGTTCCATCGGGAGCCCGGCCACCGGCGCCCCGAAGCCCCGGGGCACGGCCAGGGCGAGGAGCCGCCCGTCCTCGGCGGACAGCACCCGGAAGCGGGCCTCCCCCGCCGTGGGGAATCCGGCGATCACGAGCCCGCGATTCAGCCCGCGGCCGTGGCGGACGGCCGCCTCCCCTTCCGCGCCCACGTGCACCGCCGGCACGTGCGGGAGGAGCCGGGCCATCGGGATCGCCCGCGCGCGCCCTTCCTTCGCCAGGGACTCCAGGGATACCGCCTCCTCGAGGCCGAAGTCGCCCGAGCGAAGCCGGCGCAGCGCGGTCAGGTGCCCGCCCACTCCCAGGCTCGCGCCGAGGTCGCGCGCGAGGGCGCGCACGTAGGTGCCGGGAGTGCAGCGCACCTCGATGTCGAGCGTCTCGCCGCTCGCTCCGAGCAGGGTCAGGGCCCGAACCGTGACCGGCCTTGCCCGCCCCGGGACGGCCTCTCCGCGGCGCGCCAGCTCGTAGAGCCGCCGCCCCCCCACCCTCCGGGCCGAGTAGGCCGGCGGCACCTGCGCGAAGGTCCCGGTGAGGGCCTGGAGCGCGGAGGCGATCGCCTCCTGGTCGCCGCGGAACGGCCGGGGCTCGCCCAGGGGGGCCCCGGTCGCGTCGTCGGTGGTGGTGGCGAACCCGAGCCGCACCGTGGCCCGATAGACCTTGTCGCCCTCGCCGAGGAATCGGGCGAGGCGGGTCGCCCGGCCCAGGCAGACCGGCAGCACGCCGGTCGCGAAGGGGTCGAGGGTCCCGGTGTGCCCCACCCGGCGCAGGCCCAGGGCCTTCCGGACCGCGTCGACCACGTCGTGGGAGGTGGGGCCGGCCGGCTTGTCGACCACGAGCACCCCGGCCCCCGCGTCTTCCATGCCGCCGCTACTCCTCGTCCCCGCCCTCGCCGCCGGGGTCCGCCCCGCCCTCCGCGGCCCGCGTCTCCTCCAGCAGGTGGGCCACCCGGTCCGTCGCGTCGAGGCCCTCGTCGTAGCGGAACACCAGCTCGGGGACGTGCCGGACGCGGATGCGCCGGCCCAGCTCGCGCCGCACGAACCCCGCCGCCTGCCGGAGTCCGGCGAGCGTCTTCTCCCTCTCCGCGGCCGCCCCGAGCACGCCCACGTGGACCCGGGCCGTGCGCAGGTCGGCGGTCAGCTCCACCCGGATCACGGTGACGAAGCCGATCCGGGGATCCTTGAGCCCGCCGGCGACGATCCGCGCGACCTCCTCGCGGATCTCCTCGGCCAGCCGCTCGCTCCGCCGCGTCACCGCCCGCCTCTCCTCACAGGTACTCGGTCTGGGCGTCCAGGAGCTCGACGTTGCGGGCGGTCGCCGCCTCCCCGGCCACCCTGCGGAGAGTGGCCTCGAGGTGGACGTGGTCGGTGTTCACCCCGACCACCGCCAGGCGGGCGCGCTGCCAGAGGTCCTGGTGCTCCACCTCGGCCACCGACACGTTGAAACGGTTCCGGATGCGCGTCTCCAGGCTCCGCAGGGCCTGGCGCTTGTCCTTGAGGGAGCGCGCCCCCGGGAAATGCAGGTCGAGGGTCAGGAGGCCGATCACCATCACCGGGACAGCGGGAGGAGGCCCGGGAACCGGAGCGCCCGAGGCGGTCCTACTCCAGGGTCTCCTTGACCTTCTCGGTCACGAAGAACTCGATCACGTCCCCCGGCTTGACGTCGTTGTATCCGGCGATTCCGATCCCGCACTCCAGCCCCGCCTTCACCTCGGTCGCGTCGTCCTTGAAGCGCTTCAGGGACGAGACCCGGCCGGTGTGCACCACGACGTTGTCCCGGAGGAGCCGCACCTGGGCGTTGCGGTTGACCCGGCCGTCCGCCACGTAGGAGCCGGCGATGGTGCCGACCTTCGAGATCTTGAACGTCTCCCGCACCTCGGCCGAGCCCAGCCGGACCTCGCGGATGCTGGGCTCGAGGAGGCCCTCCATGGCCTTCTTCATCTCCTCGACCGCGTCGTAGATGACCGTGTACAGCCGGACCTCCACCTTGTCGCGCTCGGCGACCTCGACCGCCTTGCGCTCGGGCCGCACGTTGAAGCCGATGACGACCGCGTTGGAGGCCGCGGCGAGGAGCACGTCCCCCTCGGTGATCGCCCCCGCCCCCTGGCGGATGATCCGGAGCTTGATCTTCTCCTGGGGCAGCTTGACGAGCTGGTCGGCCACCGCCTCCAGCGAGCCCTGCACGTCCGCCTTGAGGACGAGGGGCAGCTCCTTGAGCTGGCCCTCGGCGATCGCCCGGCCCAGGTCCTCGAGGCGGATCTTGGAGCTCGCGGCCATCGCCTTCTCCCGCAGCTTGAGCTGGCGGAAGGCGACGATCGACTGGGCCTTCAGGCTGTCGGTGACCGCGAGGAGCTGGTCCCCCGGCTCGGGAAGGGACTGGAGCCCGAGGATCTCCACCGGGGTCGCCGGCTCCGCGCTCTTGAGCCGGTTCCCCCGGTCGTCGTTCAGGGCCCGCACCTTGCCGGCCACCGCTCCCGCGACCACGGTATCCCCCACCGAAAGGGTGCCGTCCTGCACGAGCACGGTGGCCACCGGGCCCCGCCCCTTGTCGAGCCGCGCCTCGAGGACCGTCCCCAGCGCGGGCTTCTTCGGGTTGGCCTTCAGCTCCTGGAGGTCGGCCACCAGAAGCAGCATCTCGAGGAGCTGCTCGAGGTTCTGCCGCTTCTTGGCGGAGACGCTCACGAAGACCGTGCTTCCTCCCCACTCCTCGGGCATGAGCCCCCGGTCGGAGAGCTGCTGCTTCACCCGGTCGGGCTGGGCCTCCGGCTTGTCGATCTTGTTCACGCAGACCACGATCGGGACCCCGGCCGCCTTGGCGTGGTCGATGGCCTCGAGGGTCTGGGGCATCACCCCGTCGTCGGCCGCGACCACGAGGACGACGATGTCGGTGACCTTGGCCCCGCGGGCCCGCATGAGGGTGAAGGCCTCGTGGCCGGGGGTGTCGAGGAAGACCACCTTCCTCGTCCCCACGTTCACGTGGTAGGCGCCGATGTGCTGGGTGATCCCCCCCGCCTCTCCCGCCGCCACCTGGGTCTCCCGGATCGCGTCGAGGAGCGAGGTCTTCCCGTGGTCCACGTGGCCCATGACGGTGATCACGGGGGCCCGGGGGACGAGGTCCTCCTCCCGGGACTCCACCTTCTGTACCTGGGTCAGCTCCTCCTCGAACGACTGGATGGACGCCTCGTACCCGAACTCCCGGGCGATCTCGATCGCGAGGGCGGGCTCGAGGGTCTGGTTGACGGTGGCCATGATGCCCCGGCTGATGAGGGCCTTCATGATGTCGCGGGACTTCACGTCCTCCATCTTGTCCGAGAGCTCCTTCACGGTGACGCCTTCGGACAGGGCGACCTTCCGGGGGGGACCGCTGTAGACGGGGCGCTCCTCCCGCGCGGGCACGGTCACCGGCGCCTTGGTCTTCGGCTTGGGGGCCGGCCGGCCGGCCGGCCGGGGCACCGGGGCGGGCGCGGGCCGGCTCGGGATGGGGGACATCGGCCTCAGGCCCACCGCGCCCGGGCGCGCTCCCACGCCGACCGGGTGGGGGGAGCGGGGCAGGGAGGCCCCTCCCAGCGCGTGCCCGCTGGTCGGGTGGGGGCTCGTCGGATGGGGCCCGATCGGGCGCGGCGGCGCGATCGGCCGCACCGGCCGCGGCGCGAGGGGCTTCGCGGCCACGAGGACCGGCGGGCTCGGCGGGGGGGGGCTCGCCGCCCCCGCGGACGCAGGGGCGGGGGGGCTCGCCACGGGAGGCGCCGGCGGCGCGATCGGCCGCACCGGCCCGATCGTCCGCGGGGTCACCGTGGTGCGGACCGGCCCCGGGGCCGGCGGCGCCGCCGGGGCGGCGGCCGGGGGGGGCGGGGCCGCGGGCTCTTCGGCCGGCGGCTCCGGCTCGGCGGCCGAAGCGTCCGCCAGCTCCTCCACTTCCTCTTCCGCGGGTTGCGGCGGGGGCGCCGAGACCTTGGGGGCCAGGCGGGGCGCCCCCGGGGCGTGGGAAAGCGCGGGCGGCGGCTCCTCGACCGCGACCGCCTTGGCGGCGCCCGCCTCCACCTTCGCGCCTCCCCGGGGCCGGCCCTGCTTGCGCGCCTCGGCGGCGGCGTGCGCCTCCTCGGCCGCCCTCTCCCTCTCCGCGCGCTCCGCCTCGATCTTCTCCGCGAGGACGCGCTCCTGGGCCTCGCGCTCCGCCTCGTCCTCCTCGCTCCCGTAGATCCGCTTCTTCCGCGTGGTCAGGGCGTCGATCTTGAGCGCGCGCTTCAGCTTGTCCGCGGTGTCCTCGTCGACCGAGCTGGACGCGGTCTTCACCTCGACCCCGAGCCTCCTCAGGCGGTCGATGACATCCTGGCTGCTGAGCCCCAGGTCCCGCGCCAGATTGAAGACCCTAACGTTGACCATCCGTCTCCCCCTCCTCGCCGGGCTTCCCGTCGGCCCCCGTCTCGGCCTCGGGATCGGGCCCGGGGGCGGCCTCTGCGGCCGCTCCACCTTCCTCGCCGGGGGTCGCCGCGGCGTCCGCCGCGTCCCCGGCCGCGGCTTCCTCGGCCGCCAGCCGCTCCGCCTCCGCCTGCTGCTCGGCTTCGAGCCGCTCCGCCTCCGCCTGCTGCTCGGCTTCCAGCCGCTCCGCCTCCAGCCGCTCCGCTTCCGCCTGCCGCTCCGCCTCGAGCCGCTCCGCCTCGAGGGCGGCGTCGCGGGCGTCCCACTCCGCCTTGGCCGCGGAGGCCGCCTCGCGGATCTTCTCCGCGGTCTTGGGCCCGATCCCCTCGAGGGAGACGAGCTCCTCGTCGGCGGTCTCGAGCAGGTGGGCGAGCCCCGCCACCCCGGAGTCGATGAGCTTCTGGATGACCTTCTCGGAGACGCCGTGGCCCTCCAGGCTCCGCAGCTCGTCCACGATCCGGGCCATCCGGGCCATCTCGGCCTCGACCTCCTGGCGCTTCTCCTCCTCGCTCTTGATGTCGATCCGCCAGCCCACGATCTTGGCGGCGAGGCGGACGTTCTGGCCCTTCTTGCCGATGGCCAGGCTGAGCTGCTTGTCCTCGACGACCACCTCCATGATCTTCTGCTCGTCGTCGACCACGGACACCCGGCTCACCTTGGCCGGGCTCAGGGCGTTGACCACGAAGGTGGTGGGGTCGTCGTTCCACTCCACGATGTCGATCTTCTCCCCGCGCAGCTCGCGGATGATCGACTGGACCCGCGTCCCCTTCATCCCCACGCAGGCCCCCACCGGGTCCACGTCGCGCTCCCGGGAGACCACGGCCACCTTGGCCCGCTCCCCCGCCTCGCGGACGCACCCCCTGATCTGGACCGTGCCGTCGTAGATCTCGGGGACCTCCATCTCGAAGAGCTTCACGAGGAGGGCGGGATCGGTCCGGCTCACCACGACCTGGGGCCCCTTGGCCGACTTGAGGACCTTGGTGATCGCCACCCGCACCCGGTCCCCGGTCTGGTAGGTCTCGGCCCGGCTCTGCTCCTTGCGGGGCAGCACCGCCTCGGCGCGCCCGAGGTCCACGATGAAGTCGCCCATCTCCTGGCGCTTGATGATGCCGTTGACGACCTCCCCCACCCGGCCCGAGTACTCGGCGAAGACGTTGTCGCGCTCCGCCTCCCGCACCTTCTGGAAGATCACCTGCTTGGCGGTCTGGGCGGCGATCCGTCCGAGCACGTCGGTGGGCTTGGGGAACTCGATCTCCTGCCCGACCTCGGCTTCCGGGATGAGCTTCCGGGCCTCCTCGAGGCTGATCTGGGTCTCGGGGACCTCCACCGCCTCCACGATCTGCTTGACCGCGAAGACCTCGATCAGGCCGCTCTCGTCGTTGAAGCGGCTGCGGAGGTCCTCCGCCCCCTTGTAGTACTTCTTGGAGGCGGTGAGGATCGCGTCCTCGATCGCGGCGATGATCACCTCGGGGTTGATGTTCTTCTCGCGGGAGATCTGCTCGATCTGCTGTCGGAGCTGGCTGGCCATGAATCCTTCGTCCCTACCGGATCAAAGCTTCGGGAACTCGACTTCCAGGCGCCCGTGGGAGATCCTGGCGAGGGGGACGAGGCAGACGCGGCCTCCCTCCCTCTCCAGGGTCAGGCCCACGACCCCGTCCGCGAACGAGGTCAGGCGCCCGGTCCAGTGACGCCGCCCCTCGACCGGCTCGTAGCTCGAGACCTTGACGAGGCGGCCCAGGAATCGGCGGTAGTCGGCCTCGCACCGGAGCGGTCGATCCAGGCCGGGTGAGGAGACCTCGAGGGTGTAGGAGGCGGGGACGGGGTCCTCCGCGTCCATGATCGCGGAGACCTCCTCGGAGACCGACTGGAGGTCGTCGAGGCCGATCCCGCCCTCCTTGTCCACGTACAGCCGGACGAGGAAGCCCGCTCGCTCGCGCTTGAGCTCCACGTCGGCCAGCTCGAACCCCCGGCCGGAGGTCACCCGTTCGGCGACCCCCCGGATCCTCTCGAGCATCCCCTCCTGCCTCAATGACCTTCGCTTGCGGCTCCAAAAAAAAGAGTGGGGTGAACCCACTCTGGTGCAACTCCCGGAGCCGGAACACGAAGTCTATCAGGGACTACGCCGGATGGCAAGGCCGATCCGGGATGGAGTGGGCGGCCCTTTTTCCTTTTCCCGGCCGGGCCTAGCTCAGCTCGCCGTCCCGGCCGCCTCGCGGCCCCGAAGCTCCCCCCCGAGGTGCAGCCGGTGCTCCAGCTCCGCGAACCCGTCCTCGGCCTCCCGCTCGGGGAAGAGGACCGAGACGACCACCCCCGCCAGGAAGGCCAGGGGGATCGTGAAGATCCCCGGGTTGCCCAGGGGGAAGGGGGCGGTGGGGTTCCCGAGGATCCGGACCTGGACCACCGGGGAGAGCCAGATGAGGACGAGCGCCGACACGGTCCCCGTGAGCATGCTCGCCTGGGCCCCCCGGGTGGTGAAGCGGCGCCAGAACACCGAGAGGACGAGGGCCGGGAAGTTGGCGCTCGCCGCGATCGCGAAGGCGAGGCCGACCATGTAGGCCACGTTCTGGCCCTTGAAGACGATGCCGAGGGTGATCGAGAGGACCCCGAGGAGGACGGTCGAGAGGCGGGCCACCCGGAGCTGCTCGCGCTCGGGCGCGTCCCCCCGGCGCACCACGTTCACCCACAGGTCGTGGGAGAGGGCGGCCGCCCCCGAGAGGGTCAGGCCGGCCACCACCGCGAGGATCGTCGCGAACGCGACCGCGGCGATGAAGCCGAGGAAGCCCGTCCCCCCCACCACCTCGGCGAGGAGGGGGGCGGCCATGTTGCCCCCCGGGTCCACCGCCCGGATCGCGTCCTGGCCCACGAGCACCATCGCCCCGAAGCCGAGGACGAACGTGAGGAGGTAGAAGAAGCCGATGAAGGCGGTCGCGTAGGTGACCGAGGTTCGGGCGGTGCGGGCGTCGGGGACCGTGTAGAAGCGCATGAGGATGTGGGGGAGGCCGGCGGTCCCGAACATGAGGGCGAGGCCGAGGGAGACCGCGTCCCAGGGGTCGGAGACGAGCTGGCCGGGGGCGAGCACCGCCGGCCCGTAGCGCTCGGCCGCCGCCGCGAAGAGGCGGAGGGGGTCGAGGGAGAAGCGGAGGAGGACGAGGACGGCGAGGAGGGACGCCCCTCCCAGCAGCAGCACCGCCTTGACGATCTGGACCCAGGTGGTGGCGATCATCCCCCCGAAGAAGACGTAGGCGAGCATCACCACTCCCACGATCGCCACCGAGGTCTCGTAGGAGAGTCCGAACAGCATCTTGACGAGGTTCCCCGCCCCCACCATCTGGGCGATCAGGTAGAACGCGACCACCGAGAGGCTCCCGAAGGCGGCGGCGATGCGCACGGGGGCCTGGCGGAGCCGGAAGGCCACGACGTCGGCGAAGGTGTAGCGGCCGATGTTGCGCAGGGGCTCCGCGATGAGGAACATCACGACCGGCCAGCCGACGAGGAAGCCGATCGAGTAGATGAGCCCGTCGAAGCCCGAGAGGGCGACCAGACCGGCGATGCCGAGGAAGCTGGCCGCGCTCATGTAGTCCCCGGCGAGGGCGAGGCCGTTCTGGAGGCCGGTGACGGTGCGGCCGGCCGCGTAGAACTGCTCGGTGGACCGGGTCCGCCGGGCCGCCCACCAGGTGATCCCCATGGTGAGGACGATGAAGGCGAGGAAGAACAGGATCGCGACGAGGTTGGGCTGGCCGAGGGTGGTGGTCACCTCTCCCGCTCCCGGAGGGAGGCCACCGTCCGGTCGTAGTGCGAGTTGGCCCAGCGCACGTACACCCAGATGAGGACCCAGGCCGAGACGATGACGAGGGCCCCCAGGAGCGTCCCCAGGCTCAGGCCGGGGACGAGGACGGTCCCGAGCAGGCCCTTCCCGAAGGCGACGAGGAGGACGAAGCCGAAGTAGATCGCCATCATGGCCCCGGTCAGGGTCACCGCGAGCCTCCACTGGGCGGCGGCGAGGACGCGCAGCGCCTCTCGGCGGTCTTCCATCCCGTTCACCTCCGTATGCGGCGGCCGACCGCGGGGGCGGCTCGGGGAGGCTACATGCGCCCCGAGTCGCCGTCAACGCCCGCCCGGGGAGCGGGGAGCACGGGGAGCATTCGTGGAGGGGAGACGCGCCCGAGCTCGGGGGACGATCGCGGCCGTCCATCGCGCGCATCGGTCCGTCTCGTTCCTCGCGGCGGCGACGGAGGCGTGACTTTGCCCTTGCACGGCCGCGGAGCCGGGGCTATATTCGGCCACCCGGAGACGGACTCCTTTCTGTGCCAGTTCAACCGCCGGCCCCCCCGCAGGAGTGATCCGAATGCCCGACCCTCGGCGTCTGTTCGCAGCGGCCGTCATCCTCGTCCTCGGCGCGGCGCCCTGCGCGCGGGCCCAGTCGCAGGCCACCACGGGCGTGATCGAGGGGACGGTGTCCGACCCCTCCGGCGCCGCGGTCCCCGGCGCGACCGTCACCCTCAGGAACTCCGCCACCAACTTCGAGCGGACCCTCCAGACCGACGCCGACGGCCGCTTCCGCGGCCTCCTCCTCCCCCTCGGCCCCTACCGGGTCACGGTCAGCCTAGCCGGCTTCGCCACCCTCGTCCGCGAGGGGATCCAGCTCGCGGTGGGCCAGACGATCAACCTCGCCCTCACCCTGAAGATCTCCAGCGTCCAGGAGGAGATCGTGGTCACGGGAGGGGCCCCCCTCGTGGAGACCTCCCGGGCCGAGGGGGCCGACCGCATCCCCGACGAGGCGATCCGCGGCCTCCCCAACAACGGCCGCAACTTCCTCGACTTCACGAAGCTCACCCCGGGAGTCAGCATCGTGCAGGGGCCCGACGGGGACGAGCTGACGATCAACGGGCAGAAGGGGATCTCCAACAACATCTCGGTGGACGGGGCCGACTTCAACAACCCCTTCTTCGGCGAGCAGCGGGGCGGCCAGCGCCCCCCCTTCACCTTCAACCTCGACGCGGTCAAGGAGGTGGTGGTGGTGGCGGAAGGGGCTCCCGCCGAGTTCGGGCGGAGCAACGGGGGCTTCGTGAACGTGGTCACCAAGTCGGGGACCAACGAGGTCCACGGCACCGTCCACGCCTACTTCAAGAACGACGGGATCTCCTCGGCCCCCAAGCGGGCCGACGGCACGAGCGCCGAGAAGTTCGACTTCAACCAGCAGCAGCTCGGGTTCACCCTGGGCGGCCCCATCAAGAGGGACAAGGCCTTCTACTTCCTCGCCTTCGACTACCAGAACGGCGACTCCACCAAGCAGACCGATCCCACCCGCATCGAGCAGCGGGTGGTGGACTTCTTCGCGAGCCTGGGCAGCCCCAACGAGAACGGCCCCATCGAGCGGAACAACGACGCCCGGGTGCTCCTCGCCAAGATCGACTGGCAGCTCAACCCCCAGCACCTCCTGACCCTGCGCTACAACTACACCTGGTCCGAGCAGGTGAACGGCACGTTCGACGTCGACTCCTGGGGGACGAGCGCCAACGCCATCGAGAAGAACTACTCCCACGCGGGGAGCGGCTCGCTGATCTCGAGCCTCTCCCCCACCCTGCTCAACGAGTTCCGCTTCCAGTACGCCCGCGAGTACCGCCCGCGTCCCTACGACGGGCCGAACGTGGCCGGCCAGAGCCGGCCCCTCCCCGACACCGCGTTCGACTTCGCCCGGGGCTACCGCTTCGGGATGCCGTTCTTCATCCCGGTGGAGTACTACGACGAGCGGATCCAGTTCAACAACAACGTCTCGGTGATCAAGGGGCGCCACGCCCTCAAGTTCGGCGCCGAGTTCAACGCGGTCGACAGCGTGCAGACCTTCATCGGGTTCGCGAACGGCCGCTACATCTTCAGCTCCACCGAGGGGCTCTTCAACTACCACCGCAACCCGCGCTACGTGGAGTGCTCGGACGGGAGCGCGTCGGAGACGGGGAGCTGCCCGGCGGGGACCGACATCACCGGCCCCCTCCTCCTCTTCCTCCAGCAGGCGGGGGTCGGGGGGCTCACCGTGGAAGAGGCGGGCACCCAGAGCATCCCCCAGACGAGCTACGCCCTCTTCGCCCAGGACAAGTGGCAGGCCAGCCGCAACTTGACCGTCCAGTTCGGGGTGCGCTGGGAGGGGGAGAAGCAGGCGGACCCCATCACCCCCCCGAGCGAGGTCTTCTACGCCCCCTTCGTCGGCCAGACCGTCACCAACAGCGCGGGCTCCCACCCCTTCCCCTCGGACGGCACCATCCCCTCGGACTGGACGATGTTCCAGCCGCGGGTGGGGATCTCCTGGGACCCCAAGGGCAGCGGCCGCACGGTGGTGCGGCTCAACGGGGGGATCTTCTACGGCCGGGTGCCCGGCCTCTCCCTCGCGTCCTCGCGCTCCACGAACGGCAGCCGGGGGCAGACCCTCTTCCGGGCCAGCTTCTTCAACGGGTTCGGGGTGACGCCTCCCACCTACCCGAACCTGATCCCCCAGGCGGACATCGGGAACCCCGACCACCCCGACGTGTTCGTGTTCGACAGGGACTTCGAGAATCCCCGGACCTACCAGGCCTCGGCGGCCTTCGAGCAGCAGCTCGGGGAGGACTTCTCCGCCCTCGTCCAGTACAACTACGCGGCGGGCCGCAACATCACCCGCTTCCTGAACCTGAACGACCCCGCGCTGGGCTCCCCCTGGTCGACGGGGCTTCCCCCGGACGGCGCGAACGGCGTCACCGCCCTGACCACGGTGTCTTCCCGCGCCCGGAGCAACTACCACGGCCTGACCTTCGGCCTGACCAAGCGCTGGTCGCGCAACTACCAGTTCCAGGTGAACTACACCATGTCCTGGGACCATTCCGACGACGACAACGAGCGCGATCCCTTCACCCTGCGCTACGTCAGCATCAACGATCTCGAGGCGGAGTACGGCTACTCCGACCGGGACCAGCGCCACCGCCTGAACGGCTTCCTCCTCTGGCAGGCCCCCGGCAAGGTGAACCTCAACCTGCGCTACTCGTACCGCTCCGCCCAGCCGCAGTCCCTGGCCGCGAACGGGCAGCCCTCCCAGACGCCTTTCGGGGCGGCCTCCGACCGGATCCGGGCCGACGGCAGCATCGTCCAGCGGAACGCCGGGCGAAAGGACAACACGTTCTCCGCCCTCGACCTGCGCCTGTCCCGGGAGTTCAAGCTCGGCCGTTCCGCGGCCATCGAGCCGATCGTCGAGGTCTTCAACGTCTTCAACAGCACGAACCTCCTCGTCCCCCAGACCACCAACCTGATCTTCAACTTCGACGGGACGATCCGGGCCGGCCTCGGCGATCCGCGCCAGATGCAGCTCGGAGTGAGGTTTGTTTGGTAACGTCAAGGGGGGCGCGGAACGCGCCCCCCTTTAGCTTCACCCGCTAGTCCGTAGCCTCACCCGCTAGTCCGTAGCTTCACTCTCCAGTCCGTTCCCCTGAGCCGCCCGGGGGCCCGCGTTCCCCCTGTCCTCCCCCCCGACCACCCGCGCCACCAGGTCGTAGGCATGCCCCTCGGTGACCTCGCAGGTCACGAAGCTGCCGGCCTCGGCGGTGCCGTCGTTGATCAGCACCTGCCCGTCGATCTCCGGGGCCTGGCCGGCGGTCCGTCCCCTCAAGAGGAGGTCCGTGTCGGGGTGGGTCCCCTCCACGAGCACCTCGATCCGCTCCCCCACCCGCGCGCGGTTCCGGCGGGCGGAGATGCGCTTCTGCGCGGAGAGGAGCTTGCGGCGCCGCCGCTCCTTCACCCGGGCGGGCACCCGGTCGGGCAGGTCGAAGGACGTGGTCCCTTCCTCGTCGGAGAAGGTGAAGACCCCGACGTTGTCGAACTCCTCGGCCTCCACGAAGGAGAGCAGCTCCTCGAAGTCCGCCTCGGTCTCCCCAGGGAAGCCCACGATGAAGGACGTGCGGACGGCCACCCCGGGGACCCGGTCCCGGATCCGCCGGATCATCTCTCCGAGGCTGCCCTTGCCGGTGGGGCGCTTCATCCGGCGGAGCACGGCCTCGCTCGCGTGCTGGAGGGGGATGTCGACGTACTTGACCACCTTCGGCTCGGCGGCGATCGCGTCGAGGATGGGGTCGGACAGGGTCGCCGGGTAGGCGTAGAGGACCCGGATCCAGCGGATGCCGTCGATCCTCGAGAGCCTCCGCAGCAGGTAGGCGAGGCCGTCCCGGATCCCGTGGTCGAGCCCGTAGCGGGTCGAGTCCTGGGCCACCAGCACGACCTCGCGCACCCCGCGGGCGGCGAGGGCCCGCGCCTCCGCGACCACGTCCTCGACGTTGCGGCTGCGGTGCCTCCCCCGGAGGGTGGGGATGATGCAGAACGAGCAGGTGTAGTCGCAGCCCTCGCTGATCTTCACGTAGGCCAGCCAGGGCGGGGTCGCGAGGACGCGGGGGGCGGTGTGGTCGTAGACCCACGTGGGAAGCCCGGGGGGAGCGTCGGCGAGGGACGTCCCCTCCCCCGAGACCGCCCGGACGATGTCCTCCACCTGGCCCGTCCCGAGGGTCGCGTCGATCTCGGGGATCTCCCGGCGCAGCTCCCCGTCGTAGCGCTGGCTGAGGCAGCCGGTGACGACAAGGCGCTTCGCCCGCCCGGTCTCCTTCTCCCGGGCCATCTCGAGGATCGCGTCCACCGACTCCTGGCGGGCCCGGTCCACGAAGGCGCAGGTGTTGACCACCACCACGTCCGCCTCGCGGGCATCCGCCACCAGCTCGTAGCCGGCCCCCTGGAGGCGGCCGAGCATCACCTCGCCGTCCACGAGGTTCTTCGGGCAGCCCAGGCTCACGAGGCCGACGGTCCGGCCCTCCCCCGGCCGGGCGCCGGCCCCGCTCAATGGGCCTTGCCCGGCATGTCGATCTGGTTCCCCCACTCCCGGAGCTTGTCGCGGTCGCTCGCCGCGTAGAGCTCGTCGCCCACGTCGGCGGCCTGGTCGCTGATCCCGCCCAGGACCTCGAACTCCTCCCCCTGCTGGGTGATGAGCGACAGGTGGTGGGCGATGGCGTCCAGCCGGGGGACCGCCCTGTCCACGGCCGCGAGCAGGCCCTCCACGAGCTCGACGAGGGCTCGCCGGCTGAGACCGTCATGCCAGGTGGGTTCCATCCTGCTCCTCCTCGCCGGGACGCCACGTCCACTCCGGGCGGAACGGCCATGATACCGCGATCCTTCCCGGCTTTCGAGCCCTCCGGGGCGGCGCTATACTCCCGCCGGAGTCCGAGGAAGGCGAGGTCACGTCACATGAGCACGGGAGTGAAGGTCGCGATCGGCTGCGCGGTCGCCGCGGTGCTGGCCGGGGTGGTGGCCCTCGTGGCGATCGGGGCGGGGGCGTTCTGGCTCAAGGGCAAGGTCGAGGAGACGACGGGAGACCTCGTCAAGCGGAGCGAGGAGCTCGACGCCTGGCAGCGCAAGGCCAACGCGAACCCGTTCACCCGCCCGGCCGACGACGTGGTCGCGGAGGCCCGCCTCGTCAAGTTCATCGAGGTCCGCCGGGGGGTGCACGAGGTCTACCAGGCCAACCGGGCGGCGTTCGAGGGGGCGCTCGACGAGAAGGACGCCAGCCTGTCCGACATCATGAAGGCGGGCGGGATGATCCTGGAGGCCCGCACCGCCCTCCTCCAGGGCCTGGCCGAGGCGGGGATGAGCGAGGCGGAGTACGCCTTCCTCGTGGAGCAGGTCTACCGGTCGGCCTGGGCCTCCGCGACCGAGGAGGAAACCGGGCGGACGGCCGAGCAGGCCGCCGCCGACGCTGCCCGCCAGGCCCAGGACCAGGTGGAGGACGCCATCGCCCAGCTCGAGAAGGAAGGCGTCTCGTCGGCCGACCTCGAGCAGGCGAGGGACGCCGCGGCCCAGCTCGGCCGGGAGGCCGAGAGGGGACAGGCGCTGGCCCGGACCCCCCCCGCCAACGTCGAGCTCTTCCGGAAATACGAGGCCGACCTGAAGAAGTACGCGATGGAGGGCCTCGCGCTCGCCGGCCTGTAGCGGGCCCTCAGCCCCCGCCGGCCTCCACCTCGAGGAGCCGCCGCGCCGCCACCGCCGCCCCGTCGAGCCGGGGCGGGGGGGGGAGCGGGGCGGCGAGGACGGCCTCCAGGGCGTCCCCGAGGCGGCCCGTCCGAACCTCGTCGTTCGACACGTAGACGCACGGCACGTAGCGGCCCATCTCCGCGACCATCACCTCGTATTCAGGGAAGTCCCCGCGGTCGGTGTAGACGATCCGGGTCCCGGCCGCCACGCAGTCGCTGACGATGCCGTACCCGGGCTTGGTCACCACCGAGTCGGCCGCCCCGATCACGTCGCGGTAGGTGAGGCCGAGGGACCGCAGCTCCCCCGGGCGGAACCCCCGCACGTTCGAGGGAAGGTCGCGCTCCTCGGTCTCGAGGGCGAAGCCGAAGCGGTCGAGGCCGCCGAGCACCCGGGCCGAGAAGCCGGGCAGGCCCATCCCCCCGAAGGTCACGAGCGCCACCGGTCGCGGGGGGAAGCCGAGGAGGCGGCGGGCCTCCGGCCGCGCGCGGCGCGACGGGCGGGCGACGAACGGGATCCTCTCGCGGCGGGGAAAGGCAGAGAGGTCCCCCGCGAACGGAAGCTCGAGCAGCAGGTGGGCCCGCGCGTAGGCGGCGGCGGCCCTCTCGGCCGGCTCGCGGAAGCCCTCGGCGCGCTTGGCGAGGTGGGCGTAGATCCAGTCCCAGGAGAAGTTGCCGAGCCCGACTCCGGGGACCCCGGCCCCGGCCGCCGCCTCGAAGGCGAGCGGGGGGATGTCGCCGAGCACGACCCGGGCCCCGGCCCCGCGCAGCCAGGCCGCCTCGGCCGCGACGAGGGCGGGCCGGCCCTCCTCGAAGGCGCGCCACCGCTCCCGGGTGGCCGCCTCGTCGATGACGAGGGCCCCCTGCTGGGCGAGGCCCACGTCGCACGCCTGCCGCCGGTAGAGGAGCGACCCGCCCACCGCCTCGCGGAAGAGCGACTCGGGTGCGGAGCTCACGACCGCCAGGGGCACGCCGGGGTCCTGCTCCCGGACCGCCCGCAGCACCTCGGCCGTCCGGGTGGCGTGTCCGTAGCCGTGGCCGGTGACGTAGGCGGCGATCATCTTCCCGCCCCGGCCCCCGAGCCTACGGGTAGATCCGGTACAGCATCCGGGGGAACGCGATCGTCTCCCGCAGGTGGTCGATCCCGCAGATCCACGTCACCACCCGCTCGATCCCCATCCCGAAGCCGGCGTGGGGCACGCTGCCGTACTTCCGCAGGTCGAGGTACCAGCGGAAGGCCTCCTCGGGGAGCTGGTGCTCCCGGATGCGCTTCAGCAGGAGGTCGTAGTCGGCGAGGCGCTCTCCCCCGCCGACGATCTCGCCGTACCCCTCGGGGGCGAGGACGTCGGCGGAGAGGCTGAGCTCCGGCCGCTCGGGGTCGGGGGCCATGTAGAAGGCCTTGACCGCGCTCGGGAAGTGGTGGACCACCACCGGGCGGTCGAAGGCCTCGGCGATGATCGTCTCGTCGGTCCCCCCGAAGTCCCCCCCGAACGGGGTCTCCGAGCCCTTCTCCCGGAGGAGCTTCATCGCGTCCTCGTAGTGGAGCCGCGGGAAGGGGGCCTTCACGCTCTCCAGCTTGCCGAGGTCGCGCTCGAGGGCGCGGAGCTCCTCCCGCCGGGTGTCGAGGACGCGGCCCACCACCGCGCACACCAGGCCCTCGGCGAGCCGGATCGCGTCCTCGAGGTGGGCGAAAGCGATCTCGGGCTCCACCATCCAGAACTCGGTGAGGTGGCGCCGGGTCTTGGACTTCTCGGCCCGGAAGGTCGGCCCGAAGCAGTACACCCGGCCGTGGGCGGCCGCGGTGGCCTCGTTGTAGAGCTGGCCGCTCTGGGTCAGGTAGGCCGTCCCCTCGTCGAAGTAGGGGACCGGGAAGAGGGTGGTCGTGCCCTCGCAGGCGGCGGGGGTGAAGATCGGGGTGTCCACGAGGGTGAAGCCCTGCTCGTCCAGGTAGTCGCGCACCGCCTTCACCACCGCGTGGCGGACCCGGATCACCGCGTGCTGGCGCTGCGAGCGCAGCCAGAGGTGCCGCTGCTCCATCAGGAACGCGGTCCCGTGCTCCTTGGGGGTGATCGGGTAGTCGTGCACGGCCTGGAGCACCGCGAGGCCGGTCACGTCGAGCTCGTGGCCCCCGGGGGCCCGCTTGTCCTCGCGCACCTTGCCGGTGACCTCGAGGGACGACTCCTGGCCGGCCCGCTCGGCGGCCTCCCAGGCCTCGGGGGGGACGGCCGCCCGGGCCACGACTGCCTGGGCGTAGCCCGACCCGTCCCGCACGATGAGGAACTGGAGCTTCCCGCTCGAGCGCTTGTTGTGCAGCCAGCCGCGGAGGGTCACCTCCTCGCCCACGTGGGCGCGCAGCTCGGCGATGCGGGCGGTCGTCATCGGGGCTCCTCCTCCTCCCGTCAGGCGAGCTCCTCGAGGTGGCGGGCCAGGGCGCGGCGGAGCCCGGCCAGCTCGGGGTGGCGGGCGAGGTTCCTCCGGGCGTGGGCGAGCGTTCGCGGGATGTACGGGAGGTAGACGTGGTTGTCCCGCACGGTGGCCATGTAGCCGAAGGTGCCGAGCGCCTTCAGGTTCCGCTGGACGCAGGTCAGCTCGAAGCGCCGGAGGAACGCCTCCCGGTCTTCCCCGGGCGCCGCGTCCTCGCGGAACCCGTCGGCCAGCTCGGCCACCAGCTCCTCGGGGACCTCCACGTAGGCGTCCCGGAGCAGCGAGGCCAGGTCGTAGGTCGCGGGCCCCATCCGCGCGTCCTGGAAGTCGATCCAGTAGAGCCGGTCCCGGTGCCGCATGAGGTTCCGGCTGTGGAAGTCGCGGTGGCAGAGCACCCGGGGCCACGAGGCGATCTCTCCGGCGAGGGAGTGGAACCCCGCGGCGATCGTGGAGCGGTCCTCCGCGGTGAGGTCCCTCCCCCGCAGGCCCTCCACGAAGTGCTTGAGGAAGTAGTGGAGCTCCCAGGAGAGCTTCTCGACGTCGAAGGCGACCTGGAAGCAGGCGGCCCGGCGGGTGCCCCGGCCCGACTCGCGCTGGAGCCGGACGAGCTGCCCGGCGGCCTCCCGGTAGAGCCCGGCCCGCCGGGCCTCCCCGGCGTCCTTCAGCGCCTCCTGGAGCGTGAGGTCGCCCAGGTCCTCGAGGACCACGATCCCCCGGGGCCCGTCCACCTCCCGGACCTCCGGGACGGGCACGCCGTAGCCGGCGAGCAGCGTCCGCACGTCGAGGAAGGACAGCTCGTCGGGAACGAACGGCTCCGGGTACGCGGCGAACACCTCGCTCGCGCCCCTCCCGAGGGTCCGGTAGTAGCGCCGGGTGGACGCGTCGCCCGACAGGGGCGCGATCTCGAGCGGGGGGCCCGGCCGTTCGGCCAGGAAGGCCCGCACGCGGGAGAGGGCCTGCTCGGCCGCCGCGTCGGGGCCGGCCGGTATCCGCTCCTCGGTCTTCACCACCGTGCGCCCCCCACGCTCGCTCACCCCAGCGGAAACCACGCCGACCGCCCGCGCCGCTCGCCCTCCCGGGATCCGACGTCCGCCGCGGGGACGACGGTCACCCCTCGGGCCCGGTCGCCCGCCGCCACGTCCGCGCCCGCGGCCACGATGGAGCCCCGGACCCGCGCCCCCGCCCCGACCCGCGCTCCGTCCCAGACCACGCTGCGCTCGACGAGCGCCCCCGCGCCGATCCGGGCTCCCGCGCCGACCACGGAGCGGATGACGCGCGCCCCCGCCCCGACCCGCGCCGATCCGGCCACGAGCGAGCGCCCCCGCGAGAGCCTTCGGAGCTGGGCCGCGAGGTACAGCGACGGCCGGCCGAGATCGTACCACGCGCCTCGGACCCGCACGCCGAGGAGGCGCTCGCCCTCGGCCACGAGGGGGACGTACAGGTCGCGTACGCTGTCCGACGGGCCCGGGGGAAGCCGGTCGAGGAGCGCGGGGTCGAGGACGTGCACCCCGGCGAAGAGCGAGACCCGGCCCCGGGCGGGACGGGGACGGCCCGCGAGCGAGCGGATGCGCCCGTCCGGCCCGGTCACCACCGGCCCGTAGGTCGCGGGGTCCGGGTTGGGACGGAGGGCGAGGGTGGCCCGCGCCCCCGCGGCCCGGTGGCGGGCGACCAGCCGGGCGAGGTCGAAGTCGAAGAGCACGTCGCCGTTCACGAGGAGGAACGGCTCATCGCCGAGGAAGCGGCGGACCGCCCGCGGCCCCCCGCCCGTCCCGAGGATGCGCGGCTCGAAGGCCCACCTCACCCGGAGGCCGAAGGCCCGTCCCGTCCCCACCGCGGCCCGCACGGTCTCCGGCCGGTGGTGGAGGTTGATCACCACCTCGGTCACCCCGTGGCGGGCCAGCCCCTCGAGGGTCCAGTGGATCAGCGGCCGGTTCAGCACGGGGAGGGCCGGCTTGGCCCGGAGGAGGGTCAGGGGTCGCATCCGGAGCCCGAGGCCGGCGGCGAGGACCATCGCCTTCACCGCCGGGGACTCCCGCTCACCGGGAAGACCATGTCCCCCCGCCCCCCCCCCGCGAGGAAGAGGCCGATGTAGGACTCGCTCACGTAGTCCGCGGGGGCGAAGCCCAGGGCGGCGGCCGCCGCGTGGATCCCCTCGGGATCCCCCTCGATCTCGAGGAAGGTGCCGATGGGCGTCTCGTCGACGTCGATCTCCTGGCCCCGCCACCGGTAGGCCTCGCGGTACTTCTGGTAGCGGAAGACCGGCCGCAGGCCCAGATCCTCGAGGATGACGAGGAGCGCGTCGGGATCGGCCACCGCGGTCTCGCGCTCCTCGCGGACCTTGAGCCCCTCCGCGTCGGGCCGCGGGCCCTTGTAGGTGAGCGCCCCGCCCCCGGGGACCCGCCGCAGCCGCAGGATCGCCCCCCGCGCCCGCAGCGACCCCGCCGCGTCGTCGAGGATGACGTTGTCCTCGAAGTGGCGGGCCCTCTCGAGGCGGGCCCCCAGCCGGAGCACCGCCGCCCGGGCCGCCTCCGGCCCGCTCGCCCGCAGCTTGACCTCGGTCTCGACCGGCCCGGGCACTCCTACTCGACGACCCGCACCTTCATGTCGATCCGCTCCTTCGGGTTGTCCCGGCCGTCCCGGGGCGCGCTCACCACCTGGTCCGCGACCTCGATCCCCCGCACCACCCGCCCGAAGGCGCTGTACTGCCGGTCGAGGAAGGACGAGTCGGCCACGCAGACGAAGAACTGGCACCCCGCGCTG
>Ga0268386_10000834_pt1 | contig 20363 bp, 19 predicted proteins | sample RVTome_15_FD_200260 | JGI IMG/M metagenome (GOLD analysis project Ga0268386, IMG submission 200260) | Soil microbial communities from uranium-contaminated site in the Upper Colorado River Basin, Wyoming, United States - RVT150D86... ...
CTCGCGCGTGACGACGCTGCCGGTGATTGCGGCACCGGTATGGGTTGCCAGTGCCCGCATCCAGTCGAGCGTCGGTCCTGCGACTGGCTCGGCGACCTCCCGTGGCGCCATCGTGAAGCCCGTCGTGAACATCTCAGGTAGCACGATCAGGTCTGTGCCCGCAGCGAGTGGTCCGACGAGCTGCTCGAGCGCGGCGCGATTCGCTGGCGGATCGTGCCAGGTGAGTGCGGTCTGTACGAGACTGATTCTCAGAGCCGACACAGGCGCTCCGCTGCCTCCTCGAGCGTGGAATCGTTCTTTGCGAAGCAGAAGCGCAGCACCGCAAGCTGCACCGGCACCGCATAGAACGGTGATACCGGGATCGCCGCCACACCGGAACCACGGATCAGACGATCGGCGAACTCGAAGTCGCTGCGGTCCGAGATCGCCGAGAAGTTCAGCAGCTGGAAATACGTGCCGGCGGAGGGCGTCCAGCTGAAGCTCGAATTGCGCAGCAGCTCGAGCAGGCGGTTGCGTTTCGACTCGTAGAAATCGGCGAGTCCAGCGCAATGCTGCGGCGACTCCTTGAGAAAATCCGCGAGCGCGAGCTGTAGCGGTGTCACGATGCTGAACGTATTGAACTGGTGCACGCGGCGCAGCTCCGTCGTGAACCTCGGCGGCGCGATGCAGTAGCCCACGCGCCAGCCCGTTGCGTGCATCGTCTTGCCGAACGAGAACACGCCGATACTGCGACCCGTTAGCTCGGGATGCGCACAGACGCTGACGTGTCGTGCGCCATCGAACACCATGTGCTCGTAGACTTCGTCCGCGAGCACGATCACCGGGGTATCGCGCAGCACATCGGCGAGCAGGTCGAGCTCCGTGCCATCGAGCACGTTCCCGGTCGGATTGTGAGGATTGTTCACGATCAGCATTCGGGTCCGCGGCGAAACGGCATCGCGTACCCGCTGCCAGTCGATGCGGAAGCCAGGAGGATCGAGCGGCAGGTGCACCGCACGGCCACCGGCGAGCGTGACCGCCGGGGCATAGGAGTCGTAAGCCGGGTCGAAGACGATCACCTCGTCCCCGGGGTGCACGAGCGCCTGGATCGAAGAGAAGAGGCCTTCGGTCGCACCGAGTGTGATCGTGATCTCTTCGTCCGGATCGAGCAGCCGGCCGTGCTGAGAGGCGAACTTGAGCGCGATCTGCTCACGCAAAGACGCGACTCCGGCCATTGGCGCGTACTGGTTGTGGCCCGCCGCCACGTGGTAGGCGACCAGATCCTTGAGTCGCGCCGGCGCGTCGTAGTCCGGAAAGCCCTGGGCGAGATCGATGGCGCCGAGCTCACGCGCACGCTGCGAGACGACGGTGAATATCGTCGTCCCGACGGCCGGCAGTTTGCTCGTGATCGGAATACGCATGGGGCGCTCGGCTTCGCTCAGGCTGTAGGCGATAGGCTGTAGCAGTTCTGTCAGGCGGCAGCCTACAGTCTACAGCCTACCGCCTACAGCCTATTGATTCGCCGCCAGTGCCATCTGCACGTCGCGCTGCCGGGCTTTCTCCTGACGCGCCATCAGAATGCCGGCGATGATCACGCCGATCGTCACCAGCAGCACCATGATCGTCGCGAGCGCGTTGATGTCCGGGCTCACGCCGAGGCGCACCTTGGAGAAGACCACCATCGGCAGCGTGCTCGAGCCCGGACCCGCAACGAAGCTCGCGATGACCAGATCGTCGAGCGAAATCGTGAACGCGAGCAGCCAGCCCGAGATCAGTGCTGGCGCGATGATCGGCAGCGTGATCACGAAAAAGACCTTCCACGGGCGTGCACCGAGATCCATGGCCGCCTCCTCGAGCGACTCATCGAGACTCGCGAGACGTGACTGCACGATCACACTCACGTAGGCCATCGTCAACGTCATGTGCGCGATCGTGATCGTCGTGACACCGCGGCCCTGTGGCCAGCCGACGATCTGCTCGAGCACGACGAACAGCAGGAGCAGCGAGAGGCCCGTGATCACCTCGGGCATCACGAGCGGCGCGGTCGTCATACCGGAAAGGAGCGTGCGTCCGCGGAACCGACCGAACCGCGCCAGGGCCAGACCGGCGAGCGTGCCGAGGATCACTGCGCCGGTCGCATTCACGGCCGCGATCTTCAATGACAGCCAGGCCGCATTCAGCACTTGCTCGTTGCGAAGCAGCGCGCCGTACCACTTCGTCGAAAATCCGCCCCAGACCGTGACCAGTCGCGATTCGTTGAACGAATACACGACCAGCGACAGGATCGGCACATACAGGAACGCAAAGCCGAACACGAGCACCGAAACGCGAAAGAACGGTGGCCGCCTCACGTCCGTTCACCCGCACTCTGCTGCGCCTGACTGCGCTGCAGGTACATGATCGGCACCACGAGCAGCAGCAGCAGCGCAATCGCCACCGCGCTCGCAACCGGCCAATCCCGGTTATTGAAGAACTCCGTCCACAGCACCTTGCCGATCATCAGCGTCTGGGGTCCACCGAGCAGCGCCGGAATCACGAATTCGCCGACGGCCGGAATGAACACGAGCATCGAACCGGCGACGATGCCCGGCATCGACAGGGGTAGAGTGATGGTCAGGAAGGCCTTCCAGGGTCGACAGCCGAGATCCTCGGCAGCCTCGAGCAGCGTGACGTCCATCTTCTCGAGGTTCGCGTACAGCGGCAGGATCATGAACGGCAGGTAGGAGTAGACGATGCCGATGTACACGGCGAAGTCGGTCTGCAGCATCACGATCGGCCGATCGATGACGCCGAGCCACATCAGGAAATTGTTCACGAGACCGTTGTTCTTCAGGATTCCGATCCATGCATAGACACGCAGCAGGAACGACGTCCAGAACGGCAGGATCACCATCATCAGGAGCACATTGCGCGACTCGCGCCGCACGCGCGCGATTGCGTACGCCATCGGATAGCCGATCAGCAGGCACAGCAGAGTCGAGACGCCCGCGATCTTGATCGAGTTCAGATAGGCTTTCCAGTACAGGTCGTCCCGCCACAGGAACGCGAAATTCGCCATGTTGAGTTTGATCTGCAGGATCCGGTCGTCGACCCAATGGAAGACCGGCTGATACGGCGGCATTGCGATCTGCGTCTCGGAGAACGCGATCTTCAGCACGATCACGAACGGGACCAGGAAAAAGAACAGCAGCCACAGATACGGCACAGAGACGACGAGCACGCGGCCGGTGATGCCCCAACGCTTCAGCCGCGATTGCGTCCAGCGCGCGGGCGGCATCAGAAAGCGGAGGAAAAGCTGCAGGCTCCCGCGGACACGGGAGCCGAACTGCACTTCCGCGGGTATGCTCATTCGCCGACCACGACCGGGCTGGATGAGTGCCACGACAGGAACACCGGCTCGTCCCAGGTGATCCTGTCCTCTGCGTGCCGCCAGATGTTCGGCTGGGTGATGCGCACGACCTTGCCGGAGTCGAGCCGCACCAGATAGATCGAGACGTCTCCCATATAGGCGATGTCCTCGACACGGCCCCGGGTCACGTTGTCCTCGCTGTCGGGTCGATCTCGCCCCATGAGTACCTTCTCGGGACGGATCGCTGCCCAGACGCGCGCGCCCGGCGGTGAGCTCACGCCGTGATCCAGATAGATCGTGCCGCCGATCTCCTCCGAATGGATGCGCACGTGGTCGGGCTCATCCTCGATCAGGCGGCCCTCGAACATGTTGACCGAGCCGATGAACTCCGCGACGAACTTGCTGTTCGGGAATTCGTAGATCTCCGTCGGCGTACCGACCTGGATGATCTCGCCATGGTCCATCACGCCGATTCGCGAGGACAGCGTCATCGCCTCTTCCTGATCGTGCGTGACCACGACGAACGTCACGCCGAGCTGGTCCTGGATGTTCACGAGTTCGAACTGGGTATGTTCACGCAGCTTCCTGTCGAGCGCCGCGAGCGGCTCATCGAGCAGCAGCAGCTTTGGCTGCTTGATCAGCGAGCGTGCCAGTGCGACGCGCTGGCGCTGGCCACCGGACAGCTGATGAGGCTTGCGCTTCGCGAACGCCCCGAGCCTGACGAGCCCGAGCATGTCCCCGACGCGGCGCCGGATCTCGGCCTTCGGCAACCCGTCCTGCTTCAGACCGAAAGCAACGTTCTGCTCGACACTCATGTGCGGAAAGAGCGCGTACGACTGGAACATCATGTTGACCGGCCGTTCGTACGGCGGCGTATCCGATACGTCCACGCCGTCGAGGAAGATCTTCCCCGAGGTCGGCTCCTCGAATCCCGCGAGCATCCGCAACAACGTCGTTTTGCCGCAGCCGGAGCCTCCGAGAAGGCAGAACAGCTCGCCCTTGTAGATGTTCAGCGAGACGTCGTGAACGGCGACGAAATCGCCGAACTTCTTGCTGACCCGCTCGATCCGGATATAAGGAACCGCAGTCGGATCGTTCCAGATCTCGATCTTCCCGCCGGGTTTTTGCGTCGTCGCCATGCCGCAGTTTCCGCATCCGCCCGAGGCGGCCTGGTACAAGCCCACTGATTGAGAAGACCGCGACGAACCGCGTGCCGGTCGTGCTTCGTCAGCTGCAGTTCGCGCTCACGTAACGAAATCGGCCCGAACTGCCGTCCGGGCCGATGGCTATCAATCGCTGCGGCAAGGCACCCTCATTGACCGGTGCTGAACTTCGTCCAGGTCCGGTTCACGAGCCGCGTGAACTCCTCGGATTCCGCCAGATCGGGGAACAGCTTGGCCTTGACCTCGGCGGTTGGATAGATGCCGGGATCGCCCTTGACGCCCTCGTCGATGAACTCGAGCGAGGGTGCCACGCCGTTCGCGTAGTTGATGTAGTTCGAGTTGTTCGCTGCCACCTGCGGCTCGAGCAGGTAGTTGATGAACGCGTGCGCGTTCCGTGGATGCTTCGCATCCGCCGGAATCGCCAGCATGTCGAACCAGATGATCGTGCCCTCTTTCGGGATCGAATACTTGATCACGAGCTCCTGACCGGCTTCGTCCGCACGGTCGCGCGCCTGCAGGATGTCGCCGCTCCAGCCGACGGCCAGGCAGATGTCGCCGTTCGCGAGATCCTCGATGTACTGTGACGAGTGGATCTTCCGCACGTACGGCCGGATCGCCATCAGTTTTTCTTCGGCCAGCGCGAGATCGGCCGGATCCTGGCTGTTAGGATCCTTGCCGAGCCAGGCGAGCACCGCACCAATCACTTCCGTCGGCGCATCGAGCACCGACACGCCGCAGTTGGCGAATTTCGAGACGACTTCGGGCTGGAAGACGATGTCCCAGCTGTCGACCGGCGCCTTCGCGTCGATGCCGAGGACTTTCGCCTCGTTGTAGCCGATGCCGGTCGTGCCCCACATGTAAGGCACCGAATACTGGTTGCCCGGATCGTGCAACGCGACGCGCTGCATGATGTCCGCATCGAGATGCTCGAGATTCGGGATCTGCGACGTGTCGAGCTTCTGGAACACGCCCGCCTTGATCTGGCGCTCCATGAAGGACGCCGAGGGCACCACGACGTCGTAGCCAGTGCTGCCTGCGAGAAGCTTGGTCTCGAGCACTTCGTTCGAATCGAACACGTCGTAAGTGACGTCGATACCGGTCTTCTCCTCGAAATTATCGATCGTGTCCTCGGCGATGTAATCGGACCAGTTGTAGACGTTCAGGACTTTCATCTCACCTGCGGGCTGGGCTGGCGCCGCGGCGTCGGCGGCTGTCTGCTCGCTGGCAGGCTCCTCTTTCTTGCGGTCGCAGCCCGTCAGTGCAAACAGAACGGCCGTGCCGAGCAGGCACGTGCGCAAGGCGATGGTCATTCGGATTTCCTCCCCATTCGAGGCGTGTTGTCGTGAATCGCAACCGGCGGCAAAGGTTAACTCACGAGCGGAGCATTTGTGTAGCCGCGTCTGACGGATCAGTTGAGGCCGATCCGCCGGATCTGCGCATGCGTGCGGTCGAGAGTCTGACGGGCCTTGTCGACGAGCTCGTCGATCTGCGCGCGTGAAATGATCAGTGGCGGAGAGATGATCATCGTGTCCCGCACTGCCCGCATCACGAGTCCGCTCTCGATCGAGAGATCCCTGCACAGCGTGCCGGCCTCGCCGCGGCGCTCGTAGAACCGTCGGGTAGCCTTGTCCTGAACGAGTTCGAGCGCGCCTACCAGCCCCACGCAGCGGGTCTCGCCGACGAGCGGGTGTGCGCCGAGCTCGCTCCAACGGGCAGCGAGATACGGGCCGGTATCGTCGTGAACCCGCTCGATGATCTGCTCGTCGCGCAGGATGCCTATCGCCTTGCACGCGACGGCACACGCAACGGGGTGTCCGGAGTAAGTGAACCCATGGTGGAACTCGCCGCCGCGTTCGATCAGGACCTCGGCGACTCGATCAGCAACCATGACGCCGCCGATCGGCAGGTAGCCAGAGGACATTCCCTTGGCGATCGGCATCAGATCCGGTCGAATGTCGTAGTACTGCGAGCCGAACCACCGTCCGGTGCGACCAAACCCGCAGATGACTTCGTCCGCGACCAGCAGAATGCCGTAGCGGTCGACGATCTCCTGGACGGCCGGCCAATACGTGGCCGGCGGAACGATGACGCCACCTGCGCCCTGAATCGGTTCACCGATGAACGCAGCAACGCGCTCCGGACCCACCTCGAGGATGCGTTCTTCGAGCGCCCCGGCAGCCACGCGACCGAATTCCTCGGAACTGAGCTCGCCGCCCTCGCCATACCAGTAAGGCTGCCGGATGTGCTCGATCCCTGGAATCGGCAGTCCGCCCTGCGCGTGCATCGGTCCCATGCCGCCAAGACTCGCGCCCGCGACGGTACTGCCGTGATACGCGTTCTGCCTGCTGATGACGATCTGACGCTCCGGCTGCCCGAGCGCTGCCCAGTAATGGCGCACCGCGCGCAGCACCGTGTCGTTCGCCTCGGAACCCGAGCCCGTGAAGAACACGCGCTTGAACTGCGGCGGTGTGACCTCGCAGAGCAGACTCGCGAGCTCGATCGCAGGAGGATGGGCGGACTGAAAGAAACTGTTGTAGTAGGGCAGCTCGAGCATCTGGTGGTAGGCCGCCTCGGCCAGCTCACGCCGTCCGTAGCCCAGATTTACGCACCACAACCCTGCCATACCATCCAGAATCTGCCGCCCGTCGGAGTCGTACAGATAGACGCCCTCGGCGCGCGTGATCACCCGCGTACCGCGCCGATGCAGCGCCGCGTGGTCGGTGAACGGATGCAGATAGTGCGCACGGTCGAGTGCCTGCCAGTCGGCCGTGGTGCGCGTGGGACTGCCGCTGGCTGCGTCTGGTTCCTTCGTCGAGTTCAAGGCGTTACCTCGGGCTCATGGGCTGGGGGCTGGAGGCTGGGGGCTGAAGGTCAGAGCGCGGCCTCCGCATCGTGTGGTGCGTAGTCTGAGTGCGTAGTCTGTAGTCTGTGCCGGATCCCCGATCGCCGACCCCCCGGGTGGTCCGTAGTCTGTGGTCCGTAGCCGGATCCCGGATCCCCGATCCCGGATCCCCGAGTCGCAGCCGCTGCGCATCCTCCGGCTAACCGCGAGTCACTGATCGCTACCCGCTTCCACTACACGTTGAGCAGCAGATGCTCTCGCTCCCAGGAACTGATCACCTGCAGGAAAGCTTCATGTTCGGTTTGCTTGACCGCGTTGTAGGCGAGCACGAAGCGGTCGCCGAGTACCTCGGTCAGGGGGCGACACTCACGCAACAGGCGCAGCGAGTCCTCGAGATTACGCGGCAGCGAAAACGGCAGATCGTAGGCGCTGCCTGAAATAGGCTCGGTGGGTTTCAGGCCCTCGATCATGCCGAGATACCCGCAGGCGAGCGAGGCAGCAATGGCGAGGTACGGGTTCGCGTCGGCACCGCCGAGCCGGTTCTCGACGCGACGGTTCTCCGCACTCGCCACCGGCACGCGCAGACCGGCGGTACGATTGTCGTAACCCCAGTGCGTGTTGATCGGCGCCATGTTGTGCCGCGTGATCCGCCGGTACGAGTTGACGTTCGGCGCGAACAGCGACATCGCCGCCGGCAGATACTTCTGCAAACCGGCGATGTGCGCGAAGAACAAGGGTGACGGTTTGCCTTCAGGGTCGCTGAAAATGTTCCGCCCGGTGCTGCGCTCGACGATGCTCTGGTGGATGTGCATCGCACTGCCGGGCTCGCGCTCCATCGGCTTTGCCATGAACGTCGCGTACATCTTGTGACGCAGCGCAGCCTCGCGAGCCGTCCGCTTGAAGATGAACACCTGATCGGCGAGTGACAAGGCATTCCCGTGCAGCAGGTTGATCTCCATCTGCGCGGCGCCGTCCTCGTGGATCAGCGTCTCGATCTCGATGTCCTGCGCCTCGCAGAACGCGTAGATGTCGTCGAACAGCGGATCGAACTCGTTGACCGCCGCGATCGAGTAGGACTGACGCCCGATCTCCGGCCGACCCGAACGTCCGATCGGAGGCTTGAGCGGATAATCCGCGTCCGTATTCGGCTCGACCAGAAAGAACTCGAGCTCGGGCGCAACGACGGGCTCCCAGCCGTGCTCTGCGTACAACTCAAGCACATGCCGCAGCACCTGCCGTGGCGCCATGGTCACGGGCCGGCCGTCGGCGTAGAACCCGTCGTGGATCACCTGCGCGGTCGGCTCGGCGGCCCAGGGCACGATGCGGGCCGTGGCCGGATCCGCCCGCATCACGATATCGATCTCCGAGGGGCTGATCGCCCGCTCGTCCTCGGGCCACTCACCGGTCACGGTCTGCAGGAAGATGCTCTCCGGCAGGCGCATGCCCTCCTCCTCGGCGAACTTCGCTGCCGGCATGATCTTGCCGCGCGCAACCCCTGCCATGTCGGGGACGACTGCCTCGACCTCGGCAATGCTGCGTTCCTTGAAGAACTGCTGGATCGGACTCGTCATCGTCATTGCCTCAGTGCGCGCTCACGCGCAGCCGCCCCGAACGCTGCAAAGATTGCCCGCGAGAAATCGTCGTGCATGACCCGCCATTCCGGATGCCATTGCACGGCGAGCGCAAACGTCGGCGCCGCCGTCACGCGAAAAGCCTCGATCAATCCATCGGGAGCCCACGCCTCGATCTCGAGCCCCTCGCCGAGTCGATCGACGCCCTGCGAGTGCAGTGAATTTACGTCGACCTGATCGCTGCCGGCGAGTTGTCGCAGCGTGCCCCCGGGGCGCAGCGACACGGCGTGAGCCTGGCCATACTGCACGTCGAGCGTCGCATCCTTGTCCTCGCGGTGGTCGAGATGACCGGGCAACTGCTGAACTTTCTGCCACAGCGTGCCCCCGAAGGCGACGTTCATCTCCTGGAAGCCGCGACAGATCGCAAACATTGGCATGCCGGCTGCGATCACACGCGGGATCATCGCAAGCGTCGTCGCATCGCGCTCAGGATCGTGCCAGGTTCCGGGATCGCTCGGCGGCCCGGCATACCGATGAGGCTCGACGTTCGAGGGACTGCCCGTGAGCAGAATCCCGTCCACGCGGTTCAGCAGATGCTCGAGGTCGAGACCTTCGCCGAGCGCAGGAATCAGCACCGGGACGGCGCCTGCGGCCTTGGCGACCGCCGCGATGTACTTCTCCCCGACGCAATGGAAGTGATGCAGCCCGAGCAGACGCCGGTCAGCAGGAATTCCGATCAGCGGCTTCGTGGTGGCCACGGTCGTTTAAGATGTTGAACACCCGGGCGAATCCGGGTTGGGTGCACAGGCGTCATTTAAACACACCTGAGGGTGGGTCCGCTGCTCCGGATCGCGACTCCAGCAGTTTTATTGCAGGCTCAGCGCCGAATCAGCCCGAGTGAACGGGACGGGCTGCCTTGCTGGCGACGCCCTCGCGTGGGTATCCTCCGACCCGGTCCGCATCCGCCGCGATCATTAAATCTTAAACATTCGGGGCAGTCATGCCGCAACGTACCGCCTGGCAGGAGGCCGAGGACTATCTGCACGCCCATCCCGACACGCGCTGTGTCGATGTGTTGCTGGCGGATCTTTGTGGCATCCCGCGCGGCAAGCGCCTCGCTGTGGAGGAACTGCGCAAGATCGATGCAGGGGGCTTTCTGCTGCCCGGGTCGATGTTCGCGCTCGATGTGCTCGGCGGCACGATCCAGGCCACCGGACTCGGCTTCGACGAGGGCGACGCGGATCGATCCTGTCTGCCGATTCCTGGCACGCTCCTGCCGGTGCCCTGGCTCGCGGCGGACGGCGTGGCGCAAGTCCAGGTTTCGATGCGCGATCACGATGGAGAACCCTTTTATGGTGACCCGCGCCACGTTCTCGCAGGCGTGCTCGACCGCTACCGGTCTCTTGCGCTGACGCCGGTGATCGCAGTGGAGCTCGAGTTCTACCTCGTGGATCTCGAGCGCACGGCCACCGGCACCGTGCAACCGCCGCGCCTGCCGCTCTCCGGGCGGCGCGAGTCGCGCACCCAGATCAACTCGATGGCGGACCTCGCCGAGTACTCCGCGGTGCTTGCCGCGATCGCCGCGACGAGCGTGTCTCAGAAAGTGCCGGCTGGGACCGCGCTCGCCGAATACGGCCCCGGCCAATTCGAAGTCAATCTGCATCACATTGCCGATTCACTCGTGGCCTGCGACCAGGCGATACGGCTCAAGCGTCTCGTCAAGGGCGTAGCCCTGCAGCACGGCATCGATGCGACCTTCATGCCGAAACCCTACGCAGGGATGGCCGGCAGCGGGGCTCACGTGCATGTCAGCGTGCTCGATGCCGCGGGTCGTAACGTGTTTGCGGCGGACGATCCTTGCGGCAGCGAACGGCTGCGGCACGGGTTAGGCGGCCTCGGTCGCTCGATGGCAGATGCGATGCTCGTGTTCGCACCGACCGCAAACTCCTACCGCCGCTTCCGGCCGGAATCGTACGTGCCCCTGCGACCGAGCTGGGGTTACAACAACCGCGGCGTGGCGCTGCGCATCCCGGTCAGCGACGCCGCAAACCGGCGCGTCGAACACCGCGTCGCCGGCGCCGATGCGAACCCGTATCTGCTCGTGGCGGCGGTGCTCGCCGGTCTGCTCGAAGGTTTCGAACACGCCCTCGATCCCGGCCCCCCGGTCACCGGGAACGCCTACCGGGACGCGCAGACCGAGCTGCCGACGCTCTGGCCCGACGCAGTGGCAGCGTTCGAGCGCAGTGAATTCATCCGGAAATACTTCGGCGAAAAATTCGCGCGGCTGTACGCAACGACCCGGCGGGGCGAGCTCGAAGCGTTCGAGTCACACATCACGTCCCGCGAGTATGAGTGGTATGCGACGACGTGCTGAGCAGCAGCACGGGATCAGGGGTCCGGGATCCGGGATCGGATTCCGTGATTTCCGACCGGATCCCGGATCCCCGACCCCCGATCCCCAATTCCGCCATCCCGACCGCCTGATCCTCTGATCGGATTCCGGCCGCCCGATGTCCCCCCTCACTTCCTACTACGCAGCCAGCGCCAACCCTGCACCGGCGCGTCCGCGGCTCGAAGGCAATGTCACGGCCGACATCTGCGTGATCGGCGGTGGGATCGCCGGCTGCTCGACGGCGCTCGAGCTGGCTGAGCGCGGCTTCCAGGTTGCGCTGCTCGAGGCCGAGCACATCGGATGGGGTGCCTCAGGACGCAGCGGCGGACAGGCGATCTTCGGCTTCGGCACCAGCATGGACACGCTCGTGCGGCAGGTCGGCGCGGCCGACGCCCGCCGGATGTGGGACGTGTCGGTCGAAGCGCTCGACCTGCTGCGCGATCGCGTCGCGCGGCACCAGATCGACTGCGATCTGCACCGGGGTCAGATGCACGTCGGCGTGCGGCCACGACACCGCGACGAGTTGCTCGCCTGGCAGCAGGAGATGGAGCAGCAGTACGGCTATACCGGCCTCAAGTTCCTGGAGCAGCCTGAGGTCGAGGCTTTGATTGCAACCCAGCGCTACAACTCGGGTCTCTATGACGAACGCAGCGGGCATCTGCATCCTTTGAACTACACGCTCGGCCTGGCTGCGGCGGGGGAACGCGCCGGTGTGACGCTGTACGAGCAGTCCCGCGTCACGGCGATCGAACATGGCGACACGGCGTGCGTGCGGACCGCCGGCGGTGAGATCCGCGCCCGCTTCGTCGCCGTCTGCTGCAACGCGTATATCGAGGAGCTGATCCCGAAGGTGCGCGCACGGATCATGCCGGTCGGCACCTACATCGTCGCCACCGAACCGCTCGGCGAACAGCGCATCACAGGCGTGCTGCGCGAGAACATTGCCGTCAGCGACATCAACTGGGTCCTCGATTATTTCCGCCGGTCCGCAGACCATCGGCTGCTGTTCGGAGGTCGGGTCAGTTACTCTGGCCTCGATCCGGTCAATACGAAGGGTGCGACGCGCGCCCGGATGATCGGCGTCTTTCCGCAACTCGCCGACGTGCGCATCGAGTACGCCTGGGGTGGCTGGCTCGACGTGTCGATGAATCGCGCCCCGGATTTCAATCGCGTTGCACCGAACGTGTACTACGTGCAGGGTTTCTCCGGCCACGGCATCGCGCTCACCGGCATGGCCGGCCGTTTGATCGCTGAAGCGATCCATGGCCATGCCGAGCGATTCGATCTGTTCGCGCGGCTCGAGCACCGGAATTTCCCCGGCGGCCGTGCATTCCGCACGCCGCTACTCGTGCTCGCGATGCTCTGGTACCGGTTGCGCGATCTGCTGTAGAAGCGCGGCTCGTCAGCGGCCGTGCCAATGGACGCTGTAGAGATCGTGGCGGCGATCCATCAGATTCCTGACCGTGCCTTTGTGCCGCGATTCGCGCAGCGCATTCAGGCTCAGATCAGCGAACGCCAGCATCTCGACGTTCGGCGTGGTGTCGGCGGCAATGCCATCGCGTGCGAAAGGAAAATCGCACGGCGTCAGAATGCAGCTCTGCGAATAGTGAATGTCGTTATTGTGTACGTTCGGCAGATTGCCGCAGCTTCCCGACATCGCGACATAGATCTGATTCTCCACCGCGCGGGCCTGGGCGCAGTACCGTACGCGGCAATAGCTCTGGCGCTCGTCCGTCAGGAACGGCACGAACAGGATGTTCGCCCCCTGATTCACGAGATGCCGGACGAGCTCAGGGAACTCGCAGTCGTAGCAGATCAATACGCCGACGGGGCCGCAGTCGGTCTCGATCACGCGCACTTCGTCGCCGCCGGAAATGTTCCACCAGTAGCGCTCGTTCGGCGTCGGATGGATCTTGTCCTGGCTCACGACGGTGCCGTCCCGCAGGAACGTCCAGGCGACGTTACGCACGTACTCGCCGCGCTTCGCAGGATGTGAGCCTGCGATGATATTGACGTTGAACTTGACGGCGAGCTCGTAGAACAGCTCCTTGATCTTCGGCTCCCACTGCGTCAGGTGAGCGATCGATTCATGCGGCGGGATGGGCTCGTTCTCGATCGACAGGAGCTGCAGCGTGAACAGTTCCGGGAACAGCACGAAGTCCGCGCCGTAGTCTGCCGTCGTATCGACGAAATAGGTCACGAACTGGCAGAACTCGTCGAAATGACTGATGCGGCGCTGGCCGTACTGCACGGTCGCGACGCGGACGCGATCGACGAGACCACGATGTTCGATGACGGCCGGTCCCTTGCGTTCGTCGAACTGCGGGTTGCGCCACACGAGATGCACCGCGCAGCCCATCGAATCCCTATCATGCGGCAGGTAATCGCGCAGCACGCCGAGAATCTCGTAGCCCTGGCGCAGCTGAAAGCCGAGCACCGGATCGCGGAATCGACGATCAATCACGCCCTGCACGTATTCCTCGGGGCCCGAGACCTGCCGCGAACGGCGACTGTAGTTCGGGATACGGCCGGCGATCACGATGCCGCGCAGACGCAGGTAGCGGCACAGGCGACGTCGCGCCGTATAGAACCGGTGACCGATCCGGTAGCGCCGCATCTGCGGATCGACGCAGACTTCGTAGCCGTACAGGTAGTCGCCGTCGGTGTCATGGGTCGTGCCGAATCCACCGCCGGTGATCTCGCGCCACGTATGCGGCTTGAGTGCCTTCTCGCCCGCGATGCGGATCGTTGCGCAGTAGCCGACGATCTCATCGCCGAGCACGGCAACGAGATGACCCTCCGGATACGCGTTGATCTGGCCGCGCAGCATGTCCTTCGGATAAGGCGGCATGCCCGGATACACGCGCTCGACGAGCCGACTGATGCCGTCCACGTCGGTCGGGCGCGCTTGTCGGATCGTCAGCCTGGCCGCGTGCGCATCCTGCGTCGCTCGTTTCGTCGCGTCGGCCATGCAATGACTCCTACGTGCGCGTCAGCCGGAACACGAAGGGTAACGAAACGAGCGAGGTCGCCGCCAACGCAGCGGCCTGCTGAGGAGTCTCAGCAGCCAGAGCACCGTGGCCGCAGCGGCCGGTGCGGCGATAGCTGGACGAGGACTTCCCCAGCACTCTCAACTGCTCAACTCCCGTCGTAGCGACAGCCGCTCGTGCAGGTCTCCTGAACGACCACCTCCGCGAGCGCCGGCACGACGGGCTTCATCGCGCGCCAGATCCAGCGCGCGAGGTTTTCGCTGGTTGGATTCTCGAGTCCGGGCACGTCATTGAGGTAGCGGTGATCGAGTTGCTCGTAGAACGGCTCGAACGCCGCCTTGAGGTCGGCGAAATCCATGACCCAGCCCGAGGACGGCTCAACAGGGCCCCTCACGCGCAGTTCGATTCGGAAGGAATGGCCGTGCAATCGCGCACATTTGTGGCCGGGCGGTACGCTGGGCAGTCGATGCGCCGCCTCGATCGTGAAGCTGCGAAAGATCTCCATCGCGGCTCTGACGCCGAGGCTCCGACGTTCAAGCCGCCTTGCGTCGACGTGCCCGCTCGGCGCAACCGCAGGCTCCGCAGCTGCACTTCAACGACTCGCAGTCTTCACACAATGACGCGTCCACGGATCCGATGTGTCGCCGACAGTGCGGGCAATACGGTTTCCGACGCGCGAGGCGTGCGGCCGTGTACGTCGTGACGAGTGCCCGATGCGGAGCGAGCATATCGTCGGGACACGTGACGAGATCGCGCGAAACAATGTCCCGGCGAAAGGTTCCCGACTGACGCGCGGCGACCTTGAAGAGACGAACCGCGTCCGGGCCGAGACCGAGTTGAGCGCGTGAGTCGACGAGAACGACCCCGAGCTTCGGATGCAGACACACCTTGAGGAAGCTGCCAATCGACATGACGGTACCCCGGCAACGAAAAAAACAGTCGGCTGCGGCCGCCTGCCGCCTCCTTCAATCACATCCGTGTCCGTGTATTCTGCTGCAGTGCAGCGAAAAACTCAAATGCACCCACTCACACGCTTCCGGCGGATGGGCGGGAATCTGAAGGTATTCAAATTTTAAATCATGGAGTTACCTCGTCTATCTTATGCATTGACAGATTTCGGGGTTCACCTGCCGCGCTGCATAAATCGGCACCAGGAAAACGCCGGGATAACCGAGCCTGCGGCGCTATTCGTTCAGTGGATCAGCGACGACGCTCGAGCGGAAACCGCAGTGTCACAGTCGTACCTTCGGCTGTCGAGACCACATCGATCTGACCGCCGAGCTGGCGGGCAAACGACTCCATCAGCGACCGACCGAGTCCGGGTTTGAGCTCACTCACCTGCTGGCCTGCGAGACCGAATCCGTCGTCGACGATGCTCATAACGAGCTGCCCGTCCTCCGAACGCGCCGTCAGTCGTACGAGCCCATGCTGGCGTCCGGTGAACGCGTGCTTGAACGCATTCGAGACTGCCTCCGTCACGAGCAGCCCGAGCGGCACCGCCGCATCGGCTGCAAGCTCCATGCTCGGCAGGTCGACTTCGAGACGCACGCTCCGCGCCGACGCATACCCGCCTTTGCGCAATTCGGCACACAGATCTTCGATGAACCACTTGAGGTCGACGCTTTCGAGCGTTTCTGATTCGTAGAGCCGGCGGTGCAGGGTCGCAAGTGCAGTAATCCGCTCGCGCACTTCCGTGAAGGCCAGCTCTGCTCTCGGGTCACGTACCCGCCGACCGTGCAAGCTCAGCAAACTCATCACGAGCTGCAGATTGTTTTTGACGCGGTGGTGCACTTCCCGCACCAGCATGTCCTTTTGCGCCACCGACTCGCGCAATTCCCGTTCGTGCGCATCGATCAGATCGGCCATTCTGGCGAACGTCTCCCCGAGGCTGCGCATCTCCGCAGGAGCCGCAATGATGCGTTCCGGGCGCACGCTACGGCGTCCGGCGGCATACAGGGACGTGATCCGCTCGAGATACCTGAGCCAGCGGATGACGAGTCGTTCGAGCCCGAACCACAGAACCCCGGCCGTGAGCAGCCACATCAGCACCGGCATCAACACCAGCTGCGCAGCACGCCAGGTCAGTGGGTCGAGCGCCGCGGCGGTCGGCACACCGAGCAGCACGAACAGCCGCTCCTCGAGCAGCGGTTCGAGCACATAGAGTCGACTGACTCCATCGGCACCGGTTGTACGGAACGAAGCTCGCTGCAGTTGCGTCTGCGGGTGATCGAAAGTGGGCAGATCCGCGAGCGGCGGGAATGCCACGTCCCGGCGGCTCAACATGTTGCCTGCACTGTCGAGCAGCCCGAACACCGAGCGCGCCGGCAGACGGGTATCGACGTCGCGAGGCGCGAGCGAACCGAGATCGACGAGCACCGCAACCGCCCCGGCCGTCTGGCCCGCCTCCCCGATCAGGCGCCGCGCAGCGACGATCCCACGAGTTCCGGGTGCTACGCGACTGGTCAGCAGATCACTCAGCACGAAATCGCGACCGGTGGCGAGATCGCGAAACCAGGCGAGGTCGGACAGATCCGCGCCCACCGCCTCCTCGCGCCACGCGCAGACCACCTGACCCGCGCTGTCGAGGCGCACGGCGCTCGCATATTGGGGGAGACCTTCGATAGCGCGCGCGAGCGTTTGACCGCAGCCGCGGGTGGCACCGAGCACGTCGAGCTGCGTTCCAAGGTTCCGCAGGATGTCACGCGCACCGTTGATGATGTTCTCGTGCTCGTTCGCCGCGAGCCTGGCGGTTTGCGCGAGACCGGCCTCGAGCTCACGCACCTGAGCTTCATAGCCGCGCACCGCCTGCACGACCGCAATGATGCCGGCCGGCGCGAGAGCGATCGCAAGCAGGATGAGCACCTGCGCGCGCAGCCGCATGTTCGGCGACTGGATCGCATCGCCTGCCCGGCTCATCGATGTGCCGCTCAGGAGCGCGGCGTTCGGGGAACGGCGCCTACCGTCAGGGCATCGTACGGCGCCGGCTCGACGCGTGCAGCGGCGGGACCGAGAATCGCGACGAGTCGATCCCTGGCCCGCGAAATGCGGCTTTTGATCGTGCCCACGGCGCACTCGCAGATTTCCGCGGCCTCCTCATAGGACAGTCCGGAGGCGGTCACCAGCAGCAGCGCCTCGCGCTGATCTTCCGGCAGTTCGGCCAGCGCACGCTGCAGATCACGCAGGTGCAGATTGACGTCATGATCCGGTCGCACCGCGAGACTTGCGGTGGACGCACCTTCGGGGTCGGCCACTTCAAACTTGCGGTGGCGGATCTCCGAGTAGAACTGATTGCGCAGGATCGTGAACAGCCAGGCGCGCAGGTTCGTGCCGGCCTGATACTGGTCACGGTGGTTCCACGCCTTGAGCAGGGTCTCCTGCACCAGGTCGTCGGCCCGCGTGACGTCGCCGCAGAGCGAGCGCGCGAACGCCCGCAACGGCGGAATGAGATCGGTCAGCGCCTGGCTGAAGCTCGGGGTGCCCATGGGTCAGGGTGAGGCGATCGCGCCTGCGATCACTTGTCGCCCTTCTCCTGCAGTTGCTTCAAGAGATCCCGGAATTGCTGCGGCATCGGCTCGTTCATCACGTCCGAGTACAAATCGCGCAGTTGAGATCCGAGCCACTCGGGGACTTCAGGCGATGCATTTTCCTGCGATTCGTCCGTAAGATTCTCCGGCGGCTTCGTAGGCCTGTCGTTCATGCTCCCCTGCCTCTGGCGGCGGTACAGGTCCGCGGTCCATACCGCCATGCCTGCATCAGCAACGCCTAACCGTACAGCGAGTTCCGGCTTGGCGACAAGCCGCGAAGACGTCGCAGAGCGACTATACTTCTTCATTCTGCGATTCACGTCACTACGCAGGTCGCCGGGACACAGAATCGAACGGGGTATGTCGCGATGAACATTGCCAACACAATCGCCGAACACCTGCCGTACCTGCGCCGCTATGCGCGCGCTCTGACGGGGTCCCAGGAAGTGGGGGACTCGACGGTGCTCGCATTCCTGCAGAGTCTGGTGGACGACTCGGCCGGTCTGCGTACCGATCTGCCGCCGCGCGTGGCGTTGTACGCCGGGTTCCACGCCCACATGCACCAGTCGCGACAGAGCACCCAGCCGCGGACCCATGGCACGAGTGCGGCGGCCATGGACCAGGCCCTGACGCGACTGGCCTCGGCGAACCGACAAGCGCTGCTCCTGAGTTCGATGGAAGGCTTCGACCACGGCGACGTCGCTGCGATCCTGGGCCAATCGACCGAAACTGTGAGGTCCTCGATCGCCGCAGCGCTCGAGGAGATTCGCCGCCAGACCTGCGCGCGCGTGCTCGTGATCGAAGATGAGCCAATCATTGCGCTCGACCTGCGTACGATCCTCGAGGACATGGGTCATGAGGTCGTGGCGACGGCCGCGACCCGCGATCAGGCCGTACAACTTGCCTCGGAGCTGCGACCGGGCCTCGTGCTCGCAGATATCAGGCTCGCGGACGGCAGTTCGGGGATCGACGCCGTACACGCCATTCTCGCGGACTTTGTCGTGCCGATCATCTTCGTGACGGCCTATCCCGAACGCCTGCTCACGGGCGAGCGTCCGGAACCTGCGTTCCTGGTCACGAAGCCCTTCGCCGCAGAAACGATTAGGGCGACGGTCGGCCAGGCGCTGCTCTTCAGCTGAGCACACGAGGCGACGACCGCGGGCGATCCCTAGACACGGGCGTGACTTCGGGAGCGCCCGCGGCGCGCTCAGATCGGAGGTCGGCCGCGGAAGGCGTTGACCGCAAATGCGATGACCATCAAGGCGAGGAATACGAAGAAAATGATCTTGGCAATGCCTGCGGCGGCGCCGGCGATTCCGCCGAAACCGAGCACCGCGGCGATCAGTGCGATGACCAGAAAAGCAATGGCCCATGAGAGCATGACCGTCTCCTGAATGAAGGTAGTTGTCCACGCAGCACGCCGCGACGGCACCTAAACGCGCCTTGCGGTGCCAAGTTCCGGGCCGGGAGGCGGCGGAGCGCAGGTCGGAACCGTAGGGGTTGCCATTGCGTTTAGAACCGGATGTCGCGACACCAGGGTCGCGACCATAGGGAGCATCTCATGAACGACACGGTCAAGGCCGTCGCGCTGGCGACAGGGCTCGCACTTCTGCTCGGACTTGCGGGCTGTGAGCGCGAAGGGCCGGTAGAGCGGGCCGGAGAAGAAGTGGACGAAGCCTTCGATACGATGAGCGAAGGCGGCGAATCGGCAGGCGATAAGGTGGACGACGCGATGGACGACCTGCGCGAGGGTGCCGAGGACGCCGCGGACGAGATCACCAACGAGTGAAGCAGGCTTTTCTCTGTCAGGCCTTGGAAGAGTCCAGGGATGGACTTTTACCATCTGTCAGGCCGCGCCGGAACGAATTTCGAAACAGTGGTGTACGCGCGGTGATCGCGCGAAATCGCGCGGAATCGTCGCAGGTGTGATGTCCTCGATCTCCAGATCGGCGAGGGCTGCGCGGTCGAGGCGGAACCGCGTGTAGTTGCACGAAAATATCAGCAGACCAGCGCGTGCAAGCAGTGCCGCTGCGCGTCGCAGCAGGGTGACGTGATCTTGCTGGACCTCGAAGTCCGTCCGCATTCGCTTGGAGCGCGAGTGCGTCGGCGGATCGAGGAATATCAGGTCGTAACGCTCGTCATGGCGTATCGCCGCGTCGAGCCACTGGCGACAGTCCGCCCGTCGCAGCATGTGTCGCGGAGCCGCGAGACCATTGAGCTCGAGATTGCGTTGCGCCCAGTCGAGATACGTCGCTGACAGATCCACGGTCGTGCTGGCCGCAGCGCCGGCGCCGGCCGCGCACACGGTCATTGTCCCTGTGTAGGCGAACAGATTGAGGAAGCGCATTCCGCCAGCGGTCGTGGCTATCCGTGTGCGCATCGGGCGGTGATCGAGAAACAAACCGGTGTCGAGATAATCGGTGAAGTTCACGTAGTAGCGAAAGCGTCCCTCGCGGACAACGTGAAAGTCTGAAGTGGCGGCGCGGCGCTCGTACTGCATCCCCTTCTTCTGCTGCCGCCGTAACCGTACCTGGATATCCGTGGGCTCGACCT
>Ga0268386_10000835_pt1 | contig 20360 bp, 16 predicted proteins | sample RVTome_15_FD_200260 | JGI IMG/M metagenome (GOLD analysis project Ga0268386, IMG submission 200260) | Soil microbial communities from uranium-contaminated site in the Upper Colorado River Basin, Wyoming, United States - RVT150D86... ...
ATCGTCGAGGCCGCCGACCACCAGCACGGTCCCGTCGGGCAGCAGAGCGACAGCGGGCTGGTGGCGAGGTCGACTCATTGCGGGCAGGGCGCTGAAACGCTCCGTGACGGGGTCGAAGACTTCGACGGTGTCTCCGGCTCCACCCAGGATCAGAACCCGCCCGTCGTGGAGCGTCACGGTGACATGACCTTGGCGGGCCTCGAGCATCGACCCTGTGGCCTGGAAAGTCTGGGTTCCCGGGTCGAAGATCTCGACCTTCGCCGACCAAATCTCTTCCCGTGTGTTCTGATCCCATCCCCCCCATCCCGAGGAGCCGCCGGCGACCAACACGCGGCCGTCGGGCATCATCGCCAGAGCAGGCTCCAACGTCGCGTGGATCCGGGGTGACGTCTCCTCGAACGAGTCGGTGGCCGGATCGTATAACGACGCCTCGTCACCAACGATGAGGACACGACCGTCACCCAGCGCCAGGGGGGCCGCCAGCCCGCTTTCGGCGTGAGAGCGTTGCCAGGCCCCGAGCAGACCTCGGACGAACCCGGTCCCCACCAGCGATTCGTCTCCAGGGTCGAAGACCGCCCCGCCCTCTCTTCCGCCGACGAGCAGGACCCGCCCGTCAGCGAGCAATGCGGGATGGGCACCGAAGGCGGTGGCCACGTCGAGTTGGGTGAAGCGGCCTTGGGTCGGATCGAAGAGTTCGAGATGACTCCCATCCTCCTCGTAGATGACCCCCTCATCTCGCATCACGGAGGCACCGCTGAGGAGCACTTGCCCATCGTCCAGGAGAACGCCCTCGCCACCGTCCTGGTACCAGCCAATGGGTGCCCCGGTGGCCTCGAAGACCCCTGTCGTCGGGTCGAAGATGTCGGCCCGGCCGACGCGAGGCACCAAGGGTCGCCCGTCGGCAAGGGCAATCACCGGACAGCCGATACAGGCCGACGGTGGAGATCCAACCGGCATTCCCCCCACCGGGCCCGAGGCCGGTGGGGGGATGAACTCCTCCCCGGTCACGACCGGCCACTCTGGGGAGGGCGGAGCCGTCGAGTCGATCGTCGGTTGTGCCGCGGTCACCGGAGGCTCGAGAATCGGGGCAGTGGTTGGCGAGGCTCCCGTCTCCCCGGTACAGCCTGCTGCCACCAGGGCCAACCCCAGGACTGTCGGAACAAGCCCCCTCATGCGGGTAGACGTCATCGCCTTCATCCCCCTTCGACGATGGTCATGGTGAGCCCGGCGGCCTCCGCCGGGATCCCGTCCAGGTAGGTCACGCTGTAACTGGCACCGAGATGGATCGTGGCCATCTCGTCCAGCTCCACATCGAATAGGAACTCGCAGCCCTCGGTGCAATGGTCCTCTTCGACCTCGACACAATCCGCACCGTCGTCACACCAGTCCGGAGCAAGCCCGGAGGTAAAGGACCAGTACTGCGGGCCACCCGATCCCCTGGCCCCGGCCGTCCACTGGTTAAAGCGCGTGGAGTGGAGCCCGTCGAGCCCTCTCGGTGGGACCTCGACCCGCACCTTCCAGGCAGCCTCGCCACTGTTGGCCAACGTCCTCTGTTCGGCGGTCAGAGCGACTTCGAACCCCATGGTGAACCCGATCATCCCGGTTACACAGCACCCATCAAGTCCCCCGGTGGCATCGGGTTGGTAGATCTCGGCGGTGCTAGGCATTGACTGGTCACCGCGGATCGTCCCGCCCCCCTGCTCGGCGTACACGGCAGTGCCGTCACCTCCTCCCACGATGAGCACCCGCCCGTCATCCAACACCACCGCGGCGGCATTGAAGCGGGGCCGGGCCATCGCCGGGGCGGCCAGGAACCGGCTTTGCTCCGGGTCGAAGATCTCGGCGGTGGCCCCGGCGCCACCGACGATGAGCACCCGACCATCGGGCAGAGTCAAGGCGGTGTGCCCGTCCCGCGCCTGCACCATCGGGCCCACCGCAGTGAAGACCCCGGTCTGAGGGTCGAAGATCTCCGCTTCCGCCGATGGTTTGTCCTGCAGGGTGGTCTGATCAATCCCCGAGACGCCCCCGGAGACGAGGACCCGTCCGTCATCCAACAAGGTCACAGCCGGCCTACGCACGGCGGTGGTGTTTCGTCGCAGACTCTCCAATGTGGCTGTGGCCGGGTCGTAGAGACGGGGGTAACCCCCATCCGAGAGGATCAAAACCCGACCGTCGAGCAGGGGCACCGCCCTCATCCCCTCGGGTGTCCACCCCTGTGCCCAACCCTCGGGACCAGTTATCGAGTCGTCGGTGGGGTCGAAGACACCGATACGTTCTGGGACGGGAGAAGGTATCCCTTCGGTGTCCACGAAGCCGGTGCCGCCATATATCAGGACCCGTCCGTCCGGGAGCAACACCGGGATGGCGCCATGCGGGACCGGGCCCAGGTCACGGAACGTCCCGGTGGTCGGTTCGTAGACTTGAGCCACACCGGTCTCGTTGGTCATCACCGGATGAGGCGAACCGGTTAGCAACACCCGGCCGTCGGCCAGGCGAACCGCACCGCTCGGGGGCTCGCTGGGATAGACGATTTCCCCCGTCGGACTCCACCCTTCTGAATCAGGGTCGAAGAGAAACGCCCGGCTCGAGGTCACCATCAGCACCCGGTTGTCCTCGAGCAGCGTGAGCGAGCACCTCCAGCAGTAGCCAAAGGCATCGGGGATCGGCGGGATCGGCTGTCCACCCACCGGGCTCGAGATCGGCAACGGTATGAACTCCCTTCCCGTCACCAGCGGCCAGCTCGACGACTCCGGCAGCGTCGAGTCGGGAACGGTCACCACTGTGATATCCGGGGTCACCACGGGCTGCTCGTCGACGAAGTAGCCAATCAACATGGTCACACCGACGAGTGCCACCAGTGTGGCCACCACTGTGATGAGGTTGATCAATCCCGGGTGCCTGGCCGGCAACGAGGGCGGAGTGAAGGGAGGAGGAGAGATCCCTTCGGTGGTTGCTCGGGCGGCGGCGGCATGACGCCGAGCGAGAGTGTCGATGTCTGTCACAGCTCCCTCCTCAATCTCGAGGCCAGGGCGCGGCGACCCCGGGTGAGATGCATCCGTGTGGTCGACGGGGCACAGCCGAGGAGGAGCGAAATCTCCTCTACCGACCGATCCTCGAGGTAATAGAGCACAACTGCCTCTGCCTGCCGGCGGGGGAGACGACGCACCTCGGTCCAGAAAGCCAGACTGTCCGCGGGCATCTCCCGGACCGTCTGCTCCGGCGTGGCGACGCGGCTCATCGCTCGCCTCGCCGCATAGGTCCGACGCCACCACGACATCGCCTTGTTGGAAACCGCGCTCCGCACCCAACCTTCCGGGTTCGCCAAGCCTTTCCAGGCGAGGAAGGCGGCGAGGAAGGTCTCCTGGGTGAGGTCCTCGGCCAGTCCCGGGTCACCAGTGAGGGCATGAGCCAAAGTGAGCACGGCCCGGTACTCGCGGGCATAGAAGCTCGCGAAGCTCTCTACCGTGACCACGGGCGTGGTCACGGCTCTCTCCTCGCTCTCATCCCACCGGGCTTGCCGCGGAGTCCTCACCATCACCCATCCTGTCGCACGAGAAGGTGTGAATGCCTACATGATTCTTCCCGATCCGAAGATCGGATGCCGTGGTCCCCGCGCCGGCCACCTCACTCACCGATCTCACCCTTCACGCGGAGTGGTGAGCGGTGTAGAGTCTGCTCCCCGATCCAACAGCGGAGCTGACGGACCGGCAGGGGGACAGGATGAGAAGACTCACGGTGATGACCGCCTGGCTGGCGATGGCTGGCGCGAGCCTCCCCGCCATGGCGCAAGCTCCCCCAGGACAGGCCCCGCTTCAGCCGGTCGTGGTCCAACTAGCCAACGATCACCCCGACTCTGCAGGTGTCGCAAAGGGGGTCACGTCCCAGCACGGCGGACGCGTCGGTTTCGTCTACCAACACGCCTTCAAGGGTTTCTCCGCAGAGCTTCCTCAGGCAGCTATCGAAGCGCTCTCCAATAACCCCGGTGTCCTGTCCGTGACCCCGGACCGCGTCGTCGTCTCGATCGCTGCCACCGACCTCGACATACCCACGGGCTACGACCGCATCGAAGCCGACCTGACCAACCCAAGCCCGGCGGCGGTGGACGTCGACATCGCCGTCTTGGATACAGGGGTGAAGATAGGACACCCCGACCTCAACCTCTTCAAAGCGACCGACTGCACTGCCAGCCTCTTCGGATCGTGCACGGCCAGTGGGAACTTGGACGACGGTTACGGCCACGGATCCCACGTCGCCGGCACCTCGGCAGGGCTCGACAACGGCGCCGGAACCACCGGCGTGGCCCCCGGGGCGAGGATCTGGTCGATCAAGGTGCTCGACTCGCAGGGAAAAGGCCTGCTCTCCTGGCTCCTCGCCGGGGTCGACACCGTCACCCAGTTCGCCGGGGACATCGAAGTCGCCAACATGAGCCTCGCAGGGCAGTTCAGCGACCCGACCTTCGACAGCGCCATCGCCAACTCGGTGGCTGCAGGAGTCTTCTACGCCGTCGCCGCCGGTAATTCGGCGACCGACGCCGCCACCTTCTCCCCTGCCAACCATCCCGATGTCGTGGCGGCCTCCGCAATCGCCGACGGAGACGGCGCCGCCGGGAACCTGGGAGCGATCGGCTGTCGCAGCGGTGAGAGCGACGACTGGTTCGCCAGCTTCTCCAATCACGGGTCGGTGGTCGATGTCGCCGCCCCGGGAGTGTGCATCTACTCCGCCTGGAACGACGGTGGATATCGCATGGCATCCGGGACCTCCATGGCCTCCCCGCATGTGGCCGGCGCTGCCGCGCTGTACATCGCCAGAACCGGCAGGGACCAGGACGGCAGTGGGGCAATTGACGGCAATGACGTGGTCGCCGTCCGGCAGGCAATCCTGTCCGATGCCCTCCCCCAGACCCATACCTGTGGATTCGACGGTGACCCCGACGGCTTTGCGGAGCCGCTTCTCTTCGTCAACGGGACCGCTTTCGGAGGCGATGGCTCCTGCACGGTGGCGACACCCGACGGCACCGGCCCCAGCGCTCCGACCGTCACCGCTCAGGCCGATGGATTCACCATCGAATTGTCATGGACCGCCGCCGAGGACCCCGAGTCTGGCGTGCTGTCTTATCTCGTGGAGAGAGATGGACAGCAGATAGCCGAGGTCGACGCCCACATGACCCACTACTCCGACACCGCCCTGGCACCATCCACCACCTACACCTACACGGTGGCCGCGAAGAACCGGCAGGGAGCAACGGGAGGCTCGGGAGTCGACTCAGCGACCACCTCTTCCGACGATCCGTCCCAGATCGGCCACTGGGCACTCGATGACGGTTCGGGGTCGGTCGCCTCCGACTCGTCAGGATGGCGACGCGACGGCGCCCTCGTCAATGGGCCCACCTGGGTATCCGGGGCGAAGGGCGGAGCTCTCGGCTTCGACGGCAACGACGACCGGGTCGACCTCGACCGGACAGTGCTCGACGGAGCCGACGACCTCACTGCCGCCTTCTGGTTACGCACCACCCACGCTGGCACTCAGTCCATCATCAGCGGCGCCAACTCCTCCAACTCCAACGAGTACCTGGTCTACCTGGTCGATGACACCCGACTCCGGCTCCATATGGGGACCGGGGAGAATGAGGGTGTCGAATGGCAGATCCCGTCGATCGCAGACGGTCAATGGCATCACCTGGCCGTCGTCCGCAACTCCGGCCCGGAGCACGCCTATCTCTACATCGACGGCAGCTACTACGGGGGTTGGCAGGTCACGAAGGCCATGGAGCCGCTCACTGTCGAGGGCCTCGTCATCGGCCAGGACCAGGACTCGGTGGGTGGAGGCTACGACCCGAACCAGGCCTTGACCGCCGACCTCGACGACGTCCAACTCTACGACAGGGTGCTGAGTGACGTGGAGATAGCCGCACTCGCCGCGTCCTCCGCCAATGTCGCGCCGACGGCGTCCGACGACGCTGCCGTCACCGACGAGGACACTGCAGTCAGCATCGACGTGCTGGCCAACGACACCGACGCCGACACCGACCCTCTCACCGTCACCGCCACCACCAGCCCGGCCAACGGCACCGCCACCATCAACACCGACAACACCATCACCTACACCCCCAACCCCGACTTCAACGGCACCGACACCTTCACCTATGAGGTCACCGACGGCACCGACACCACAACGGCAACCGTCACCATCACCATCAACCCGGTCAACGACGCGCCCGTCGCTGACGCCGGAACCGATGAGACAGCCACGCTGGGCGAACCGGTCGGGCTGGACGGGTCGGGCTCGTCCGACATCGACGGAGACCCGTTGACATACACATGGTCCGTCTCATCGGCGCCAACAGGTTCATCAGCGTCGTTGACCGACCCGTCGTCGATGTCCCCACAGCTCATCCCGGACATGGCGGGTGACTACGTGATCGAGCTCGTGGTCAACGACGGGTTGACCAATTCTGCCGCAGACTCGGTGACCATCACCGCCACCGAACCGTCCAACAATCCGCCGGTGGCCTCCGACGACGCTGCCATCACCGACGAGGACACCGCAGTCACCATCGACGTGCTGGCCAACGACACCGACGCCGACACCGACCCTCTCACCGTCACCGCCACCACCAGCCCGGCCAACGGCACCGCCACCATCAACACCGACAACACCATCACCTACACCCCCGACCCCGACTTCAACGGCACCGACACCTTCAGCTATGAGGTCACCGACGGCACCGACACCACAACGGCAACCGTCACCATCACCATCAACCCGATCGATGATGAGGAGGACAGCATCTTCCAGTTCGCCGAGTCCGAGAACACGGTCACCGGAGCTCGGACCGGGGACCTGACCGACACTCACCTCGAGGACGGACATCTCGAGGTGTTGACCGAGTCGCACTCCGGAGGTCGGCCGCAGAACCGTGTCAGTGCGCTGGAGCACCATTGGACGTTCTCCGTGCAGAGCGGTGACAGCGTGACGTTGGCGGCCGTGGGCTACAGGTCGCCGGGCAGCGAAGACGACTTCGTCTTCGATTACTCGAATGATGGCGGCGCCACATTCACCCCCTTGTTCACCATCTCGTCTGACACGGTGCAGGGCTACGACGCATCACTTCCCCCCACCACCTCTGGTCAAGTCATCGTCAGGGTTGTGGACACCGACCGCACGGCGGGCAACGCCACGACAGACTCGGTATACGTGGATCTCCTCACCTTCGAGACGGTCGGCCCCGACCCGGCTCCACCGACGACCGCCTACGAGTTCCGGGCCGTGGCGGAGGAGACCATCTACGGCCAGCTCTTCTCGGGTGACTACACCTCCACCTTCATGGCGGACACCGTCTCCGAGGTGATCGGAGAGGAGTTGTACGCCGGGGGCAGGAAGAGCCGTCTCGAGCACCGGTGGACCTTCGAGACCACGGTGTCGGGGCTGACACTTCACCTCCTCGCGACCCGTGATGGAACCGTTGCCGAAGATCTCACCTTCGCCTATTCGACCGACGGATCGGCATGGACCCCGATCGTCGTGACCATCGATGGCAGCCCGCAGACCGTCACCTTGCCGGCGGCGATCTCGGGAACGATCCATATCAGGGTTGTCGACACCGACGACACCCGCAACGAGAGCAACGTCGACTCGGTTCGGGTCGACGAGATGTACCTATCAGGGACATCCTGAGCCATCCCCACGGCCGTCAGCGCCATTGATGCACCTATCGTTCTGAGTGACTCTCAAGCCCAGCCGACGACAGGGCTCCAAACGCGACTCCAGGATTCCATGTTGCGCAGTCGGGTTGGTCTCCATCGAGAGGGTGAGGAGCGCCTTTGGCTTTGTGCCGGAACCTATCATCGGGGATGCAGATGAACCACTCGGCTGTCTGCTCCCCGAATGAGACCGGTGACTCCGAGCTGGCCGCAATCGATCGATCGAGGTTCGCCTTCTGAGGCGGCATTGAGAGGACCGCAGTGAGATTTCACAGATTCGATGCGTTGGAGGAATACTCGCCACCAGGTCACGAAGGCGTTGTCAACCGGCTGTTGGTTGGTGCCAACAACGGGGGGGAGGGCGCGGTGAGCGTGTGGCACGGCCGGCTCGATCCGGGAGGTCATTCCGATATGCACACACACGAGGGGAGCCTCCAGATCTATGTCGGCGTGTTCGGTGAGATGGTCGTGGGCGATCACGCAGCGGAGCACAGACTGGTGCCGATGGCAACTGCCATCTTCCCTGCCACCACCGAGCACTTCATCGAGAACCGGAGTCACGATGTGGCTGAAGTGTTGGTGATCTCGGTCCCTGGTCTCAGATGAGCCCTACGCGACGATGGGGAACGCGAGCGGCCTGATCGGGCCCGCAGTGGCGCCGCGCAGTTTCAAGGCGGCTCCGACGTAACAGAATTCGTAGAGCTCTTGTTCGGCGATGCCCTCGAGGTCGACCACTTCCATTATGGGCACACCGGCTTCCGCCAGGAGATAGGTGTGCACCGGGAGCCAATTTTCCGGGTCACCGGAAGGCATGCTCTCGAGTGCGATATTGTCTGCTCCGACCATCGCCACCCCCTTCTTGGCTAGCCACTCCGCCCCGGCGCGATCGATGCCCGGCTCTCTGGGGAGATAGGCCGAGCCGTCTGGCCACGTCGACCCGCGGCCGGTCCGCACCATCACCACATCACCGGGCTGGATGTCGACCTCCTGTCTCGAGGCGGTCATCTCCAGCTGGTCCGGACCGATCACGAACGAATCGGGTAATACCTCAGTGTCAAGCGTGGTGGCTACGTCGAGGAGAACGCCCCTGGCGATGACTGGTGGGTGCTTGTCGGCGCCGGCCACGGTCCAACCGGTGCTGCCCAGGTGACTTCCGGCGGTAAAGCCGTTCCAGATCTTGTCGTGGTAACCGAAGTGGTTCAACGTGTCGACATGGGTGCCACAGTGGGTGAACATCGATATCGAGTCCGCCGACCACGCGACCAACTCGTTCTGCTCAGGACCCACCTCGACCGGATCGTCGACCACGCTTCCCTGGGGCGTGTGGTTCATCCAGATCTGGTAGGGAGGTTCCCCGCCTGCGGTCCACGTGGGCATGCCGGGGAACAAATCGACGGATAGATCGAACACCTTCGTGGCGTCGGCCCTGGAGAGCATCGACGCCGAGAGCTGGGGTGTGATCAGGTTGAGCATCCCGATCTGGTCGTCGGGCCCGAAAGGGCTCTCGCTCACAGTGTGCCGAACCGCACCCCATGCCGCGATTCTCGCTTTCACGTCCTCGCTGATGAGCCCCGGGCCACACATCTCAGATTCGCCCTCCGGACAACAGCGTCTCCGCCCTTCCCGTCAGAATCGAGTCCCGGTCATCAGAATCGTCCAGAAAAGGCTCGATAGCTTCGATATAGGGCCCGGTCCCCCCCGGGACGTGGGGGTAGTCAGACCCGAAGACGAGTCGGTCCTTGCCGAAGGTGTCGATGGCGCACTGGATGGCCGCTCCATGTTTGGAGGCCGTATCGAAGACGAGGTCGCGTGCGTATTCGGAAGGTGGCCGCGGCGCCCGCTCTCTGCAGTCCTCGAACTGTCGCCAGTAGCTGTCGAGCCGGGGCAGGATCACCGGAAGCGTTCCTCCGAGATGAGAGAACACCCAGCGGATACGTGGGTACCTCTCGAAGACTCCACTGTAGGCAAGCCGGGCTACGGCCAGGGTGGATTCGGAGAAGAACCCGACTGCGATGGCCAACGCATTTGTGTCGTGATGGGGAGCGTCGGGGACAGTTGGATGTACATATACGAGGAGATCGCGATCGTTGGCGGCTTCCCAGAAGGCGTCGAGAGACGGATCGTCGAGAGGCTTGCCATCGATGTTGGACAGGATCATGACGCCCTTCATCCCGAGGTCGCCGAGGCTCCAATCCAGCACGTCGATGGCCATGCCCACGTCCTGTAGCGGGAGCATCGCCAGAGACTCGAAGCGACCGGGATGATCGCGACAGATGCCGGCGAACTCTTCGTTGGTCCGTCGGGCCAGCTGCTCCGCGGCCGCCGACTCGATGAAGTAGGCGTTTGGCGATGGCACCGATAGGAGCTGGGTGGCGATCCCCAGCTGGTCCATCATCTCGATCCTCTCAGCCGGCCCAGGATGTGGGTCAACGACGGTCAAAGCGACACCACTTCGCCACTTGGCGACCAGGCGCCCATCCTGTCGACGATATGTCGAGATGGAATCGGCCGAGAGAATCGCCTCGACGTAGCTCTCGGTGTAGTAATGGACGTGGAGGTCGATGACCCGTGCCTTCTGCATCAGTCGGTCTCCTTGGCTCTGCTCTGGCGACGTGGCGCCGTGGTCGCGATCCATTCGTTCACCTGGGCACCGTGCTCGCCGAGTTGGGGGGGCGCAAGCGGCACGTCTGCCGGTCCCCGTCGATAGCGTATCGGTGAACCGACGAGTCGCAGCGTGCCCCGGGCGGACTCCGCGACCTCGACCAGCGTCCCCTCCCCCTCGGGCGAGGCAAACACCTCGTCGATACTCCTCACCGGTGCCGCGGGCACACCCGCGCCCTCGAGAGCGTCGATCCAGTGCTCGACGTTTTCGTTGGCGAACGACTCCTGCATGGTGGCGATCAACGCGTCGCGATACTCCACCCGGCTCGCATTCGAGGCGAAGCGGGTGTCTGCGAGCAGATCGTCTCTTCCCATGGCCGCCGCCGTCGCCCGGAACAACTTGTCATTCGCCGCAGCAAGAACGAAGCAACCGTCTTTGGCCTTGAAGGTCTGGTACGGAACGATGTTGGGATGAGAATTACCCGAGGCGACAGGCACTTCGCCGCTGGCCAGGTAGTTCGCCGCCTGGTTGATCAAGCTGGCGACGCTCGCCTCGAAGAGGCCGACCTCGACGAGACCACCCGAGCCATCCAGCGATCGCTGATGGAGAGCGGCGAGAATGGCAACGGCCCCGTACAGGCCGGCCACGATGTCGAGAACCGCAACACCCATCTTCACCGGTTCGCCGTCGCCCTCACCGGTTATCGACATGAAGCCCGAGATCGACTGCATCAACAGGTCGTAGCCGGGGAGGTTGCGATGGGCCGCCGACAAGAACGCGGGCATCGAGCAATAGATGACATCGGGGTTGTCGACTCTGACGTCGTCATAGGCCAGCCCGAACTTGTCCACGACCCCTGACCTGAAGTTCTCCACGACCACGTCGGAGCGCTCGATGATCTGTCGGGCCACCGCGAGGTCCTCGGGATCGGTGAGATCGAGTGCGATCGACTTCTTGTTGCGGTTGATGGCGAGGAAGTAGGCGGCGTCTCCTCCCACGAATGGCGGGCCCCAGCCGCGCGTGTCGTCCCCACCATTCGGCCGTTCGATCTTTATCACTTCGGCTCCAAGATCAGCCAGGACCATGGTGCACAAGGGCCCGGCCAGTATCCGGGTGAGATCAGCCACGACAACGCCATCGAGAGGCTTCAACGACGACTCCGAACGTTGATGGCGACGGTCGAGCTCGAAGAATATGGGCGTGGTCTCGGATCGTGGCTGGAACAGGCACCCGTGAGCTCCGGCTTACCAAGGGGGGAGGCGCCAATTCCCTTTTCTGTAGTCTCCCCCTGCTGTGGTGTGGGCACTACCGCAGCTGCTCCATCAGCAGTCGAAGAGCGGCGGCCCGAGCGCGGCGGGTACCGGTGGCACCACTCTTCATCTCTCGCACTCCTCCGCCTCGTTTCATCTAGTAGCACCAAAATTCTACGGAATGAAACCGATCAAAGCATCGGGCAAAAAGCGCGTCAAGTGCCGAATCGAAGTCACACGCCCCGCGAGACCAGAGCGGCTGGAAACGGCCGGCCGGCGTGCCTAGACATCGAGCCAATCATCCTCTATATCTCGACTGGTCAGTGTGACGATGGGACGAGGCTCGATTAGTGTCCATCTACTGAAAAGGTAGTACCACTGAGTGGCACAGCCTCCACCATGAACATCGATATTCACGCCCATCTCGTCCCCATTGAGCTCATCGAGGCGACCCGGACGGCATCACTACCCACTGTCGATGTGACCGAGCACGGTGAGAATCGTTACTCGTTCTCGATCGGCGGAGAGGCGACCCGGGTACTCCCATCACCTCTCCTCGACCGGGAAGAACGTCTGGATTGGATGGACGGAGCCGGCATCGACCTCCAGATCGTAGGGACCTGGGCGGACCTCTTCGGCTATACCTTGCCCGTGGACGAGGGTGTTGTCTGGTCGCGAATTCTCAACCAGACTCTGCTCGAAGCGTGTTCCGGGTCAGACCGGCTCGGGAGCTTCGCCTCACTGCCACTACAGGCCCCGACCTTGGCCGCGGAAATGGTCCATGAGGTGGCAGCCGACGGATTCCTCGGTGTCACCTTTGCTACCCAGGTTGCCGGGATCGAGCTCGACGATCCGCGACTGGAGGTGGTGTGGGCAGCGCTCTCCGAGACGAAGATGATCGCGTTCATCCACCCTGGGTTTGCTGCATCCGACGCTCGGACTGCCGATTATGGGATGACAAACGCCGTCGGGCGCCCGGTGGACACCACCATCGCCACCGCCAGGTTGCTGGGCGCAGCCATTCCGGAGAGGTTTCCCGGCGCCAAGATCGTTCTCGCCCATGGTGGGGGAGCGATCTCCCTGATCCTGGGCCGGCTCCGTCGAAACCATCAGATCAACTCCGCAGTCGGCGACCCGGACGCCGGCCTGGCTCGCCTGCATTTCGACACTGTCGTCTTCGACCCGGATGCCCTCTGCTATCTGGTGTCAAAGGCGACCCTGGGTTCGGTCTTCCTCGGTTCCGACTATCCCTTTCCCATCGGGGATCCTTCTCCGATCGATGTCGTGGTCGCGGCGAATTGTCTCTCCGAGAGCGAACGCACCTCGATTCTGGGTTCGGGCGCTGCGGCACTGCTCGGTATCGAAGGACGCGGTGGTGAGATACGCCACGCGGACAATGCCCAGGAATCCGTCTGATGCTTGGATCGGGTATTGACGTGACTGCATCGAGATTGCGGTCATGCCTCAGCGCCCTTTCATCCGGAGCATCGTCTCCGGTCCGACGGTGCGTGCCTGGAGCTCGACCCAGGGACTGTCGCCCACCGCCGAAAGGAGTGGCATGACAACCACCATCATCCGGACGGACGGCATCGGGAAGACCTACGGGACGGCCAGCGGTGAGGTCGTTGCCCTCCAAGGAGTGACATTGGAGATCGAGAAGGGTGAGATCACCAGTCTTCTCGGGGCCAGTGGGTGCGGCAAGACCACATTCCTGAATGTTCTCGCCGGGCTCGTCCCACAAACCACCGGGCAAGCCGAGGTGGGAGGAAAACCGCCCCGTCCGCGACGTGAGGTCGGGATGATGTTCCAAAGCTCATTGCTCTTCCCATGGCGGACCGCGATGGAGAACATCCTGCTGCCGGCCGAGGTGATGGGATTGCCCGCGGCGGAGAGCCGCCGGCGAGCGGAGGCGCTGCTCGACCTGGTTGGTCTCAGTGGCTGGGACGAGAAGTACCCCTGGGAGCTGTCGGGCGGCATGCAGCAGCGCGTGGCCCTCGCCCGTGTCCTCCTCCCCGACCCGGACGTCCTCCTCCTCGACGAGCCATTCGGGGCCCTCGACGAGATGACCCGCGAATCACTCGATCTGGAGCTCACCAGGATCGCCAGCCTGACTGACAAAACGGTCGTACTGGTCACCCATAGCGTTTATGAGGCAGTGATGATCTCGGATCGGGTCTTCGTCTTCACGCCACGACCGGGACGCCTCGCAGGTATCGTGGATATCCCCTTCGGGCGTCCGCGAGACTTGAGGACCTCGGGAACCCCGGCCTTTGCAGAGAAGGTTGCGGAAATCCGGGACTTGATGGCAGGGACTGAATGATGACGGCAACAAAAGGGAAAGAACAGCAGACGACCGTTACACCGGCCACACCGCGGAAGTCCTTCCGTCGCCGATTCAGGGGCCCGATCGGTGGCCTGATTCTCTTTCTGGTGCTCACGGGCACCTGGCAATGGCTCACGTCGGCCGAGATCATCCATCGGGTGATCCTCCCACCACCTGACGACGTCGCTATCGCCTTCTTCGCCACCTTCACCGAGGGCTTCTTCTACCAGCACCTGTGGGTGACGGTGCAGGAGGTCCTCATCGGATTTGTCGTCGGGGTCGTGCTCGGTTTCTCACTCGGGGCGCTCCTGGGAAGCTCGTCACTCGCCCGAGAGATCTGCTACCCGTACATCGTGGCCTTCCAGGGGCTCCCCAAAATCGTGCTCGCGCCGATCTTCATCACCGCATTCGGCTTTGGGATGATGTCCAAGGTGATGATGGCGGTAGTCATCTCTTTCTTTCCACTCCTGATCAACACCATGTCCGGCTTGATGACGGTCGACGCCCAGTCGGTGCAGCTGATGCGGTCACTTACCGCATCGAAAAGGGACATCTTCTGGAAGCTGTCGGTCATGCACGCCCTGCCCTCGATCTTCGCAGGGGTCAAGGTCAGTCTGACGCTCGCTCTGGTCGGTGCGATCGTGGGTGAGTTCGTCGGTGCCCGGGCCGGTCTCGGATTCCTCCTCGCCAGCTACTCCTATCAACTGCAGGTAGATCGGGTATGGGCGATCACCATGGTCTTGGCCATGCTCGGCATCATCCTCTTCCTCTTCATCGAGTGGGTGGACAAGAAGGTGGTCTTCTGGGCAAAGCGGGGTATCTCGGACAACGTTGGCCTCGCCTGACGATCATCAGACGGCAAGTGGGGTGCCGAAGATGACCGAACGCGACTCGAGACAGCCCCACGCGCCGTTGCGAATGTGCTCCTCGAAGTGGCTGCTGGAAGCGTGCGCTTTGAAGGCATCCTCGTCGCGGTAGATCTCGAAGAGAACGAAGGTCGCAGGATCGTCTTTCGAGTTGACCACTCGATACATCTCACAACCCTCCTCGGCGAGGGTGGGCCCGATCATGGCCTGGAGATGGCCCTCGAGCTCCTCCATCTGACCGGGCTTGCTGACATAGGTCGCCACTACGGCGTAGGACACGGCATTTCCTTTCTCCCGGTTCTCTGGGGGGCTCCGAAGTCATTCCTCGCGGGTGTCGCGGTCCATCTTCGCCTTTCTCTGGGCACCGTCGATGACCACATGGGCTCCGTTGATGAAACTGGCACGCTCCGAGGCGAGGAAGGCGACGAGGTCGGCTACCTCGGCCGCACGGGCGATCCGGCCCAACGGGATGCTGGAGACTGCGAACTCGTGTGCTTGGTCCTGGGTGATTCCCATGTCCCTGGCCATGGCTTTTTCCAACCCGTCCCAGCGTTCGGTGTCGACCGGGCCCGGGTTGACCGTGTTCACTCTGATCCCGCGAGGGCCGTACTGCTCGGCCATGGACGAGGCGACGTTGATACCTGCCGCATTGGCCGCCCCTGCGGTGGTCTCCCAATAGGTCGGCTTGATGCCGTCGTTGCCGACGACAAGGACCACGGCACCCGACCCCCGCTCGCTCATGTGCGGGAGCACTGCCTTCATCGCCCTCACGTATCCCATGAACTTGAGGCTCAGTGAGGCGTCCCAGTCGTCTTCGGTGAGATCCTCGATCAGTCCTCCGGGAGAGCTGCCGGCACAGGTGATCAGGACGTCTATCGATCCCATCGCCTCAATGGCCCGATCGACTACCCGCTCGACATCTCCCCATTGCGTCATGTCACCGGGGAACGCCGCCACCATCCCCGACCCCAAGGCGTCTATCTCGGCCACCGCCGCCTCCAGGGTTCCCGGGTTGCGTGCGTTGATAGTCACATTCGCCCCCTCTTCGGCGAAGAGCCGGGCACATGCCCTGCCAATGCCCTTGCTGCCACCGGTGATCAGCACGTTCTTCCCGGTCAGACCGAGCTCCATGTCGCCTCCTTATGCGATCGAGTCAGGAGAAGATCGTGATCCTATTCCATCCAGTGGCATTCCGGCACCGTCTGGTGGAATCAGTTGGAGGAGTGCCTCACGTCGAGTCTTTCCGACAGAGTCGCGCGGGATCTCGTCGACGACAACCAGCCTCTTGGGTCTCTTGTAGGGTGCGAGGTGCTCTGCGCTGAGGCGCGCGAGACCCTGATGGTCCAATGTGGCGGGCGCGACGACCGCCACGACCTCCTCGCCCCAGCGCTCCGACGCCACTCCGATCACAACGGCGTCGGTCACACCCGGATGTCGCCTCAGCACGTCCTCAACCTCCCGCGGGTAGACATTCATGCCTCCGGTGATTATCACTTCCTTGGTTCTGCCCACGATCCTCAAATACCCGGTCTCGGGATCACGGCTACCCAGGTCTCCGGTGCGAAACCAGGCCCCTGTGAACGGCTGCTCGGCCTTGGTGACTCCAAGGTAACCGGAGAAGACTTGTGGGCCGCGGACCAGGATCTCACCAGTATCCCCCTCGTCCACGGAGGTTCCCGACTCGCCGGCCAGGGCGACCTCCACGCCGGGAAGAGGGATCCCCACTCGACCGGCAACTCGATCACCTTCGTAGGGATTGGAGACGTTGAGCCCCGACTCGGTCGTCCCGTAGCGCTCGAGAAGGCTCTGACCGGTCTCGGCCCGATACCGGACGGCGAGCTCAATTGGAAGTCGTCCCGATCCGGAAACGGCAAGTCTCAGTCCCCCCAGGTTTCGTGCTCGCTCACCCAACGAGTCCAAAAGCCGCTGATGGATGGCCGGAACGCCGAAATGAATGCTGGCGCCAGACTCCACCGCCCGTATCGTCGTTTCAGGGTCGAACCTACCGAGCAGGGTGGCCCGGCTGCCGGCGAGCAAGGTTGCGTGCACCCCGCTGAGACCATGCTGGTGGCTGATCGGGAGGGAGTGGACGAGATGATCACCTTCTGTCCAACGCCAGGCGGACATGACCGCGCGTACCGAGGCCAGCAGGTTGCGATGGGACAAAGGTGTCGGTTTGGGGAGCCCGGTGGTGCCCGACGTGAAGGCGAGTACTGCCACGGCCTCGGAGGCAACTGCCTGGGGCGGACGCTTGGTATCGGTGAGGTCGTGCAGGAGTCTGGGGACCGCCTCCCGATCGGGCTCGCGTAGACCCAAGGCATCCTTCAGGCCAGGCGGATTCGTATCTAGTGCGGTAGCCAGACCGGACCCCGACCCGACGATCACCTCGGCTTGACCTCCTATCGCCATGGGGCGCATCTCTGAGCTGGTCAGGGTTGGATTGACCAGAACCACCGTGGCACCGAGTCGCAGGACGCCGAGGTAGGCGGCGATCTCTTCGACTCCGACGTCTGCCAGCAGCATGACCCGCGAGCCAGCCGAAATCCCCAGAGCCGCCAGACAGGCGGCCGCCCGACCCGCCATGACGTCCAACTCGCCGTGGGTGACAGAAACCTCGCCGACCGAGATAGCCAAGGCGGCCGGACGACGTCGCGCCGCCGAAGCGAAAGCCTCCGGGAGTGATCCGGCCCCGAGATGCTCCCGATAGGCCACCGGGTCGACAATCCGTCGCCGGCCATGCATGGCCCAGGCATCGACATCTCGCGGGTCGAGTTCAGCACTCTCCAATGGCAGAGATCGCATGATCAGTCCCGATTCGGGATCGAGCCACTCCAACGGGAGTTGTGGGAGCGCTCCGCCGCCATCGCTTCATCGACAGACGTCGTTTGCACGACTCGCTTGATCGTCTCGACAGCCCCGAGATCGAGAGTGCACACCATCTCGGCATAGGCATGGGCCTCCCCGATGGGGTCGGCGACGAGTCTGTCGATCAGCCCGATGGCAAGAGCCTCGTCTGCAGCAACCGGTCGCATCGACAAGCAGAGGTCCATGGCGCGGCCCCGGCCCACGAGCGAGGGGAGACCCCAGGCTCCCACCGCCAGGCCATGCCCTGGGCCCATGAAGCGAACCACGAGGCCGGGTGACCCGATCCGCAGGTCGGAGGCGAGCAACAATTGTGCCCCCCCACCGACTGCGTGGCCCGAGGCTGCGGCAATGATGATCTTGGATGTCGCCCGCATCTCCTGGTACAGGGCGTACAGGCGCTCACTGACTGCGGCTCGCTCGGAGTCCTCCAGACTGACATCCACGCCCGAAGAGAAGGCAACCGAATCAGTCGACCCGACGACCACGACCGGGCCGGGGGCGGAGACGATCCCTTCGGTCAGAGCGACAACCGTGGCCTTGTCTATGGCGTTGCGCACCATCGGTCTGTCCAGCAGAAGAGTCCGATGCCCGGCTGGGTGGTCCTCGAGTCGAACCGGCATCGACTCAGGCACCGCTGCTCCTCGAGCGGGTCGGTGCCCCTGTCATAAGATCGGTCACATGGCAACCACCCATCACTGGGTCGTCACCGAAGACGGCATCGGCCTGCACGTCGAGAGCACCGGCTCGGGAGTTCCGATCCTCTTCATCCATGAGTTCGCCGGAGACCATCGCAGTTGGGAGCCTCAATTGCGTACGTTCTCCCGGCGCCATCGTTGCATAACCTACGCCGCCCGGGGCTACCCTCCCTCCGACGTCCCCACCAACCCGGCGGCCTATTCCCAGGAACATGCGATCGCCGACGCCATCGCTGTTCTCGACGGGCTCGAGATCGAGAGGGCGCACGTCGTTGGGCTCTCCATGGGTGGGTTCTGTGCACTGCATTTCGCCCTCCGCCATCCAGAACGCGCCTTGTCGGCCACCATAGGGGGCGTCGGTTACGGGGCGCGTCCCGAAACCCGGCCGGAATTCCAGGAGGAATGCGAGGCGATAGCACTTGCCTTCGAGAACGAGGGGGCAGCGGAGGTGGCGAAGCGATACGTCCTCGGGCCTGCCAGGGTGCAGTTCCAGAACAAGGACCCCAGGGGGCATGCCGAGTTCGCCCGGTTGCTGAGCGAGCATTCCGCCACGGGCTCGGCAGGCACGATGCGGGGTTTTCAGAAGGCACGTCCATCGCTTTACGACTACTTGGAGGAGATGGCGGCCACCGAGGTCCCGGTGTTGATCATGGTCGGCGACGAGGACGAAGGGGCCATCGAGGCGTCGGTGATGATGAAACGGCAGATCGCCACCGCCGGTCTCTTCGTCTTTGCCAAGACCGGCCACACCCTCAACCTCGAGGAGCCCGAGCTGTACAACTCGGTGCTCGCCGGCTTCATAGCGGCGGTGGCTGCCGGAGCATGGGGACGTCGCGACCCGAGGTCGTTGCGCTCGAGCACCACAGGGATGAGCGAGTGAGCCATTTCGGCGGATCAATCCCGGTACCGGGTGGGAACCGTGTTGTTGTCTCTCACCGCGCTCCATCACCGCGTTTTGTTGTGTGGCACAATAGTTTTATCAAGTGGAATCGGGTGGCTGAGCCAGACGCTACCGGCCGCAGAGCGAGGACGACATGACTTCCAAGCAAGCCGAGCCGACGATCGACGACGTGAGGCGGATCGCCTCCTTGGTGTCCAACTGGGGGAGGTGGGGGCCCGATGATCAGTTGGGGACGCTGAACTTCCTCACCCCGGACAAGGTGGCGGCGGCGGCCGCACTGGTCCGCCGTGGCGACCTGTTCTCGCTCGCCGTCCCCTTCGACGAGAACGGACCACAACGAGGCGGTTGGGGTCGTTTCAACCCGATCCATTTGATGATGCGTGACGGGAACGACGCCGTCACCGGGACCACCGTCCGTGACTTCTATGGGGGCTTCGACGGGTATGTGAGAGGTACCGACGATCTGATAATCATGCCCCTCCAGTCGGGCACCCAATGGGATGCACTCGGGCACATGGTGTTCGAAGACAAGATCTACAACGGGTACGACGCCACCGAGGTGAGCAGCCTCGGCGCCCTGAAGAACGACATCGCCAAGGCCAAGGAGAAGCTCGTGGGGCGCGGAGTCCTCCTCGACATCGCTCGCTGGAAAGAGAAGGATTGGCTCGAGGGCGGCGAGTCCATCTCGGGCGACGACTTGGAGGGCTGCGCCGCCCACCAGGGAGTCGACGTCGGCACCGGGGACATCGTCTTGGTGCGAACCGGTCGCATGGCTCGGGTCAAGGCCGAGGGAGACTGGGGCGATTACGCCGCCGGCTATTCGGCCCGGGCCCCCGGACTGGGCTTGGCCAGCGCCGAGTGGATCCACTCCAAGGAGGTGGCGGCGGTTGCCGTGGACACCTGGGGCGCGGAGGTCCTGCCCACCGAAACCAGAGACGTGAGCATGCCGATGCACATCATCCTGATCGTTCACATGGGCCTCACGCTTGGAGAGATCTTCGACCTCGAGGCCCTCGCCGAGGACTGCTCCACCGACGGGGTCTACGAGTTCCTCTTCTCCGCTCCCCCGCTGCCCATCACGCGTGCGGTCGGTTCTCCGATCAACCCGGTGGCGGTCAAGTGAGCAGATGAGCGGCAGAAGCGCGCCGACCGTAGCCG
>Ga0268386_10000836_pt1 | contig 20350 bp, 18 predicted proteins | sample RVTome_15_FD_200260 | JGI IMG/M metagenome (GOLD analysis project Ga0268386, IMG submission 200260) | Soil microbial communities from uranium-contaminated site in the Upper Colorado River Basin, Wyoming, United States - RVT150D86... ...
CTCAGAAAATTGGTCGGCTTCCTGGTCGGGCAGATTTCCCTGGTGAAGCTCCAGGAAATGGTCCGCTTCATTTACGTCGAAGCAGCGGAAGATCAGCTCAAGTCCGAAAGCCCCTCCAAAAACGTCGCTTTGACGAAGCTGGCGCTCGTGACGGGGCTGGACACTCGGACCCTGACTCGAACGCGAAACCACGAAACGTACAGGCGACCGTTTCACAAGAAATCCGCGTTTCTGAGGGAGTTTACGCCCGCCGCCCAGATACTGGACGTGTGGAGCAGCAGCCCCAAATATCTCTACCCGGACACGAATCTGCCCAGGAAACTGCGCCTGAGCGGAGCCAGCGACAGCTTCGAGGAACTGTTCACATCCACCATCAAGTCGCGTGGCCTTACCCAGCAATCACTGCTGGACCGGTTGCTGGATAACGGTGCGGTTCGCTTGTGCGAGGACGAAGAGACCGTCGAACTCGTGAAACCGTCTTATCTTCCGATCCATTCTGCCGAACAACTTGGCGCCTTCGAGATGGGATATGCGGCCGCGGCCAACCTGATGGACACGATCGTCCACAACTTCGAATCCGATTCCGATGCGGAGAAGTATTTTCAGCGGGGGGTCTGGACCCATCGATTGCCAGCACAGCGAAGAGATGACCTCCGGGCTGTGCTGAACAGCCTGCTGGAGCGCACGGAGAAAGAGGGCAGGGAGGTGCTTTTGGGCTTCGAAGAGGATTTTGAGAATCCTTCACAGCTGACGGCGGGGATCAGCCTGTTCTATTTCGAAGACGAGGGCGAATGAGGGGTGGTGCGCCCGGCAGGATTCGAACCTGCGACCCCCGGATTAGGAATCCGGTGCTCTATCCTACTGAGCTACGGGCGCGAATGATCCAGAACACGAATTCTAAGGGCCGTGAATTACGCCCGCCAGTTCTGTCGTGTCAATGACCGAAGAACGAACCCGGTCATTCCTGCATGATCGCCAGCAAGTCCCCCGTCACCACGTCCTTTCGCCAGCCGGTGAATCGTTGCGGAATTTCCCCGGATGCCTCGAATTGAAAAATGAGCCGCTCCAGCTGTTTGCGGGAGGCCAACAGCGCGGCGTCGACGTTGAGGCTGTTGGCGATACTCGATACCCGCGTGCGCATGGCTTTGAGCCATTTTCTGTGCTTTTGCGTCAACTGGGGCAGGGCGGTAAGCGGCGGGCGCGCTTCGGCCTGACGGATCATTTCCAGCCACTTGGCGCCATACCTCTCGATGGCCTTTGGGTGGATGGAGTCGAGCGATTTCAACTCGTTGCTGGAGGCCGGCTGATGCCGGGCCATGGCGATCAGCGCCGGGTCCGGGACGATGAAGCCGCGGGCGATGTTCTTTTCGAGCGCCGTTTGCTCACGCCATTCGGCCAGCGAACAAAGCACGGCCCGTTCCAGGGCGTTGAGCGCGCCTGCGCCGCCAATTCTCATCCATGCCAGCTCCGGTGGGACATCCTCGATGCTGTTTCGTTGGATCCGCGCAACGTCCTCGAGCAGCCATGACCAGCGATCGAGTTCTTTCAGCCGATCCCGGAGCCGCTCCATCATCATGGGCAGCAGCACGACATCGAGCGCGGCATAACGGAGCTGTCCCGCGCTCAGGGGGCGTTTCAGCCAGTTGGAACGCGTGTGATCCTTGTCGATTTCGACGTCCAACAACCAGCTCGCGGCATGGTGGTAGCCGAGCTGCAGGGACTGTCCGAGCATGGCGCAGGCGATCTGGCTGTCCTCGACGCCGCGAATTTCCGCACCGAGCCGGTGATAGAGGACTTCGAAGTCCTCGGAGCCGCTGTGGATCACCTTTTCGATTTTCGGATCCCGCAGCACCGCAGTGACCGGGCCAAGGTCCTCGATCGCCGCCGGGTCTATCAGCCAGGCCGTCTTGCCGTCGGATAATTGCACCAGGCCGAGGTCCGCGCGGTAGGTTCGCTCGCGGACGAACTCGGTGTCGAGGCCGAGGATGGGACAGGATGCCCAGGCCGCCGCGGCTTCGTGGAGGCGCCGCGCGGAATCGATCACGAGCGGCTCCTCCGCCGCGCCCAGGGCACGCCTCAGCCGGGGCGCTGCGTGAAGCTCGGAATCCACGTTAATCCTTCAAATGTCAATGGCTTGTCGTTTATATCGAAACTGCGTTATGGTGACGCGCATTGTACTTGGAAGCGGTCTCAGGAACCCACTTGCGCCGCCTTGCACTCGAACCAACTGGCCTATAACGTGGCGTACGGGGGTTCCTGAGACCGCTTCCCAATGAGCCGAGCAGGATCGGATTCACAACCCAAGTCTTTGAGATGCTACAGGCAAGGGACTTTGCATGCACTTCGTGGTTGGAACTAGAAAACCGGTCTCGAGCGTCGGGTTCAAGCGATGCCTTGCGCTGTTATTGATTATTTTGTGCTCGCCCGCCCTGGCCCAGGACGAACGCGACCCCGAAGAAGATTCCAACCTACTGCCCCCCATAGAACTCGAGGAAGCCGAGCGCGAGCGGTCCGAAGAGGAAGCCGAGCCAGCATCCCCAAGCCGGCGCATTCGGCGCCTTGGTGACGTCCAGGCGGAGGAATGGCAGCCGCAGTTCGAAATGGCACCGGGTTCAACGCACGAGGTCAACGTCGACGTACTGCCCGATCCCCAGCAGGCCAGGCGGTTGAGCGAACTGCTGGACGATCTCGCCGCCACCCCGGGAAACAGCGCCGCTCGCCGCGAGCTGGACGCGCTTCTCAGCGACGTCATACGCCAGGTGGACGGCTTAATCCGGGATAACCAGCTTCCGAAAGCCACCGAAATGCTTGACCTGGTCAAATCCATCAACCCGGAAAAGCCTGGTTTGGAGGGCGCTTACCAGCGAATCGACGCGCGCAGCAACGTCGGCGGGCAGCTCGCCCTGGCCCGTGAAGCGATGCAAGCCGGCCGCGTCGTTGCTCCCGCCAACAACAGTGCCTGGTTCTATTACCGCCGTGTGGCTGATCGCAATCCCAACAACGCCGAGGCCCAGCAGGGTTTGGTCGAAGTCCAGCAGTATCTGCTCGAGCGGGCGCTGAAATTTGCACAGGATCTCGATTTCGACTCCACCGAGCGGATGCTGGAGGAAGCCAGCCTGGTGCGCGAGGATCAGAGCCTCGTCAAGCAAACGGAGGAAGAGATCGCATCGCTGCGCAGCTCGCATGCCGAGTCCCTGGAGGCCCAGGCGGTCGCGGCCATGGATGCCGGGGATTTCGCGCGGGCGGAGCGGGTCCTGGTCGATCTGATCGCGCTGGGCGGGGCGGACATACTCCTCGGTCAGCTGCGTCGCCGCCTGGAAGAGGCCAAAATGTATGGTGGGTTCAAGCCCGGGCAGAAAATCCGCGACCATTTCCTCAGGACGGGGCTGTGGACGCCGGAAATGGTGGTGATCAGCGCCGGCAGTTTCATGATGGGATCGGATACTTTCGACGAGGGTCACGTCGAGAACGAGAGTCCCGAGCATCGCGTGAGCATCCGGCGCGGATTCGCACTTGGCGCGCGCGAGGTCTCGGTTGGCGAATTCAGGGACTACGTGGATCGCAGCGGCTACGCGACCGACGCCGAGCGCAAGGGCTACTCCACGATCTACAACCACGCTTCCGGGCGCCTGACCGAGCGCCGTGGCGTCACCTGGGAGTACACCTACGACGGGCGGGATGCGGACGAGGACGACCCGGTGGTCCACGTGTCGTGGAACGACGCCAATGCCTACATGGAATGGCTGGCGCGCGGCACCGGCAAGCCTTACCGTCTGCCGTCGGAATCCGAGTTCGAATACGCGCTGCGAGGTGGCACGACGACGTCATACTGGTGGGGCAACGGCTCGCCCCGGCGGCGGGTGGAAAACCTCACCGGCGACGGTGATGAGTCGCGCAGCCGGAGGAGTTGGACGGTGGCGTTCGAGAACTATAGTGATGGCCACTGGGGGCCGGCACCGGTCGGCAGTTTCGAGCCCAACCCTTTTGGCCTCTACGACATCTCCGGCAACGTCGCGGAATGGACGCGAGACTGCTGGCACGACACCTACATTCGCGCGCCCATCGATGGCAGCGCCTGGGTCAACCCCGGCTGTGGATTCCGGGTCATTCGCGGCGGCTACTGGGCCAGCTCTCCCGCCCAGACCCGCTCGGCCTTTCGGCTTTCGTCCAAGCCCGATACCAGCGGCGCCCGGGTAGGCTTCAGGATCGCGCGGGATCTGTAGTGACGACTGACGCTGACTTTGCAGCGCCGTAGCGCTCGTACAGTTGATCTGCGTGCGTTGCCGAGTTCACCAGCAGGTTCCAGAGATAGGTGGCCCGTGAACGGTCGACATAGAGGTCGAAAACGCCTGCCGGTCCATTAACGTAACGGTGCATTAATACGCTAATGCGCGCGAACAGCGTCTGTGCGCAAAGCGCCTCAACCGGGCGGTCCAGCGGGATATCGAGCCCACAGTGTTTTCTGAGCAACCACGGGGCCGCTTTGCCTTCTACGCGAATCAGCGCCAGGGCCTCGCTGTGGTCCCAGCAAAAGAAGCCCGGAGCGTCATGTCGAGCGCGGACTTGTCCGAGCAGCTCATCCGGCGGCAATGACTGGCTCACCACCAGCCACTCGCCGGGACGAAGGCACAGGGCGGCCGGGTCCTTCCCGGAGCACGTACCGGTGGCGAGCGGCAGGTTGCGTGATTTCGCCAGACTTCCGGTATCGGCGGCAAGCACCCGCAGTCGGGTGGCCGCCCGCTTTTCGATCTCCCGAACCGTCAGCGAGGCCAGTTGGAATCCGGCCTGATCGGCGCCCGCCTGGCCCAATGCCTGGCCCAATACCTGACCCAGTGCCGATCGCAATGGCCGGACCTGCGTGCGCTCGCTCATGCCAGCCTCGTGTTATCCGGGTCGTAGAAAACCGGCGCGACGACTTTCGCCAAATAGCGCTCGCCTTCGTCGCAGACCGTCACCTGTTCGCCATGTCGGTCATGGCCGTCGCCCAGCATGGCCAGCGCGATAGGTCGTTGCAGAATCGGGCTGAAGCAGGCCGAGGTGATCCAGCCGTCGCTCGGGGCCGGCGGCTCGCGGCCCTCGCCGATGAGCAAGTGAGCGCCGGCGCGCATGGCCTGGCCCGCATTCATCGTCTCCAGGCCCACCAGTTGGCGGCGCCCGCGCTGCGTGTTCGCCGGGCGGAGCAATGAGCGGCGGCCGATGTAATCGCGCTCTTTCTTGCGGGCGACGTGTCCCCAGCCCACGTCATCGGGCGTAGTGGAACCGTCGCTGTCGGTGCCGACGTGCAGAAAGCCCTTCTCCGTCCTCAGCACCATGAGTGCCTCGACGCCGATGGCTGCGATACCAAACGGCTCGCCGGCTTCCAGGATTGCCCGCAGGAGGCCCGCTGCATAACTGGCCGGCACGTTCAGCTCATAACTCCGCTCGCCGCTGTAGCTCACCCGCGAGATGCGCACCTCGATGCCGGCGACGGTTCCGCCTGCGGCTGACATGTGGGGGAGGGAATCGAGCGGAAGATCAAGTTCGCAGCCGAGCGCCGTGAGCGTGTCAATCGCCTTCGGTCCTGCCACGGTGAAGTTGGCCCACTGCGTGGTGGCATCGTGGACGACCACCCGCAGGTCCGTCCATTCGCATTGCAACCACTCCTCCATCGTGTCGCGAATGCGCTCGACGTTGCCCGAGGTCGTGTGCGCGATGAAGTGATCGCCTGCCAGGCGCACCACGACGCCGTCGTCGACGATGACTCCGTTCTCATTCAGCATGAGCCCGTATCGAGCGCGGCCGGGCTGCAGTCCGACCATGTCGTTGATGTACAGGCGATCGAGGAACACCGCGGCATCGGGTCCGCGGACTTCGATCTTGCCGATCGGGGAATTGTCGAACACGCCGGCCGACGTGCGCGCCGCCCTGGCTTCGCGTTGAGTCGCATCTTCGAGGCGCTCACCCGGTTGCGGGTAGGCCTGCGGGCGTTGCCAGCCGTAGTCGTCGAATCGAGCGCCCAGGGCCTCGTGTTCGGCGTGGGCGGGAAGGTAGCGCCGCGGTGCGTAGAATTCGCCCGTGTTGTGGGCGGCAATCGCGCCCAGCGTAACGGGCGAGTAGGGCGGGCGAAACGTCGTGGTGCCCGTCTCGGCCGGATCCGTTCCAGTCAGCGTGCTCAGCAGCACGACGGCGTTGCTGTTCGACGTTTTGCCCTGGTCGACCGACATGCCGGCGGTGGTGTAGCGCTTGAAATGCTCGATCGAATCGAAGCCTTCGCGCACCGCGAGCTCCGCATCGGCGGTGGTCACGTCGTGTGCAAGGTCGAGCCATTGGCGACGGCTGGAAGGCGGGGGCAGCGACCAGCCCGTATTGGAGGCAGCCACGATATCCCTGGTGGCTTGCGGGATCCGCAGATCCGGCACGCTGCGGCTGAGCGAATTGCAAATGGCCCTTGCCGTGTCGAGTGCCTGCCCGAGACTCTCCGACAGGCCGGTTGCGCCCGCAGCCGAGCCGGCGACGTAAATGCCCTGGGGCACGGTGTCGGGCAGAAAGCTGCAGGAATTGCGATCGAACCCCAGGCGCCCGCCGGCCTGCGCGAAGAGGTGCATCCGCGGCGCCCAACCACCGGAGGCGGCGAGCAGGTCGCAGTCGTGCCATTCACTGCGACCGTCCGCGGTGTCGATGCGGATCCGCCGGATGCCCTTGCTGCCGCGGGTATCGCGGATGGAAGCATCGCCGTAGTGCGCGATGCCCTCGTCGACCATCGCCTGTTCGAGGTGATGCGGCGTTTGCGGCCGGGTATCGATCAGCGCGATGACGTCGATGTCGACGGCCGCGAGGTCCAGGGCGGTCTGGTAGGCGCTGTCATTGTTGGTCGCGACGATCACCTTTTGGCCGGGCACCACGGCGTAGCGGTTGAGGTACTCGCGAACCGCACCGGCCAGCATGATCCCGGGCCGGTCGTTACTGGGGAACATCAGGCCCTGTTCGATCGCCCCGGTGGCAAATAAGATGTTATTCGGCCGCACCGTCCAGTAGCATTCCCGCCAGCCGCTGCCGTCGCCGGCCTGAAGCAGGGTCGTGACCTTGTGATCGTAGATGGCGGTGACCGTGGTGCCGGGCAGGCGCAGTACATTGGGCAGGCCCTCCAGTTCAGCCAGCACTTCAGCCAACCAGTCCGCCGCGGGGGCGCCGTCGATCTCGATGCGTTCCTTGAGCAGCGCGCCGCCGAATTCGCGGTCCTGCTCGGCCAGCAGAACGCTCAGGCCCGCGCGCCCGGCCGCCAGCGCCGCCAGCAGCCCGGCGGGACCGCCGCCGCACACCAGCAGGTCGCAGTGCCAGTTCATGCGCTCGTAGCGGTCGGGATCGGGCCCCCGCAATGGCCGTCCCAGGCCCGAAAGCCGCCGGATGAGACCTTCCCACGCCTGCCAGTTCGGCCACATGAAGGTCTTATTGTAGAACCCCGCCGGCCACAGGCCCGCGGTGTAGTCCAGCACCCGACCGAGGTCGAAGCCCAGCGACGGCCAGCCGGCCTGGGCACGCGCCACCAGGCCGTCGCGCAATGGCACCGTGGGGGCTCGGCAGGAAGGCTGGCGGGCATTGCTCTGGCCGACTTCAACGAGCGCACAGGGCTCTTCTTCGCCGCCGCTGTAGATGCCGCGTGGACGGTGGTACTTGAAGCTTCTCGCCACCACCTTGACGCCGTTGGCGAGCAGCGCGGAGGCCAGGCTGTCTCCCACGTAGCCGGTATAACTGCGACCCTCGAAGCGGAATTCCAGGGGCTTGTCGCGGTCAATCCGCCCGCCACGACTCAATCTGAACGGCTGCCGTTCAGCCATCGCCGCTCGCCTCCGTAAGGCGCCGCACTTCGGTGATCTCGTGGCTGAGCGTGTCCCGCCTTAGCAGGAACCACTGGCGGCAGCCGTAGGCGTGCAGCCAGCGCTCCAGGTGCGGCCCTTTCACGTTATCACGGTAGAAGAGGTAATCGGCCCAGGCGGCGTCGCCAGCCTGATCCGGTTGCGCCGGCCGGACAATGGATGCTTCCCCGCCGCAGCGGAACTCGTCCTGGTCGCGCAGGCCGCAATAGGGGCAGGGAATCCTCAGCATTCAGCCGGCCTCGTCGCTTTCATTAGTGGGCCACCCCGGCGGCGGCGCCTTCATCGACCAGTCGACCGCTCTCGAAGCGCTCCAGGCCAAACGGTCGCAGCAGTTCGTGGGGCTCGTCGTGAGCGATGGTCCAGGCGAGCGTGTCGCCACCGGCCGGGATCGCCTTGTAGCCACCCGTCCCCCAACCGGTTGAAATATACAAATTTTCAATCGGAGTCTTACCGACGATGGGGCTCACATCGGGCGCCATGTCGCAGACGCCGGCCCATTGGCGCATCATCCGCAGCCGGCTGAAGATCGGCAGCAATTCGAGCAGCGCCGAGAAAGTGTCACGGTGGATATCGAGGCTGCCACGTTGGGCGTAGGAGGGGTAGGCATCGGCGCCGCCGCCGACGACGATCTCGCCGCGGTCGGACTGGCTGACGTAGACGTGGATGAGGGCCGACATCAGCACGGTGTGGAAGATCGGCCGGACGGGTTCGGTCACCATGGCCTGCAGCGGAATGCTGACGATCGGCAGCCTAAGGCCCGCCATGGCCGCGAGTTGGCTCGAGTGACCGGCGACGCACAGCGCGAACTTGTCAGCGGAAATGCTGCCGCGCGTGGTATCGACCGCTTTGATGCGGCTGTCGGACGTCTCCATGCCCGTCACTTCGCAGCGCTGGATGATGTCGACGCCGGCTTCCGATGCACGCCTGGCATAGCCCCACGCCACCGCGTCGTGGCGTGAAATGCCGCCGCGTTCCTGCACGAAGCCGCCCCAGATGGGGAAGCGGCAATCGAGGTTGATTTCAGGGATGCGCTTCTTGATGTCCTCGCGGCTCAGCATGCGCGAGTCGATGCCGTTCATGCCGATGGCATTCGCCCAGCGCCGGCAGATTTCCATCTCGTGGCGGCTGTGGCAGACCGCCAGGATGCCGCGCTGGCTGAACATGACGTTGAAGTTGAGTTCGCGGGACAGGCCTTCGAACAGCTTCAGGGAATGCTCGTAGAAGCGGCCGCTCTCGGGAAAGAAGTAATTGGAACGACTGACCTGGGTGTTGCGGCCGGTGTTGCCGCCACCAAGCCAGCCCTTCTCGAGCACCGCAACATTTTTCACGCCCTGGTACTTGGCCAGGTAATAGGCGGTCGCAAGCCCCTGCCCGCCACCGCCGACGATCACCACGTCGTAATGCTTGCTGGGCTCGGCATCACGCCATGCCCGCGGCCAGTCACGGTGCCGCGACAGGGCGTTGATCAGCAGGGAAAAGCCGGAGTAGCGCAACTTATTTTTGTATATTTGGGGTCAGAACAAAATTAAGTCCAAACGATACCGCTTTTACAAAGGACTTACGGGCTTAATTTTACTCTGACGCAATACATGGTGCCGGAGGAGAGACTCGAACTCTCACTCTGTTTCCAGAACCGGATTTTGAGTCCGGCGCGTCTACCAGTTCCGCCACTCCGGCGTGTCCCCGTGACAGGGCGCGTAGTATAGCGGCGCGGCTGTCGCCAGGCCACAACCGCTGGTCATGCGGTATTGCCGCCATTGCGGGGAGGACGGCCGGGCCTTGGGCCCGGCCTCCTGATCACGGTTTCGAGATCGAGATACTTTCCCCGGTGGTGGCCGTGAAGGTCACCGAGCCGACGTTCTTGGGAATCCCGCTCAGGGTGCATTGGTTGCCCGAACAGGTGCCGCCGTTTTGCGACCAGCTTCCCTGCAGGTTGCCGCCGTTGGTGTCGGTGGCGATGGCCGTCCAGGTCCGCCCATTGTTGACCGAGCTGCCGACCAAATTGACGCCGCCGGTGGGCGGAGCGCTGACGGTCACGTCCTGCGACGTGCTGTCCTCGGCGCCGTCGTCATCGGTGACCGTCAGGGTCACGGTGTAGGTGTCGTCCGCGCCGTAGGTGTGCGACGGGTTGGTGGCGCTGGAGTTGTTTCCGTCACCGAAGTTCCAGCTACGGCTGACGATGCTGCCGTCACTGTCGCTGCTGGTATCGGTGAACTGGCAGGTCAGGTCGGTGCAATCGTGTGTGAAGCCGGCCGTCGGTGGCTCATTCTGCGGCGGCTCACCGTCGCCGTAGGTCGCAGCTTCGGTCACGATCGCATCTGCGTTGACGCGGGGCGATATCCGCCCGTTCTTGGGGTCGGTCACGAGTTCGCCGGTTCCGGCGAGGATGTCGAGCATGTCCGCCGCGGTGAGGACGCCCTTGCCGGCGGCGTCGACGGCCAGCGCGGCCGTTCCGGCAGCGAACGGGGTCGAGGACGAGGTGCCGCCGAAGCAGTCCACCGTCCCGCCGCCGGCTAATGCGCTGGTCGCGCAGGTGGAGGGCGCCACGATGTCCAGGAAGCTGGCGCTGTTGGAGTAGACGATCACATTGTCGGCGATGGCGTTTTCGAAAGCGGCCCGGTTCGGCCGGCAGGACGGGTGGGACTGTGTGTTGGCACACGAATTCCTGTTGACGCACCAGCCGATGTTGCCAAGGTCTTCGTCATAAACGGCACCGACGCTGATCACGGCCGAAAAGCAGGCGGGCCGGCTGAGCTGGTCGCACATGCCATCGTTGCCCGACGCTGCGAGCACCGTGATGCCGGCCGCGGCCGCATTCTCAACGGCGTTGCGATAAATGCTGGATGAGCTGTTGCAACTCGATTCGGAGCTGTACAGGCCTCCGCCCAGGCTCATCGAAATGATGTCGATGCCGTGCGCAGCCTGGTTGGCCGTCGCCCAGTCGATGGCGCCGACGATATCACCGTCCAGCGAGGACGAGCCGCAGATGCCCGAACTCTGAATTTTCAGGAACACGAACTGGGCTGCCGGCGCGACACCCAAGGCGCCGCCTCCGTTACCCAGCGCCACCCCTGCAACCGCGGTGCCGTGGTTCTGAGCGACGCAGTCGTTGCTGGGGTTACTATCGTTGTCGGCGAAGTCGTAGCCGCCGAGAAACTTGCCGCTGAAAGCGGCGTGTCCCAGGTCGATGCCGTCATCGATGAATGCGATGACGGCCCCGCTGCCGTCGTAGCCACCAGCGTGTGCCAGGTCGACGTCAGTCAAAGGGTGGCTCTCAGGGTACACCTTCTCGTGGACCGGCATGGGCTCGACGAAGGACACGTCGCCGCGCCGGGACAGCGCGTTGACCTGGCCCTGGGTCAGTTCAGCCGAAAATCCGAACAGGGTCTGGTAGCGGTACAGCACGCCCAGGCCCGCGCCGTTGTTCTCGTTCTTGAACGTCCCGATCACGCGGCTCTGGCTGTCGGCGATGGCTTGCGCCCGTGACATTCCCGGTGGCACCGCGGCTTGCAGGCTGACAATGACCTTCTCCCGGTGCGACGCGTCCTTGCCGGTGAACTTGTCCGCCAGCTCGGGATGAACCTTGCCCGGCGGGGCCGCGACAGCCGCGGTCGTTGTGAGAATCAGGGCAGAAAAAAGGGTCAGAAACAGGCGGGCAAAACGCCCACTGAAGGCACTCCTCATAACGATTTCCCCGTGTGTTAAACGTCCAAGTGAGAGCGCACGCTACTCCAGCTCCGGTCGTCCGGCAAGAGCGTTTTGCTCGAAAGGCTGCAGACAGCCAATAAGCGGCGGTCAGGCCGCGTCGAGTTGGAGTTCTTTCGACTGGCGGCGGTGCCAGCCTTTGGCATCGGGGTAGTACATGTTGCAGCGCGTCATGGAGCCGCTGTAGATGTGCACCGACACCGCGGAGTCGGTCGGGTCGATGTTGCGGATGGTGTGGTACTCGTGCGGCGGGATCAGGCTGCCGGCGCTGCCGCAGCCGGCGACGATGCTGCCGACGTTCTCGAATTTGAAGCGGTCGCCCTTCTGCTCAAGGGGCTCAAAGGAAACCACCTCGATGCAGCCGGCCCAAACACCTTCCACGCACCACATGCCGGCATGGTCATGGATGGGGGTGCCCTGGCCGGGGCCCCAGGTCATGGCGATCACCGAAAAGCCCTTCTTCGGGCAGCGATAAACCTCGCGGCGCGCGTAATGATCGGGAATGTACTCGTAAACGGCGGCGGGCAGCTCGATATCATCGTCGGCAATGCATTCGACCAGTACCCCGCGCAGGGCGGCGGTGATTTCGTGGGGACAATCGCCCTTGATGGCGCCGTCGATGCTGGCGATCAGCCGGTCTTTGCCTCTGAACTCAAGCTGTTCGACTGGCGTTGCAACCGCGATGGAACCCGTTGTCATTCCTTGTCTCTGACCTGATTACTTGATGGTCTTGAAATAATCGCCCACTGTCGGGCGGAAGCGATCATAGTCTACCAGAAAGGAATCGTGGCCCTGGATGGAGTTGAGGGGCTTGAACTCGGTGGCAATCCCATTGGCGCTGAACGCCTCGGCCAGCTCGGCCTGCTGGTGCAGCGGCCACAGGATGTCCGTCTTGACGCCGATGACGAGTGCCGATTGGAGTTCGATCGGCGCCACGGCGGCCTCAAGACTGTCGAAGCCTTCACCGGCATCGAACAGGTCCATGAGCCGCGACAGGTACAGGTAGCAGCAGGGGTCGAAGCCGCGCACGAATTTGACCGCGGCGGCTTCGAGGTAGGACTCGATGGCGAAGTCCATGCCGAAGCGACGGTGCCTGTAACGCGCCTGCGGCAGACGGGCGAAGCGCTTGGCCCATTCCTGCGGCGAGCGGTAGGACATCATGCCGAGCTTGCGGGCCAGCATCATGCCGGTCTCGGGCCACTCATCGTCGCTGTATTGGCCGTCCAGAAACGCCGGGTCCCGCACGATGCATTCGCGCTGCAGCGAGCGGATGGCGATGGCAAAGGGCTCGGCGGCGGCGGCTGACGAGATGGTGAGGAAATGGCGGGCGCCTTTCGGGTTCTGCTGCAGCCAGGCAAGGCAGCTCATGCCGCCCAGCGAGGGTCCGACCACGGCCAGCAATTGCTCGATTCCGAGGTGGCGCAGCACCAGGCTGGCGCCGGCCGCGATGTCCTCGACGGTCAGTTCCGGGAAATCCAGCCGCCACGCTGCGTCGGTTTCAGGATTGATGCTGGCGGCCCCGGTGCTGCCCTTGCAGCTTCCCAGGGAATTGATGCAGATGACGAACAGACGATCGCTGTCGAGCGGTTTGCCGGGGCCGATCATGGGCTCCCACCAGCCGTCCGAGGGGTCGCCGGGGTGGCTCGCGGCGTGCGCGCTGGGCGAAAGGCCGGTGAGAATCATGACGGCGTTGTCGCCGGCCGCGTTCAATTCGCCCCAGGTCTCATAGGCGAGGGTGACGCCAGGCAGCTCGCCGCCGCGGTGGAAGCGGAACGGCTTTTCGCTGTGCACGAAGCTGCTGCCGGGTGGGATGTCTTCGTTCATGCCTTCTCTACTTGCACCAGGGCGGGCCCCTCACTTGCCTTGAACGCGAGCCATGATACCGTGCGGGCGGTCGCGCGCATCAATCCACTCGGAATTTCTGGGAATATGCTTATCACTCCTCACCGGCCATGGAAGGCCGGCCTCGATTCGGCGGAGCTGATTATTCGACGGGCCTGGACAGCAGCAGGGAAACCGAGCTAGCCCCGTCTGAGGCGATTTCCACTGGCTCGCTTTCCCAGTCGCCGGCCCGTGCGCCGGGCTCGCCCGATAACGAGAGCCGTGCTTGGAAGCGCAGCTTCTCCTGGGCCGACAGGCTCTGTTGGGGCAGCATCGCATTGCGGTCGTCGACGGTGACTTCGAGCGGGAACTGCGGCCGGTCGACCCGCGCCACGCCGAGCGGCGGGCCGCCCCCTGGGGCACCGCTTTGGCCGCGCGGCCTCACGATCACGAACAGCACGGCCGATTGCGGAAGCTCATCGGGCAGCGCATCCGCTGCGGCAGCGCCTAAGCCGACCTCGACGGTCACGCCGGGCCAGTCGGAGTCGTCCGCAGCCGGTCCGGCCGGCGCCAGCCCCTGCCGCGATCTGGCGAGGTCGATCTGTTCTTGCACCGATTCGGCGATCGGGCTGCCCGTTTCGAGCTGGCCGAGCAGGCGCTGCCAGTATTCGACGGCTTCACTGTCCGCGCCGCGCTGGGCGGCGTCGATGCCGAGCAGCCACAAGCCCTTCTGCTGCGTGGGATCCTGGGCGACGGCCGATTCCAGCAGGCTGCGCACCTCGTCGCTGATGCGCGGCTCGCCCGAAGCAAACAGCTTCGCCTCGGCCAGCTCCACGGCGACCAGCGGGTTGTCGGGGGCGATTCGCTTGGCGGTCTCCAGCGCCTCCAGCGCTTCATCGTAGCGCTGCAGGGATTTCAGGCTGCGGCCAAGCAGCAGCCAGCCCTCGAGGTCTTCCTCGCGCTCGCTGAGGCGCGATTTGAGGTCATCGGCCAACGCGTCGAAATCCTGCGAGCGGGGGTCGGAAACGGTCGCATCAAGGGCCGCGGGCGTGCCCACCTCGCGATAGAGCAGGGCCCCGCCCAGGGGCAGCACCAGCAGCACGGCCAGGCCGACCGCCTTCCAGCCAGAGCCCCGAGCGAGCAGCGGCCAGGCAAGCAACAGCCCGGCGGCCGCCAGCATGGCAAGGGCGATCAGCCAGAACATCAGGGCTCTCCTCGATTGGCTGTCTCCTCCGCCGCGGCCTCCTGCGCTTCGAACAGCGCCGAGCGCCGGCGCACCGAGCGCACGATGACGGCGGCCCCGATCAGCAACAGGATCAACGGCGCCGCCCACAGCAGCAAGGTGTTCGACTGCACGGGCGGGCGGTAGAGCACGAAATCGCCGTAGCGGGCGATCATGAATTCCTTGATCTCGGCGTCGGTCCGGCCCGCAACGATCATGCCGTGGATCTCGCGCCGAAGGTCCTGGGCAAGTGGCGCGTCAGAATCCGAAAGGGTCTGGTTCTGGCACACCAGGCAGCGCAGCTCGGTGGTGAGTTCCAGGAACCGTTCCTCTTGGGCCGGATCGTCGAAGGTCATGGGTTCGCTCGCCTGGGCCGCGCCGCACAGAGCCGCGAGGACGGCAAACACGAATAGCCGCAGCGCCTTCACCGTGCTTCAGCCTGCAGTCGATCCACCAGGGGCAGAAGCTCGTTTTGCACGATCCCGGGCGTCAGCGCACCGATGTGTTTAAAGCGGATGATGCCGTCGGAATCGATCAGGAAGGTCTCGGGCGCGGCGTAGACGCCGAAGTCGATCGCCACCCGCCCCGGCTCATCGGCGAGGTGAAAGTCGTAGGGATCGCCGAAGCGCATCAACCAGTTGAGCGCATTCTCGCGCGGGTCACGGTAGTTGAGGCCGACGATGGGTATCCGTTCCATGGCGGCCAGCTCCTCGATCACGGGATGCTCGTAGCGGCAGGTCACGCACCAGCTGGCCCACACGTTGAGCAGGAACGGCGCGCCCTTGAGTTCCGCGCTCGACATCACGGTGAAGGGATCGTCGAGCCGCGGGAGTTCAAACTCCGGCATCGGTTTGCCGACCAGCGGCGAGGGGATCTCGGATTTCGTATCCGACAGCATCAGCCCGGCGGCAAGGAGCACGCCCAGCAGAATGAAAACCGCGAGTGGCATGATCCTCGCCATCAACCTGCCGCCTCGGGGCTTCTTCGATAACGCCGGTCGGCGGCAGCCAAGAGACCGCCGGCCATCATCATGAGCGCGCCCAGCCAGATCAGCCGCACGAAGGGCTTGTGGTAGATGCGCACGGCCCATGCGGTGCCCTGCTCGTCCAGCGGCTCGCCCAGGGCTACGTACAGGTCACGGCTGAGGCCCGCATCGATCGCTGCCTCGGTCATCACCTGGCCGCCCTGCGCGTAGCGGCGTTTTTCCGGATGCATGACTGCCACCGGCCGGTCCCGCGCAGCTTCGCCATCCTCATCGGCCTCGAACACCCGGAAGGTGCCGCGGTCGGCCAGGTAATTCGGCCCCTCGACGACCTCGGTGCCTTCAAAGACAAAGGAATAACCGCCCATGTTGTGTGACTGCCCGGGATTCATGCGCAGATGCTTTTCCGTGCTCACCGTGCTGCTAAGGCCGACGCCGATCAGGAATACCGCGACGCCGATGTGAGCCAGGGTCATGCCGGCGACGCTGATAGGCGGCCAGTGATTGGCGTCTACCCCGCGCAGGTAGTAGCGAATGCTGGCGACGATCAGCCAACCGGCGCCGGCACACGAGGAGATGCCCAGCCAGCCGGACTGCGGCAGGGTCAGTGCGGTAATCACGGCGCCCGCCACCGCGGCAGCCAGCGGCACGCGCAGCCTGGCCAGCAATGCCCTGAATTCGTCGCGCTTCCAGTGCGCCATGAAGCCCAGTGGAATGGCGGCCACCAGCGGTACCATCAGGAGGGTGAAAACGGTACCGAAGTAGGGCGGGCCGACCGAGATCTTGCCGCCGCCGAGCGCGTCCAGTGCCAGCGGATAGAGCGTGCCGGCGAGTACCACGGCGGCCATCACCGCGAGCACCAGGTTGTTCACCAGCAGCATGGTCTCGCGCGACACCCCGGCAAACGGCTCGCCGCGGTCCATTTTGGGTGCGCGCAGGGCGAACAGCAGCAATGAGCCGCCCACCACGATCAGCAGGTAGACCAGGATGAATACGCCGCGCGTGGGATCAGAGGCGAAGGCGTGCACCGAGGTGAGAATGCCGGAGCGGACCAGGAAGGTGCCGAGCAGGCTGAGCGAGAACGCCGATATGGCCAGGACCAGGGTCCAGTTGCGAAAGGCGCCGCGCTTTTCGGTAACGGCCTGCGAGTGGATCAGCGCGGTGCCCACCAGCCACGGCATGAAGGACGCGTTCTCGACCGGGTCCCAGAACCACCACCCTCCCCAGCCCAGTTCGTAATAGGCCCACCAGCTTCCGAGCGCGATGCCGACGGTGAGGAAGGCCCATGCGATCGAGGTCCACGGCCGCGACCAGCGCACCCAGTCGCGGTCGACTTGGCCGCCCAACAGGGCGGCGACGGCGAAGGCGAAGGCCACGGAAAAGCCGACATAGCCCATGTACAGCATCGGTGGGTGGATGATGAGACCCGGGTCCTGCAGCAGCGGGTTGAGGTCCATGCCCTCAACGGGCACCGGGCTCAGGCGCGCGAAGGGATTCGAGGTGTAGAGGATGAACAACAGGAAGCCGAAGGAGATCCAGCCCAGCACGGCCAGCACGCGTGCGCGAAACTCGAAGGGCAGGCTGCGGCTGAAGCGTGCCACCGCGAGCGTCCAGCCGCTGAGGATCAGCATCCACAAGAGCAGCGAGCCCTCGTGTGCGCCCCAAACGGCGGAGATCCGGTAGTGAACGGGCAACAGGCTGTTGCTGTTGCGGGCCACGTACTCGACGGAAAAATCCTGGGCGACGAAGGACCAGGCCAGCAGCACGAAGGCGCCTGCAATCAGCAGAAACTGGACGAGCGCGCCGCGCAAAGCGACTTGCATCAGCCGCACATCGCTCCTGAGCGTTCCGAAAAGCGGCAGAACGCCCATCGCCAGCGCAGCCAGCAGCGCGCCGACAAGCGCGATCTGTCCGAGTTCGGGGATCATTTCGCGGCGCGGGCAGGCACTATTCCTTGCCCGGCTCGCCCATGGGGTGCCCGGCCTCGCGGAGCGCATCCGCGACTTCAGGCGGCATGTAATTCTCGTCGTGCTTGGCGAGCACGTCGCGGGCCCTGAAGGTGCCGGCGTCGTCCAAGGCGCCGATGGCGATCACGCCTTTGCCCTCGCGAAAGAGGTCGGGCAGGATGCCGTCGAAGCGCACCGGGATTTCCGCCTGGCCGTCGGTCACCACGAAGCCGACCGCCAGGCCGTCGGATTCACGCGCGACACTGCCGGCCTTGACCAGCCCGCCGAGCCTGAAATCGCGCCCGGCAGGCATCTCCTGCTTGGCGACCTGGCTGGGGCTCTGGAAGTACAGCAAGTTTTGCTGCAGCGACCACACCGCGATCACGCCGGCCACGCCCAGCACGGCCAGGATCAGCAGCACGGTAAGCAGGCGCCGTTTGCGGGTCGGCGTCATCGCTCACCCCCGCTGCGCTCGACGGACAGCACGCGCTGGAGGTGGGCACGAACCTTGCGCGCCCGCAGCACGGGGGCGAGAGCGCACCAGGCCAGGATGACCGCGGCCGCAGCGTAGGCTGCGATGATGAATGTGCCGTGGTCGAATGTCATGGGATCGAACATCAATGTGCTCCGGCGCCTGGTTCGTCCATTTCCGGCCCTGCGAGTTCCGCGGCGAGGACCTCCTTTCGCACCCAGTGCTTGCGGCGATCCTGCTCCAGCAGCCTCAGGCGCGCGCGCGTGAACAGGTTGGCCAGGTAATACAACTTGGCGGCGATGGCCGTGATCAGCAAGGGCCACAGCATGCTGGGGTGGATGCTGCTGCCGCTGACGCCGATGCTGGCCGGCTGGTGAAGGGTGTTCCACCACTCCACCGAGTAATGGATGATGGGCAGGTTGACCACCCCCACCAGCACCAGCAGGCTCATGGCCCGCGCGGCCTTGCGCGGCTCGTCGATGGCCGCGTGAAGGCCCATGGCGCCCAGGTAGAGGAACAGCAGCACGAGTTCGCTGGTAAGGCGGGCGTCCCAAACCCAGTAGGTGCCCCAGGTGGGCCGCCCCCACAGCGCGCCCGAGATCAGCGCGACCAGGGTGAAGGCGGCGCCGACGGGCGCACTGGAGATCATCAGGATCTCCACCATACGGATCCGCCACACCAGGGCGACGAACGCCATGCCCGCCATCAAGGCGTAGATCAGCATCGACATCCAGGCGGCCGGCACGTGCACGTACATGATGCGCACGCTCTCGCCCTGCAGGTAATCCGCCGGCGCGCGGAACAGCCCCCAGTAAAGCCCGACGACAGCCAATACGCCGAACAAACCCCACAGCCATGGCAGCAACCGGCCTGCGATGGCGTAGAAATGCGGCGGCGAGCCCAGCTTGTGGAAAAAGACGATGAAGGAGTTCTGCGACTTCATGCCACGCTGATTTTGAGGGCCGCCGCGGTCGCGAACGGCGTCAACGAAAGGGCGACCAGGAAGCCGGCCAACAACAGGCCAAGCAAGGGAGTGTACGGCAGCCCGTCGGCAGCCGCCATCACCGTGCCGGTGCCGGCAATCAGCACCGGCACGTAGAGCGGGAAGACCAGCAAGGCGAGCAGCTGACCGCCGCGCTTGAGGCCCAGCGTCAGTGCCGCACCGACGGCGCCCAGCAGGCTGAGGATGGGCGTGCCGAGCGCCAGCGAGGCCATCAGTGCGCCCCAGGATTCGCCCGGAAGCTGCATCCAGGTCGCCAGCAGGGGTGAAAGAAGGACCAGCGGCAGGCCGCTCACCAGCCAGTGGGCCGCGACCTTGGCCAGTGCGACAAGGCTTACGGGCAGTCCCGACAGCAGTAGCTGGTCAAGGCTGCCGTCCTCGTAGTCGCTGCGAAACAGCGTATCGAGGGAGATCACGGTCGCCAGCAAGGCGGCGATCCAGATCACGCCGGCTCCGATGCTGGCGAGCAGAGCCGGGCTGGGGCCGACGCCGAGCGGAAACAGGCTGACCACCACTAGAAGAAACACCAGCGGCAGCAGTGCTTCCGGCCCGCGCCGGATGGCGATCAGCAGGTCGCGGCGCAGCACGGTCGCAAATCCGGAAAGCACGCTCATCAGTCAGTTCCTGGTCACGCCGCGAGCGGACGGGCGTCGAGGGCAATTTCGCGGCTCAGCCACGCGGCGGCCGAGGCGGCGCGGGCGGGTCGGTGCGCGCCGTGGGTCGCCATAACGCAGGCCCCGCCCGCGCCCAGGTGGCGGTCGAGCAGGGCGTCCATTCCTTCAATGCCGGTGGCATCGAGGTTGGTGTAGGGCTCATCGAGCAGCCACAGCTCGGCCTTCGCCGCCACCAGCCGAGCCAGCGCGGTGCGCTTGCGCTGCCCGGCCGACAGCGTGCGGCCCGACTGCCCGGCGCAGGGCTTCAAGTCCATGGCTGCGATGGCTGTGTCGACGTCATCGCCGCCCGCCAGTCGCGCGGCGAACTGCAGGTTTTCGCGCACACTGAGCTCGGCCTTAACCGCGCTTTCATGGCCGACGTACTGCAGTGTGGCGAAGCCGTTGGAAACTGTGCCGGAAGTCGGCTCGATCAGCCCTGCCAGCAGGCGGATCAGCGTAGTCTTTCCGCAGCCGTTGGGGCCGGTGACGACCAGCAGTTCGCCGGCAGCCAGCTCGAAACTGAGCGGTTCGAAAACCGGCTCGAAGTGGCGCTCCAGGCAAAGATCACGGACGGAAAGCATCGATACACGCGGGGATAAATCGGCCAGCCGTTATGCTACGGGGTCGCTCATGGCAAGTCCATGCCAATACGGTCGCGGGGCAGGGCCGGGAGGGATTGTGTGCGAGGGCGACGGG
>Ga0268386_10000837_pt1 | contig 20342 bp, 23 predicted proteins | sample RVTome_15_FD_200260 | JGI IMG/M metagenome (GOLD analysis project Ga0268386, IMG submission 200260) | Soil microbial communities from uranium-contaminated site in the Upper Colorado River Basin, Wyoming, United States - RVT150D86... ...
CGCCGCACCCGAACGCGGCCAAGCTCTTCACCGACTTCAGCTTCAGCCGCGAGGTCCAGCAGGTGATGGCCGACTCCGAGGGCCTCTACACCGGCCACCCGGAGGTGAAGTACCCGGCCGACAAGCCGAAGCTCGCCGACCTGAAGCTGCTCAGCGTCGATCCCGAGGAGCTCGAGAAGCGCAACGAGGAGATCAAGAGGCGCTTCGTGGAGTTCTTCGGCGCGTGACGCCCGGTCCGGATCGGGCACGGTGAGCCGGTCGTGAGCCGGGTGCTGACAGGCGAGCTCACGCGCGTCGGGACGCCCCGGCGCCTGGCCGGCATCGATCGCGCGCTGCCGGTGTGGGCGGCGGTCGTCCTCGCGCTGGTGTTCCTCATGGCGCTGCCGCTGGGCTGGCTGGTGTGGATGAGTGTCGGCGGCGGCCGGGGCACCACGCTCGGCCACTACCGCGCGGTGCTCGACAGCCCGGCGCTGATGAAGGCGCTCTGGAACACCGTGGTGCTCGCGTTCTGGGTGGGGCTGGCGTCGGTCGCGGTCGGAACGCCGCTGGCGTGGCTGACGGCGCGGACGGACTTGCCCGGCAAGGGGCTGATCCGCTCGCTCGTGCTGGCCTCGTTCGTGACGCCGCCGTTCCTCGGCGCCTTCGCCTGGGTGATGCTGGCCGGCCCCAACGCGGGGCTGCTGAACGTGCTGTGGCGCGACGCGACCGGCGCGACCGAGCCGCTCGTCAACATCTTCACGATGTCGGGCCTCGTCTTCGTGGTGACGATCTACACCTTCCCGTACGTCTACATCATGGTCGCCAATACCCTGGCCCTGATCGCCTCGGACCTCGAGGAAGCGGCGGCGATCCTGGGTGCGGGACGCCTCACGATCGCGCGGACCGTCACGCTGCCCATGGTGGCGCCGGCGCTGGTGAGCGGCTTCATCCTGGCCGTGCTGCAGGCGCTCGCGCTGTTCGGCTCGCCGGCGATCCTGGCGCTGCCGGCCGGCTTCCACACGATCACGACCCAGATCTGGTCCATGTTCCAGTACCCGCCCAAGCTCGAGATGGCGGCGGCGGTCTCGATGCCGCTGCTGCTCGCCACCGCGCTGCTGCTGCTCGTGCAGAAGCGTCTGCTCGGCCGGCGGGGCTACGCCACCGTCGGCGGCAAGGGCGGACAGCGACGGCCGATCCCGCTCGGCGCCGGGCGGTACCCCGCCCTGCTCGGCAGCCTCGCCGTGATGGCGTGCGCCATCTTCCTGCCCTACGGCATCCTGGCCAGGGCGGCGCTGTCGCGGGCGTGGGCGCAGCCGCTGACGTGGAGCAACCTGACGCTGGGGAACTTCAGCTTCACGTTCTTCGAGTACAGCGCCACTCAGGCGGCCATCGTGAACACGCTGGAGCTGGGCATCGCCACGGCCACGGTCGGCGCCGTGCTGGTCGCGCTGCTGTCCTACGTCACCAACCGCCGGCTCGTGCTCGGCCACCAGCTGGTGGCGTTCCTGGCCATGGCCCCCATCGTCATCCCGGGGGTGGTCCTGGCCGTGGCCCTCTTCATCGCCTACACGCGGCCGCCGTTCGTCCTCTACGGCACGCTGGCGATCCTGTTCGTCGCCTACCTGACCAAGGAGATGCCGGTCGGCTATGCGCAGTCCGAGGCGACCTTCCGCACGATCCCCCCCGAGCTGGAGGACGCCGGGCGCATCCTGGGCGCCGGGCGGCTGCGCATCCTGCGCGACGTCACCGCGCCGCTGGCCCGCAGCGGCATCATCGCCGCCTGGTGCTTCATCTTCATCGGCGTCATCCGCGAGCTCTCGGCCTCCATCATCCTGTTCACGCCGGCCACCAAGGTGATGTCGGTCGTGATCTTCGACCTGAAGGAAGAAGGCCAGTTCGGCGCCATCGCCGTGCTGGGCATCGCGATGCTCGCGCTGACGTTCGCCACCGTCGCGCTCGTGCAGCGTGTGCTGGGCCGGGATGTGCTCGGCGTGAGGGAGTGACGTGCCCGGCGTGAGCCTCAAGGGCCTGACGCGGCGGTATGGCGATGTCGCCGCCGTGGACGACCTCTCGCTCGAGGTGAAGCCGGGCGAGCTGGTGGCGTTGCTGGGGCCGTCGGGCTGCGGCAAGACGACGACGCTGCGGCTGGTGGCCGGGTTCCTGGCCCCGGAGGCGGGCGAGATCTGGGTGGGCGACCGCTGCCTGTCCTCGCCCGTCACCGTGGTGCCGCCCGAGCGGCGGCGCATGGCGATGATCTTCCAGAGCTACGCCCTCTGGCCCCACATGACGGTCGCGCAGAACGTGGCCTACGGCCTGCGCTTCAAGCGCGGCCTCGCCGCCGCCGACCGCGACCGGCGGCTGGCGGAGATGCTGCGGGTCGTGCAGCTCGCGGGCTACGAGGCGCGCTACCCGGGCGAGCTGAGCGGCGGCCAGCAGCAGCGGGTGGCGGTGGCGCGCGCGCTGGTGGTGGAGCCGGAGATCCTGCTGCTCGACGAGCCGCTGTCCAATCTGGACGCGAATCTGCGCGAGGAGATGCGCTTCGAGATCCGGCGCCTGCACGAGGCGTTCGGCATCACGACTCTCTACGTCACCCACGACCAGGCCGAGGCCATGGTCATCTCCGACCGCATCGCCGTCCTGGAGCGCGGCCGCGTGGCCCAGATCGGCACCGCCGACGAGGTCTTCCTGCAGCCGCGCACGCGGTTCGTGGCGGAGTTCATCGGCAAGACGAACCTCGTCGAGGGCGTGGCTCTCACGGCCGATACCGTGGCGCGGGGCTCGGTGCGGCTGCGAATCGGCGGCGACGGGCTGGTCGCCGGCGCGCGCGTGGCGGTATCGATCCGCCCGCACGACATCGCGCTGACCGACGGTGCCGCGCCCGGCGTCAACGCCCTGCGGGGCACGGTGCAGCGGGCCAGTTTCCTGGGCGACAGCGTGGACTACCAGGTCCAGGTCGCCGACAGCGACGTCGTGCTGCGCGTGGCGGCCCCGGCCGGGCTGCGCCGGCGCGCCGGCGAGGCCGTGGGTCTGTCGATCGATCCGGCCGCCTGCATCCCGCTGGCGGCCACCGAGGAGCGCAGATGAGCGAGCAACGACGCCCGCTGGAAGGCATCCGCGTGCTGGAGCTGGCCCAGGTCGTGGCCGGCCCGTTCTGCGGCGCGCTGATGGCCGAGTTCGGCGCCGAGGTGATCAAGACGGAGATTCCCGGCAAGGGGGACGACCTGCGCCGCCTGGGGCCGTCCGAGGACGGAACCTCGTACTGGTTCGCCGTCGACAACCGCAACAAGAAGCTCATGACGCTCGACCTGCACACGCCCCGGGGCCAGGACATCGTCCGGCGCCTGGTGCCCCACTGCGACGTCGTGCTGGAGAACTTTCGTCCCGGTGTCCTCGAGCGCTGGGGCCTGGGCTGGGAGGCGCTGCACGCCCTCAACCCGCGCCTGGTCATGGCGCGCATCACCGCGTTCGGCCAGACGGGGCCCCTGCGCCAGGGGCCCGGCTACGCGGCGATCGGCTCGGCGTTCGGCGGCACCTGGTATCTGAACGGGCCCGCCGACCGGCCGCCGGCGCGGCCGACCCCGGTCTACCCCGACTACATGACGGGGCTCTTCACCGCCTTCGGCGTGATGACGGCGCTGCGCCACCGCGACCTCACGGGCCAGGGGCAGTGGATCGACGCCGCGCTCTACGAGTCCGCGTTCCGCGTGCTGGAGTACACGACGACGGCCTACGGGCGCCGCGGGCTCGTCCGCGAGCGCGGCGGCCTGCAGCACTCGGGCTGGCCCGGCGGCGCCTTCCAGACGCAGGACGATCACTGGATCGTCTTCACCGCGCCCGCCCAGCACCTGTTCGAGCGCCTCTGCGCCATGCTCGGCCGGCCGGAGCTGCCGAAAGACCCGCGGTTCACCACCGCCGAGGAGAGGCCCAAGAACATCCCGCTGATCCTGGAGCTGGCAACGGCCTGGTTCTCCGCGCGGCCCTTCACCGCGGCGATCGAGGGGCTCAAGACCCACGACATCCCGCACTCGCCGATCATGAGCATCGCGGACATCTTCGCCGACCCGCACGTCCGCGAGCGCAACATGATCCTGGACGTGCCCTCCGAGGAGCTCGGCACGCTGCCACAGCCGGGCGTCGTCCCCAAGCTTTCGCTGACGCCGGGTCGCGTCGACCACGCCGGCGCCGCGCTCGGCCGCCACACCGACGAGATCCTGTCCGGTCTGCTCGGCATGTCGCCCGCCGAGATCGCCGCCCTGCGCGACAGCGGAGTCGTCTAGTGCGGCTCGTGGAACGCGGTGACGCCGGGGGGCAGGCGGCGGGCCGTGTCTCGCGCCCGCGCGCATGGCTCGCCTGTCGCCGTAACTCGCTCCGGGCTCGGCTCGCTCGAGCCCCCCATCCCCCAGAGGGGGCTCGGGCGCCGACCAGTCGACTCGTCGGCGGCTCGCTCGCCGAGCCCTCCGCTCGAACGGCGACGACGGCTCGCCATGATGCGCGGGCGCGAGACACGGCCCGCCGCCTGCCCCCCGGCGCCACCACGCTTGATGGGAGCCACTGTCCGTGAAGTTCGGGGTGTGCGTGATGGCGAATGTCGATGAGATCGGGTTCTTCAGTCATGCGGAGGCGCTCGGCTATGACTCCGTGTGGGTGACGGACAGCCAGATGCTGTTCTCGGACTGTTATGCGGTGCTGGCGCTGGCGGCGCGGCAGACGACGAGGCTGCGCCTGGGGCCGGGCACGGCGATCTGCGGCACTCGGATCCCGCCGGTGCACGTGGCGGCCATGGCGACGTTGAACAAGCTGGCACCGGGGCGGGTGCACCTCGGCATCGGCACCGGCAACACGGCGATGCGGACGATGGGCCAGCGGCCCATGAAGGTTGCCGACTACCGGGAGTATCTCCGCGTGGTGCGGGCGCTGCTGGACGGCGAGACGGTGGCCTACACGTTCGGCGGCGCCACCCGGCCGATCAGGATGCTCCTGGCCGACCGCAAGTACACCAGCCTGAAGCCGCCGATTCCGCTCTACGTCTCGGGCTTCGGGCCGCGCGCCATGGAGCTGGCCGGCGAGTTCGGCGACGGCCTCGTGTTCGCCATCCCGCCGCGGGGCACGCCGGTGGGCGAGGCGCTCGGGCACACGCGGCGCGGGGCGGCCCGGGCGGGCCGGCCGCTGACCGGGTTCCGCAACTGCGCGCTCACGAACATCGTGCTGCTCGAGCCCGGGGAGGCGGTCGATTCGACCCGCGTGATCGAGACGGCCGGGGCGAACGTCATGGCCAGCGTCTACTACTTCTACGACGAGGTGCACGAGCGCGGGGTGGAGCCGCCAGGATTCCTGCGCCGGATCTGGAAGCGCTACTGCGCGCTGGTGGAGGCGACCCCGCTCGCCCACCGACACTTCCGCACCCACGAGTACCACTACACCGACCTGCATCCGGGCGAGGCCGAGCTGATCGACGCCGACCTGATCCGCGCCACCTGCCTGGTCGGTACCGCGGACGAGCTGGTCGAGCAGATCCGCGAGCTCGAGCAGCAGGGGCTGCAGGAATTGATGTTCGCCACCGGCGTCGACGCCAAATGGCGCTTCGCCGAGGAGTTCGCGCGCCGCGTGATGGCGCGCGTGTAAGGAGCGCGCATGCACTTTGGCCTGTTCTCCACCAACGCCTACGCGTGCAGCTACCCCGACGTCGTGGCCGCCGTCGCCCGGGCGGCGGAGGCCGCCGGCTTCGAGTCGCTGTGGGGCGGCGAGCACGTGGTCCTGCCGGACCCGCAGGCGCCGCCGTCGCCGATGGCGCCGCACGATCGGATCCTCGACCCCGTCATCGCGCTGACGTATTGCGCCGCGGTCACCACGCGTGTGCGGCTGGGCACCGGCATCATCATCCTGCCGCAGCGCAACCCGCTCGTTCTCGCCAAGGAGCTGGCCAGCCTCGACACGCTCTCCGGCGGGCGGTTGATCTTCGGCGTCGGCGTGGGCTATCTCGAGCCCGAGTTCCGGGCGCTCGGCGCGCCGTTCGCCCAGCGGGGCGCCGTCACCGACGAGTACCTGGCCGCGATGCGGGCGATCTGGAGCGAGGCCCGGCCCACCTACCAGGGCCGGTTCGTGTCGTTCGCGGCCGTGCAGGCCCATCCCCAGCCGGTGCAGCGGCCGCATCCGCCCATCGTCGTCGGCGGCCGCACGGCGGCGGCGTTCCGGCGGGCCGTGCAGCAGGGCAACGGCTGGTACGGCTTCGCGCTCGACCCCGACGGCACGGCCCAGGCGCTGGCGGGATTGCGGACCGCAGCGCAGCAGTATCCGCGGCCGGCGCACCTCGGGCCGCTGGAGATCAGCATCACGCCCGGCCGGGGCGCCGGCGTCGACCTGGCCACGGCGGAGAAGTTCGCCACCCTCGGTGTCCATCGGCTGATCCTGATGCCATCGCCGAAGCTCGACGGCGCCGGCCTCGACCGCTACGTGGACGACGTGGGCAGGCGGCTGGTCGGGCGCCTGTAGCGCTCCGGAGGGCTCAGCGGCTCTCGAGGTCGAGCCCGGGCGGGCGACGCAGGTCGGGGCGCTCGGCGAACAGGCGGGACCAGGCGGCGCGGGCGACGCGCTCGGCCTCGGCCACGAGCGCCGGCTCGTCGAGCGTGAGAACGCGATGGTCGCGCATGAGCCAGCGGCCGTCGACCATCACGCTCTCGACGTCGCCGGCCTGGGCGTTGTGCACGAGGTCTCAGATTTGGTTGAGATGACGGTGACGGCCACGCTCAGGCCCGGGTCGGACGGATCGCCGCGACGGGCGTCGGCAGCTCGTCCGGATCGACGGGCACTTCGATGATGGCCGGCGTGCCGCACGCGAAGGCGGCCGCCACCGCGTCGCCGACCTGATCGGGGTGCTCGACGTAGTAGCCGGCGGCGCCGAACAGCCGCGCGTAGGCGTCGTAGCGCGGGTTGCCGATGTCGCAGCCGATGTAGCGGCCGCCGAAGAACTGGCGCTGGTACGCCTTCTCGGAGCCCCAGCAGTTGTTGTTCATGACGAGCGTGACCACGTTGATGCCGTGACGCACGGCCGTCTCGATCTCCTGGGCATTCATCAGGAAGCCGCCGTCGCCGTGGATGGCCAGCACCGGGGCGTCGGGCCGGCCCAGCTTGGCGCCGAGCGCCTCGGGGAACGCGAAGCCCAGGCCGCCGAGGTCGAGCGGCGTCAGGAAGGTGCGCGGCCGTGTGAACTGCAGCCGGTCGTAGCCGTAGGCGGGGGCCGCGCCGGCGTCGAGCGCGACGATCGTGTCCGGGGGCAGCGCCCGGCGCAGCTCGGCGTAGATGCGCTGCGGCTTCATGGGCTCGGCGCTGAGCCCGGCCTCCGCGGCCAGCCGGGCCTGGCGCTGCTCGCGCAGGCTGGCGGCCTCCTTGCCCCACTCGACCGGCGCCTGACGGCCCCCGTTGCGCCCGAGCGCCTCCAGCAGCGCCTGGCAGGCGGCGCGGGCGTCGGCCTGGATGGCGACCGCCACCGGGTAGTAGCGCCCGATGTCGCGGCTGTCGACGTCGATCTGCACGATCGGGGTGTCACGGCCGATGTAGCGGTGGTCGAAGTGCGTCGTGAAGTGGGCCAGGCGAGAGCCGACGGCCAGGATCAGGTCGGCCCGCCGACAGGCCGCCGCCGCCTCGGGTGAGCCGGCGCGGCCGAGCGGCCCGATGTAGAGCGGGTGCGTATTGGGCACGGCGTCGTTGCGCCCGTACGCGGTGATCATCGGCAGCGCGCCCTGCTCGCTCAGGCGCACCACGAGGTCGTTGGCGTCCGCCCAGCTCACGCCGCCGCCGACCAGCAGCAGCGGGCGCTGGGCCTGGCGCAGCAGGCGCACCGTCGCCCGGATCGCTTCCGGATGGGGGATCTGCGGGTGGGTGGCGCGATACGCCGTCGGCTCCAGCGTGGTCGGCGGCGTCACCCGCTCGCTCAGCACGTCGCGCGGGATCTCCACGAACACGGGCCCGCGGCGGCCGCTCATCGCGGTCCGCAGCGCCAGGCCCAGCAGCTCGGGGATGCGCTCGGCCTGGTTGATCTGCACCGCCAGCTTCGTCACCGGCTTGAACATCGCGACCAGATCGAGCTCCTGGAAGGCGTCCTTGCCCTGGTGGGCGCGCTCGATGCCGCCGACCAGGGTGACGACGGGGGAGTGGGCGACGTGGGCGGCGGCCACGCCGGTCAAGAGGTTGGTGGCGCCAGGCCCGCTCGTGACGAGGCAGACGCCGGGCTGCCCGGTGACGCGCGCCAGCCCGTCGGCCATGAACGCGGCGGCCTGCTCGTGGCGGACGTTGATGTACTCGACGCTGTGGTCGTCGTACAGCGCGTCGAGGACGTCCAGGAACGTCGAGCCCACGATGCCGAAGATGTAGCGGACGTGCTCGGCCCGGAGCAGGTCGACGACCAGACGGCCGCCCGAGATCGCGCGCATCAGAACCAGCCGGCCTTGTCCACGACGTTGCGCAGCGGCTGGCCGGCCAGGAATCGCCGGCTGTTGTCGAGCAGGATCTCGAACCGCCGCTCGTCCAGGTAGGGCCCGTGGCCGGCCGTGTGGGGGGTGATCAGCACGTTGGGCAGCGTCCACAACGGGTGCCCGGCCGGCAGCGGCTCCTGCTCGAAGACGTCCAGGGCGGCCCCGGCGATCTCGCCAGCCTGGAGGGCGGCGACCAGATCGTCCAGGCGCGTGGTCATGCCGCGCCCGATGTTGATGAAGAAGGCCGTGCGCTTCATGCGGTGGAAGCGCGCGCGGTGCATGAAGCCCTCGGTGGCCGGCGTGTGGGGGACGGTGAGGATGACGAAGTCCGCCAGGGGCAGCAGCGCGTCGAGCGCGTCGGGGCCGTCGAGCTTGAGCACCCCGGGCGGCGCCTCGCGCCGGCGGGCATCCACGCCCATGACATGCATGCCGAAGGCGGCGCACAGGCGCGCAGCCTCGGCGCCGATCCCGCCGACGCCGACGATGAGGGCCGTCGTCTCGGGCAGGTGCAGCACGCCGCTGCTCTCGCCCGGCTCGGGCTGCCACTCACGCCTCAGCTGGCGCGGAATGTAGAGGTGAAGGCCCCGGGCGAAGGCCAGCACGAAGGCCATGATGTGGGCGCCGATGTGGTCGTTGTAGATCTCGCGGAAGTTGGTCACGACCGCCGGGTGGGCGATCAGCTCGGGTGTGTAGTAGCCGGCCGGCGGGGCCGCCTGGGGCGCCTGCAGCCAGCGCAGCGTCGACGCCGCGCGCAGCAGCGCCGGCGGCATGGTGCCGAACGCCGCCTCGGCGCGCGGCGCGACCTGCGCCGCCTGGGTCGGGTCCTCGGCGACGACGATCGCCAGCCCGGGCAGCGCAGCGCGCAGCCGGGCGGCCCAGGCGCGGGTGGTCGCGGTCTGCGGCGGCAGCATCAAGAGCGTCGGCATCGGCTCAGCAGGTCGTCGCGCCCTGCGCGTTCACGTAGAGCGCGTAGAGCGACTGGCTGGCGGCCATGAACAGACGGTTGCGCCTGGCCCCGCCGAAGCACACGTTGGCGGCGCGCTCCGGGAGCAGGATGCGGCCGATCAGCGTGCCGGCCGGGTTGAAGACAGCCACCCCGTCCTCGCCCTCGCCGCCGCCCCAGCCGCACCAGAGATTGCCGTCGGTGTCGCACCGCAGGCCGTCGGGGATGCCGGCGCCGCAGTCGACGAGCACGCGGCCGTTGGCCACCGCGGTGCCGCCGGTGACGACGTCGAACACCCGGATCTCGCGGGGCGTGGCGCCGCTGACGACGAGGTAGAGCTTCGTCTCGTCCGGCGAGAAGGCCAGGCCGTTGGGCCGAGGGACGTCGCCGATGACGGCTGTCGCCGTGCCGTGCGTGTCGACCCGGTAGACGTTGGTCGGCAGCTCGACGGGCGCCACGTGCCCCTCGTAGTTGCCGAGGATGCCGAAGGGGGGGTCGGTGAACCAGATGGAATCGTCGGACTTGACGACGACGTCGTTGGGCGAGTTCAGCGGCTTGCCGTCGAAGCGGTCGAGAACGACGGTGATGGTGCCGTCGTATTCGGTACGGGTGACCCGCCGGCTGTCGTGCTCGCACGTGACCAGCCGACCCTGGCGATCGCGCGTGTTGCCGTTGGCGTTGTTCGACGGCTTGCGGAACACGGTCACCGTGTTCGCCGCCTCGTCGTAGCGCATGATCCGGTCGTTCGGGATGTCGCTCCACAGCAGACTGCGGGCGTCGCCGAGCCACACCGGGCCCTCGCTCCAGCGAAAGCCGGTAGCCAGACGCTCCACGGCCGCGTTGCCGACGCGGTACCGCGCGAAGCTGGGGTCGACGATGCGGATGGAAGGGTCGGGATACCGGACGGGGTGGTTGTCCACAGCCGGGAGTCTAGCACTGGCGGTCCTGGTGGCGACGGGCCCGTGGATCCGTGGGAGGCGAGGGGACGGCATGCTATCCTCCTGACCAGTCGTCATCTCGTCGCGATGCGGAGATTCACGAGAGCCAGCGCTGCCAGGAACGAGGCTTCCGGCCGGGACGGCCTGAGCCGGGGGGTGTCGTTCCTCCTGACGCGCACCCCGCTCGGTAGCCTGGTGGGGTGGGTGGCGCGGGTGCCGGCCTCCGTCCACACCAAGCTGCTGGCGGCGTTCCTGGTGATCACCGCGCTGTTCATCGCGATGGCCGCTGTCAGCCTCGACACGATCGCCCGCACGGCCCAGCAGAGCCGGAAGATGCACGAGGCGCACGAGCGGGTGGAGTGGTCGCAGCAGATCGACCACGCGCTCGCGCGGCAGATGCACTTCACCGCGCTGGCGCTGCTGCTCCGCGACGAGGCCTCGGTGGCGCGCATCCTGCGCGAGAACAACCGATTCAACGGCACGCTGGCGCGGCGCGAGGTGGTCGGGACCGAGGAAGAGCGCGACCTGATCCAGCAAATCCGCGGCCGCCAGGACGGGGTCATGAACGCGGTCGCCGACATCGCGAACGCCATCCGGGACGGCAAGCTCGACGAGGCGCGGGCCGAGCTGCTGGGCCGCCAGGAGCGGGCGTACGAGGAGATCGAGGCGCTGGTCGCTCGTCTGGTCGAGGTCGAGAACCGCTACATGCTGGACCTCAAGCAGGCGGTGGAGACGGCCAACTTCCGGTCCATCGTGCTGACCGCGTGCTTCGCCGGGGCGGCGATCGCCCTGGCCCTGCTCTGCGGCTTCGTCATCTCGTGGTCCTGCCTGCTGCCGCTACGCAAGGCCCAGGAGTTCCTGGGGGCCGTCAGCGCCGGCGACTTCACGGCGACCATCACGGTGCCGAATCGCGACGAGTTCGGCGCCCAGGCGGCCCGCCTGAACCGCATGAGCGGCGAGCTCGGCCGCCTCATGGACGAGCAGCAGCGGGCGGCCGCCTCGCTGCGGGCGCTCAACACCAGCCTGGAGCGGGCGAGCCGGGCCAAGTCCGAGTTCCTGGCCAACATGAGCCACGAGCTGCGCACGCCGATGAACGCGATCCTCGGGTTCACGGAGATGCTGCGGGACGGCCTCTACGGCGACGTGCCGGACGAGCTGAAGGAGCCGCTGGCGGACATCCACACGAACGGCCGGCACCTGCTCGGGCTGATCAACGACGTGCTGGACCTCTCGAAGATCGAGGCCGGCCGGATGGACCTGACGCTGCAGGAGTACGCCGTGCAGGACGTCGTCGACTCCGTGCGGGTGTCGCTGCGGTCGCTGGCGCTCGAGCGGGGCCTCGAGTTCGCCACCAAAGTGCCGCCAGAGCTGCCGATCGCCTACGGCGACGCCAAGCGCATCACGCAGTGCCTGATGAACCTCGCCGGCAACGCGCTGAAGTTCACGCGGCAGGGGCGGGTGGAGATCGCCGTCGAGCTGCAGGGCGACGAGCTGATCTACCGCGTGGCCGACACCGGCATCGGCATCTCCAGGGACGAGCTCGGGAAGGTCTTCGACGAGTTCCGCCAGGCCGACGCCGCGGTCACCCGCGAGTTCGGAGGCACCGGCCTCGGCCTCAGCATCACCAAGCGGTTCATCGAGATGCACGGCGGCCGCATCTGGGTCGAGAGCGAGCCCGGGGAGGGCTCGACGTTCTGGTTCGCGGTCCCGCTCCGGGTGGAGGTGGCCGCATGAGAGACGCGACCGTGCTGTACGTGGAGGACAACGAGTACAACCGCAAGATCGTGCGGCAGCTGCTCATGCGAACCAGCTACCGGTTGCGCGAGGCGGTCGACGGTGAGGCCGCGCTCGGGATGGTGCGAGAGGAGCGCCCGGACCTCATCCTGATGGACGTGCAGCTCCCCAAGATGTCCGGACTGGACGTGACGCGCGCGCTGCGGGGCGATCCGGCCACGGCCGACGTCCCCATCATCGTCGTCACCTCCTTCGCGCTGAGCGGCGACGAGCAGCGGGCCATGGCGGCCGGCGCCTCGGCGTACATCGCCAAGCCGTACAGCCCGCGCGACCTGCTGGCGCTCATCCACACGTTCCTCGCCGAGCGATGAAGTCGCTTCAGGAGAATCCCATCATGAGAGAGTCCCGACGCCGCCGCACCCTGGCCGTGCCATCGGCAGTCGCCGCGCTGTGGCTCGCCGTGCCACTGCTCGCCGCGCCGGCGGGGGGCGGCCAGGAGGAACAGTTCACGCCCGAGTTCCGCGAGGTGCGGTCGAGCTTCGATCCCAAGCACACGCCGCGCATCACGGCGCCGGACTCGGTGAAGCGGGGGCAGTGGTTCGAGGTGACGGTCGGCGTCGACCATCCGTCGCTCGCCGAGCACTTCGTGCGCTCCATCGCCCTCTACAAGGACTCCGCGGAGATCGCGCGCATCTACCTCCACCCCGTGTTCTCGGCGCCCAAGGTGACCTTCACCATCGCGCTCGACGAGGGCGGGATGCTGCGGGCCCTGTCCGAGCCGACCCACTCGGCCGCCTGGGAGGCCTCCAAGAAGATCAGCGTCGTGCCGTGATCGACGCGGGGGCCGCCATGGCCCTCGAGCCCCCGATTCCTAGCGGGAGTGGAGCTCGATCGTCAGGGGGGCGGGGCCGGTGGCGGGTACGGTGACGGGTCGCGAGGATTCGCCGAGGCGCTCGTGCCAGACGCGGACCGTGTACTGGCCGGCCGGGACGTTGTCGAGCTTGAAGCGGCCCTGGGCGTCGGTCAGCGCGTAGAACGGGTGCGAGGCCACCACCACCCAGCCCCGCATCCACGAGTGCAGGTCGCAGTCGATACGCACGATCTCGGGCTTGCCGAAGCTGATGGGGATCGTGCGGCCCTTCGGCTGGGTCCGGTTGAAGGACGTATTCTCCCGGGACACGCTGTGCAGGTTGTGGAGCAGCCGGTCGCTGTTCAGGAACTCGACGGTGCCGCCGGGGGGGACGATGACGATCCGCGGGATGAACACGCACTCCTTCTGGTCCATCGGGGTGGCCGCGGGCGGTGGCGCCGACGGGGCGCCGGGCGGCGGATTCTCGAGCCACACGACCACGTTGCGGATCTCGCGCGCACCGGAGACGATCAGGTCGCCGGCGACCTGCGTGGTGCCACAGACGTACTGGTCGATCGTGATCGGGAAATTCTTCGGTGCCGGGACGTCGCCGGTGACGACGACGCGCCCCTGGATCTCGCCAGCCGGCGCCGGTCGTGGGTGCGCCAGCACGCACGTCGTGACCGCCAGGAGCACGACGATCGAGCCCCACCACCTCATGGCGGTCACCATACCACGGCGGCGGCGAGGCGGGCGAGGTGCGCCGCGTCGGCCGCGTCCGGCCCGTGGTATCGTGCTGTCGGTCGCTCGACCGGAACCGGGCCCGTCCACGCACGTCGGGGACGTCGGGTTCGATCGCCGCTGAGCCAAGGAGCCTAGCCATGCGAGATCTCGTCCAGCGCTTCAACGAGCTGTGCGACGCCCTGCCGTTCACGTCGAGCTGGTACCTGAAAGACCTGGCCAGCGGCGCCCGGGCCGACCGCTTCGGCGCGGTGCCGGTGCCCTCGGCCAGCACGCGCAAGATCTCGATCATGATGGCGGCGCTGGCCGCCGTGCACGCCGGCAAGCTGGCCCTCGACCAGAAGGTCACGATCGACGCGAAGTACCAGGACAACGACTCCGGCACCTTCCAGCACCTGACGCCGGGGTTCTGGATCACCTTCCGCGACGCGCTGGTCATGATGATCATCGTCAGCGACAACACGTGCACGGGCACGGTGGTCGACCTGGTCGGGCTCGACACGATCCAGCGCTGGTGCGACGGGATCGGACTGACGGGCACCACGCACCGCTTCGGCATCCCGCCCCGGCTCGGCCGCGACCACGCCCTCGAGCAGGTGACCACCACCACGCCGAACGATCAGGGGCTGCTGCTCGAGCTGATCCTGAAAGCGACGACCGATGCGGTCGTCGCGCGCAAGCTCGGCAGTATGCCGGAGCTGTGCCAGCTCGGCCTCGACATCCTGTCGTGGCAGAAGCTGAAGACCCGGTTGCCCTCGCAGCTGCCGCTCGGCACCAAGGTCGCGCACAAGACGGGCACGGGCTCGCGCGGCTTCATGGACGCCGGCATCGTCTTCAAGGACGAGCGCCCGCTCTTCATCCTCACGGCCTACACGGACCACGTGCCGGAGGCGTTGCCCGACGGCACGCCAGGGTTCGCCGCCGCCTACCAGCTCATGGGCCGGATGTCGCGGCTGGCCTACGACCGGCTCGGGGCCGAGCGCCGCTGACGCCGTGCGCCTGGGCGTCCTCGTCCCCGCGGGCAACCCGACGATCGAGCCCGAGCTCTATCGCATGGCCCCCCGCGGACTGTCGATCCACTTCGCCCGCCTGGACACGCTGGCCGGCGAGCCGGGTGGCACCGACGGCATGGAGCGCCGTACGCTCGGCTACCTGGAGTCGTTGCCGGCGGCGACGCGCTCGCTGGCCGCGGTCAAGCCCGACGCCGTCGTCCTCGCCCACACCGCCGTCAGCTACCTCTCGGGCTTCGCCGGCGAGCCTGCCTTGCTCGCCCGCCTCCGCGAGCTGACCGGCGCGCTGTCCTTCACCGCCGCGAGCGCGATCCAGGCCGCCCTGCACCACCTGCACACCCGCCGCCTCGCCCTCGCCACGCCGTACCCCGAGAGTATCGGCACTGCCGGCCGCGCCTTCTGGCAAGCCGCCGGCTTCGACGTCGTCGCCCACCGGCGCCTCGACACCCCCAACATCTACGACGAGACCGAAGACCGCGCCTACCAGCTCGGCCTCGCCGCCGCCACTCCCGCCGCCGACACCCTGCTGATCAGCGGCACCGGGTTGCCGACCGTCGGCATCGTCGAGCGATTGGAAAAGGACCTCGGCACGCCCGTCGTGACCAGCCAGGCCGCGATGCTATGGCACGCCCTCCACCTCCTCCGCCTCGATGAGACGGTACGAGGGCACGGCCGCTTGCTGGCTACGGTCCCGCCCCCGTCGCGCCGGTGAGCTACTGCCAGCGGATGAGAGCCTTGACCTTGGGATACTCGGGCATCTTGCCCTCGACGTCGACGATCCGCCACCCATCGGGTCCCTCGAGCAGCAGGTTGCCGTTGCTGAAGCCGACGTACTTGCCCCACGCCTTCGGGAGCGTCACGTCGTACTTCGGGTTGATGGTCTGAGCCTGGGCGACGTCCAGCCGCACCCGCTCGAGCACGCTCGGCGCCGGCGGCCGCACGGCGATGACGACGAGAGCCACTGCGATGACAGTCAGTACGATCTTCGTGTAGCGATCCATGAAGTCCTCCTTGGGTTGAGGGTGATGGGGCGGCGCGCTACCCGGGCGCTGGCGGCGTGCGCCGGTCCGGCCAGAAGCGGATGCCCGCCCGGGCGTCGCCACCCCCGAGGCCGACCGGCGTGCCGTCGGCGCGCCAGCACGAGGCGCCGGTGAGCGTGCCGTCGGCGCCGAATGCGATCGCGCCCATGCCGCCGGCGACGTGCGGAATCGCGACGACGGGGTGGCCGCGGTCGACCAGGCCAGCGCGCACGTCCGGGCCCACCGCGGCCTCCACCTCCAGCTCCTGGCCCTGGGTCCACACGCGCGGCGCCTCGACCGCCTCCTGCAGCGACATGCCGTGGTCGCCGACGTTCACGATGGCCTGCAGCACGGGCCGCTTCTCGGTCTGGAAGGTGGTGCCGGCCCGGGCGCGCCAGCTCACGGCGCGAGCCAGGAGTTCCAGAAGTACAGGCGCGCCGCCGTGCGGAAGGGGCCGCGCAGCTCCCGGCGGGCCACGTCGAGCGTGAAGTAGTCGCCCAGCTTCACGCGGCCGACGTCCTCGTAGAAGATGGCCTGGAGCCGGTCCACGAGCGCCTTGCGCTTCTTGACGTCGCTCTCGCGGCCCAGCTCGGCCAGGAGCCGATCGTCGCCACCTTGAGGACGCCGCCCGTGCGGGGGGTCTCCTGGGCGGTGGCGTCCGGGGCGGGCGCGAACAGGGCGAGAGCGGCGAGGACGAGCGCGATCCTGATCATGAGCGGTCTCTCCTGAGCGTGTCGACCGTGGCGCGCGAGACGCCGACCTGCTCGCCGGCCGCGAGGATCTCCTCCCAGGTGGTGGCGTCCACCTCGATGCCGGAGCGCGAGCGCTCCGCCCGGGCGATCCGCTCGGGATCGCCGGGGACGAGCACCGGCGCCGTCGGATCGGCCGGTGGCGAGGCCTTGACGTAGTCCACGAAGCCGTCGATCTCGCGGCGCAGCCAGTCGACGCCGGCGAAGCGGGCCGGGTCGATCAGCACCGCGAACATGTTGTTGATGACGCCGCCCGCGCGCGGGTTTCCGGGCTGGATGGTCGGCCCGCCCGAGAGCGCGCCGGCCAGGAGCTCGGTCACGACCGCCAGCGCGTAGCCCTTGTGGCCGCCGAACGGCAACAGGGCGCCGTGGGGCTCGGTGTACATCACGTTGGGATCGCGCGTGGGCTGGCCGGCGTGGTCGATGAGAATGCCCGCGTCGACTTCGTGGCCTTCGTTCCTGGCCACGCGCACCTTGCCCATGGCGATGGCGCTGGTGGCCATGTCGAGCAACAGCGGCGGCTGTCGGTCGGTGCCGGGGAACGCGATGCAGACCGGGTTCGTCACGAAGCGCGCGTCGGTGCCCCGGAACGGCGCCACCACCGCGCGGTGGTCGGTGACGTTGACGAAGTGCAGTGAGACCAGCCCGGCCCCGCTGGCCAGCTCGCCGTAGGCGCCGACGCGCCCGATGTGGTGCGCGTTGGCCAGGGTCAGCGCGACGACGCCGGTCTGCCGGCAGCGCGCGATGGCCGCCGCCATGGCCTCGCCCGCCACCGGACGACCGTAGCCGCGGCCGCCGTCGAACATGAGCGCCGGGCCGTCGTCCTTCACGGTCTTGGCGCGCGTGTTGGGCACGACCAGGCCGGCCTTCACGTGGCGCACGTACGTGGGGATCATGCCGACCCCGTGACTGTCGTGGCCGGCCAGGTTCGCGGCGACGAGGTGATCGGCGACGAGGTCGGCCTCGCCGTCGGCGCTGCCGCCCGCTTTCACGATGGCGCTGACGACACCTCGGAGCGCGTCGGCCGTGGCGCGCACGCGGCTACTCGACTTCCCGCAATCTCAGGATGTCGGGCCGGCCGTCCATGAGCTCGCCCATCTTGCGGCCGAGTGTCTTGAAGTGCTCGGTCGCGCGGTGCGCCTCGACCGCGGCCTGGTCGACGTAGCGCTCCATGAACACGTAGGTGCCGGCCGCCTCGCCGTGGTGCAGGGCGTAGAGCTTGCACCCGGGCTCGCCGGCGTTGACCTTCGCCACCAGCTCCTTGGCGACGGCCTCGAACTGCTGCTCCATCCCGGGCTTGACCTTCAGCGTGGCGACGACCCCCAGCATGACGGGTCTCCTCTCGTGGACCGCCCGCACCGTACCACAGTCCTCTATAATCGCGGCAGCCAGAGGAGGGCGCCATGCACTACGGCATCGTCATGTTCGCCACGCACTATGCGATCCGCCCCGACGAGCTGGCCCGTGCGGTCGAGGCGCGCGGCTTCGAATCGCTCTGGGTCCCCGAGCACACCCACATCCCCGCCAGCCGCCGGAGCCCGTGGCCGGGCGGCGCCGATCTCCCCAAGGAGTACTGGCACTCCTACGATCCCTTCGTGGCGCTCGCGATGGCGGCGGGGGCGACGACGACGCTGCGGCTCGGCACCGGCATCTGCCTGGTGATCGAGCGCGACCCGATCACCCTGGCCAAGGAAGTCGCCAGCCTCGATCACCTCTCGGGCGGGCGCTTCCTCTTCGGCATCGGCGGTGGCTGGAACGCCGAGGAGATGGCGCATCACGGCACCGCCTTCAAGACCCGTTTTCGCCTGCTCCGCGAGCGCATCCTGGCCATGAAGGAGATCTGGACAAAGGACGAGGCCGAGTTCCACGGCGAGTTCGTGAGCTTCGACAGGATGTGGTCGTTCCCGAAGCCCGCCCAGCGCCCGCACCCGCCGATCCTCATGGGTGGCGACGCCCCGACCACGTTCGACCGCGTGATCGAGTACGCCGACGGCTGGATGCCGGTCGTCAGCCGCATGGGCACCACCTTCGCCGACAAGATGGCCCTGCTCCAGCGCCGCGCCAAGGACGCCGGCCGCGGCCCGATCCCGGTGACCGCCTTCATGGTGAAGCCCGACCGCGCCGTCCTCGATCCGCTCCAAGCCGCCGGCGTGGAGCGCGCCATCTTCGGCGTCCCCTCCGAGACCGCCGACAAGGTGCTGCCCCTGCTGGACGCCTACGCCAAGCTGATCCGCTAGCGAGGTCGCGTGCCGCGCGGACACGGCCAGAGCCGGCCGGCCGTGTCTCGCGCCCGCGCGCATGGCTCGCCTGTCGCCGCTGCTCGTTCGGCGTGGGGCTCGCTGCGACCCCCCATCCCCCGCCGGGGGTCGCGCGTGGGCAGTCGACAGTCGGCGGCTTGCTCGCCCCACGCCGAACGAGCGCGGCAACGACGGCTCGCCATGATGCGCGGGCGCGAGACACGGCCGGCCGGCTCTGGCCGTGCTCGCGCTCCACGGGCGTTCGTGTTTCGTGTCAGGAGTTCGGGCCGCGCTCCATCGAGACGGGCTGCCAGCGCCGCAGACCGGACTTCTCCAGCGCGCCGGGGTTGACGCAGCTGCGCGGCCAGCGGCCGGACAACGCCAGCGCGATCTCGGCCCCGACACGCCGGCGCCGCGCCGGGTCGAAGCGGGCCGAGGCCGAGGCGACGTGGGCCGTCAGGATCACGTTCTCCATCTTGAGCAGAGGGTTGGTCGACTCCGGTGGCTCCTGCTCCAGCACGTCGAGGCCGGCGGCGGCGATCCAGCCCTCGTCGAGCGCCTTGATGAGCGCCGGCTCGTCCACGGTGGCGCCGCGGCCGGTGTTCACGAAGATCGCCTCGCGCTTCATGAGCCGGAAGTGCTCCTCGCGCAGGAGGTGGTAGGCCTCCGGCGTGGAGGGCAGGTGGTTGGTGACGATGTCGGAGCGCTGCAGCACCTCGGTGAGGCTGGCCGGCTCCACGCCGTACTGGCTCATCACCAGCTCCTCGACGTAGGGGTCGTAGGCGAGCATCCGCACGCCGAAGGGCCGGGCCCGCATGGCCACGGCCCGGGCCACGTGGCCGAAGGCGACGAAGCCCAGCGTCTGGCCCATCAGCCGGGGGAACTGCAGGAGCTGCGGCCGCCCGTCCTTCCAGCGGCCCTCCCGGACCATGCGATCCTGCGCGACCAGCCGGCGGAAGGTGGAGAGGATCAGCATCATGGCGTGGTCGGCGACTTCCTCGATGAACGTGTCCGGCACGTTCGTGACGGGGATGCCCCGCGCGGTGGCGGCGGCGACGTCGACGGAGTCGACACCCACACTGCCGAGCGCGATGATCTTGCAGCGCTCGAGCCCGTCGATGATCTTCTTCGTGATCGGCCGGCCCTTGGCGTACAGCGCGTCGGCGTCACGCGCGGCGGCCACGAACTCGTCCTCGCCCTTGGCGGCGATCTCGACGATCTCGGCGCCCAGCGGCGCGAGCGCCTCCATCTCCGGCTCGTAGCCGCCCGACACGCTGTAGCTGACTCCGGCTGGGGTGACCACCTTGAACTTCGCCACGTCGAGCCTCCTGGCAGGGATTTCGACCACGCTCGGTCCGCGAGGGTTTTATAGACGGTTTTCCGCACGAACGCCAGCAGGGCCAGCCCGGCGGAGCCGGGCTGGCCCTTCGGACAGGGGGCCCTCGGTCAGGCGAACATCGAGAAGTCTTCGGCCTTCTCCGTGATGAACTCCAGCAGGGCTGGGGTGCCCTCGCGGGTCTTGGCCACGGCGCGGCGGATCGCCGGCACGATGTCGTCGGGCTCGGTCACGCGCTCGCCGTGGCCGCCCAGCGCCCTGGCGAACTCGGCGTAGTTGCCACTGATGTCGGTGGAGCGGTACTTCGCGGTCGCGGTCTTCATGACCTTCAGCTCGAT
>Ga0268386_10000838_pt1 | contig 20338 bp, 21 predicted proteins | sample RVTome_15_FD_200260 | JGI IMG/M metagenome (GOLD analysis project Ga0268386, IMG submission 200260) | Soil microbial communities from uranium-contaminated site in the Upper Colorado River Basin, Wyoming, United States - RVT150D86... ...
CCAATGTTCTCGCGCGTCAGCGCCACCTCATCGTCGCCCAGCGCTGCACCATGGGTCGCCTCGGTGCCCTGCTTGTTCGGCGCACCCCAGCCGATGATCGTCTTGCACACGATGAGTGTCGGCCGCCCCGTCTCCCGGCGCGCCTCCTCGATGGCATCGCGCACCGTGTCCGGGTCGTGACCGTCCACGTCCCGCACGACGTGCCAGTCGTAAGCCTCGAAGCGGCCCGCCGTATCGTCGGTGAACCAGCCCTCGACCTCGCCGTCGATGGAAATTCCGTTGTCGTCGTAGAACACGATCAGCCTGCCGAGGCCGAGGGTGCCGGCGAGCGAGCAGGCCTCGTGCGAAATCCCCTCCATCATGCAGCCGTCGCCCGCGAGCACCCAGGTGTAATGGTCGATGACCTCGTAGCCGGGGCGGTTGAAGCGCGCCGCGAGGATGCGCTCGGCGAGCGCCATGCCCACGCCGTTCGCGAGGCCCTGGCCAAGCGGGCCGGTCGTCGTCTCGATGCCGACGTCCGGCTCGTATTCGGGGTGGCCGGCCGTGCGATAGCCGAGTTGACGGAAGTTCCTGATTTCGTCCAGCGACAGGTCGTATCCGGTCAGGTGGAGGAGCGAATACAGCAGCATCGAGCCGTGGCCGTTGGACACCACGAAACGGTCGCGGTCGGGCCAGCGCGGATTCGCCGGGTTGTGGCGCAGGTAATCGTTCCACAGCACTTCCGCGATGTCCGCCATGCCCATGGGCATGCCCGGATGGCCGGAGTTCGCCGCTTGCACGGCGTCCATTGATAACGCGCGGATGGCATTGGCCAGGTCTCGTCGAGACGGCATGGCAACTCCGACGGGAGGCGGGCGGGGAAGCGCCGCATGTTGGCCGAATCCCCGCCGGGCAGCAAGCCCGCAGGCTAGCCTCAGGAGGCGCGCCACTTGATGGAGCAGCCCATCGACGGCCGCTGCGGCTCCGGCGCGCTGCGCGTCTCCGCGACCGACTGCATCGCCTCGAACAGCTCACGGGGCGAGCCCGGCGGCAGCACGTTGCGCGGCGTGCCCGCGTCGAGCCGGCCGCGGTAGCGCAGCTTGAGGTCGGCGTCGTAGCCGAAGAAATCCGGCGTGCACACGGCACCGTAGGCGCGCGCCACCGCCTGGGTCTCGTCGTACAGGTATGGGAAGGGAAAATCCCTGGCGCGCGCCAGCCGGCCCATGTGCTCGGGCGCATCGTCCGGATACGCAGTCGTGTCGTTCGGCATGATCGCGAGGCTGGTCACCCCCAGCGCCAGCAGCTCGCGGGCGTCCCGGATGATCCGGTCCAGCGCCGACTTGACGTAAGGACAGTGGTTGCAGATGAACATCACCAGCGTGCCGCGTGGGCCGCGACAGTCGGCGAGCGTCCAGTAGCGCCCCTCGGAGTCGGGCAGGCGGAAATCCGGCGCGGTGGCGCCCAGCTCGCCGGGCGGCGTCTCGAGTGCCATGGCAGGCCTCCAGGAAGGGGAGGGTTGGACAGCGAATGCCGCTATACTATCGAACTTTTTCAGCCTGCCGGCGGGACCCTCGAATGGCCAATGACTTCCTGTTCACCTCGGAATCGGTGTCCGAGGGCCACCCCGACAAGATCGCGGACCAGATTTCGGACGCCGTGCTGGACGCGATCCTGGAGCAGGATCCCCGCGCACGCGTTGCCTGCGAGACGATGGTGAAGACCGGCATGTCGATCGTCGCGGGGGAGGTCACCACCACCGCGTGGGTCGATCTCGAGGAACTGGCGCGGCGCACGATCCTGGAGATCGGCTACAACAGCTCCGACGTCGGCTTCGACGGCGCGACCTGCGCCGTGCTGAACGCGATCGGCAAGCAGGCGCCCGACATCGCGCAGGGCGTCGATCGCGGCGATCCGCGGCTGCAGGGCGCGGGCGACCAGGGGCTGATGTTCGGCTACGCCACCGACGAGACCGAGGCGCTCATGCCGGCGCCGATCTTCTATGCCCACCAGCTCGTCAAGCGCCAGGCGCAGGAGCGCAAGAACGGCACGCTGCCGTGGCTGCGGCCCGACGCCAAGAGCCAGATCACCTTTCGCTACGAGGACAACCGCCCGGTTGGCGTGGAAGCCGTCGTGCTGTCCACGCAGCACGCGCCGCAGATCGGCCAGAAGGAGCTCGAGGAGGCCGTGATGGAAACCATCATCCGGCCCGTGATTCCCGCCGAGTGGCTCTCCACCTGCAAGCGATTCCACATCAATCCGACCGGGCGCTTCGTCATTGGCGGTCCGCTCGGCGACTGCGGTCTCACCGGACGCAAGATCATCGTGGACACCTACGGCGGCATGGCGCGCCACGGCGGCGGCGCGTTCTCCGGCAAGGATCCGTCGAAGGTGGACCGCTCGGCGGCATATGCCGCGCGCTGGGTCGCGAAAAACATCGTTGCCGCCGGTCTGGCCTCGCGCTGCGAGATCCAGGTCTCCTACGCCATCGGCGTGGCCGAGCCGACCTCGATTTCCGTCGAGACCTTCGGCACGGGTGCGGTGCCCAATGCGCGCCTGGTCGAGCTGGTGCGCCGCCATTTCGACCTCACGCCCTACGGAATCATCCAGGAGCTGGACCTGATCCGGCCCATTTACCGCCAGACCGCCGCCTACGGCCATTTTGGCCGTTCGGAGCCGGAGTTCACCTGGGAGCATACCGACAGGGCCGACGCCCTCAGGGAAGACGCCTGAGGGCAACAGAGACAGCATCCCGCGGCGCCGCACGCAAGCCTCGCCCGGCCTGGCTGCCACCGAAACCCCTTGCAAGACACGATGAAACATCCGGAGACGACATGAACCGCCAGACCGCGCAAGTGCTGGAGCACGACTACCACGTCCGCGACATCGGCCTCGCCGAATGGGGCCGCAAGGAAATGGCCATCGCCGAAACGGAGATGCCGGGCCTCATGGCGCTGCGCGAGAAGTACGGCAAGGACAAGCCGCTTTCCGGCGCGCGCATCGCCGGCAGCCTGCACATGACCATCCAGACCGCCGTGCTCATCGAGACGCTGGCGGAGCTGGGCGCCGAGGTGCGCTGGGCCTCCTGCAACATCTATTCGACGCAGGACCATGCGGCGGCGGCGATCGCGAAACGCGGCATCCCGGTGTTCGCCTACAAGGGCGAGACCCTGGACGAGTACTGGGAGTTCACGCACCGCATCCTGGACTGGGCCGACGGCGGCACGCCGAACATGATCCTGGACGACGGGGGCGATGCGACGCTTGCCGTGCTGCTCGGCGCCCGCGCGGAGTCCGACCCCTCGCTGCTCGACGCGCCGAAGAGCGAGGAGGAAGTGGCGCTGTTCAAGGCGCTGCGGCGGCGTCTTGAAACCCGGCCCGGGCACTACGCCAGAATTGCGGAGGCGATCCGCGGAGTCACCGAGGAGACGACCACCGGCGTGCTCCGTCTCTACCAGATGGAAAAGGAGGGCCGCCTGCCTTTCCCCGCCATCAACGTGAACGATTCCGTTACGAAGTCGAAGTTCGACAACCTGTACGGCTGCCGCGAATCACTGGTCGACGGCATCAAGCGCGCCACCGACGTGATGATCGCGGGCAAGATTGCCGTCATCTGCGGGTACGGCGACGTGGGCAAGGGCTGCGCGCAGTCGCTGCGGGGCCTCGGCGCCACGGTGTGGGTCACGGAGATCGACCCCATCTGCGCGCTGCAGGCGGCGATGGAGGGCTACCGCGTCGTCACCATGGAGGACGTCGCGGACAAGGCGGACATCTTCGTCACCGCGACCGGCAACTACCACGTCATCACGCGCGAGCACATGGCCCGGATGAAGAACCAGGCCATCGTCTGCAACATCGGGCACTTCGACAACGAGATCGACGTCGCCGGGCTCAGGCAATACCGCTGGGAAAACATCAAGCCGCAGGTCGATCACATCGTCTTCCCGGACGGCAAGCGCATCATCCTGCTGGCGGAAGGGCGCCTCGTGAACCTCGGCTGTGCCATGGGACACCCGAGCTTCGTGATGTCGAACAGCTTCTCGAACCAGGTGCTGGCGCAGATCGAGCTCTTCAACAACGACGGCCAGTACGAGAACCGGGTGTACGTGCTGCCGAAGCGGCTCGACGAGGAAGTCGCGCGGCTGCATCTCGGCCGGATCGGCGCGAAGCTGACGCAGCTCACGAGGGAGCAGGCCGATTACATCGGCGTGAGCGAGAACGGCCCGTACAAGTCGGAGCATTACCGCTACTGACGGCGGCCGATGAGCGGCACCCGGCGACACGTGCGCCGGGTTTGCGCTGCGCTCCAACCCGGACTACGGCATCGCCTGGCACGCCGCGATGAAATCGCCGCCGCACAAGCGGGGAATCTTGCTGCACTCGGCGCGGCCGTCGGGCGCGTCATGAGGAAACGCGCCCCTGTAAATGTTGCACGCCCGCTGCGGCACAGCGCCGCACGCCGGCCCGCCGCGGGATGCGCATTCCGGGTCCGCCGCCCGGTGGTCGCCGCGCGGCCGGCGGCTCAGCAAGAGGCTGATCTTGTTCATCTTCTCCTTCGCTGCGCCGTGCTGCTCGTTTACCCAGCGGGGCCGCACGGTGAATACGCGATTTTTGCCCCTCCTGCGTGGTCGTTCCTGCACTCTCCGACGCCTGCTGGCACCCAGGTTGCAGAAACTGCCTGCTCGCGTTGCTCCAATGCGGGCCGCTGCCCCAACAGCGAATTACGCAAATCGGAGGAGAGAACGTCATGAGAAAGAACCCAAGGCTGACGTTCAGCGGGTCCACGCGCGAGAAGGACAGCTGGCTGAGCAGCGAGGAGCTCCGGCAATGCCGGCGCGCCGACGAGGCCGAGCCGCTGCGCTCCCCGGTGCCTACCCGCCATGTTTCCAACGGCGAATATATGCCCCTGCCCCAGTCGGATGCCCAGCGCCGCGTCGAGGCGCGAGTCGGCGAGATCGCCGACGAGACCTCGAGCAGGCTGAACATGTCGCGCCGCCAGTTCCTGGCGGGCACCGGCGGGCTCGCGGCGTCGTTCCTCGCGATGAACCAGGTGCACGGGCAGTTCTTCGACGTGAGCGAGAACGAGCTCTACGAGCACGGGGGCGGCCACGGCACGAGCCGCGGGGCGCCGTCGAACCTGTTCGTGTTCGACGACCAGCTCCACGTGGTGAGGGGTTCCGCATCCGGCGCCGGCTTCGCGCTGCGCGCCATCGCCCAGGGCCCGACGACGCCCGGATTCGACATGAATCCCTTCAATCCGGAGGGCTTCCCGGACGAGAACGGCGACGTGTGGGGCGTGTGGAATCCCGACCTGGTGGGCAGCGACCTCACGCCCGCCGAGTTCGAGCTCGTTCAGTGGGTGCAGGACGTGTATCTCGACAGCCAGGTGACGATCGGGCTGTTGAGCAACGTCACGGCCTTCAGCGTGGTCGCGCCCACCGGCGAGGAGCGGCCAGGGAGGAGCGTCGAGGAGGCGCGACCCTTCGAGATCCTCACCGCCGAGCAGACCGCCGCGGTGCGCGACTTCATCAACGGCATCGCCGGCTCGCGGCGCTGCATGGCGCACGGGCTGCTGTACACCGGCCCCGGCAACCTCCACTTCATCCAGGAGCAGATCGACCTCTACGGCCCCGATTCCTGGAAGGGCTACAACATCTCCTTCGCGGCGAAGATGGACAACGATCCGGACAGCTTCATGCAGCAGTGGCGCCTCGACCAGGAAGATGCCGCCTACCCGACCTACGAGCTGATCAGCGCCAATTACGCGCAGCAGCGCAAGGAGCATCCCGGGCAGAACACCATCTGCGTGCACAAGGGGCTCGTGGCCGAGGCTACGCCGCCGGATCCGAAGCTCGGCCATCCCGGCGACATTCCCAAGGCCGCGACCGACTGGCCGAATCTGAACTTCGTCATCTACCACTCGTGCATCAAGCCGAGCTTCTTCATGGGCGAGGCGCTGAAGGACCTGATGTCCGGGCGGCACCGCGACGGCGTGCCGGACATCGAGTGGACGACGGAATTCGCGCAGCTCGCCGCGCCCTTCCCGAACGTGTACGCGGAGCTCGGCACCACCTGGGCGTCCATGATCGTCACCTTCCCCACTGTGGCGGCACACGTCATGGGACAGCTCCTCAAGTACCTGGGCCCGAACCGCATCATTTTCGGCTCCGACTCGCCATGGTACGGCTCGCCGCAGTGGCAGATCGACGCGCTCTGGCGTTTCCAGATCCCGGAATCGCTGCAAAGGGCGTACGGCTATCCGGAGCTGACCAGGGCGGACAAGCGGAAGATCCTTGGCCTCAACGCAGCGCGGCTCTACAAGGTCCCCGCGGCCGCCGAGGCGTCCGACAAGGGCAAGTACCGGCCCGTCCCGGCCGACTACGAAAGCCGGATTTCGGACGAGCTCAAGACGCTGCTCGAGTTCGAGGGCTTCACGGCCGACAACTTCGCCAGGATGCGCGAAGCCTATGTCTCGCGCGGTATCCAGCGGCGCGATACGCGGTACGGATGGATTCGCGCCTGACCGCCAACGGGTCGGGGCCGCCGGGCCCCGACCTTTCCCGGGAGCCGCGGGCCGCGCGCTGGCAGGCGCTCGCCCGCGGCTTCTGGTGTCCCGTGGCCGTTTCCGCGGCGCCCGGCCGGATCGCGCTGTATGGACGCAACGCCGCGGGCCACCTGCTGCGCATGACCTGCGACGGCGACGATGTGTGGAGCGGCCCCGATGCGCTGGGCATGCCGACGGCCCACGGCGACGGATCGGACGTCGCGGTGCCCGTTGACTGGCAACTCGCCGCGGCCTCCGACGGCACGCGCGCCTGGCTCGTCGCGCGCAGCCCGGACGGCGCGCTGCTGGAGCTCCAGTGCCCTCCGGACAGGGAGCCCGCCTTCCGGAGCCTCGGCACGCCCGCGCTCGACGCGGGCGGCAGCGCGATGCCGATGGGTCTCGCGACGGCGCCCGCGGTGTGCGGCAGCGACGGGCGCCTCGACGCATTCGCGCTCACGGCCTCGGGCGAGCTCCTGCAAGCCGTGAGGACCGGCGACCACTGGGGGGAGTTCCAGGGCCTCGGCCGCCCCAGCCTCCAGGTGGCGGGGCGTAACCCGCAACCGGTCGCGGTGCAGGGCGGCCCCGCGGCCTGCCGCTGCGAGGGCGGCGAAATGGCCGTATTCCTCGTCGCCCAGTCCGGCCTGCTGCTATTCAAGTGGTGGGACGGGACGAGCTGGAGCGACTTCGCCTCCCTCGGATCGCCGGAGCTCCGGCCGGCGCACTACCCGGCCGTGACCGCGGCCGCGCCGCTCACCGGACCGCCCGCCGCCTGCAGCCCCGGCGGCCGCCGGCTCGACGTGTTCGCGCGCGGCCCGCGCGGCGAGCTCATGCGCAGGCGCTGGAACGGCGAGACCTGGGGCAGGTTCGAGTCGCTCGGCATGCCGCCGTCCGGCAACGCGCGGCAGCCGCTCAGCGGGACCTACTCCGTGCTCTGCCCCGCGCCGGGGCGCGTCGACGTCTTCGCCAGCGGCACCGACGGCGTGCTGTGGTGGCTCGGCCACCTCTCCTGAAGGCGGCTCCCCTCCGCACCGGCCGGGCCGGCTCGCTACCGGCGGTTGATCTCGTCGAGGAAGCTCTTGCGCCCGCCGGTGAGGTTGAGGGCCCGCCAGATCGGGGCCAGCCGCGTGACCCGCTCCCTGAACGAGTCCTGGTAATACTCCGGGTCCAGGAAGCCCTGCTGATACTGGTAGAGCATGTTGTCCCAGTGCGTTTCCTGCGCGATCTGCCAGAGCCGGAAGCGGCCGCGTTCCTCGGGTGTGAGCAGGTCGAGCGAGGCGACGTCCTCGGGGTAGCCGGCCTGCGTGAGCTTGATGATGATCGGGCCGATGTGCCGGGAGTCGGCCGCCCGGACCAGCATGTCCTGCAGCGCGTCCGCACGCATCTGATAGGTCTGCGCGAGCGCCAGGCGCCTGTTCTCGTCCATCGCCTGCGTGTTCTGACGGACCTGCAGCGCCAGGTAGATGAGCGTCACCACCACCGCCGCGCCGCCGACCAGCTCGCCGATCGCACCCCAGTCCTGAATCGTCATTGCATACCTCCGGGCAGGACCCGGGCCGGGTCCTGCCGTGGCATTCTTGGCGGTGCGCGCGGCGCGTCAAGTGCGCCGGAGCGAATCCGGGCGACTCAGAGGTACTTCGGCCGCGGCAGGCCGCGCACGCGCTCGTGCCGGTGGCCGTGCAGCTCACGCATCAGCTTGCCTGCCGCCGGCCCGCCCGCGCCCTCGCGCGCGACCGCGAGCGCAAGCACGCCCGCCTTTGCCTGCCCGCGCGGCCGCCTCGCCCGCCGCGCCGCCGCCTCGCCGTCGGTGAAGGTGGGCTTGAACTCCGGCCTGCGCAGCACGTTCGCGGCCGCCTCGAAACCGGAGGCGAGGCGGATGAGCGTCGGCTCGCTCCACGCCGAACCCATGAAGCTGATCCCCACCGGCAGGTCGAAGGCGTAGCCGGCCGGCACCGACACGAGCGGGTAGCCGGCCACGGCGGCGTAGCCGGAGCTGCCGAACAGGAAGCAGTCGCCGGTGATCAGGTCCGTCGGCCAGGCCGGCGAGTTCGTCGGCGCCAGCAGCGCGTCCAGCCCATGGGCCGCCAGCGCGGCGTCGATGCCCTGGGCGCCGGCCAGCATCGGCCCACGCTGCAGCGCATCCAGGTATTCCGCCTCGCTGAAGATCTCCGCCTCCGCCAGCTCCATCCACTGCTGGCCGAAGTAGCGCAGCTCCTGATCGAAGTGGTCGAGGTTGAACTGGATGACGTCCGCCAGGCTCGTGACCGGCACGCCCGTGCGGGTCGCGAGGTAGGCGTTGAGGTCGCGCTTGAACTCGAAGACGAGGACGATGATCTCGGCATCGTCGACAATGAACTCGTCGAACGACGGCAGCTCGACGGGATCGACCACGACGGCGCCGGCGTCGTGCAGGACCTGCACGGCCTCCTCGAAGATGGCATCCGCTTCCTCGGTCACGCCGGTGAGCTGACGGGCGATGCCGATGCGTGCCCCCGCGAGCCCGCCCGGATCGACGAACTGCGTGTAGTCGGAAAAGCCGTGGCCGTCGCTGGCGGCCGTCTTCGGGTCGCGTGGGTCCACGCCGACGAGGCTGCCCAGCACGGCCGCCGCGTCGGCGACGGTGCGGCCGTGGACCCCGACAGTGTCCTGGGTGTCGGAGATCGGGATGACGCCCGCGCGGCTGGTGAGGCCGACGGTGGGCTTGATGCCGGCGACGCCGCAGGCAGCGGATGGGCAGACCACCGAGCCATCCGTTTCCGTGCCCAGTGCCGCGGCGCACAGCCCCGCGACGACGGCCGCGGCGGAACCGGAGCTCGAGCCGCAGGGATTGCGATCGAGGATGTACGGGTGATTGCACTGACCGCCCGCCCCGCTCCAGCCGCTGGAACTGGCGAAGCCGCGGAAGTTCGCCCATTCGCTCAGGTTCGCCTTGCCGAGGATCACGGCGCCCGCCGCGCGCAGCCGCGCCGCGACCGTCGAGTCCTGCAGCGGCGGCCGGCCGACGAGCGCGAGCGAGCCGGCGCGCGTGCCCATGGCATCGGCGGTGTCGATGTTGTCCTTCAGTAGGATCGGCAGACCGTGCAGCGGTCCCCGCGGCCCCTGCCTGCGACGCTCGAGGTCGAGCTGCCTTGCGATCTGCTCGGCTTCCGGGTTCAGCTCGAGCACGCTGTTCAGGCCGAGTTGCCGGTCGATCTGCCGGATGCGCCGCAGATAGATCTGCGTCAGGCGGGTGGCGGTCAGGCGGCCGGATGCCAGCGCCGACTGGAGGTCCGCAATCGACGCATAGGCAAGCTCCTCGCCCCCGGCGCCGACGCCCGGGGGCGACTCCGGCGGCCCGGCGGCGGACTCGGCCCAGGACGGCAGGACGGCCGCGGCGCCAGCCAATGCGCCCGCCTGCAGGAATGACCGACGGCTGATGCCCCCGGACCCGGTTGCTGCGGATTGCCCTTGTTCCCGGCGCTCGTCGTCTGGCATGGCCGCCTCCCCGCGAGGGCGGCGAGCGCCTCCAGCCAACGTCCATGCCCGGCGAAACGACCGCCCGCTCGACCGTCGCTCAATTCGTTGCGGATCGCCTGCGAATCAGCAGGCAAGGTTCAGGCATAGCTGAGGCGGCGGGGAAGTCAATGTGCGGCTGCGACAGCATCGGGGTGTTGCGGAAGGTGCCGCGGTGGCGCCCGTCAGCGGTCCCACCAGGACAGGACGCGGGCCACGAGGTACCAAAGCAGGCCGCCGAACAGCAGCACTCCGCCGGCGCCGAGCGCGATGAGCCGCAACTCCGAATAACGGTCGCCCGCGATCCAGAACACCATGCCGGCGCCGACCACGAGCAGCGACAGGACGGTGTGCAGCCTGAGCCGCCTGCCCGTCCCGCGCACGCCGGCAACGGGCGCGCGGCTCGCGCGCGCCTTGCGCCGCACCCGCTCGCCGCACTCCGCGCAGTCGGTCGCCCAGAACGAGACCGGCGCGCCGCAGCCGGGACAGGTGACCCCGGCCCTCTCGAATCCTGTCGTGGTCGCCATATCGGGCCAGTGGCCGCAGGCGGCCGGCTATCGCATGCTCGCAGTCAGCGCTTGCGCGCGAGCGTGAGCCCGTCGCCGATGGGCACGAGCGACAGGTCCACCCGCTCGTCGGCGTGCAGCTTCTCGTTGAACGCGCGGATGGCCCGCGTATCCGGATCCTGGTCGGCGGCGTCCGCGACACTGCCGCCCCACAGCGTGTTGTCCACGGCAATCAACCCGCCGGGCCGCAACAGCGCGAGCAGCCGCTCGTAGTATTCGGCGTAGCCGCCTTTGTCCGCGTCGATGAAGGCAAAGTCGTAGCGACCCGATTCGCCGGCGGCGATCAGGCCCCGCAGCGTTTCGGCGGCGGGCGCCAGGCGCAGATCCACCTTGTCCTGAACGCCGGCCTCGGCCCAGTAGCGGCGGGCGACGGCGGTGTATTCGTCGCTCACGTCGCAGGCCACGATACGGCCGCCGTCGGGCAGCGCCAGCGCGACGGCGAGGCTGCTGTAGCCCGTGAAGACGCCGATCTCGATGCAGTGCCTGGCGCCGATGAGCCGCGCCAGCAGCGCCATGAACTGCCCCTGCTCCGGCGCAATCTGCATGTTCACCTTGGGGTGGGAAGCGGTTTCGGCCCGGAGTCGCGCCAGCACCGGTGCCTCGCGCAGGGAGACGGACAGCAGGTAATCGTAGAGTGGCGCTTCGAGGCCGAGGGTGCGCGTGGACATCGGTGAGCTCCGGGCATTCGTGGCGAGGCTTTCGCTACACTAGCGCGATTCCGACACTGCAGGAGAACGCATGTCCCCGGCCGCGCCGGTCAGACTGCTCCAGGTCACCGACTGCCATCTGAAGGCATCGCCGGACGGCGAGGTCAAGGGCTGGATGACCGATCGCTCGCTGACTCAGACGCTCGAGGAAGCGCTGGACGGCGAGCCGCGACCGGACGCGCTGCTGTTGACCGGCGACCTCGCCCAGGACGGCTCGCGGCCGGCGTACGCCAGGCTGCGGGAACGGACCGAAAACCTCGGCTGTCCCGTGCTGTGCATTCCCGGCAATCACGACGATCCGCAGGTGATGGCGTCCGTCCTGTCCGCCGAGCCCTTCGCCTACTGCGGCGATTACGGCTTCGATCACTGGCGCCTCGTGCTCCTGTCGACGTGGGACGGCGATCGCGGCGGCGGGCGGCTATCCGCGCCTGAGCTGGAGCGCTTGTCCGACACGCTCTCCACCCGTCCCGAGCCGCACCAGCTCGTCGTGTTGCACCACCATCCCGTGCCGATCGGCTCCGCGTGGCTGGACGGCGTGGCGCTGGACAATGCCCGCGAGTTCCTCGCCGTGCTGGACGCCTCGCCGCGCGTGCGCGGGGTGGTCTGGGGTCACGTGCATCAACTGCACGACAGCCAGCGCAACGGCGTGCGCCTGCTCGGCACGCCCTCGTCGTGCTTCCAGTTCGCGCCATTTCTCGACCAGCCCGCCCTCGACGAGCGCGGCCCCGGCTGGCGCTGGATCGAGCTGCACCCGGACGGCCGCATCGACACCCGCGTGCAGTGGGTCGGCAGCGACGCATGAACCTTCCACCCGTCAGTGCCCGCGAGTCGCTGGTGCGCTACTACCGCTGGCTCAGGCAGCACGGCCTGAACGACTCCCATAGCGGCAACGCCTCCGTGCGCGACGGGGAGCTCGTGTGGATGACCCCGACCGGCTGCGGCGCCGACACGCTCACGACAGCCGACCTGCTTGGCTGCCGCCCGGGTCAGTCGCCGCCTCCAGGCGCATCGCTGGACGCGCCGCTGCACATGGCGGTCTACGCGGCGCGCGCCGGGGCGGGGGCCGTGCTGCACGCGCATTGCCCGCATGCCATCGCGATGACGCTGGCCGACGGCGACTTCGAGCCGGCCGATTTCGAGGGCCGCTACTATTTCGGCACGGTCCCGGTGCTGGACGTCGCACCGGACGATTACGTCTCCGAGTCGCCCGCGCGCGTTGCCGCTGCGCTCGCAACCCACCGTGTGTGCCTGGTCCGAGGCCACGGCGCCTACGCCGCCGACGCCACTCTCGACCTGGCCTACAAGTGGCTCTGCTCCCTCGAGTCCTCCGCGCGGATCGCGTGGCTTGCCAGAGCGGCGGGCATCGCCTCGTGACGCTCGCGGCCCGGGTCCTGTGCGCGTGCCTGGCCGCGGCGCCGGCAGCCGCCGGCGCCGTGCCGCTATGGTCGGTGCAGGGCGAGCACGGCACGGTGTGGCTGCTCGGCTCGGTGCACGTGTTGCGCCGGGCCGACTATCCGCTCCCCGGCGCAGTGCAGCGCGTGTACGCGACGGCCGAGCGGATCGTGATGGAGCTCGACCTGGACGACCTCGACCCGATGGAGATGCAGAGTGAGATGGTCCGGCGCGGCCTGCCGGGCGACGGCCCGGCCGTCCGCGAGCTGCTCGGCGACGCGGACTGGGAGCGGGCGCGGGCGGAGGCCGCGACGCGGGGGCTGGACATCGCGCCGCTGGGGGGCGCGGAAGCGTGGCTCGCCGCCCTCATGATCTACAACCTGGCGCTCGCCCACTCCGGCTACGACCCGACGCTGGGCGTGGATCAGCACCTCGCCGCGCGCGCCGCGTCCGACGGCAAGCCCGTCGAGGGACTGGAAACGCTGACCGAGCAGCTCGAGCTGTTCGACGGCCTGTCCGCGAACCTGCAGCGGGCGATGTTCGACAGATCCATCGAGGAGTTGCCGCAGGTGGCGGCAGACGCCGCCGGGCTCGTGGCCGCCTGGCGCGCCGGGGATGTCGAGCGCCTCGAGCACCGCCTGGAGGAGGACTTCGAGGGCTTCGAGGCCCTCCGCCGCCCGCTCGTGCTCGACCGCAACCGGCGCTGGGTCGCGCCGGTCGCCGCACTGCTCGACGCGGAGGGTGACAGCCTGGTGGTGGTCGGCGCGCTGCACCTCGTGGGCGAAGCGGGGCTGCCGGCACTGCTGGAGGCGAGGGGCTATGAGGTGCGGAGGGAAAGGGGTGCCGGAGGGGAAGTCGATTAGATCTCGATCATCTCGAAGTCTTCCTTGCCCGCGCCGCAGTCAGGGCAGCGCCAGGCGAGGGGCACGTCCTCCCAACGCGTCCCGGGCGGAATCCCGCTGTCCGGATCGCCCTTGTACTCCTCGTAGACGTACCCGCAGATCACGCACATCCAGGCTTTCATCATCGACCGGCGATCGCTCCACTGCCCGAAAAAAGACCGGCGATTGTCTCACGGGCGGCAACCCGGCCCAAGCCGCATGAACAACGGCCCGCCCATCGTGCTCGTCGTCGCCGGCAACGACCCCTCCGGGGGTGCCGGCATTGGCGCGGACATCCAGGCGATTACAGCCGCGGGCGCCCATCCGGCGCCGGTCATTACGGCCCTCACGGTGCAGGACACGGTCAACGCCAGCGCCGTCGAGCCGGTGCCTCCGCGCCTCGTCGCCGACCAGATGCGGGCCGTACTGGCGGACGTCCCGGTGGCGGCGGTGAAAATCGGGCTGCTCGCCACCGCGGGGATTGCCGCGGCGGTGGCCGCGGTGCTGGAACCCTGGCCGGACACGCCGCTGGTGCTGGATCCGGTGCTGGTGGCAGCGGGCGGGGCCCGCCTGTCGGAGGAGGCGCTCGTCGACGTGCTGCTCGACCGGCTTTGCCCCCGCACGACCCTGCTCACTCCGAACGCCCATGAGATCCGGCGCCTGGCGCCCGACGAGGCCGACGGCGACGCCCGGGCCCGCCGTCTGCTGGCGCGCGGCTGCCGCTGGGTGCTCGCCAAGGGCGGTGACGAGGCAGGCGACGAAGTCGTGAATCGGCTTTACGGAGGCGGCGCCGAACCCCACGTGCTGCGCTGGCCCCGCCTGCCGGGGGCCTTCCACGGCTCGGGCTGCACGCTCGCGTCCGCCTGCGCCGCGCGGCTCGCGCTCGGCGACGACGTGCCGGCCGCCGTCGCGGCGGGACAGGCGTTGACGCAGCGCTGGCTGGCCGCGGCATTCACGCCCGGCCGCGGCCAGTCCATTCCCCTGCGGCGTCCATGACGCCGGAGCTGCCGTTTGGCCTCTATGCCCTGACCGATCCGGATCTCTTGCCGGAAGCCGTGCTGTACGAGCGCGTCGCGGCGGCGATCGAAGGCGGTGCCGGCAGCGTCCAGTACCGGGACAAGCCCGCGGACCCGGCGACGCGGCGGCGCCGGGCCGGGCTGGTGGCGGACGCCTGCCGCGCCGCCGGCGCTCTGTTCATCGTCAACGACGATCCCGCGCTGGCCCGTGCAACCGGCGCGGACGGCGTCCACGTCGGCGGCGACGACGCGGGCTGGGGCGAGGCCCGCGCGATCATCGGCGCGAGCCGGATCCTTGGCGTGTCCTGCTACGACCGGCTCGAGCGCGCCGAGGCGGCGGCGCGAGCGGGCGCGGACTATGTCGCCTTCGGCAGCCTGTTTCCCTCGCAGACGAAGCCCGGCGCAGGCCGCGCGTCGCTGGCGCTGATCCGCACCGCCAGCGAGCGCCTGACGGTGCCGGTCGTTGGCATCGGCGGCATCACGCGGCACAACGCGGCCGAGGTGACGGCGGCCGGCGCGTGGGCGGTCGCGGTGGTGCACGACCTGTTCGGCGACGCCGACCCGCGCGCGGCGGCGCGCGCGCTGGCCGGCGCCTGCGAGCTGGGGCGCGCGCCGCGCGGCGCCGGCCGGTAGAATGCGCGCCTTTCCCCCGCAGGCCGCCCCGGCGGCCGCCACAGGAGACTTCCCAGCCGTGAACCTGTTCCAGGAGGCGCAGCGCTACATCCCCGGTGGCGTGAACTCGCCCGTCCGGGCGTTCCGCTCGGTCGGCGGCGAGCCCATCTTCATCCGGAAGGCGGCAGGCGCCCATATCTGGGGCGAGGACGGTCGGCGCTATACCGATTACGTCGGCTCGTGGGGGCCGATGATCCTCGGCCACGCGCATCCGGCCGTGATCGAGGCCGTGCGCGAGGCGGCACTGAACGGTCTGTCGTTCGGCGCGCCGACGGCCGTCGAGACCGAGCTCGCGAAAATGGTCTGCGGCATGATGCCGTCGGTCGAGATGGTTCGCTTCGTGAGCTCCGGCACCGAGGCGACGATGAGCGCCATCCGGCTCGCGCGCGGCTTCACCGGGCGAGACCGCATCGTGAAGTTCGAGGGCTGCTACCACGGCCACTCCGACTCGCTGCTCGTGAAGGCGGGCTCGGGCGCGCTGACGCTGGGGGTGCCCACGTCGCCGGGCGTACCTGCGGCGCTCGCCGCCTACACGTTGACCCTGAGCTTCAATGACCTCGACGAGGTGGAACGTGCGTTCGCCGAGGCGGGCGAGCAGATCGCCTGCATCATCGTGGAGCCGGTGGCGGGCAACATGAACATGGTTCTGCCTCTGGACGGCTTCCTCGAGGGCCTCCGCGCCATCTGCGACCGCTACGGTGCGCTGCTGATCTTTGACGAGGTCATGACCGGCTTCCGCGTTGCGCGCGGCGGCATGCAGGAAATCGCCGGCGTCCGCCCCGACCTCACCACGCTGGGCAAGATCATCGGCGGCGGCATGCCGGTCGGCGCATTCGGCGGCCGCCGCGAGGTAATGGAGAAAATCGCCCCAACCGGGCCCGTCTACCAGGCCGGCACGCTGTCCGGGAATCCGGTCGCGATGGCCGCGGGCATCGCCACGCTGGAGCGGCTCGAGCCGACCCTCTACTACACGCTCGGCGAGCGGACGCGCAACCTCGTCGACGGCCTGCAGGAGGCGGCAGACGACGCCGGCGTACCGTTCACCGCGCACAGCCTCGGCGGCATGTTCGGCCTGTTCTTCACGTCCGACGCGCCGGTGCGCAGCTACCGGCAGGTCATGGGCTGCGACATCGGCCGCTTCAAGGACTTTTTCCACGGCATGCTCGCCGAAGACGTCTACTTCGCGCCGTCCGCTTTCGAGGCGGGTTTCGTCTCGCTGGCGCACAGCGACGCCGACATCGAGGCGACGATCGGTGCCGCAAGGCGCGTGCTGGCGAAGCTCTAGCGCTAGTCTTCCGGCGCCTGGCGCCCCAGCCCCTGGAGCAGTGGCTCGATGAATTCGAGCCGCGCGATGGGATCGAACAGCTCGAGGCAGCGCTGCTTCTGCTCCAGCCCGATCGGCAGGAGTTCGGCGAGCCGGAAGCCTACCCAGCCGGCGTCGGCGAAATCCGGCCGCACGTGGCGGTAATGCGGCCCGAGCTCGCCGAACACGCCCTCGAGCAGCCGCGCCAGGTCGCGGAAGCGCTCCGGCAACGGCACGGAGGCCTCGAGCTCCAGGAGATCGACGCAGCCGATGTTCAGGCCGTCGTCCTGGCGGCGGATTGAACGGATGAGGAAGCGGCTGCCACCCTGCACGATGATGCCGAGCGTGCCGTCGCGGAGCTGGTCCCAATCGACGATGGCGGCGAGGGTGCCGAGCTCCCAGGTCAGCGCCTCGCCCGTCTCGTCGCCTTCGCGGATCAGCACGACGCCGAAGCCCGTGCCCGCCTTCATGCAGCGGCTGATCATGTCCACGTAGCGCGGCTCGAAGATTCTGAGCGGCAGGGGTCCGCCGGGGAACAACACCGTCTGGAGCGGAAACAGCGGGATCTCGAGACCGCCGCCCTCTTTCACGCTTCGCTCTCTCCGCCCCAGGCGCGCACCAGCTGCTGCGCCACGCCGAGGTGATCGAGGACGCGCGCCACGACGAAGTCCACCAGGTCGCCGACCTTCGCCGGCCGGTGGTAGAAACCGGGGCTGGCCGGCATCACCACCGCCCCGGCCCGCGTCAGCGCCAGCATGTTCTCCAGGTGGATGGCGGACAGCGGCATCTCGCGTACCACGAGAATCAGGGGCCGCCGCTCCTTCATCGCCACGTCGCCCGCCCGCTCGATCAGACTGCGGCTGGCGCCGGTGGCCAGCGCGGCGAGCGTCGCCGTCGTGCACGGGCAGACCACCATCGCATCCGGCGCGGCGGAGCCGCTGGCCAGCGGAGCCGTCCACTCCTCGCGGCCGTAAACCACGAGCCGGGACTCCTCGACGCCGTGACGCTCGCAGAAGTACCTGCGCATCTCGGCGGTGCGTGCCGGCAGCGCCAGGTCCGTCTCCATCCCGATGACGACCTGCGCGGGCCGCGAGATCATCAGCGACACGCGACAGCCGGCGCCGAGCAGGCATTCCAGCAGGCGCAGGCCGTACTGCGCGCCCGACGCCCCCGTCATGGCGAGCGCGACGTGCGGCGTCACGCGGGCACGCTCCGCTCGCGCGCGGCCAGGCCGGCCAGCAGCCGCTCGTGCAGGCCGCCGAAGCCGCCGTTGGACATGAGCACCGCGCAGTCGCCCGGGCGAAGCTCGGCGAGCAGTGCGTCGAGCAGCACGTCGCTGCTCGGGCAGGCCGTCGCGCGCGCACCGAGCGGCGCCAGCGCGCGCGCCACGTCCCAGCCGAGATCGTCGCCGGCGAGCACGAACACGCGGTCCGCGCCCGCGAGCGACGGCGCGAGGGCGTCGGCATGCACGCCGAGGCGCATCGTATTGGAACGCGGCTCCAGTACGGCGACGAGGCGCCCGCCGCCCGGCACCGGGCGCATCGCCTCGAGCGTGCGCTCGATGGCGGTCGGATGGTGCGCGAAGTCGTCGTACACGGCCACGCCGGCCGGCGTGCCGCGCAGCTCCTGGCGCCTGCGCACGCCGCGGAAGCACGCGAGCGCCGCCGTGGACACCTCCAGCGGCACGCCCGCATGGCGCGCGGCGAGCATGGCGGCCGCGGCGTTCTCGGCGTTGTGGCCGCCCGGCATCGACCAGCTCACGCGGCTGAGGCACCGGCCCTCCGCCAGCAGCTCGAAGCCGCCGGCCGCGGGGCGCACCTGGAAATCGGCACCCTCGCCGCCGAAGCGCGTGATGGGCGTCCAGCAGCCCATCGCCAACATCTCCTCGAGCGCCGCGTCGCCCGCCTTCGACACGATCAGCCCGGAGCCGGGGACCGTACGCACGAGGTGATGGAACTGGCGCTGGATCGCGGCAAGGCTCTCGAAGATATCCGCGTGGTCGAATTCGAGGTTGCCCAGCACGAGCGTGCGCGGCCGGTAGTGCACGAACTTCGAGCGCTTGTCGAAGAACGCCGTGTCGTACTCGTCCGCCTCGACGACGAAGTGCGGGCCGCTGCCCAGCCGCGCGGAGACACCGAAGTCCGCGGCGATACCGCCGACCAGGAAACCCGGCGCGAGGCCGGCATGCTCGAGGATCCACGCCAGCAGGCTGGTTGTCGTCGTCTTGCCGTGCGTGCCCGCTACCGCCAGCACCCAGCGATCCGCCAGCACTTCCCGCGCCAGCCACTCGGGGCCCGAGCAGTATGGGATGCGCGCATCGAGCAGCCGCTCGACGACAGGCAGGCCGCGGCGCATCACGTTCCCCACCACGACGCAATCGGGCGCCGGGTCGAGCTGCTCCGGCTCGTAGCCCTCGGTCACGGCGATGCCGAGCGCCTCGAGCTGAGTGCTCATCGGCGGGTACAGCGCGCGGTCGGAGCCGGTGACGCGGTGGCCCAGCGCGCGGGCGAGCGCGGCGACACCCCCCATGAACGTGCCGCCAATGCCCAGCACATGGACGTGCATCAGGCGCCGCCTTGCGGGAACAGCCAGCCGAAGATGAGGACGCTCGCGGCGAAGTACAGCGCGGCGGCCAGCACGCCACCGGCGTAGGGCCAGTCCAGCGCGCAGCGCAGGACATGGCCGGTGACGAGCAGCGAAGCGCACAACAGCGTGAGCAGGACGATCGAGCTGAACAGCACCGCCGTGGTGGGTTCGTCGCCCGGCGCCGGCGCGGCAGCGAGCCACAGGAACGGCAGCGACAGCGCCGTCAGGAGCGCGCCGGTGCCGAACAGTGCGGCCAAAGTCTGCTGCAGCCGGTGGCGCCGGCCCAGCACGATGAGCAGTCCGCCGAAGCCGAACACCACGAGCGCGAGGTCCAGCACGACTTCGCCCACGACCTCGGCCGGGCCGGACGCGGACGGCGCCAGCGCGGCCACGCCCAGCGCCACGTAGACGGCGAGCGTGAGGGCCAGGATCGCCGGCGACGCCGGCACATCCTGCGGGCCCCGGCGGTGGAGTGCGATTTCCGCGAACAGTCTCAGCAACGCCTGCATGGGGCTCCCTTCAGACGCGCAATCATACCCTCTGGGATAATGACGGCCATGAACGACAGCATCTACATCAGGGACGCCGCCTCGGCGACGGCGCTGGCCCGCGATCTGGCCGGCGCGCCGCGCGTGGCGGTAGACACGGAATTCGTGCGCGAGGACACCTACACGGCGCAACTCTGCCTCGTCCAGGTGACCGCAGGGGGCGACGTCGCCTGCGTGGACGTGCAGGCCCTCGGCGGCCCGGGGCCGCTGGAGGAGCTGCTGCTGGATCCTTCCACGACCAAGGTCTTCCACTCGGCCCGGCAGGACCTCGAGGTGCTCGGCGACGGGCTCGGCCGCATCCCCGCGCCGGTATGGGACACGCAGCTCGCCGCCGCCCTGCTCGGCCACCCCGACCAGGTCGGCTACGGGCAGCTCGTCGAGGTCGAGCTCGGCGTCAAGCTGGCCAAGGAGCATACGCGGACCGACTGGAGCCGGCGTCCGCTCACGGACGACCAGCTCGCCTATGCGGCGGACGACGTGCGCTGGCTGCTGCCGGCCTCGGCGCGCCTCGAGGAGCGGCTCGTCGGGCTTGGGAGGATGGAATGGGCCCTGGCGGAATGCGCGGCGCTCACCGATCCCGCGCTGTACGCGTTCGACGCCGAGGGCGCGTGGCGGCGTGTGAAGGGCGCCGGCCAGCTCGAGGGGCCGGACTTCGCCC
>Ga0268386_10000839_pt1 | contig 20331 bp, 14 predicted proteins | sample RVTome_15_FD_200260 | JGI IMG/M metagenome (GOLD analysis project Ga0268386, IMG submission 200260) | Soil microbial communities from uranium-contaminated site in the Upper Colorado River Basin, Wyoming, United States - RVT150D86... ...
CCGGCCGGCCCCGCCACCATCACCCGAGAAACCGACCGACACGCTCGACGCCAATCCGCGGGAAAACCGGTATCATGCCGGTCAAGAATGTCAGCCGGTTTTCCCCTTGCGGAAATCGGCGCTCAACGCTTGACATACCTCGACCGTCTCGGCATAATACAAAGACGAACTAGGCATCCGAGGAGACAACGCATGGATTCCCGACTGCTCTGGGGCACCGTCGAGATGCTCATTCTCGAAACCGTCGCCGACGCCCCCACCTACGGTTACGAAATCACCCAGCAGGTCTTCACCAGCTCCGAAGGCTACTTCGAACTGAAGGAAGGCAGCCTGTACCCCGCCCTGCACCGGCTGGAACGGGAGAAGCTGCTCACGTCGTCCTGGCAGGAAGCCGACGGCCGCCGCCGGAAGTACTACCGCCTCACCCCCGCCGGCCGCAAGGAACTCGCCTCCCGCAAACAGGAATGGACCCGCTTCGCCGCCGGCGTCAACCGCGTGCTGGGGGCGCAGCGTGTTTATGGTTGATGATTGGGCCAGAGAATATCGAATATCGAACACGGAATCATGAATGATGAAGGAAAGGGCGACGTCGACGCCGGCTTCTTACTTCGACCTTCAACATTCCGTGTTCAATATTCGATATTTCACCTTGACCTTCACCTTCCGACCTTCGACTTTCGACCTTCGACCTTTCGACCTTCGACTCTTACGATGACCCGGCACCACGACCTCGCCGCCGACCTCCCGCCGCCGAACGCGGACGAACCGGCCACGCTGCGGCAGGACATCGTCGACGAACTCGCGGACCATCTCGCGTGTGCCGCGCGGCAGGAAGCGTTGCGGGCGGAACTGGACACGGACGGCGACACCCCCGACGAACAAACCATCGCCGACCGCGTCCTGGCCCGCTTCGGCGACCCGCGGCGAATCGCCCGGCGACTGTGGTTCGACGCCATGAAAGGGAGACTGATGATGCAGAAACTCACCGCGGCCTTCGCCGCCGTCACCGCCGTGGCTGCATTCGCGGCTTGTGCGTTGCTCTGGATTACTATCGAGGCGACCCGGTCCACACTGGCGAACGTGGTGGAAGAAACCCGTAAGGACCGCGCTGCTTCGGAAACCACCGACCGCAAAATGCTGGCCCAGTTGGCAAAACTGGAAGCCGCCGCCCAGAATCCAAAATCGCCGGAATGGAATCCGCTGCGGTTCAAACTCGTTCAGGGAGAAAAAGGAACCAAGCCCGCGAGTGGTTTCGCGGTCCAGATAAGCGGGCGCCTCTACAACAGTGGCGGAAGTGGAATGGTTCAGAAGAAATCCGGCGATGATGGCGTCGTCGATTACGGGATGGTTCGTCCGGGGGAGTACCTTGTGACGGTCATTTCACCGTGGGACTACTCGACGTCGCAGAGTCTTTTCATTCGGGCCGGCAGCAAGACGGAATTGACGATTCGGTGTCCCACCGAAAAGGCCGTGCGCACGAAACTCAAAGTCGAGCTGAAGCTCCCGGACGACCTCGCGCGGAAAAGACTCGCCGCCTTCGTCGCCATCCGCCAGCCTCAATTGAAAGCCCGCGACGCGATCTGGAGTTTTCCGGAGCGCAGTCCGGCGTTTCTGGCAACTTCCCAATTCGGGACGCAACGGGTTTTCGATTTCGGCCCCAAGGGTGCGGAGTTTCAAGCAATTGAATACTTCTCCAAGCCGCACAAGACCACCGGCACGCTCGGAATTCTCCAGACCGTTGGACTTCAATCCGTCGATTCCGTTAACGCCTGGAAGCTGCCATACAACGTCGAAACGCTGGCGATTGTGTTGCCGGCGTATCCCGACCTGCCCGGCATCGCGGGTGCGCACCCATCTGGACTGCCGGATGGCGCCAGTGCCAATCCGATGGGCGATGGGCAGCTTGGCGGTGGAGTTGGACCGATGGGCGGACAGCCGACGAGAAACTTCGTGCTGGCCTACATCTCCTACGGCAAACGCCGCCCGCTCGGCCTCGTCAGCGACAACCCGCCCACCTTCACCCCGCAAGCCGGCAAGGACAACGTCTGGAAGATCACGCTGCCGCCCAAGCTGATCGAACAAGCCCGGGCGGCAATGAAGAAAGTGGACGCCCTCAAGAAAAAGCCGGACGCCAGGAAATCGCAGGCATTGTTCAAAAGTCTGTCCGAAATCCACCGAAACGCGCAACCAACTCGCTATAGATAGAGGAACAAGACGAGCATCTCTTCATGAGCCCGCGTGCATTCTCAAACAGCCGGCCCAAGAGTATCGCCAAGAATATCGCAAGAGTATCGCGAAGTGTCTGCAATACCCTTGGACTCTTTGACCCTTGCCGACGAAAACTGCGAATCTGGGAAAACTGCGACGTTCGACGATTCGGGCGTTTTCGGACAACCAATCGGTCAACGTGTCGCTGGTTCGAGTGGAACAGCATGCCCCCTACGCCGAAGGCGTAAAACAACAAAGCCCAGGGTCGCGACCGAAGGGAGCGCACCCTGGGTGGGCGACGCATCATGAAATCCAACCCCAACGGGGTTGCACAATCGCGATGTGTCGGCAACACCGGGATCCCCGAATTATGGAACCCCGTTGGGGTTCAACGTTGTTTTTCGCGACCCAACCCAGGGTGGCGCGGCTTCGCCGCTGACCCTGGGCTATGTTGTCCCACCCCTTCGGGGTGAATTCCGGCATCACAACAACTGTTTCATGGCGACGTTCACCGAAAACACCACCTTCGACTCTTCGGGCCTCCGTCGATCAAACATCAACCATCAACCATGAACCCCCATCACGACCTCGCCGCCGACCTGCCGCCGCCGAACGCGGACGAGCCGGCGTCGTTGCGGCAGGACATCGTCGACGAACTCGCGGACCATCTCACGTGTGCCGCGCGGCAGGAAGCGTTGCGGGCGGAACTGGACACGGACGGCGACACCCCCGACGAACAAACCATCGCCGACCGCGTCCTGGCCCGCTTCGGCGACCCGCGGCGAATCGCCCGGCGGCTGTGGTTCGACGCCATGAAAGGGAGACTGATGATGCAGAAACTCACCGCGGCCTTCGCCGCCGTCGCCGCCGTCGGGGCGATCGCGGGTTGCGTACTGTTGTGGACGGCGCTGGACGCGACGCGTTCCACGCTGGCGGAGGCGATCGCCGAGAACCGCAAGGACCGGCAGTCGTCCGAAGACGCGAACCGCGCGGTGCTGGCGCAGTTGGCGAAGCTGCAGACGGAAGCGAAGAAGCCGCCGCGGTCGCTGGAGTGGAATCCGCTGCGGGTGAAGCTGGTGCTGGACGGCGGGTCCAGAGGCCCCGCTGTCGGCTACACGGTTTACGTCACCGGGCAGCCGTACAAACGGGGTGAGAAAGAAGAGTCGATTTCGAAGAAAACCGATGCGGCTGGGCTCGTCGATTTCGGACTGGTACGACCGGGGAACTATTCGCTTCAGGTGTACACACCTTGGAATACATCGCAAAGGTACGGGCTGCTCATTCAGCCCGGTGACGAAGTGGAGAAGACACTCCTTTGTCCGTCAATGAGAATCGTGGAAACGAAAGGCCGGTTCGAAGTGGAGCTGCCGCCGGACCTCGCCAAACGAAACTGCCAGGTGGCCTTCCTGATCGGCGGTGCCTATCAAATCAGTGAGAATGCCAAGTGGTGGGTGCAAGGCTCCGATACGCAGTACTTCCTGGCGACGAAGGAGGGCAAAGTGCGACCGATCGGCAGGAGTTTCGGGATCTCGCAGATGCCGTTCGGCTTGCCTTCCGAAACGGCCTTCCTGGGTCAAGCGAGACACCTCAACCGTCCGAGCGTCGGGGGGAGGAACCGTCGGTCGTCAGGATCGCAATCCGGTTTGAATTGGGTCACGGGGAAGTACACGCTCAATCACATCGTGCTCATCCTGCCAATCGAAAGACGAGTTCAACCATCGCGCCGAGGGCGCAGCTTTCCGGTTCGTGAATTGACGATGCACTATGTCGTGGAATCCGTCTCGTACGGGCATCAGCAAAGCGAAGGGGGTCTGGTCGTCGCGGAAGCTCCGACGTTCGAACCGAAGGCGGGGGTCGAAAACGTCTGGAAAATCACACTTCCGCCGAAGATGATCGCAAGTGCGCGCAAGCGTCTGAAAGCGTGGGACACGAGGAGGGTGGCGACGATCGGGTCGAAAGAGGAGCTTGACGAGTTCATCAAGAAAATAACGCCAACTGGCAACGACTTCGACAAGCTCTCCGAAGAAAAGAAGCAGGAATACGTCACCACCGGTATCGGTTACTTTTTCAGCATCGATCGATCCGGCAATAGCGACGGAAAGCTGCAGCTTTCGGAGTGGGGCGCGTCCCAAGGTATCAAGCAGCTTTTTCTCAACGCCAACATCGATCTACAGAAAGAGATGACGCAGCGTCAGTTCCTTTTGCATTTTGTCCGCATTTACCCGGGACCAAACCGGAAGAGGAAATCCCGAAAATGAGGTTCGGCGCGAATTGGCCATCCGTGCGAAACCGCAAGCGGTTGCGGCGCCTCAATCCGCGTTCGCTTCCTTCCGCAGCTTCGCCCAGAACTTCCGCGCCGCCTCGTGGTGCGCGAGGACTTCCTTGAGCTGCGTTTCATCCTTCAGCGTCAACGGCACGCGTTTGATGCGTTCTTCGACCCAGCCGCGGAAGAACTCGACGGAGCGTTTGCTGATGCGTTTCTTTTGCGGGCCGATCTCCACGTAGAACGGGGCGGTCGAGGCGAAGCGGAAGGTGCGCTTTTCGGCGGCGATGGCGCGGATCAGGAACCAGCCGCTTTCTTTGAACGTGAGAGCGACCCGGACGCTGGCAGCGTCCGCCACGGGGATCGCGCGGATGACGCGGCCGTTCTGGATGATTTCGATCTTCGGGACGGGGTCGTTGGAACGCAGACGCAGGTCCAGAGCGACCCGCACGCTGCGAGCGTCCGGGGCGCTGGTGAGGACGTGCCCCGGCAGCTTGCCGTTGGCGGTGCACAGCAGCAGGGGGCCGTTGGTGACGAACGAGCGGCCGGCGAGCAGGCCCGCCCACCATTTCTCCCACGTCAGCGGGGCGCCGGTGTGGACGTAGACGCGGTTGTAGCCGACCGGGTTGGGGAGTACGCCCGACGCGCTGCCGGCCGACGGGGGGAGACGCAGGCCGCAGTTCAGGATGTGGTAGTAGATTTCCTGCGACCAGTAGCCGTTGCCGCGGGGGGAAGGCAGCCGCTTCGCGTCGCGGGGGCGGCCCCAGGCTTCGTCTTCGTACATGCGGCTGCGGCACATGTGGTTGTTTGCCAGGCCGATCGAATCGACCCGCCCGCTCGCCAGCCAGACCGGCACGTCCCACCAGAACGGCTTCTCGACGTCGATCCAGACGCCTTTGTGCCTGCGTGCGGCGGCGACGAACTTCATGGGGGACGGGTATTCGCGCGTCGAGCCGGTAATCGCCAGCGGCGTTTTCAGGCCGAAGAACAGCAGCGCGCCCCCTTCGCGTTCGTCTTCGCCGGCCATCACGTCGTAGAAGCGGTTGCCGTCGAAGCGGACGAGCGTCTGCCGCGGCGGCCGGCGGTCCTTCCACAGGTTGCGGTTGTTCCACCAGGTGATGACCGGGGCGACGTGCAGGTCTTCGGCCCGCATCAGCAGCGGGACATCGGAGACCGGCCGGTGCACGTGCAGATCGCCGCCGTACCAGCCGCGTTTGGCGAGGTCGTCGATGCGTTTCAGGACGACGCGGCGTTCGATCGGCGCGTCTTTCACCGTGAAAGCTCCGGACACACGGGCGTATTCGGGGCCGCGCTCGATCGTGTATTCATAGGCGCCCGCGAAGAGGGCCAGCGTGGCTGTGCCCGGGCAGACGAAGTGGTCGCGAAAGAACGGCAGCTTCGCCGCGCGAACGGGTTTGCCGGCGGCGTCTTTCAGATGAATGCGGCACGGCAACGGTTTGCCGTCGATGCCGACGACGCGGAACGTGACCTTGGCGGACTTCGCGTCATCAGCCGCAGACGGACGTGCCGCGAAAAGCATGACACACGACAGCAGTGCGATGCGTTTCATCACCATCCCCCAATCGTGCAGACAGAAAGATTGGTGACAGAAAAATGAAACAGAAATTGGATTTTTCTGTCACCAATCTTTCTGTCTGGCCATTCGATCGGTCAGTCCGCCACTTCCGCCCACACCGCCAGTTGCACCGCGGCGTTCAGCGGCATTTCGCTCACGCCCAGCGCCACCCGCGTGTGTTTGCCGCGTTCGCCGAAGACTTCGACGAGGAATTCCGACGCCCCGTTGAGCACCTGCGGCTGCTGCTGGAAGTGCGGGGCGGAGTGCACGTAGCCTTCGACGCGGACGATGCGGGTGATCTGCTCCAGATCGCCGATGCAGGCCTTGATCTGGGCCAGCGCGTTCAGGGCGCAGAGGCGGGCGGCGTTCTGGCCGTCCTGCTCGTGCAGCTCGGCCCCCAGCTTGCCGGCGAAGGCGATCTCCTTCCCGACGAACGGCAACTGCCCGCTGGTGACGACGAGGTTCCCCGTCCGCAGCACCGGCACGTAAAACCCGACGGCGGCCGGGGCCTCGGGAAGCCGGTGGCCGAGCCGGGCGATGCGGTCTTCGACGGTTTTCGGCATGATGCGATCGTTCCATTGAGTGTGATGCGGGAAGGAAACCGTGCCGTTATCGTCCGCGCGAGCCGGCGGGAAATCAAGACCGGCGGCGTCTGCTCACTTCGGAATCCGATGCAACGTGTAATACCCCGTCGCCGGCCACAACGCCGCTTGTGGTTTCGCCCCGATCTCTCCCACGCTCACTTCATACAGATACCCCCCGGCGCGGCGGTTCGGCACCGTCAGCCGCACCGTCGTGTTGTCCTTCGAAACCGCGATTGCCTTCACCGGCAGCGTGTGCCGGTTGCTGTCGGGCGTCGCGTAGCTTCCCTTCCAGATCCTGTTGTAACCAACAATCGAATACGCGCCGGGCTTGCTTGCCTCTTTGCCGTCGATGGGCCGGATGAACTCGATCTCGAACCCGTCCTTTGTCACCCGCAGCTCGCGAATGCCGTTGGGGAGTTTCCCGTTGGGAACGAGCCGCACGATGTCCCCGGTGTTCCGCCCGCCGAGCCAGCCGCTGTCGTGGATGCTGCCGACGTAGATCGCCCCGTCCGGCGCGACGCCGCCGCACAGCGGGCCGGTGAAGTTCGTCTTCACCGCCCCCGCGTCCGGTTTGCTGAAGGCGTAACACGCCCCCTGGTATTCGCCGTCGACCTTCTGCAGCGTGAAGCGGATGAGAAAGCGGTTGTCGTACTCGCACCCGATGCCGTGGCCGGCGAATGCCTTGATGAAATGCGATTTCTTCGGCGAGCTGGGAGCGTAAGCGACCGGAGTAGTTCGATCAGCGACGTGCCGTTCCGCAGTCCCGGAGGGACGAAATCGAGTAGCCTGGGGCGTTAGCCCCAGGTCTTGGTGCCGCACGGAAACCGCAGCCCCGGAGGGGCGACATCGAACGGTCGCGCGCTCGCCGTTGCTGTCGCCCCTCCGGGGCTTGCCGAACTCGCTCGCACGCGGTCCCTGGGGCTGACGCCCCAGGCTACTCGATGCCGCCGCTCCGCGGCTGGCGTTCTGGTGATTCGATGCTGTTCGTGTTGCCGTCGTCTGTCGTCCCTCCGGTCGCTGACGCTCCCGGCTCGCCTGTCGACGCTCCCGGCTCGCCTGTCGCGCTTTCGGCGGTTCGGTCGGCAGAAAGAAAATCCCGTTCACACTCCGCGTCCACGGGTGGGGAATCTGAATCGCCGGCGGGGTCGTCGGGGCTTTGGGGTTTTCCTCGTGGCGGCTCGGCACGCCGTAATGCCGGCCCGCTTTGAGGTGGTTGATTTCGTTGAACGTGTTCTGCACCCCCTGGTTGTCGCTGACGAAGATTTCCCCCTCGTGGTTCATCGCCAGCCCGGTGGGATAGCGGAACGCATGGCCGACCGGCGTGATCTTCCCGGCAGGCGTTATCCGCAGCACCTTCCCCCGCCACAGCGAATGCACCTTCGGCCGCTTCGGCTGCGCATAATCGCTCCCCAGCCCGACGTACAGATTCCCCGCTTTGTCGCGGACGATGCCGCAGGTCCAGTCGTGGTAGTTGTCGGTGTAGCCCCAGCCGGTGGCGAGGATGGTACGTTCGCTGCGATAGCCGAAACGAAACTCATCAACGGTAAGAAGCTCTGGCTTATGGCTGACAACGAATCCATCACCCTGAGGAACGATTCCATACGGTGCCGCAAGACCTTCCTCCAAGATCGTAAGACGATCCGGGATTTGATCGCGATTTGTGTCGCCCGCAATGTAGACATGACCCTTCAACGATGTAAATGCTAGCTTTCCGGACTTATTCCAGCTCATTCCTGTCGGCATGATCGAACGGTTGATCGGAAGCCTCACACCGTCAAATCCCGGTACTGACGTCACACTCTCGACCTTCAGACTCTTCTCCTTCGGCTTCAACTCGGTATTGGACCTTTCCTGTTTCAGTGAAGCGATGAAATCAAGGTAGATGTATCGGATATTCTTGTTTTCACCTTCGTCTTTAGCTGACCGGACTGCACGGGCGAATTCGCGATTCTTCACGCCAGCAAACCTTCGGAACTTATTCTCGCCGGGAATGGGCTTCTGCAGGACCGCGATTGACGGTTTCCCAATTGAGTTGGAGAAGATTGGACGGCCAAAGTACACGTCGTAATCTTTCGTCGGCGAGAATCGTGTCACGTCCCCGTCCACAGAAAGTGGAAAGATCATCATTTTGCGGCGCCACCCTGTCTTGGCTGCGCTCGGCTTCGTCGGTGTTTCGATCACTTCAATGATCGACAGTGCTTCCGGCTTCCGATCAATCTCAAAGTGCAGTTTGTAGGAGACCATAACCGCGCTCACTTTCCTGGCGCGCTCGATCTCGTCCTTTGACATTCCGGCAAATGCTCGCTTGTCCAACGCATCGAGTTTGTGCATGTTCCAAACATTGATGCTCCTGAGCCGTCCCACCGACCCATTCACCCGCTTCGGCAGATACACCGTCTCCTTCCCGGTCTTCTTGTCCTTCTTCACGAGGATAATGTCCGGCCCCGGGGTGAGGCCGGTCATGACGGGGACGCCGGCCATGTCCCAGTACCAGCTTTTGCCCTGCGTGCGCTGGCGGGCGAAGTCGCCGAAGTACCAGCCGCGGAGGCTGTACGTGTCGAGGTCGAACAGCAGGTTGTGGCCGTTGTTCAGACCGATGGCCAGCGACCGGGCGACGTACCCGCCGCCGTTTTCCTTCGGCACCGTGAACACGTCGCGGATGATGCGGGCCGGCTGACCCGGTTGCACCGTGACGAACTGCTCGACCACCGACGGGTTCGTGGGCGGCTTGAACCGCGGGTCGTTCAGCGCCCGCCACAGCACCGCAAGCTGCACGTCCACGTCGTCGCCGAGCACGCCCGGCACCGGCTTGCCGTGATACGACGGCATCTCCATCCCCGGCACGATGCGGATGGGATTCCGCGTCCAGCGGTCAAAGAACGGCCGCCGCATCCGCCCCGCCATGTGCATCAGGTCCGACCCGCGCGTGCCGAGGGCGACGTTCCGCGGCTCGTAGTCGCCGACGGTGTGACACGCGATGCAACTGAACCCGCGGACGCCGAGCAACGTCTGGCCGGCGACGAGGATTTGCGAATCCGCGGGCAACTTTGGCTCGTGCGAAACCGCGAGCGGCGGAATGCGGTCGTGCGCGGTCAGATAGGCGACGAGCGCGGCGGATTCGTCTTTCGAGTGGACGAACCGCGGCATCCGCACGCGCAGCCACGGGAGTCGCACGGTCTTCTGTTCTCCGGCGATTGCGGTCTTCAGGTAGTCATCGAGCAGTTTGTCCCCGACGGCGTTCAGCGACGGCGGGATCATCGCTTCACTCTGCCCGCGGAGGGCGTCGTCGAGCTTCGACATCCTCCCCGCCGTTTCGACGATCCCGCGGTGCAGATCGCGCTCGTGGCAGCCGAGGCAGTTGCGTCGCTCCAGCACGCGGCGGCCTACTTCGTAACGGCTCGGCGGTGAGAGTTTGCCGGCATGCGATTGCAAATACGCGGTGACGGCGGCGACGTCGATGTTGGGGTACGCGGGACGGTGTGTCTTGCGGTCGGGGGTTTTTGAGAGACAGGAAGATTTCTGGTGGTTTGTGTGAAACGACAAGTCTTTGGGGAACGACGTCGGCGGTTTGACGGTGGGGATGGTGTGACAGGCGGCGCAGCGGGATTGTTCGACGAGTTTCCTTCCGCGCGCGACTGTTTTCGCGTCGGCGCCCACGCGCGTCGACTTGTCGTTTCGCACGGACGACAGATAGACCGCAATCCGCCGGCGTTCATCGTTCGCCAGTTTGAACACAGGCATGCGATGGTCGGCGTTGAGCGATTTCGGGTCGGCCAGCCACTGGTAAATCCATTCGGCGGAACGTCTGCGGCCAACACTGGTGAGATCGCCGCCGGACCAGGGGCCGTCGTTGCCGTCGGCGGTTTTCTCCGTAGGACGGTTTTTCAAACCGTCCGGGACGGATTGGAAATCCGTCCTGCGGGTGGTGTGGCACGCGAGGCAACCGACCGAGCGCACCAGCAGTTCCCCGGCGCGGCGGTCGGAGAGCGGTTTCGTCTTCGACCGGCGTCGCGGCCGGCGGGGCTTCGGCAGCGGTTTGAGTTTCACCGGTTTCGACACGGAGAGCAGGAATGCCGCGATGGCCGTCGCTTCATCTTTGTCGAACCCGAACGTCGGCATCTTCGCCAGCGGCGAATCGTGCGACGGGTTCTGGATCTTCGCGATGAGGTTGTCCCGCGAGAGTCCGGCGCTGACGTGCGTCAGATCCGACCCCGGCACGCTGGGCGGATCGTTCTCGCGGCGATGGCAGCGGTTGCAGCGGTGGACGTCGAACAGGATGCGGCCGGTTTCGGCCGACTTCAGTACCTTGTACGGTTTGTCGCGCAGGAACAGATTGGCGGGGATGGGTTCGAGGGAAAAACTTTCGGACGACCAGAAGAGGTGGATTCGCGCTTTCTGGTCAGTCGTGCGAAACCGCAAGCGGAGGGGGCGTTCGCCGGGGCGGAGGGGGACGGGTTTCGCGCTGGTCCATTGAGGGGAAGTCGTTTTGCCGGTGAGGATCGCTTTCCCGTCGAGTTCCAGCGTGAATTCCCCGGCGACGAACGCACGAAACGTGTACCGTCCGCTCGCTTTAACGAGCAATTTCCCCGTCCACTCCGCGCCGAACGGCCGCTTGCGGCTTAGCCGCGTATCCGGCGCGTCGCTGCCCCAGTCGAACGATAGATCGTCGTCAATCCGCGCGACCGTCTTCCCGCCGGCGGTGTACTTCGCGTTCAGGCCGGGGAGGAAGTCTTCGTCTTCGTCCTGCGCAAACGCGGCGCATGTGGCGGTGACGAGAATCAGGAGAAACGCGGCGAGGCGCATCGTTTTGGAGTGTGGTGATTCTTCACCGCTTTGGATCGATCCGCGGGAAGCCGTCTTCGTACACTCGCGTCCTCCGGCGCGCCGATCCAAAGCGGCGAAGAATCGCCGCACTCCAAAGGGCGCGGGCTGTACACCGGCGACGCGATTGCACACCATTCGTAGAATTCGTTTCATTCGCGGTTCTCCTTCCGAAATACCTTAACGCATGCCGAAACAGAACTCACCCTCGAAACTCTCCGCCGCCGACTGGGAACCGCTGCTCGCCCGGCTGCGCGAACAGCGGGCGGAGATTCACCTCGGCGGCGGGGAGAAGCCGATCGAGCGGCAACATGCGAAGGATCGATGGACGGCCCGCGAGCGGGTCGCGGCGTTGATCGACCCCGGCACCGAGTTCTTCGAGCTCGGCACGTTCGCCGCCTTCGGCATGTATGGCGACTTGGGCGGGGCACCGTGTGCCGGGGTGGTGTGCGGGATCGGACGGGTGGCCGATCGCTCCTTCATGGTGATTGCGAACGACGCGACGGTGAAAGCCGGGGCGTTTTTCCCGCAGACGGCCAAGAAAGTGCTGCGTTGCCAGCGGATCGCGATGGTCAACCGGTTGCCGTTGATGTACCTCGTCGATTCGGCCGGCGTGTTTCTGCCGCTGCAGGACGACGTGTTTCCCGACGAGGACGATTTCGGCCGCATCTTCCGCAACAACGCAGTGATTTCGGCGCTGGGGATTCCGCAGATCGCAGCCATCATGGGGAATTGCGTGGCCGGCGGCGGGTACCTGCCGGTGCTGTGCGACAAGCTGGTGATGACCGACGGCTCCGGGTTGTACCTCGCGGGGCCGGCGCTGGTGAAGAGTTCCATCGGGCAGGAAGTCTCGCACGAGGAACTCGGCGGGGCGGCCATGCACGCGGAAATCAGCGGCACGATCGACTTCCGCGAACCGGACGATGCCGCGTGCATCGAGCGGTTACGCAAACTCGCGGAGACGCTTCCGGCGGACGAAATCGTAGTGCGAAATTCATTTCGCACACGCAACGGCGACGAAACGCGTGAACGTCCCGGCTCGCCGGTGGAAGACATCTACGAGCGCTTCCCGGTTAATCCGCAGGCGGCGTATGAAATCCGCGACGTGCTGGATTGCATTCTCGACGCGGGCAGCTTTCAGGAATACAAGGCCGAGTACGGCCGCACCGTCGTCTGCGGTTACGCCCGAGTCGGCGGGTTCGCGGTGGGCGTGGTCGCGAACCAGCATCACCCGGAGAAGAAGCCGAAGGAAGGCTTGCAGTTCGGCGGCGTGATCTACCACGACAGCGCCGACAAAATGGCCCGCTTCATCATGGACTGCAACCAGACCTGGACGCCGCTGCTGTTCTTCAGCGACGTCTACGGCTTCATGGTGGGCCGCGATTCCGAGCAGGCGGGGATCATCCGCAACGGGGCGAAGGTGGTCAACGCGATTTCCAACAGCCGGGTGCCGAAGATTACCGTCATCACCGGCGGCAGCTACGGAGCCGGGAATTACGCGATGTGCGGCAAGGCGTTCGATCCGCGGTTCATCTTCGCGTGGCCGACGGCTCGCTACGCGGTGATGGGTTCGTCGCAGGCGGCCAACACGCTGCTGGACATCAACCTTGCCGCGCTGAAACGGGCCGGGCAATCGCCCGACGAAGACGAACTGGAACAACTGCGGGAGCGGATCGTCGCGTCTTACGAGGAACAAACGGACGTCCGCTACGCCGCGGCGCGCGGGTGGGTGGATGAAATCATCGAACCGGCGGAAACGCGGGGGGCGTTGATCACGGCGCTGGAAATCGCGACGCGGCACGTGGAGGATGAGCCGTTTCGGACGGGGGTGCTGCAGGTTTGAGGCGAACGCGCGAAATGCGAGCGAATGAAATGCGAGCGGCGGGGTTTATCCCCGCCGGGCTGTGATTGGAAAACTACGGCGGGGGTAAACCCCGCCGCTCGCGGGGATGAGAACTCGCGGGGATGAGAACTCGCGGGGGGATTGCGAGCCGCCGGGTTTATCCCGGCGGGGCGTCTGGAACGGGAACGATCTCCATGTTGCAAATCGCGGCCAGCATGTTTTCCTGGTTCGCGATGTACCGATCCGCATTTTCGATTGCCTGATGGCCGTGCTTGTATCGGTCGCTTCCGCCGGTTGTCCACCAGCGGCGCGAGTACCCGATGAAACGATTCAAGTCGGCCTGACTGACCCCCTTCAGAATTCGCCGCACCGCCGGGCCGTCGTCCGGGCAGTCGGTGATCAGAACGTGCACGTGATTCGGCATGATGGCGGCGCGAATGATCCGCCAGTTTCTGGTACGGACGGCATTGACCAGCGATTCCGCGACGCAAATCGCGTGATCGGGATCCAGTCGGGCCGTTGCATGCTTCTGAAGATTCCGGGCGCGGTCCCGTGTGTATTCATCACCCGGCGCGTAAGGCGTACCAGGAATGTTCTGTTTCCGGATGAACCCGCCTTGCGGCAACAGCGTGTTCGAGACGTGGCCGCGCTCGTCGCCAGGCAGCCAGGTTCCATAACAGGTCCACGTGATGTGCAGCGCGAAGGGCGAATCAGCGGAGTCGGAGGTCATCATTGGCGCATCCGATTGAATGATGGCCGCGAGCGGCGGGGTTTATCCCCGCCGTCGCATTGACGTGTAATATACCTTGCGGCGGGGATAAACCCCCCATACGGCGGGGATAACCCCCCCATACGGCGGGGATAAACCCCCCTTACGGCGGGGATAAACCCCGCCGCTCGCTTCACTGCAACGACTTCAGCGCCTCCCCCCGCGATTCGAAACTCGGCCACTTGGTATCCAGCCGCGTGGCGACGATCGCCGACATCGCGTCGTCGCCGAGGTTGCACACGACGAACTTCGCCCCGATTTCGGTGGCGGCTTCCCACAGGCGGATCATCGCGCCGATGATCGTCGAGCTGAGGTACGTCGTCTCGCCGGCGTCGAAGATGACGCCGTTGAGCACCGACGACTTCACGTCAGCCACGATGCTGTCCGTCTCGTGCTGGACCTGGTTCATCTGGAACCCGATGTGTTCGCCGGTGGGGATGACGACGAGGGCGTCGTCGGAGCGTTCCACGCGAAAGACGGTCTGTGGTTTGTCGGCCATGGCGGTGTTCCGTTGCGAGCGGCTGCGGGTCGTCGGACTCTGGTTTCAGAATACGCATTTCGCGCGCGAAACTGAATCCGGGTTTCCGTAGCGTGGACTTGGGTCCACGCGAATGGCGCTCCACGTCGGCATCGCGCGCGTCCGCGCGCGCGGACTCAAACTCACGCTACGGGAATTGCCGCATGGGGGAATCTTGCCGGTCGACCGCGTCGTGTTGGAGTCGCCGGCCGGTTGCGTTCGATGGATTCATTGAAGCGGATGAGCCGCGACCCCGGAAGGATGCGTCGCGGCAGGCCCATACAGGGCCGCGCCGGTTCTGCGGGGGCGGACCGGAACCTCAGGGACGTGGTGACAGGGATGTATCGGCCATGGACGAATTCAGGGCGGTGGCGGGTGAGGGGCAGTCTCCTTCGGTCCTGGCCCATGCACGGCGGCGGTTGGGACGTGGCTTGAACGCGCTGCTGGGCGGCGGTGGAATGCCGGAAGCCGAATCCGGCGAACCCGCGGCGGACGGCGCGGATTCGTTGCCGGCCGACCACATTCCCGTGGGGGCGATCGACCGCAATCCCTTCCAGCCGCGAAAGGAATTCGCCGAAGAGGCGATCGCCGAACTGAGCGAGAGCATCAAGCTGCACGGGCTGTTGCAACCGTTGCTGGTGCGGCCGGCGGGGGGGCGGTTTCAGCTTATCGCGGGGGAACGCCGCTGGATCGCCGCGAAACGCGCCGGTCTGGCAACCGTCCCCTGCCGCGTGCTGCAACTCGAAGACCGGCAGGTCTACGAAGTCGCCATCGAGGAAAACCTGAAACGAAAAGACCTCGGGGTGATGGAAAAGGCCGAGGCGTTTAAGGACTACCTCGACCGCTTCGCGTGCAACATCGAGGAACTCGCCGTCCGGCTGAGCATGAACCGCGCGACGCTGAGCAACTACCTGCGGCTGCTGGAACTGCCGGACGAAGTGAAGAAGGCGGTCAACGCGGAGAAGATCAGCAACGGCCACGCGCGGGCGCTGCTCTCGCTGCAGGAAGCCGACCAGATCTCGCTCTGCCGGCGGGTGATTGCCGATTCGCTGTCGGTGCGAAAGACGGAAGAGGCGGTCCGCGAAATTCAGAAGGTCCGATCCACCGCGGAATCGGCCGACGTCGTACCGTTTCCGTCCGGCGAGTCACACGCGGTGGCAGCAGAACACCACGGCCCCAGCGACCACGTCCGCTCGCTGCAGGAGCAGTTGCGGCAGATCCTCGGCGCGAAAGTCGACATCCAGGTCAAAGGCAAGGATGCCGGCAAGATCGTGATTCCCTTCGCATCGACCGGCGAGTTCGAAGAGTTGATCCGCCGGCTGCGGCGGGCGGCGTGATTCGAAGGCGGAAAGCGGACGTAGCGTGGACTTCAGTCCACGCGAGTGTAAGCTGACGTTGACGGCCCGAATCTGCGACACTCGCGTGGACTGAAGTCCACGCTACCTTCCGCCTTCGATCAGGGTTTGCGAATCGGGCAGTAGATGCGGCGATTGCGCATCTCCCAGTCGTAGGGGCTGTCGACGATCGACAGGTGGGGCGCGACGACGTTAATGCCGTCTTTCGATTCCACCAGCCAGCCTTCGCTGCAGGGGCTGAAATCGCGGCATTGCGTGTAGGTCCACCAGCCGCGGTCGATCCAGCCGAGCGGCACGGAGACGTGTCCCGGGATCACGGGGGACCACAGCAGTTCCCAGAACGAGACCCACCACTGCTCGGTCGAGGTCGTGCTGGGACGCCCCCAGGCGTCGTAGCTCGTCGAATGGCTCCGCACGCGATTGACGACGATCAGATCGACCTTCACGTAGAAAGCGGAAGAAGAGGAAGCGTCCGCGGCGGCGGGGACGGCGGCCGCCAGCATCAGGAGGGTCAGCATCAATCTCGCCTCCGAGACTCAGGAATCCTTCCGTCCGGAGCCACGCCTGCCGCTTGAGTTGAGGCACCCCTCGCGGCGAGCGCGTCCTGCGCCCATCAGGTCAATCGTGGATCTGGACTATGCTCGAACGGCGATGTTGATGCTTCAGAGCGGCATCGCCGGGGAGGATTCGCACGTCGCCGCAGCGACGGAGTGTTGGGTCGAAAACCTGGGAGACGGATTTTTCGAGATAGGTTTCTAGTTAAATTTCGGCAAATCCGTCAATACGTCTTGATACGAGTTGGAAGCAACATCGATGCCAATTCGTGCCGCGCGGCCGAACAACCGCTGTAACCCGGTGCAGGCATTACGGTTGTCGGCCCCGGACAATCGGGAATCGCACGTCGGGAATTCCACCATGATCTGCTGAAATTTCAGGCAGAGCTGTCGAGAATTGAGACATTCGCGGGCAGGTGGAATCCCCATAATGTGAAGAAATCCTGAAGAATCCCCTTGTGATCCGCCGCGGGAAACGGGTAGTTGTATGTCGTTCAGTTGCGCGCCCGCTTCCTTCGCAGCGCAGGAACCACAGCATGCGGATCCTCGTGAGTTGGGACAATCCGCAGCAGGCGGAATTGTTGTCGTTATTTCTCGACCACGACGGCAACGAACCGGTCATCTGCACCGGCCGGCCCGAGGCCCTTTCCGCCGCCGGCGACGGCCTCTGGGACGTGATTCTGATGGCCGTTGATCCGCGGGATTTCGACGGGGCGTTCGATCACTTCGAGGCGCTGCGACACGCCCTGCCCGACTGCCCGGTCGTGGCGGCCTGTTACCCGCAGGACGTGTACCGCATCGCCCGGTTCATGACGCACGGACTGCGGACGTACCTGATCCGCGACGACGCCGGCGATTTCGTGTTCATGCTCCGCAGCATCCTCGAAAGCACCGTCGACTCCGTGCGGGCCGAACGGGAGCGGTTCGTCGCCGAGCGGCTGCGGCAGGAAGTCGAATCGGTCCGCCGGCTGCAGGAGTCGATCATCCCCAACGATCTGCGGAGCCCCCGCGGCTACCAGATCGTCGCCCGCTACGAATCGTCGCAGATCCAGGTGCTGGGTGGGCAGCCGGTCGTGATGGCCGGCGGCGACTACTACGACGCCTTCATGCTCGACGACGACAGCCTGGTGCTGCTGCTGGGGGACGCCTCCGGCCACGGGATGAAGGCCTGCATGTCGATCATGACCATGCACACGCTGATCCGCGCGATGCGGAACGAAGGCTACCGCGACACGGCGGCCTTCGTGGCCGAAGTCAACCGCCGGCTCTGCGAGCAGGACATCGTGGCCGACGAGGGGGGATTCATCACCCTGCTGTTCGCGATTCTGCGGGCCGACACGCACGAATTTCAGTGGACGTCGGCCGGTCACCCCTCACCGTTGCTGCACGAATTAGAGGCCGACCGGGTCTCGCCGCTGGGGACCATCGACGACGGCGGGCTTCCCTTGGCGATCATGCCCGACGCCGAGTACGAGGCGCACGTGGCCGCGATTCCGCCGCTCAGCCGGTTGCTGCTGTATACCGACGGCCTGGAGGAAGCCTTCCCCGAGCAGGCGGCGCATCTGGAGTTCGGACGGGCCGGCACGGAACGCGTGCTGAAATCCTGCCGGTCGCACACCCTCGCCGACACCTTGCAGGCGCTGTTCGACGCCAGCCACGACTTCACCGGCGGCGCGGGACGTCACGACGATACGTCGGTCGTGCTGCTGGAACGGAGTTGATCGTCCTGTCCGTTTAGCCGCGCTCCTCTCCGAAGACTCCGAGTCGCGGCTAAACGCTCGAATCGCGGACCACCGGCCCCCACATCAGTCGTTGCTGTTCGGCCGTCGCTTCCGTCCCCAGCACGAACGCCAGCAGATGGGCCGCGGCGATCGTCGTCAGCCACGCCGCCGGCACGACGAGGTGTGTCGAGAAGGGGACGTCGAACAGTTCCTGGCTGTAGCTCGTACAGACGCCGACGGCTTCCCCCAGCAGCAGCGCGGGAATCAGGCTCGTCGCCGTCACCTTCCTCGAAAACATCCCCAGCACGAACATCGCCCCCAGCGGGCCGAGGAAGCAATTGAACCCCTTCTGGCAGAGCGTGATGATGTCGGTCCCCTTCGAGACGTGGTACAGGGCGATCGTGTACGCGACGACAATGATGCCGGACGTAGCCGTAATCACTCGCGCCCGCTTCAATTCGCCCGGCCCGCCCGGCGGCTCGTCGGAGAACCGCCGCAGGAAATCGACCGTCACGATCGTCGAGGCGGAGTTCGCACCCGAATCGATCGTCGACATCGCGGCGGCGAACAGGGCGGCGACGAGCATTCCCCGCAGACCCCACGGCAGTTTGCGGCTGATGAACTCGGGGAAGATGCTGTCCTGCGCGTTGTTGCGCTCCTTCGTGTCGGCCGAGTCGATCTTCCCGCTGGAAGGCAACGGCTCCCCCGGCTTGTGCTGGAGGTAGTGCATCAGCGAAACGCCCACGCCCGCCAGCGTCACGCCGATGAAGATGCTCGCCACCGCGCTGACCAGATAGCTCTTGCGGGCTTCCCATTCGTCCCGCACGGAGAAATACCGCTGCAGGGCGACCTGGTTGCTGCCGTGCGTGCACACGAACCAGAAAAACATCCCCAGCGCAATGAACGCCACGTTCGAGCGGTCGCCGACGTCGGCCCGAAACCACTCGACGGCTTCGTGCTTGTAGTTCTGCGACGTCGCGATCCAGTCGGTCAGCCCGGAGCCGGTGTCCCAGGCGACGAACGCCATCGTGAACAGTGCGCCGACCATCAGCACGAGGAATTGAACGACGTCGGTCCAGATGACGGCCCGGATGCCCCCCAGCGTCGTGTACAGCACGGAAAACATTCCGACCGAGAGAATGATCACATGCACGTCGGCGTCGGGCCACCAGTTGAGATTCAGCTCGACGATGCTCAGCATTCCCCGCGAAGCCGTCAGCACGACCACCGAAATCCACCCGAACAAGAGCAGCAGGCAGAACACCGCCCCCAGCGCCCGCGCGGCGTAGTTGAACCGCCTTTCGAGATACTCGTAGGCGCTGGTCAGATTCAGCCGCATGAAAAACGGGATCCACAGGAACCACACCACGATCAGCACCAGCGGGATCGGAAGCTGCCGCGTCAGAAACGCGACCCCCGTGCGGAACATCTCCCCCGGCATGCCGAGATACGTAATCGTCGACAGCAGCGACGCGAAGATGCTGATTCCCACGGCCCACGCCGGCAGGTTCCGCCCGCCGACGAAGAAATCGTCGGTCGACCGCTGCCGGCGGGCGATGCGGAAACCCATCCAGAGCATCGCCGCCAGGTACAGCCCGATCACGGCATGATCGCCCGGCTCGAGTGCGGCGAATGGAGAGGAAAACGGCACGGCACATCCGGTGGGAGAGGCGGCGAATTGAAGAGCCGCGATTGTAACCGCAATGCGAATGGGAATTCAAAGTTGGTGAGTGGTGAGTGGTGAGTGGTGAGTGGTGAGTGGTGAGTGGTGAGTGGTGAGTGGTGAGTGGTGAGTGGTGAGTGGTGAGTGGTGAGTGGTGAGTGGTGAGTGGTGAGTGGTGAGTGGTCCACAAATGTGAATCCCTCATCTCTCATCCTTCATCCTTCATCCCTCATCCTTCATCGTTCATCGTTCATCGTTCATCCTTCATCCTTCATCGTTCGCCAATTGCCGGTTTATTCTCCGCAGCGATCCCAACTCGCAATTGCTGGCCGCCGGGGCGGGGACACCGTAGAATGAGAACGTTCGTGGAATTCCTCTGCATCGACTGTGCCGCCCGTTGGCGTCCGCCGGCTGCTCCCATGCGTTTTCGCAAAACGTCGACCGCACCGCCGTATCT
>Ga0268386_10000840_pt1 | contig 20315 bp, 16 predicted proteins | sample RVTome_15_FD_200260 | JGI IMG/M metagenome (GOLD analysis project Ga0268386, IMG submission 200260) | Soil microbial communities from uranium-contaminated site in the Upper Colorado River Basin, Wyoming, United States - RVT150D86... ...
TAGCGCCTCACCTCACGCTCCTGCGGTCCCGATCCGGCGATCAGCAACCGGCAGTCGTAGTCGCGCTTGCGCAGCTCGCGGTATGCCTTGAGCAGGTACATCACGCCCTTGCGGCTCTCGAGCCGGCCGACGAACAGGATGTTGAGCTTGCCGTCGCGGTAGCGAGCGAAGGGCTGCACGCCCTCGCAACGGCGCAGGTCGACGCCGTTGGGGATCACCTTGTAGTCGCCCGGGAAGTAGCGATCGATGAAGTGGCGGGCGGCGGCGCTGACCGCGATGCGACCGTGAAGCCGTCGCGCGAAGCGGGCCAGTACACGTTTCCAGAAGTTGTACGCCGGGCTCCAGCCGGCAAAGGCATGGAAGGTGGCGACATTTATGCTGCGCGATTCGCGCAGCAGCACCAGCGATAGGAACGGAACGAACGGCTCGTGGAAGTGAAGGACGTCGAAGCGCTCACGCTCCAGCATCTGGCGCACCAGCCGGGTGTACCTCGGTGAGAGAGTGACGATGCCGACCGAGCCGTTGGCCGGTACGCTGATGCCGTAGCCGAGGCGGATGATGTCGCCCTCGCTCTCGCGCTGGCCGCCGTGGATGCTGCTGATGATGCGCACGTCGTGGCCGTTGGCGATCAGGTTCTCGTAGAGGTAGCGGACGTGCTCGTTGACGCCGCCGGGCAGCGGGTAGATGTACGGTGTGACCAGGCCGATCTTCACCGACTACGGTCCCAACTCGCTCTCGTCGAGACGTGCCGGTCGACGCCGGCCACCCGGATAGCCCAGGTCGCGGCCGGTGCCGTCGCGCAGGACCACCCCGCGCGCGTCGTCGCGCAACGCCGTCGCGTTCTTGGCCAGTTGCCGCCTGAACGTGGCCAGCTGGCCGCCCCAGCCGTACGGCTCGCCCTGCCAGCTGGTGGTGCGCTCGAGGATCGCCCGCCGCAGGTCGTCGGGTGAGCTCCCGGGGAAGAGGGTGACCGCCCGGCCGACGTCGGCCGCGCGGTGGGCGTCGCTGCTGCCCAGGCCGGCCAGGCCCAGCTCGGCGACGAGCTCGGGCGCCTGCCGTCCCCAGCGCATGCTGGCAGTGGTCGAGTTGAATGCCTCGACGCCGTCGGGGCGGTAGCGCGGATCGGGATCGCGCGTAAGCCGCCGGATCGATCGGCCGCTGGCACATAGCGGGTAGGGCACCAGCGGGTGGGCGACTATCGCCAGCCCGCCCTGGGCGTGCACCTCGGCCACGCTGTGGCGGAGCGAGGACCAGGGCCGAATGCGCTCCTCGATGAACAGCGCGAGGAGGTGGCCGCCGCGCGTCGTGATCTCCTCGCCCAGCACAACCTGCACGCGCAGGCCGCGCGCGGCGGCAATTGCCCGTGCAGCGAGCCCGGCGTCGATGCGCTCATGGTCGGTGATGGCGATCACGTCGAGGCCGGCCAATTCGGCCGCGTCGAGGATCTGGGACACGCTCGACACGCCGTCCGAAGCCAGGCTGTGGATGTGCGGGTCGGCCTGCCCGGACTCACTCATCGCGCCAGATCTCGAAGAAGAGCGTCCACCACTGTTCGGGGGCGCCGGCCACAGCGCGCTCGAAGACGCCTGCCTCAGCCTGCATGAAAGCCGCCAATCGCTCGCCGCGCGAGCCGTCGGCGGGTGGCGCGATGCGCTCGAAGTGGGCGCGGTACGTGCCCCAGCCGCTGCGCCTCACGGCGACGACGTACGCCGGGGCGCCGCTCTCGACGGCGAGCGCGGCCGGCCCGAGGGGCAGCCGAGTCGGCGCGCCGAACAACTCGACGCGCGTGCCGCGGCCGGTGACGACACGGTCGGCGACCAGGACGACCACCTCGTCACGGTCGAGAGCGGCGGTCAGCTGCCGGCCGGCGCCCCGCGGCGGAATGAGCCGCAGCCCGCTTGCGGCGCGGCTGCGCCGAAGGAAGCTCTGTAAGCCGGCGTTGGCGATCGTCTCCATCGGTGCCGTCAGGCGCAGACCGCGGCGGCTGGCCCACAGGCCGGGGATCTCCATCGCTCCAAAGTGAAGTGCGACGATGATCGCCGCCCGCCGCGGGCCGCCAGCCGGTCCGAATGCCTCCTCGACCAGCGCCGGGTCGTCGCTGCTCAGCCGGTCAAGGCGGCCGGCGCGCGCGTAAGCCGGCACGATCATCAGCTCGAGGTAATTGCGCAGGTAATGGCCGAAGGCAGCCCGCACCAACCGCTCGAGGACTTGCCCGTTGACGGCGGCGAGCGCCGTCGACGAGTCGGCCGCAACCATGTCGCTGGCGGCCAGGTAGCGGCAGACGCGGGCCAGGTTTGCGCGGACCAGCCGCCGGCGTGCCGGTTGCACTGCGTAGAGGAGGAGGCCGAGGCCGTGGGCGAGAGTGTGCAACGGCCGATCTGGCAGCCGCTGCAGGATGGCGCTGAAAGCGGCCAGCAAGCCGCCCAGCAGGCGTCCGCCGACCGACATCGAACCGACGCCGGCCGGCACACTGGCGGCGGTGGAGCGGGCGACCATCAACTCTCCGCGCGCGCCGGCCGCGCGACTTGGCGCGTATTGGCCATCTCGGCTGCCCTGCGGGCCAGCTCGTCGCGCTCGGCCCGGGTCGCCGGCCAGATCGGCTTGAACGTGTACCACTGCTCGGGAGCAGCCGAAACCATGTCCTCCAGCGCGTCGGCGATCGCCTGCGTCGCGCGCTGCAGTTCGGCGGGACTGCTGTCGCTGACGTCGATCACGTCGTAGTGGCGCGCGACGAAGGTGCCATCGTCGCGCCGGCGCGAGACGACCGGCACGATGCCCGCCGCCGTCTTGGACGCGAGCAGCGCCGGCCCGGCGGGCAGCGTGGTCCATTCGCCGAACAGGCGGACCGGGATACCGTCTGGCCGGTAGCCCCAATCGACGACGAGTCCCAGAATGGCCGGTTCGCGCAGCGCGGCGTAGACGCGGCGCAGGTTGCGCCAGGGAATGATCTGTATGCCCCAGCGGGCTCGCTGTGCGTTCAGCTCGTCGAACAGCTCTGGGTAGGCGGAGTCGTCGGCCAGCCCGTAGGTAGGGACTCCGCGCAGTGCGCCGGCGCCGGCCAGCATGTCGAGGCTGCCGATGTGGCCCGATATGGCGATCAGGCCACGGCCGTCGGACCGCAGCCGCTCGAAAGCGGCCATGAATGACTCGAAGCCGTACTCGGCATGCGACGCATCGACAAGCCGCAGCGGCTCGTCAGCCGGCAGGCTGGGCACGCGCATCAACTCGATGACGAACTGAGCATAGGTGGCATATATGCGCCGGGCCAGATGGCGCACCTGGCGATCAGCGGCCGGTAGTCCGAGAACGGTCGATGCGTTGGCCAGAATGATCCGGCGCTTGGCCGGCCAGGCGAAGTAACTGCCCACGAACAGCGCCTTGCCGACGGGCAGGCTGACCCGCGGCGGCACGCGCGACACAGTCGCTGCAACAGTCTTGTAGCCGTGAACCGCCGACCGCTCGCGGGCACGCCGCACGGCCCGACTGACGCGACCGCCGCCGTCCTCCGGCCGGTGCGGAGCGTAGGCCACCCCGCTGCTGCTGCGCTGCTCCACGGCCGGGACCTAGCTCGCCGCGGCTACCGGCTGCTTGGCGTGGGCGGCAGCCAGCTTGCGCTTGCGCCGGCTGGGCTGCTGCTCGGTGCCGACCAGCGTTTCATTGTCCTCGCCGCGAATGAAGGCCTCGACTCTTTCGCGCGCCTCGTCGTCATGGATCTGGCGCGGCGGGCTCTTCATGAAATAGGCCGACGGCGCGACGAGCGTGCCCACCAGCCCGCGATCGAGGCCCAGCCTGAGACAGCGGATGGCGTCCGTAATGACTCCGGCACTGTTGGGGCTGTCCCACACCTCGAGCTTGAGCTCGGCGTTGAGCGGCACGTCGCCGAAGGTCGTGCCCTCCATCCGGATGTAGCACCACTTGCGGTCCTCGAGCCACGGCACGTGGTCCGACGGGCCGACGTGGACGTCGTCCGCCGACACGTCGTAGTCGAGCATCGAGGTGACGGCGTTGGTCTTGCTGATCTTCTTGCTCTCCAAACGTTCGCGCTCGAGCATGTTCAGGAAGTCGGTGTTGCCGCCGAAGTTGAGCTGGTAGGTGCGATCGAGGCGGACCGCACGATCCATGAACAGGCGGGTCAAGACGCGGTGCGTGATCGTTGCCCCGACCTGGCTCTTGATGTCATCGCCGATGACCGGCAGTCCCTCCTCGGCGAAGCGGCGCTGCCAGTAGGCCTCACGGCCGATGAACACCGGGATGGCGTTGATGAAGCCGACACCGGCCTTCAGCGCCTGCTCGACGTACCACTTGGTCGCCTCCTCGCTGCCCACCGGCAGGTAGGAGACGACGACGTCGACCTCGCGCTCCTTGAGGATGCCGACGATGTCCGCTGTCGGGCCGGGCGCCTTCTCGATGATCTGGGAGAGGTACTTGCCCAGCCCGTCGTGGGTCATGCCACGCTCGACGGGCACGCCAAGGTGGGGCACCTGCTGGAAGACGTACGTGTTGTTGGGCTTGGCGTAGATCGCCTCGGACAGGTCCTTGCCGACCTTGTTCTTATCGACGTCGAAGGCAGCCACGAACTCGATGTCGCGGACGTGGTAGCCACCCAGGTTGACGTGCATCAGGCCGGGCACGAAGTCGTCGACAGACGCATCCTCGTAGTAGTAGCGGCCCTGGACCAGGCTGCTGGCGCAATTGCCCACGCCGACGATGGCGACGCGGATCTTGCCGTCCTGCCGGCGTGGGCTGCGGCCGTTGCCCTGGCTGCTGTTCGATTTCTTGGCCATTTGACTATTGCTCCTGTCTGCGTGCTTCTCGAACGACGTGGACGATGCGTTGGATGACGGTGAACGTGGCCAGGATGGCGATCAGGCCGAGACTGCCGGCGAGGACGATCCACCACACGGGCGGCGGCGGCACGACCTCCGCCGGAAAATCGGCGACCTGTGCGTTGAAGATGCCAGCGCCGATCAAGCCTGCGCCGAGGATGGCCGTACGAACCTCGCGCGGCGCAAGGCCGACACTGGCCATGCCGCGGCCGGCTGTGAAGCCCAGCCCTTCCGACTTGGCGCGGGCGTAGCTGACCATGAAGGCAGCGGCCATCGCCGCTGCGGCCAGCAGCGGGCCGAGGCCGAGCCACGGGGCGTCCGCCGCGACACTGGCCGGCACCTTTGCCAGGCCGGCGACGATGCCGACGTAGACCACTGCTTCGCCGGCGCGATCGAAGGTGCTGTCCATGAACGCGCCCAGCCGGCTGGCCTTGTTGGTCGCCCGCGCCAACGCGCCGTCGAACATGTCGAAGGCGGCGCCGAAGAGTACGACCAGTCCGGCCGCCAACCATGATTGAGTCGCCGCCAGCCAGGCGCCCACGACGGCGATGACGAAGCCGATCAGCGTCAGTGAGTTGGGCGTCAGGCCGAGGCGGCCGAAGACCAACGCCAGCGGCTCGACCGACGCCCGGACGCGATCGCGAAATGTGGATCGGGCCGGCGCGTCGTGGGTCATCTGCTGATCCATCAGCTGACCAGTCCGAGCAGCTCGCGCTCACGCGCCTGGAAGCGACGGAGCGCATCGCGACTGAGGGTGCAGATGACCTCGCGGCCGCGGCGCTGGGTCTCGATCAGCCCGGCCGCCTTCAGCCGACGCAGGTGCCACGAGACGAGCGGCTGTGAGAGGTCGACGTGGTCAATCAGGTCGGTAACCGTCCCCGGACGCTGGGCCAGCCGCTGCAGGATGCGCAGTCGTGTTGGGTCGGCCAGCGCCTTGTGATAGACGGCCATTTCGCGCAACTCCTCGGGCGGCGCGGCGATGGTCGCGATGGTCGAGCGTATTCGAGCGGGAGAGGGCATCTTGCTCCGGTTCAGCTGGCTGGGCGCGGTCTGTCCGCGCGCTCGTTGCGGAGCGCGAACATATAAAGACTAGTTGATGCTACAGGCCACTGGTCGTGCCGTCAAGCATGGAGTTGCCTCACGATAGGCGTGATGAGCAGTAACGCCCGGCTGGCCATGCTCGCCGCCCTATCGCTCGGCGTCTGCCTGGTGGGCATCGAACTGATGATCACCGCTGTCGCGTTGCCGGCGATCGTGCCCGACCTGGCCGACTGGACCCAGCTGCGCCGAGCCTCGTGGATCATCAACAGCTACCTGCTCGCCTTCATCGCGGTGATGCCGCTTGCCGGCCGGGCTGCCGACCGCTTCGCGCTGCCCTGCCTGTTCGCCGGGTCTCTTCTCGTATTTGCTCTTGGCTCGCTGCTGGCCGGCGCCGCGCAGAGCCTCGATTGGCTGATCGCCGCCCGCGTCATTCAGGGGGCTGGGGCCGGCGCCGTCGTGCCGCTGGCCACCGCCGGGGCAAGTCATTTGTTCGGCGGCCATGCGCGGGCACGCGCGATCGGTGTGGTCAGCGGGCTGACCTTCCTGGGCATGGCCCTCGGGCCGTTCATCGGTGCTCTCGTCCTGCAGCGCTTCGACGTGGGCGGAGCGCTCGCCGCCGCCGGCCAGTCGACTGGCCCGGCCATCGCCCTGCTCGGCGCGGCGTGGCGTTGGATCTTCTATCTCGGTGCGCCACTCGCGCTGGTCGCCGCGCTGGTCGCCTGGGCGGCCGCCCCCGGCTGGCAGGCCCCGCGCAGCAATGAGCGGCTGGACGTGCTCGGCGCCGGCCTGTTCACTGCCGCGCTGGCGGCCGCTCTGCTGGCCTTGACGGCGGTCGGCGACGACGATCCGGGCAGCCTGGCGCCGTTGCCGGTCGCCATTTTGGCGGTGGTGCTGGGCGTGCTCACGTTGCTGCGCCTGCTCTTCGCGCGCGACCCGTTCATGGATCTGCGCCACTTCGCCAACCCCATCTTCAGCGGCGCCGTGCTGCTCAGCCTGCTGACCGGTTATGGCCTGGCGACGGCAATCATCGGCGGCGCCGTGTTCGTCGACCGCGTGCGATATGCCGGTCCAGCCGAGCAGCAGCTGGCGCTCGGCGGGCTGGCCGGGGCGGTGGCCCTCGGCGCCCTGGGCTCCGGCCTGATCCTTCGTCGCCTGGGCATCGTGCCGCTGACGTTGCTCGGTCTTAGTCTGAGCATTGGCGGGCTGTTGTTGCTGACGCAGGCCACGCCGTTCACGCCGCTGGAGTTGCTGGTTGGCGGCCTTGGCCTGTTCGGGCTCGGCTTCGGTCTGACGGTTACCGCCCGCTCGACGGCAGCCGTCGAAGCGCTTGGCCAGCGTGCGTACGGCCTGGCCGCGGCGGGTGTCACCGTCGCGCGGATGATCGGCATGGCCATCGGCCTGGCTGCGCTGAGCGTCCTCGGCTCGAACCGCATCGAGGCGCTCAGCCTGGTGCTCGTCGACCAGGCGGCACGCGACGCAGCCCTGCCGCCGCACCTACAGGGCCGGCCGCTGGAGGACTACCTCGTCGTAAATGCGCTCGAAGCGTGGGTCGCCGGCCAAGCGGCCGAGATCACAGCCGCGCTCTTCCTTGTCGCGGCGGCGGTGACGGCGCTGGCGATTGTGCCTACGCTCGCGATGCGCAGCGGGCGCGCCGCCGAGGGCGCGCCAGGCGAGGCTGAGGATGTGATCGATGGAACCGACGAAGGACCCGCCGCCCGGTTTACCGTCTGAACCGGTCTGGGCGCTCGCTTGGCGCGCAGACCAACTGCTGGTCGAGCTCCAGACGCTGGCCGACGTGGCGAATCGGATTCTCTGATTCTGGCTTGTGGCCGTCTACTTCCGTCGCATCGGCTGGATCTGAATCAGCGCGGCGCGCACACCCGCGGGTCGGGCTCAGGTAGAGCCTGCTCGGCGGTCGCCGGCACGACGCTGATCGGCCGTGCCGCGACCTGCAGCTTGGGCACGTGGCCGGACGGCCCCTCACTGGTCTGCAGCACGAGCCGCTGCTCGCCCGGCTCGAGGTTCGTGGCCAGGTTGAAGTTGGTCGCGTGGCGCTTGACACGGAAGATCTCGTACAGGTGCAGCTTCAGGTCGCTGGTGTAGACCTCGACCACCGCGCCGATCATCTCGGCGCCGTTGTTGCGCCACGACGCGCGCAGCATCGGCAGGAACATCCCGCGCTGGGCGTGGCCATAGATGTAGGTCGAGCCGGTCTGCCCCGGCTGGCCGAAGCTCTCGAGGGTCTGGGCAACGTCGCACAGCGGGTAGAAGTCGGGGTTGCGCCGCACGACCAGGTTGCCCGGCACCACCGGCAGGTCAATGCGCAACGACGGGATGACGATGCGTGAGGCGCGCACCGATCCACCCGGCAGGTCGGGCGTAGGCGACGGGCTGGGCGGCACGGGCCAGCCTGGATTGAGACTGCGCTGCGGGTCATCCGTTGGCTGGGTCGGGCTGAAGCTGGGCAGCGACGGCGACGTAGAGGGCGTGTCGTCGGGTGTCTCAATGGCGGGCGGCGGCGTGCCGACCGGATCGCCGGCGACGAAGCCGGGGTCGTCCGGATCCTGGTCGCCAAGGATCGTTGGCGGCGCGTACGACAGCAGGCCGGCCAGCAGCAGGGCGACGCCGCCGGCCAGCAGGATGGCCGGCACCAGCCGCTCGATCAGGGCTCTGAGGGTCTGCATACCGCGAGGGATGCTACCTCAGCCGCCGGCTTTCAGTCGTCGTAGTAAAGTCCGCCGGAATGCGTATCTCTGTGCTCATCGGCGCCCTTGCTGGCCTGGTGCTGGGTGGCGCAATCGTCGCCCTCGTGCTCGCTTCGGCCCTCGCCGAGCCGCCGTTGGCTCCGACGCCGACCGTTCCCTCGCTGCCACCGGTCGCCGTCCCGACCCCCGAGCCGACCCAATCGCCGGTGCCTACGGGCACCGCCGAACCGAGCGCCAGCCCGACTACCTCGGGCGAACCGACCGAGCCGCCGGAAGGCATCGGCCTGGGCGAGCAGGCGCCGCGCATCGTGCTGCCCGCGCTGGGCGGTGGTTTCTTCGATACGGCGCAGTACACCGGCCGCCCGCTGTGGATCAACTTCATGGCCACCTGGTGCCCGCAGTGCATCGACGAACTGCCGATGATGGAGCTGATGCAGGAGCAGCTGGGCGACAGCATGGCCATCGTCGTCGTCGACGTCGGCGAGGAAGAGGAGCTGGTAGCCGAGTTCATGCGCGGGATCGGCTCCACGCTGCCTGCCGGAATTGACAGCGACTCGACCATCCAGCGCGAATGGGGTGCCTATGCCCTGCCCGTTCACTTCTGGGTCGACGAGGAGGGCGTCATCCGCTCGATCCTGTATGGCGGCGCGCCGCGCGACGCGTTCGTCGAATCCGTGCTCAACCTGGTGCCCGACGCCGACCTGGACGAGTGACCGGCGGCGCCGGCCAGGCCCGCCCTGCTGCGCCGGCCCTCGGCGCCTTGACCGTCAGCCAGGCGGTTGAGCTGTCGCTCGAGCACCTGCGCCGGCGGCCACTGCTCGTCGTGTCGGACTTCGACGGCACGCTCAGCCAGATAGTCGAGGACCCGTGGGGTGCGGCCATCGTGCCGCTCGGCCGGCGCGCGCTGCGCCGGCTGGCGGGCATGCCCGACGTCCACGTTGCCGTGCTCTCCGGCCGAACGGCGCCGGATGTGGCCGCTCGAGTCAGAGTGGGCAACGTCACCTATCTCGGCAATCACGGCATGGAGCGCGCGTACCTGCCCCGTCGGGGCAGACCCGAGACGCTCGTGCCGACCGTCGATTCGCATGCGCACGAGGCGGGCCACCTGGCCGAGCGGCTGGCCGATGAGCTCCCGCTCCTCGTGGCGGAGCCATGGCTGATCGTCGAGCGCAAGCCGCCGGCGGTCGCCTTCCACTATCGCCAGGCGCCAGACGTGGCGGCGGCCGGCCGGCGCGTACGAGCTGCAGCAGATCGACTCGATCCCGAGCAGGTGCTCGAGCGCTTCCCCGGCCGAAGAGTGCTCGAGTTGCGGCCGGTGGGTGCGATCGCCAAGGGCGAGGCGCTGCGCGGCCTGCTCGACGACGTTCAGCCACGAAGCGTGTTCATGCTCGGCGACGACATCAGCGACGCGCTCGCCTTCCGCGTGCTGCGCGAGGCGCGCGCCGCAGGCGAGACCGACGGTTTCGCCGTCTGCGTCCAGGCTCGCACCGAGGTGCCGGCCGAAGTGCTCGCCGCGGCAGACATCACTCTCGCATCACCCGTCGCCGCGACGCGCTACCTGGCCGCCCTCGCCCGGCGGCTGGCCGGTGGACAGGCAGCCGGCGGGATGTGGGTCAGCTAGTCGCGCAGCTCGGGATCGAAGCGGCGGACGGTGTCACGCAGTGCGCGAGACGGTGGCCGGTCCCCGCGTGACACGGCGGCAAGGTCCCGCAGCTGGCGGGCCAGCCACCAGGCGAGATCCTCATTGCGCACGCTGGCGCGCAACCGGCGCAGGTGGTGCAGTCGCTCGTCGCGCGTCATTTCCAGCGCGCGCTCAAGCATCGCGCTGGTGCCGGCCACGTCGGCCGCGCTGACCATCAGCGAATCGGCGGCCAGCTGCTCGGCCGCACCGGCCGTCTCGGACAGCACCAGCGCCGCGTCGCCGACGACGACGGCCTCCTTGGCGACAAGATTCATACCGTCGACGACGGGGTTGACCAGCACCACGTCAGCCAGCTGGAGGGCGGCGATGGCCAGCGCGTACTGAGAGCCGTCGAGCAGCCAGATCGGCGCCTGGTCTGGATCGGCCAGGCCGTTGACGCGGGCGACCACCTCACGCACGGCGGCCGCGTAGCGGGCGTATTCGGGCACCTTGTCGCGGCTGACCGACTGGATGGCCAGGAAGCGCACGTTCTGGCGCATCTCGGGCCGGCGCTTCAGCAGCGCCTCGTAGGCGAGGAAGCCGCGCAGCACGTTCTTCGACGGCTCGAGCCGATCGACGCGCACGATCAGCCGTGGCCGGCCGGCGCGCTCCAGGCGTTCCTCGAGCGCCTGCCGCCGACGGCCGACCTCCGCTCCACGAGCGAACTCGGCCAGCGCTTCGGGATCGATCGAGATGGGATAGGCGCGAACCCATACCGTCCGGCCCCGCCAGCGAACGTGCCGGCCGGCCGGGTCGACTCGTGCGTCGCGCACGAAGGCGTCGACCGCCTGCAGGAAGTTGGTCGCGTAGCGGTCGGTTTGCAGCCCGACGATGTCGTTGGCCAGCAGGCCCTCGCAGATCACGCGGCGCAGCGCCTGGGGCAGGATCATCCACGAGTCGACCGCCGGCCACGGTATGTGGTTGAAGTGGAGCAGCAGGCTCTCCGGTCGCCTGGCGCGGATCGCCTCGGCGGCCAGGTAGAGGTGATAGTCCTGCAGCAACACGACCGGCCGACGGGCATCGCCGGCGGCCGCCACGGCCGCCTCGCCGAGCAGCCGGTTGACGACGCGGTAGCCGTCCTGCCAGGCCTTGACCAGCCCCTCGTCGACGTTCGGCTCGTAGGGCAGCGTATAGAGTTGGTGCTGGGTGAACCACAGGAACGGGTTGGCCACCGTTGCGTAGTGCGCCTGCCAGGCGTCGCCGGGCAGATCGTTGATGTCGAGCCGCAGGTCTTGGCCGGGCAGCTGCTGTTCGATCGCCTCCAGCAGCTCGCGTTTGGCCGGACCACGCCGGCCGCGCAGCACCGCCGACGCATCACGGTCGCCACTGTCCATCGCGCCGCTGATCCAGGTCACCGGCGCCAGCCGGCCGACTTCGGCCAGCGCCGTCACCAGCCCACCCGAGCCGCGGCGCACCGTCCATCCACCGTCGCGCCCGTGGCGGAAGGTGAGCGGCCCGCGGTTGGAGACGACGACCAATCGCTCGCTGTCCCGAAGCAGGTGGGACAGGTGCTCTCCCATCCGCGAGCGACGCTCGGACGCGCGCTCGAGAGTCGCGGCGGTAGCGCCTTCGGCGGCGGGGGAGCGCGTCCTGACGGCGATGGGCATCCCTCTTCTAGAGCAGGGCCTGGGCGGCCTCCTGGGCCATGATGATGATTGCCGCCGTCACCGGCGGCACGAGGCCGATGACGATGGTCAGCCCGCCGGCCAGCCCGAGGCCCGTCCGTGTCGCGCCTCCGATGGTCACCTCGGCCGCGCTCGCCGGCGCTTCGCGCATGTACATGTAGACCGCCACGCGCAGGTAGTAGAACGCCGCTGCCGCCGCATTGACCACGGCCAGCACGGCCAGCAGCGTCAGCCAGCCACCGACCTGCAATGCGGCCTGGATCACGTACCACTTGGCCCAGAAGCCGGCCAAAGGCGGGATGCCGGTCAGCGATAGCAGGAACAGGAACATCAGCGCACCGAGCAGCGGCGCGCGACGACCGAGGCCGGCAAAAGTCGAGATCTGGCTGGTCACGCCCGGTCGCCGCTGAAGGGCAGCTACGCATGCGAACGCGCCAAGGTTCATGAACGTATAGGCGATGCTGTAGAAGATCAGCGCCTCGAGGCCGGCCTGCTCGGCCGGCGAGCCCGGCTCGGCGGCGCCGTAGGCGGCGAGCCCGACCAGGATATAGCCGGTGTGGGCGATCGAGCTGTAGGCGAGCATGCGCTTGATGTTGTCCTGCGTTAGCGCGACGAGGTTGCCCAGGGTCATGGTCAGCGCGGCGAGCACGATCACGAACGGCACCCAGTCGCCCTTCAGCGGCCCGAGGGTCTCGACGAACAGGCGCAGGATCAGCGCAAAGGCGGCCACCTTGGGGCCGACTGACAGGTAACCGGTGACCGGCGTCGGCGAGCCCTGGTAGGCGTCCGGCGTCCAATAGTGGAAGGGCACCGCGGCGATCTTGAAGGCGGCGCCGGTGGTCAGCAGGGCCAGGCCCATGACCAGGCCGGGTGGCAGGCCGGTGAGGCCTCCAGCGGCGACGAGGTCGCCGATGACGCCGGCGACCTCGGGGATGCGTGTGGTGCCGGTGTACCCCAGCACGAATACGAGGCCGAACAGGAAGATCGCGCTGCTGAACGAGCCAAGCAGGAAGTACTTGATGGCGCCCTCGGTCGACAGCCCGTCGCGCTTGGCATAGCCGGCCAGCAGGTAGCCGGGCAGGACGAGGAGCTCCAGCGCCAAGAAGAGCAGCAGCAGGTCACGCGCGCCGCCGATCAGCATCGCGCCGGTGATGGCGAAGAGCAGCATCACCGCGAACTCGGCCGCCGGCAGTCCGCGTGGGCGCAGGTAGTCCGGGCCGAACAGGATGGTCAGCAGCGCGATCGACATCAGCAGCAGGTCGAGCAGCGTGGTCAGCCCGTCGCGCACATAGGCGCCGGCGAAGACCTCGTGAACGCCGACGAGCAGGCCGATGCCGGGCAGCGGCCCAATCACCGCCGTCAGCGCGATGATCAGCGCCAATCCGGCGCTGGCGATGGTGATCACGGTCGCGTCGCGGCCGGGGCGGGCCATGTCGACGATCAGCACCAGCAGGCCGAGCAGCGCGACGAGGGCCGGCGGGGCCAGCGCGAGCAGCGTTGTCTGGTCGAGCATGATCATCCGCCGACGCTCAACGCAGTCCGAGCACCGGGCTTGACGCGACCTGGGCCAGGACCTCGGTCACCGGACCCTGCCACAGCTCGAGCAGCATGCCCGGGAACAGGCCGAGCGCAACGGTCAGCGCCATCAGCGGGGTGAGTGTCAGGACTTCGACTCGATTCATGTCGGTCAGGTGACTGCCGAGCCCGCGCAGGAAGTCGGAGACCTCGCCGAAGATGACCCGCTGGTACATCCACAGCAGGTAGGCCGCGCCGAGCATCATCGCCAGTGCCGCCACGGCCGCCGCGACCGGCGAATAGTCGAACGTGCCTACGAGCACCAGGAATTCAGCGATGAAACCGGCCAGGCCGGGCAGGGCCAGGCTGGCCAGCACGAAGAAACCGAAGATCGCGGCGTACACCGGCGTCAGGCCGGCCAGGCCGCCCATCTTGGCTATGGTCCGATCGTGGGTCCGCTCGTAGATCACGCCGACGAGCAGGAACAGCGCGCCGGTGATGATGCCGTGGGCGACCATCTGGAACACTGCGCCGTGCAAGCCCTGCTCCTGGAAGATGAAAATGCCCAACGTGACGAAGCCCATGTGGCTGACCGACGAGTAGGCGACCAGTTTCTTGAGGTCGGGCTGGACGAGGGCGACGATCGCGCCGTAGACGACGGCGATCAGGCTGAGCACGATGATCAGCGGTGCCCACGCCTGTGCCGCGTCGGGGAAGAGCGGAATCGAGAAGCGGATGAAGCCATAACCGCCCAGCTTGAGCAGCACACCGGCGAGGATTACCGAGCCCGCCGTCGGCGCCTCGACGTGCGCGTCGGGCAGCCACGTATGGAAGGGGAACATCGGCACCTTGATGGCAAAGGCGAGGAAGAAGGCGGCGAAGGCGAACCATTGGAGAGTCGGGTCGAAGCCGGCCGCGAGAAGCACCTCGTAATCGAAGGCACCGCTCCAGCTGCCGGCCGTGGCCTGGTAACTGAAGGCCAGACCGAGGATGGCGACCAGCATCAGTAGCGAGCCGACCAGCGTGTAGAGCACGAACTTGATCGTCGCGTAGACACGGTTGGCGCCGCCCCAGATGCCGATGATCAGGTACATCGGCACCAGCACGATCTCCCAGAAGACGTAGAACAGGAACATGTCGAGCGCCAGGAAGACGCCGACCATGCCCACCTCGAGCACGAGGAAGGAGATCATGTACTCCTTCACCCGTGTGTTTATCGGCTGCCAGCTGGCCAGGATGCTGATCCAGGTCAGCGTCGTGGTCAGCACCACCAGTGCCAGGCTGATGCCGTCGACGCCCATCTTGTAGGAGATGCCGAAGGCGGCGATCCACTCGACCTGCTCGCGGTACTGGAAGCCCTCGGCACCGGCGTCGAAGCCGACCAGCAGTAGCAGCGAGGCCGCGAAAGTGGCCAGCGCCGTGGTCAGCGCCGCGCCGCGGATGAGGTTGTGGTTGTGGCGCGGCAGCAACGCGATGACGATCACGCCGAGCAAGGGCAGGAAGGTGACGATGCTGAGCAGCGGCAGGCCGTCCATCAGCGGGCGACCACGAAGATGTACATCACCGCGATCAACAGCAGGCCGGCGGCGATGCCCAGCGCGTAGTTCTGCACTCGACCCGTCTGGATCGTTCGGATACCGCGGCCGGCGCCCTGGGTCAGGCCGGCGATGCCGTTGACCGTGCCATCGACGATGCGCACGTCGAACCACCACATCGCCCGCGCCACGACCCCGCCGAAGCGGACGAAGATCAGGTCATTGAGCTCGTCGAAGTACCACTTGGCCGCCGAACCGCGGTAGAGCGGCAGCAGGCGCTGCGTGACGCGCTCCACCTGCGACGGGCGCGGGCGCAGCCCGAACAGCCCAAAGAACCAGATACCGAGCGCCACGCCTATGGCGCCGGCGCCGGCGCCGATCACCAATAGCGTGCCGTCGATCCCGAAGAGCTGGAACGCGTGGTGCTCGATGCCGAGCACTGCCTGTGCCTCGTGGAAAATGGGTTCGAGCCACTCGGTGATCAGGCCGGCCATTGGCGGGAAGCCCAGCGCCAGGCCGAGCAGCGCCGACGGGATGGCGAGCAGGATCAGCGGCACGGTCATCGACGGCGGCGACTCGTGGATCTCTGGCTCGATCGCCGGGTCGACGTGCGACGGGCCATAGAAGGTCTTGCCCATCAGCCGGAACATGTAGATGCCGGTCATCACCGCGACCACCACGCCGATCGCCCAAACCCAGTAGAAACCGAACAGGAAGCTCTCCCCTAGGATCTCGTCCTTGGACCAGAAACCGGCCAGCGGTGGGATGCCGGCGATGGCGATGGCGCCGATGAGCATCGTCCAGTGAGTGATCGGGATCTTGCGCGCCAGGCCGCCCATCCGGTTCATGTCCTGCTCGTCGTGCACGGCATGGATCACCGAGCCTGAACCCAGGAAGAGCAGGCCCTTGAAGAAGCCATGGGTCACGAGGTGGAAGATCGCCGCGCTGAACGCCCCAACGCCGAGAGCGGCGAACATGTAACCGAGCTGGCTGAGCGTGGAGTAGGCCAGCACGCGCTTGATGTCGCGCTGCGTGAAGGCGATCGAGGCGGCCAGGATGGCGGTGAAGATGCCGATGGCGGCGATGACCACCATCGCCTCCGGCGCCTGGGCGAAGATCGGGTTGGCGCGGGCGACGAAGTACACGCCGGCGTTGACCATCGTCGCGGCATGGATCAACGCACTGACCGGCGTCGGACCCTCCATCGCGTCGGGCAGCCAGACGTGCAGCGGGACCTGGGCGCTCTTGCCCACCGCGCCGGTGAAGAGCAGCAGCGCGATGCCGACGACCATCCAGTGCTCGAGTCCGGCCACGCCGTCGCCCGGCGCGAAGAACTCAAAGACCTCGGCGAAGTTGAGTGTGCCGACCGTCGTCCAGATGGCCATGATGCCGAGGGCGAAGCCGAAGTCGCCGACGCGATTGACGAGGAAGGCCTTCTTGGCCGCCAGCGCCGCCGCCCGCCGTCGATACCAGAAGCCGATCAGCAGGTAGCTCGACAGGCCGACCAGCTCCCACGCCGCGAAGAGCAGCAGGAAGTTGTCGGCCAGCACCAGCAGCAGCATGCTGAACATGAACAGGTTGAGGTAGGCGAAGAAGCGCCAGCGGCCGGGGTCGTGGGCCATGTAGCCGATCGAGTAGACGTGGACGAGCATGCCCACGGTGGTGACCACGACCAGCAAGACCGCCGTCAGGTTGTCGACCAGGAAGTTGACCGGCACCCGGAAGTCGCCGGCTGGCACCCACTCCCACAGCGTGAAGCGCAGGCCGTGCTCGCCGTAGGCGCCGACGAACAGCGCCTGGTAGACGATGTACATACCGATCAGCCAGGTGACTATGATCACCGGCACGGCGATCAGCCAGGCGCGGGTGTACAACCGGCGGCCGACGAGCGCGGTCAGCCCGAAGCCGCCGATGGGCAAGGCCAGCAGCAAGGTCACCAGCAGCTGGTCGGTGGTCATTTGCTACTCGCGCATGCTGGCGTACTCGTCCACGAGCGGCGTACGCCGGTTGCGATAGATGGCAATTACGATCGCCAGCCCGACCGTCGCCTCGGCCGCGGCGACGGCCATCACCAGCAGCGCGATCAGCGCTGCGTGGCCGGCGAGCGACGGGGTGAAGGCGCCGAAGGCGATTACCGCCAGGTTGACGGCGTTGAGCATCAGCTCGATCGACATCAGCATCGCGATCGCGTTGCGTCGGGCCAGGAAGCCGAAGGTGCCGATCGAGAACAGCAGTGCGGAAAGGATCAGGTAGGCGTCGAGCGACTGGCTCACCGGCGCTCGGCCTCTGTCGGCGGCCCGATCGGCTCCAGTTCCGCGCGCGACACCTCGCCGGGATCGGGCGCGTCCTCGCGCTTGGCCAGGAAGACACCGCCGACCACCGCCGCGGTGAGCATCAGCGCGATGACCTGCAAGGCCAGCACGTAGACCGGGTCCTCGAACAGCAACCGGGCGATGTCCTCGGTCGCCGACCCGATCACCTCTCCCACCTGCAGCGGCCAGCTCGTGTTGATGATCGTGACAATGAGCAGGAAACTGACACCTACTGCCGCCAATGCCCCGGCCCACGCCTGGCGATGGAATACGAGCTGCGCCGGACCGGCCTTCGTCTGGGTCAGCATGATCGCGAAGAGGATGAGCACGCTGATCGCGCCGATGTAGATCAACACCTGAGCGGCCGCGACGATGACCGCGCCGGCGAGCACGTAGATGCCGGCCAAGGCGGCGAAGGCGACGATCATCGACAGCCCCGAGCGGACGATATCGCGGCCGATGACGACGAAAACGGCGGCGGCGAGCATGGCTCCCGCGAGCAGCAGGAAGAGCATGTCATCCCACGTCCAACCGAGCAGCGGGACCGTTTCGGGAAAGGCCATCAGCCGTGCTGGCTGCCGGTATGGTCGTGGCCCTGAGTGCCGGTCGCCGAGTGACCGTTGCCGGCGGCGTGACCGTTGCCGGCGGCGTGACCGCTGCCGGCGGCGTGGCCGTTACCCGCGACGCCCGGCGGCAGCATCGGCAGCAGCCGGCCGGCATCGAGCCGGCGGCCCTGCTGCTGCGCTCGCTCGAGCCAGCCGCGCTCAGCGCGAATGAAACTGACGTCCGTGTCGCGCTCGATCGCGCTGGTCGCCAGCAGGTCGATCATCGGCTCGGCGCGGCTCTCGTGGGACAGCTCGAAGTCCGGCCCGCAGCGCAGTGCGTCGTAGGGGCAGGCATCGACGCAGATGCCGCACAAGATGCAGCGGCTCTCGTCGACGTCGTACTTCTCGAGCACGCGCGGCTTGGGCATAAGGGCACCGGTCGGGCAGGTCTCGGCGCACCGCCCGCACGACACGCAAGGCGTCGTGTTGAGGCTCATGTCGAGCGGCGTGGTGACCAGCGTATCGAAGCCGGTGCGCATGAAGTCGTAGCAGGCGGCGCCGACGATCTCCTTGCACACGTTGGCGCAGCGGCCGCAGTCGATGCAGCGCGACGGCTCGCGCAGGATGAAGGCGTGGCTATCGTCGCGGATGTAGTCGTGGTTGTAGCCGGTGAAGCGATTCTCGGTCACGCTGCGATAGGACAGCGCGCCACCGGCCTGCGGTTCGAGCGTGGCCAGCGTCGTCCCGTACTCGATGCCTTGCCGGCGCAGGTCGCAGTAGCCGATCGCCTCGCAGGTGCACTGCAGGCACCGCTTGGACTCGGCCATCGCCTCCTGCTGCGTGTAGGGGATCTCGTATTCGACGTAACTCTTGTTGCGCACCTCGGGTGCCATTGCCCGCAGGCGGTAGCGCGGCTCCTTCAGCTCGCCGGTGTAAGGCACGATGCTCAGGAACTCGGGCTGCGGCTCGGCCAGGCTCTGGCGCGTCTTGATCGCGTCGAGATCGTGGCCGCGCAGGTAGGCGTCGATGGCGTACGCCGCTCGCCGCCCCTCGGCGACCGCCTGCACCACCGTCGCCGAGCCGGTGCGCACGTCACCCGTCCCGAAGACCCCCGGCCGGCCGGTACCGAAGGTGACCGCATCCGAGGCCAGCCGCTTGTTGCGCGTGGCGCTGACGCCGCTCGCCCCGCGCTCCAGCCAGTCGAGTTGCGGGCCCTGGCCGATGGCCAGCAGTACCCGGTCACACTCGATGACGAACTCGGTGCCGGCCACCGGCTCCGGCCGCCGCCGACCCGACTCGTCCGGTGCGCCGAGCGCCATGCGCTGGAACTCGACCCCGCTGACCCGGTTCGCCTCGTCGGTCAGCACGCGCGTTGGCGCCGCCTGGAAGATGGCTCGCGCGCCCTCCTCGAGGGCCTCGTGGACCTCGTTGGCGGCGGGCATGTCCTTCATGTCGCGGCGATAGACGAGAGTTACCTCGGCGCAGCCCTGGCGGACCGACGTGCGCGTGCAGTCCATCGACGTGAAGCCGCCGCCGATGACCACCACCCGCTTGCCGGCATGGTCGGGGTAGGGCAGGCCGAGCGTGGCGATGCGCAGGTAGTCGAGGCCGTCGATGACGCCGTCGCCGTCCTCACCGGGCACGCCAAGCTTGTTGGTGTCGTAACAGCCGATTGCGACGCAGACGGCATCGAACCCCTGGTTCTGCAGGTCGTCGATGGTGAAGTCGCGACCCAGCTCGGCGTCGGTGACCATCTTGACGCCGAGATCGGAGACCGATTCGTACTCGGCCTCGAGGATCTCAACCTTCGGCAGGCGGTACTGCGGAATACCGTAGCGCAGCATGCCGCCCGGCGCCGGGTCGCGCTCGTAGACGGTCACGTCGTGGCCGTTGATCGCCAGGTAATACGCGGCGGCCATGCCCGCCGGCCCGGAGCCGATGACGGCCACTCGCCTGCCTGTCGCCGGCTGGATCTCGAATGGCACCGGCGCCTTGACGCCGTCGGCCTGCGCTTTGAGCACCTCGTCGCCGGCGTAGCGGTGGCTGTCGCGGATGGCGATCGCCTCCTCCACCTCGTCGCGCCGGCAGTGCTCCTCGCATGGCGCCGGGCAGACCCGGCCGAGCACGCTGGGGAAAGGAATCGTGCGCTTGAAGATGCGCGTCGACTCGGCCCAGTTGCCCTCGGTGTTGGCCTTCAGGAAGCCGGGAATGTCGATATGGCTGGGGCACTTGTTCTGGCACGGCGGCAGGCAGTAGGCGTTGTGGTCGGAGAAAATCAGTTCGAGGTTCGTCTTGCGCACCGCGCGCAGGCGCGGCGTCTGGGTGCGCACGACCATCTCCGGCTCAGCCGCGCGGGAACAGCTGATCGGCGGCTGGTCCTCGCCCTCGACCTCGACGACGCACATGCGGCAGGCGCCGAAGCCGGGCAGCTTGGGTTCGTAGCAAAGCGTCGGCACGTCGATGCCGTTGTCGCGACAGACGTCGAGGATCGTTTGACCCTCGCGGCCGGTGTACCGCTCACCGTCGATCT
>Ga0268386_10000841_pt1 | contig 20313 bp, 15 predicted proteins | sample RVTome_15_FD_200260 | JGI IMG/M metagenome (GOLD analysis project Ga0268386, IMG submission 200260) | Soil microbial communities from uranium-contaminated site in the Upper Colorado River Basin, Wyoming, United States - RVT150D86... ...
GCAGCGCCTCCAGTGCTCGAGCCTCGCGCAGCAAGGCATCGGCCGATTCCGGCACGCGCCCGATCTTGACCGCGAGGCGCGGCGCTTCATCCCGACCGGCAAAGCCGAGGGCCACCACCTTGTTGACGCTGCGCCGGCCCCCGGTGAGCAGGGTCCACGCGAGCCGCTCCGGCGCCTCGCCGTCATCGGGAGCCGCCGCGGGGAAGGCGAGGCCGGGCGCGCGGGCGGCCGTCCCGGCGCGAGAGGGTCTGCGCGCGATCGCACACAGCGGCGTGGCGATGCGGAACTGGGGGTGGGCCAGCCAGAGCCGACCACGTAGACGCTGCGCCGTCCGGCGCACGAGTCCGTCGTGCGAGCGTGCCGCATGGGTGACGTGATGGCGGACCGCGCCGTCCGAGGCGATCGGCAGCCAGACGGCGGGCGACGCCTTGGCGGGATCCGGCAGGGGCACGTAGAGACTGACATCCACGAACCCGGCCCGCTCGAGTCTCCTTCTCATCCCGATCGTGAGGGCTGTGGCCGGCCCGCGCCATTCCGCGTACAGCCATCCGTCGGGCCGGAGGGCTCGCCAGGCCGTGGCCAGCGTGTCGGCGTCGGGTTCGGCTGCGACGGCCAGGTCGCAGGCCGCGTCGCCCGGTACGTCGCCCGGCTGCCATATCCGATCGGCGATCAAGCCGACGGCGTCGGCCAGCGCCCCCGTCGCGAAGCACACACATCGCGCCGCCCGCGGCGAGGGCAACAGGAAGCGCCAGTCGACCCGCCGGAGCAGACGGTTCCGCGACTGCTCCGCCAGCATGTCAGCCACGGCCGATCCGGTGCTTCGCCGCCAGGAGCTCCTCGTACACGCCCATCACGCGCTCGACCATGCGCGCCGCCGAGAAGTGTTGCTGCACCCGCTCGCGCCCGGCTTCCCCCAGGCGACGGGACAGCGTCGGATCGGACAGGATCGCCTTGATGGCGTCCGCCAGCGCCAGGGGGTCCGCGGGCGGCACCAGAAGGCCGGTACGCCCGTGCAGGACGGCTTCGTCGGTGCCGGGGATCGCCGTCGCGACCACCGGTTTTCCGGCCGCCATCGCCTCGAGCACCGATACCGGAAGCCCCTCGAAGAGGGAGGGGAGAACGAAAACATCGCAAGCCGCCAGCAACCGAGACGCATCGTCGCGGTAACCCAGGAACCGCACGCGCGCGGCCAGCCCCTTGTCCCGAGCAAGCGCTTCGAGACGCCGCCGCTCGCCGCCGTCCCCGGCGATGAGAAACAACGCGTCCGGAAGGAGGTCCGCGGCACCGATCAGGTACTCGAGACCTTTTTGCGCGTCCAGCCGGGCGAGAGTGAGAACCACCGGGCGGCCAGCGGCCTCGGGCAACACTTCGACGCGCCGATCGGGGGCGGCTTCGAACACGTCCGCGCGCACGGCATTGTGAACGACCGTCACCCGCCGATCCGCTCGCACGCAGAGAGGGCGAAGGGCCCGAGCCATGTCGTTCGAGACGGCGATGTACCGGTCGACGGCCATCGACAAGAAGCGATGACGCAGCACGGCGCGGCGAGACGACGGCGCCACAAAGAGCTGCTGCGTCGCCACGACGGCGGGCACCCGAGCCAGCCTGGCAGCCACCAACCCACGACGGCAGCGAAACCGCCACGGCAGGTGAGCGTGAAAGACTGCTGGATCATCGGTCCGGATCTGACGCACCAGTGCCGGCACGCGAGCGAGGCCGCGCCTGCCCTGGATGCACGGCACGATCCTGGTCTCGACGCCCACCGCCCGCGCGCCCTCGAGCAGTGGCGCGATGGCCGGCCCGCCGTGATGGTAGAGCAGCGGAAGCCAGCGCTGGCGATCCAGCCCCTCGAGCAAGGTCAGCAGCATGCGCTCGGCGCCGCCATAGGCCACCGCATCCGTGTAATGGACGACCAGGCGGGGGACGGTTGGTCTCCTGACACCCAAAGGGGAGTTATTTTAAGGGACCCGATTCCAGCGTATCGATGCCGACGGTCAACGCCCCACCACGGATGAGGACGTGACGTCACACACGAGTATACGTGACGTCACGTGATGTCGACCAGATTCGGCACAAGTTACCGGGAAGGTGGTGCTTTTGCCACGGCCGGCCGGGCCGCCGCTAACGGCTGCCCTTGTTCCGCATCGAGAGGAAACGCGATGTCCATTGCCCGACTACCGATCGTAGCGTGTGGAGCCTGGAGAGACGATCTGATCGATCGGAGTGCTCCAGGAGCTGGAAAAAACGTCTCTGAACCGCGCGGAGACCGGCCCGCTGGGTCTCCGCGAAGAGGCCGCGGAAGCTCTCACGTCGTCGAACGATATTCTTCAGGATATCGTGTCGGATGATCTCCAGCGATTCCCGATCGGGTGGGTTTGGCTCGGCGCGGAGAACGGACGATGCGGCCACGACGTCGCGGGAGGCGTACAGGAAGATATTCTGGCGGTACCACCACGCCACGCGCTGGTCGTGAAGGATACGCGGTCGAATTGCGTCGAGCCGGAGAAACCCATGGCGCACGAATTCGGATCGCCAGAAAAACGGCCATTGCTCATTGATGTGACCGGTTCCGCCTTGACCAGGGATCGCGGCGGAAAAGAGAACGAGTGGTGAGACGGTCGTCAGGGTGCGGATCAACCGTGTCGCGGTGAGATAGGGCAAATGCTCGACGACCTCGAGACAGAGAGCGAGATCGTAGCTCTCGTGTATCTCCAGCGGGCGGTCGAGGTCGATCGGCTGAAAGCTCGAGGCGTCGATGAGGATCTTGGAAGGATCGACCCAGGGGCCGTCGAGGCCACGCACGGTTTCGACGTTGTTCTCCCGGAGCGCTCGCAACCATGCGCCAAGACCACAGCCGATATCGATGACGGTCCGGGGTTGGATCAGGGTCAAGAGGATCGGAATGACGACGCGCGCAGACTCCAGGGCGACTTCGGTCTCGCGCTCGTAGAACGCGCTGTCGTACGGATTGGCGGAGGCGGCGGTCATACGAGCCGCGCGTGCCCTCTCGTGACCTGGAACGTGGCTGGCCAGAATACCGGACCGGCTGCTCGGGGCGGAATCTGGCCCGTCCCAAACACATCGGCAGGGACGATCTCGAACGAAACGGCCTCGTGCACGACGTCAATGTCTCGGTGCCAGTCTCCACAGTACAGGTCGAGCAGGTACGTTCCCGGCATGAGGGGCAAGCTCGCGAAGTGGCATGTTACGGTTCCTTCGGAGATCGGTTCGTCGGCGTCGTGACTCGCGAGGAATCGATTGTTGACTCCGAAGAGCGGAATGCCGAGCGCCGTTTTCACGACCACGCCCAGGATCGGCCGCATCGGACTGGACATGCCAGAGAGCCTCACACGAACCGAGAGCGCCGACTGCATGCGAACACACGCCGTGGTTTCGCCCGACTCGTTCGCCAGGCTTACTTCCGTCATGACCGGTACCGAGCCTTTGGTCCGGCCCGGGTGGGACGTCAGGTCTCTGCGGGCGGTCAGATCCACGGCGGCGGCGGCATGGTACTGCGTGACGATGTCGGTCGGATCCCCGTCGGCCACGAGCCGTCCCTGACTGAAGAGGAGGCATCGGTCACACAGTCTTTCGATGGTAGCCATGTTATGGCTGACGAAGAGTACCGTGCGGCCCGAGCGGCTCAGGGTGTCGATCCTGGCCAGGCATTTTCGCTGGAACCCCTGATCGCCGACGGCGAGGACTTCGTCGACGATGAGAATGTCCGACTCCAGGTGGGCGGCCACCGAGAAGGCGAGGCGGAGGTACATCCCGCTCGAGTAATGCTTGACGGGCGTATCGATGAACTGTTCGACCTCTGCGAAGGCGACGATGTCATTGAACGTCTCCGCGATCTCACGACGCCGCATGCCGAGGATGGCGCCGTTGAGGTAGATGTTCTCGCGGCCACTCAGCTCGAGGTGAAAGCCTGTACCGACCTCGAGCAATGCGCCGACCCGGCCCGCGATCCTCACGTGACCAGATGTCGGCTCCGTGATGCGAGAGAGGATCTTCAGGAGCGTGCTCTTGCCCGCCCCGTTCCCCCCGATGATGCCCACCACCTCACCCCGCTTGACCTCCAACGAAACGTCCTTCAACGCCCAGATCCGGTCGGCTGGCTCACGCGATTCGGCGGATGGATTGCTCAGGGGTGACCGTGTGCGACGCAGTGGGGAGCGCACCACATCGGCGATGGTCTCTCGGAATGTCTTCAATCCCGGCCGTACACGACCGATGCGGTATTGCTTGCTGAGTGCTTCGACCCGGATCGCGACCTCACTCATGGTCATCCGACAGCGACGGCCGCGGCATCGGGCCAGGGTGCCATACGATCCCAAGATACAAGACTGGCGGGAAGGCTCTCGCACAAATCCCCTCGATGCCAAGCCCATCCTGCGGCGTCACAATGGAAAGCGTGTGGTCACCTCACCTCGGCCTGATCAGCCCAGGCCCGCACTTGAGCCTCGCGGAAGACCCGTCTACCTTGGTGCCACGACAAGCAGGGCGACGGAGAGGGAAGTGACGGTCAGGCACCTGGCGCAGGTGGGGGAGAGCGCAGGTTGAGTCCGGCCTGGATATTGGCTGCATCCGAATCGAGAAGAGAGCGCTCCGTGCATCTGGCTGTGCCGTTGATCCTCATGGCGTGTCTGGCATCCACGAACTTCATCTCGCCATCATTCTACAAGCGGCTGGTGATCGAGGACGGGGCCGTGGAGTACGCCACGGTGGGCGTCTATCTCATCGGGTTCTTCTGGGGTCTTGGCCTCGCGAGAAAGCTGCACGCAAAGAGGGAGCTTGCGTGGACTGTGGTTTACGCGGGTATGTCGTTCGGGTTTCTGTTGATAGCGCTGGAAGAGATCAGCTGGGGTCAGCGGATCTTCGGGCTCGAGACCCCAGAATTCTTCAAGGGACGAAATATTCAAGGCGAGATTGGAGTGCACAATCTGTCCAGCCTCCGTCTTCTGTTGAGTCCAGCATACATTGCGATCGGGTTTGGCGGAGCCTTCGGAAGCCTGATCCTGTCCCGGTTGGGGGTTCCGGCGCGGAGTCTTGAGCGGCTTTTGCCTCCGCCCCGTCTGTTTCTCTATTTTGTTCCATGCTTCATCTTCTATATTGCCGCGGAGATCATCAGCCCCTTCACGACCATACGCTACACGGGAGAGCTCGGTGCAGTGTACGGAGGAAAGCTGGATGATCCTCGAGGCGTCCTTGCTCTACCGGCTCACGTTCTCGACGTCGTCCGCGACTGGTTTCCGATGTGGAGCGGTATGGGCGGAAAGAAGTTCACGCTGTGGCGTCACCAAGAGCCTGCAGAGTTCTTGCTCTCGCTTGGATTCTTGTTCTTCGTCGTGTTCCGTTCGAGAAAAGAATAGGACTTCGACCCTCGGCTGGCCGGATCACCTCCAGACGAGTGCGCTCGAGCGTGAGGCCGGAACGTGACGAGCCGAGCCCCTCCGTGCCGCACATCGCTGACCACCGTGGCGTTTGCCCGAAGCCAGTCTTCCTCGGGCGCGGGCTCGCCGACCGCGTGAATCATGATGAAAACGACGGTGGCGTAGCCGCCCGTCAGCGTGTGCACTGACTCCGGCACCAGTCGCTGTCGGAGCTGCCCGACCCAGGAGGCGATTCGTGCCTCCCGGTCCGCATACCGGCTGACTCCGAGCACCCCGGTTGGTGTCGAGTGCACGAGGGCGACGACATCCCTGGATGGCCCAGCCGCCCGCAAGTCGGCCGCAATCTGCCGGAACTCGTGATTGTATCGCGCCGGTTTCATGAACAGCGCCCGGTCGGCGGGAAGCGCGGCAACCACGATCAGTGCCAGCAGGCCAACGCGCAGGACCGGGCGGACCCGGCCCAGCGCCATGGCTGTCAACGCGAGCCCCGCCGGGAGCCCGGCCAAGACGTAGCGCGGAAAGAGTGTCGCGTGAGTGCCGAGCACGACATCGAATGCCACGAGCCCCAGGCAAGCTCCGAGGAGGCAGAGCCAGAGCAGGCCGCGACGTCTCGACAGCACTCGCCGCCACGCGCGCTTGCCAAAACTGATCGCCGCCAACACCAGCACGGCTGTCACCAGCCAGCGGCCCCGCCCTGCGCGGTCCCAGTCGCCATGACCCGACAGGAGGCCCCAGGCGAGCTTGAGGGGAGCCATGACTGCCTTTCTCGGCTCCGGTGCGCCGTCGAGCCAGCCGCTCGTCACCCGCCACTGGCCGAGGCTGTCGGGGACCGTCGCGTACCAGGGAATGACGATCACCCCCGTGACCAGGACTGCGGCCCACAGCGCGGGCCGACGCCAGCGTGCCCGGTCGATGGCGAGCCAGGCCACACACGCGAACCAGACGAACAGAAAGAAATAGTGAGTGAGCAGTCCGGCCGCGCCGGTCACGATCCAGAGCAGGAGCGTGCCGCGTCGACCGTGTCGCGCCACCTCCAAGGTGAGGACCATGAGCGCCGCCGTCAGGAACCAGACGAACGCGTACATCCGGCCCTCGGTCGAATAGACGAGGGCCGTCGGCGATACCGCGAAGAGGATGCACGCCGGAAGGACAGCGGGCTGTCCTCCCACGCGGCGCGCCAGGTAGATCAGAAGGGGAAAGAGGCTCATCGCCCAGACGGTGGACAGCAGGCGCAGCGCGGCGTCACCGGTTCCAAACACGCGCGTCCAGTAGTGAAGGAGAACGTAGTAGAGCGGTGGACTCGTGTCGGAGAGCCGGACCGAGCGAATGACGCGCCCGATCCCGGCCGGTGGATCCTCGTGCTCCAGGTACCGGCGATAGTGTTCGGCCGGCACCGCGCTCGGCAGCTCGACCCAGTCCCCCAGACGGACGTCGGCTACGGCGGCCGGATGCTCGAGGCTATGGCCGGTGGCCATGGCGAGCGAGAACACCTCGTCGACCGAGAGCGTCTGCCGATCGGCCAGCGCGATGCGGGCCAGCGCTGCCAGGCCGATCACGACCAGGATCGCTGCACGGTCGACTCGTCGACGGCCATGCGGACGCGAAGCCGGGCGGCTGGGCTCAGGCCGCGCTGAGCCAGGGGGGCCCGCGTGGCTCCTGTCAGAGGTTCCGAGAAATGTTTGCCGGGACGGTGTCACTGTCTAGAATTGTAGCCGGGGCACTGTCGCACGCGGAATGACATCGAACGGGCCGATACGGCTGCGGGGCAGTTCGGCACAGGCTCCTCGAGGAGCGAGACACGCTCGGCAGCGGGGCTTCCACGCACTCATGAGCGCAGGCTACTCGCGTCGCATCTGGATCGGGCTCGTGCTCATCACGCTCTTCGTCGGTGTGTCCCAGCTGCAAGCGCTGCGAAGCGCATTCGCGGCGTACCGCACGCTCGGGCGTCCCGACGAGGTGAGCCGGCACGAGGCCCGGTTGCAGGCGCTCAGGCGGGCCTTGCCGGGCCATGGCGTCGTCGGTTACGTCAGCGATGCCCCGGGAGCCAGGATGGATCCGGCCTCCTCGGAGGCCCGACAGGCGTTCAAGCGCTACCTTCTGACGCAGTACGCGCTCGCCCCCGTCGTCGTCCTTCGGAGCCTCGACGCCGGGCTCGTCGTCGGCGACTTCTCGGCGTCGGCACCTGACGCCGCGTCGACTCCTCCCGGATTCGTGATGGTGAAGGACTTCGGCCAGGGAGTGGTGCTGTTCCGGCGACTCTCGAGGTGATGCTCGGCCTGGCAGCGGCCGTGCTGGTCTCGATCGTGACGGGATTCGCGCTCACCAGCCGAGTCCTCGTGCCCGGAGGGGGGGCGCGCCGTCCGTCTCTCCTTCTGGCGATGTCGCTCGCGATCGGCATGGGTTTCGGGATCTCCGCCTGTGTGCTGTTCTTATGGATCGCGCTCATCGGTCCCGTGGGTCCCGGGCTTGTCGTGACCGAGGTGGTGCTGCTGGCGGGTCTCGTGCTCGCCTCGCGACGAGCGCTTCTGGAGCCGTCGATCCGACGGTCGCCGGCCGCGTCGCCTCCGGCCGGGTGGCGGTGGCACAGCGTGGCGGGCGCCTCGGTCGCCGTCTCGGTGATCCTCTTCATCGTCCGCTCGGTGCGTGAGCCCCACGGCGGCTGGGACGCGTGGATGACCTGGAACGTGGCCGCGCGGTTCCTCTTCCGCGGCGAGTCCCACTGGCAGGATGCGTTTTCGCCGAGCTTCAGACACCCCGACTATCCATTGCTGCTGCCGGGCGCGGTGGCGCGACTTTGGACCTACATGGGGACCGACAGCGCGCTCGCCCCGGCGACGGTCGCCATGATGTTCACGTTCGCGACGGTCGGGCTGGCGGGCGCGTCGCTCGCCCTTCTCCGGACGAGTCGGCAGGCGATCCTGGCCACCCTCGTGCTGCTCGGCACACAATCCCTCGTCACCCATGGCGCGTCCCAGTACGCCGACATCCCGCTGGCGTTCTTCGTCCTCGCCACCGTCGTTCTCCTTTTCCTCCACGATCGAGCCGGGCAGGGTCGGGGCCTGATGATACTCGCCGGCGCCGCGGCCGGGTTCGCGACGTGGACCAAGAACGAGGGTCTGCTCTTCCTGCCGGCGATCGTCGTCGCTCGATGCGCGGCGATCTCCGTGCGGCGCGGCTGGCGGACCTACGCCGGCGAGCTTCGGTGGTTCGGCGCGGGGCTCGCCCCGGTGCTGGCGGTTGTCGCGTACTTCAAGCTCTACCTCGCCCCGACCAACGATCTCGTGGCAGGGCAGGGCGTCGCGGGGACGTTGCCGCGACTGCTGGACGGCGAGCGATATCTGGCCGTGGCCAGAGTCTTCACCTCCGAGGTGGTGCAGCTGGGTCACAACGGATTCTTCGGTGCAGTGCCTTTGCTGTTCGTCTACCTGCTCTGTGTCGGTCTGAAGCTCGACGCCGTCGACCGTTCCGCGGTGCGGACATCTCTGATCGCGCTCGCCATGATGTTCGGCGGTTATGTCCTCGTGCTGGTGACGGCCCCCGACGATTTTCTGCGCCTTCTCAACCGCTCGGTCGATCGCCTGCTCCTGCAGCTCTGGCCCACCCTGGTGTTCACCTGCTTCATGATCGCTCGACCCCCGGAGGAGGCGACGGATTGATCGAGTCGATGCCCGTGGAGCTCTCGGTCGTCATTCCCTGCCTGAACGAAGCCGACACGCTGGAAGTGTGCATTCGAAAAGCCCAGGAGGCATTGCGTCAGCACGACATCGCGGGTGAGATCATCGTCGCCGACAATGGCAGCGCCGACGCGTCGCGCGACATCGCGCTCCGCATGGGCGCGCGCGTGGTCGACGTCGAGGCTCGCGGATACGGCGCCGCGCTCATGGGGGGCATCGCGGCGGCCCGGGGGAAGTTCGTCGTCATGGGGGACGCCGACGACAGCTACGACTTTCGGGCCATCCCCGAGTTCCTGGCGAAGCTGCGCCAGGGCTTCGAGCTCGTCCAGGGCTGCCGCCTTCCGGCCGGGGGCGGTCGGGTGCTGCCGGGCGCCATGCCCCCTTCGCACCGGTGGCTGGGCAATCCGCTCTTCTCGGCAATGGCCCGCCACATGTTCGGGACCACCGTGCACGACGTCTACTGTGGCATGCGCGGCTTCACGAAGAAGCTGTACGAGCGGCTTGATCAGCGCTGCACCGGCATGGAGTTCGCGACCGAGATGATCATCAAGGCGAGCCTGCGGCGGGCGCGGATCGCCGAGGTGCCGATCACGCTCCACCCGGATGGTCGCCGGGCCCATGCCCCTCATCTGAGAACCTTCCGCGACGGCTGGCGCACCCTCCGCTTCTTTCTCATGTACAGCCCGCGGTGGCTGTTCACGATCCCCGGCCTGCTGCTCGTCGCGCTCGGTCTCGTCGGCTACGCCGTCGCCCTGCCGGGTGTCAGTGTTCACGGTGTCAACTTCGATGCGCACACGCTGCTCTTCGCGAGCCTCGCCGTTCTGCTGGGATATCAGTCCGTGCTGTTTGCCCTGTTCACCAAGACGTTCGCGGTCAGCGAAGGCCTCGTGCCGGAGGATCCCGCGCTCGACCGGGTCTTCGCGCTGGTGAACCTCGAGCGGGGCCTCGTGATCGGGGCGGCCGCACTGCTGCTCGGTGCGGTGTTGTTGCTGGCCGCGGTCAACCAGTGGCGGGTCGCGGGATTCGGCACCCTGGACTACGCCCATACGATGCGGTTCGTCATTCCAGGCACGACGCTGACCGCGCTCGGATTCCAGACGGTCCTCGCCAGCTTCTTCCTGAGCATCCTGAGAATGCGCCGCACGTGAGCCGGCGGTCCACCAGCACCATCACCGATCTCGTCCTCCTTCTTGTGCTGACGCTTGTCGTGCTCGCGACCTGGCTTCCCAGGCTGGCGGGCCCGCTGGATCTCCGCTGGGACGGGGGCGTCTACTACGTCCTGGGAACTGCTCTGGCCGAGGGGCGGGGATACCGGCTCCTGAACGAGCCGGGAGAGATCGAGGCCACCCAGTATCCGCCGCTGTTTCCCGCGTTCATCGCCGCTCATCAGCTCATCGCCGGGACTGGCGATCCCACTCTCATCGGGCGACGGCTCCGTGTCTCGTTCCTTGCGCTGTCCCTGGCGTTCGCCTGGGCCGGCTACGCGCTGCTGCGACGGCACCTGCCGCCCGCATGGGCATTCCTCGGCATGGTCATGTGCGCGGTGCATACGTCCACGGTGTTCCTCTCGGACATCGCCTTTGCCGACTTTCCCTTCGCGCTCGTCACCTGTCTCTTCTTCGTCTCGAGCAAGAGAGACCCCGAGCGCTGGGAGGGCGCGACCATGGGCCTTTTGGCCATGGCAGCCTATCTCCTGCGAACCATCGGGATCACGTTGCTCGTCGGATGGATCGCCGAGGCCGCTCTCCGAGGCGATATCAGGAGAGCCGCAGCGCGGCTCGCCGTGGCCGCGGTGCCGGTGCTCGGCTGGCACGCCTATGTCGCCTCGATCGAGCGTGCTCCCTCGTATGCGCATCCCGCCTATCCGTACCAGCGGGCCGACTACCTGTTCTACAACGTCAGCTACGCGCAGAACGTCGGTTTACGCGACCCCAACCAGCCTGATCTTGGAAGAGTCTCGCCCGGGGGGGCTGCTCTTCGCGTCGTCGGCTACCTGCCGACGGTGCCGATCAAACTGGGGGAGACGATCAGCGCCTCGCGGCAGAGCTGGCGCCGGCAGATCGCCCGGTTGAAATCGCTGCCCATGGTGGGCCGCTGGCTTCCTCTGCGTCTGGCCGATGCCGGGCTGCTCCTCCTGGGAGCGATGATCCTGACCGGGCTCGCGCTGGAGGTCGTCCGCGGGGAACGCCTCGTGCCGCTGTACGTTGCGATGTATGTGCTCGTTCTCTGTTTCATCCCGTGGCGCGAGGAGCCGCGCTACTGGTTCCCGCTGGCCCCGCTCCTGTTGCGTGCGATGTGGCGGTGCGCCGTGGCCATCACCGGGAAGCTCGAGCCGCGTGCCCGCTTCTCTCCACCTTGGACCCGGGCCGCGCTGTTCGCCGCCGCCGGTGTCATTCTCCTGGTGCAGGTGATGAGCCTGGTCGACTTCTATCGCGACAAGCACGAGAGCGTCACGTATCAGGATAGAAACGGGCAACGTGTCGACTATCGGTTGTTGTACTACCGCGAGGTGTACCGTGCGCAGGACGCCGGCCTCGACTGGCTTCGCCAGCGCGCCTCGCCGACCGATATCGTGGCGACGTCGATGCCTCACTGGGTCTATCTCAGGACCGGACTGAAGACGGTCATGCCGCCGTTCGAGCGCGATCCCCGTCACGCCGAGCAGCTGCTCGAATCCGTTCCGGTCAGCTACATGATCGTGGACGGCAGGACCCAGAGCTTCACCCGGGAGTATGGCCTTCCGGTGGTCCAGCAGGCGCCGGAGCGATGGCCGCTGGTCTACTCTTTGCCCGAAGGCGGGCTGCACATCTTCCAACGCGCTCACCCGGGTTCTGCTGCGGCCTCAGTCCCGCGACGTGACGAGGAGTAGGCGAAGCTCACGAAGCGCCTGCGGATCCTCGGACTCGATCCGAAAGCCGTCGATCACGTCGTTGATCCACACCGTAGCTGTCCCGGCTGCGGGCCCGTCCGGGCGCGACATCGGCACCGGCTGCAGTTCGGCGCCCCGGTCCTGCCCCTGCCAGGCGACGCGGATGCCGGTGGTGGTGGCCGAGTCGATCGGCCGGACCATGGGCAGGCGAATCGCGTACACCCGCCGCGGCCCGTCAAGGCGCACCGCGACCCGGCCGCCGTTGTTAGCGGCCAGGACGGGCTGAACGTCGACTTCGTCCACGGCAAATTCTTCGCGCAGCCCGACGAACGGCGCGATCCCCGCCACGTCGAGCATGTGCATGCCGGACGCGAGTCGCTCGCCATCCCAGTGGAGCAGGAACGGGCCATGGCGCTCGGCGAGCAGCTGACGCGGCATTCCAGTCTTGATGTCCTGCCGCACGGCGTCCATGCCGGCCTGCACCCAGTTGCGCGTCGCGAGGCCTTTCAGCGTGTTGGCGGGAATCAGGGCAGCGGCCACGATCAGGAGCGCCATCTGCACACGCGTCGCCCAGCGGCGGCGACCGTAGAGCTCCCATGCGAAGAAGACCGTGCACAGCATGGGAACCGCCAGCAAAGCATACCGGCGGGAGAGGCCCCCACCGGTGGCAATGCGGCCGGCGCGTCCCCAGCCCACGGCCACGGCCAGGATCACCACGGCCGCGACCATGCAGAGCAGGCCGAGCGCGCGCAGGCGCGTATCAGCCCGGCCGCCACGCGCCTCGCCGGCGAGCAGAAGCGAGGTGACGGCCACGAGGACGAGTGTCGCCGGCACCGTCACACGCCAGGAGACGGCGGCGGGACCGAAGGCCATCCCCGAGAAGTCCGCCGCGATCCTCAGGGTGGCCCCGACGCCGGGAGTCACGGGATACCAGGAGGCGCGCTCGTACCCGATGAAGTAAACACCAGTCAGGAGGAGTGCCGTTCCTACCGAGGCGGAAAGGATCAGGGCCACGGTGCGGGCCTGGACCCCTGGAGCGCGGGTCCATGAGTGGAACGCGACAAGTCCAAGCCAGGCCGCCAGGGGGGGCACCAGCACGAGACCATTGGCACCGCACAGCGGCAGGGCGACGAGACAGAGACCGGCCAGCCCGGCGGCGGGCGGGGCCAGCTCGGCGCCTCGGATCACGATGATCAACAGGAAGGCGCTCGCGAAGAGCGTCGACAGCACGAACTGGATCTGCCAGCTCCAGACGAGGTTGTCCCAGTGTCCCAGGTGGAGAAACGCCACCGGGAAGAACGCATCCGCGTAGCTGGTTCGCCCGCGCAGCCGGCGAGCGGTCAGCATCATGGCTGCCGCCAGCGCGGCGATGGCGAGGGTGTCGAAGACCATCCCCGCGCGGAAATCTCCGCGGGTCAGTTTCAGAAGCGCCAGGTATGCGAGGCGGGGCAGGGGGACTCGATGCTCGCTGTTCTGCTCCCACAGCCATGTCACCAGACTCGCCTCGTTGCCGGTCAGGGGGGGCACCAGCAACCAGTCCTCGGCGCGGGGGATCTCCGGACCGTATCGCGCAATGGCTATGAGCGCGACGAGCAGCATCGCCGCCCACACGCCCCAGACGACGAGGAGCCGGAGGCTCGCTGTTGCACTCACGTGGCTGACAACCGCTCGCGCCGCGCGGCCTTCGCCCCGAGCCAGTAGAAGTAGTCGAGGGCAAAGTCGTAGCAGGCGTCGAGCCTGGTGGATCTGCGCTGCTCCAGCCGGCGTATCGCGACGACGATCCAGTCCGGGAGTCTCGGCACGAAATCATTGAGCCCCAGCAGGGCCCTGCACAACAGCCGTCGCTGGCGCGATCCGCGCGCCCGGCCGAGCCGCAGGTAGGCGCGCGCCTCGGGGTGCTTGGCGACGAAGAGCACGTCGTTCCGACCGCGACCGATGCTGTCGCGCGCCACGGCCGCGAAGTCCTTGTCGTAGTGGTGATGGGCGAGGGCATCGGCACGGTAGACGAGCTCGACGCCCGCCCGCAACAGGCGCAGGGCCAGCTCGTAGTCCTCGTGTCCGTAGTGCCGGAACTCGTCGTCGAACGCGCCGACCTCGAGGAGCGTTGCACGGCGGATCGAGAAGTTCCCCGTGTAGACGTCGTAGAACTGGATCGAGTAGTCCGATCGCGCCAGCTTCGCCAGCCGGCGCTCGAACCCCGCGCGAACGTATTCGGCGAGGGGCTGGGCCGGCTGCGCCGGGACGACCGGGACCGCGCCGATCACGCCGCGGGCCGGCGCGCCTGCGTGCGCGCGCTGGTGTGCGGCCAGCAGCCCCGGCGCCGCCTCCATGTCGTCGTCGAGCAGGACGACGAGGGCACCGCGGGCCGCGCGAATGCCGGCGTTGCAGGCGCCTGCCCTCCCCTGGTTTGGTCGCCAGACGGCCCGCAGCGCGTATGGCGCCGGGAATCCCGCGACCATCTCGCGCGTACCGTCCTCCGAGCCGTCGATCGAGACGATGACTTCGTAGTCGGCGGCCGGCACGGTCTGGCGAGCGAGCGCCAGCAGAGCTCGCTGGGTGGCAGCGCGCCGCTGGAAGGTCGGAATGACCACGCTGATCGGAGTCGCAACCGTCACCGGGATGGCGTCGATGGCGTCGGTGCCGACCGTGGCCGGGCCGGGGGCCGGGGCAGGCGCAAGAGCTCTCTCGCGCTGCGGCCCGTCCAGAGCCGGGAGGCGAAGTCGAGGAGAGAGTCGTGACCGTAGACGTTCACCCGGTGCAGCGCCAGGGGGTCGTCATCGGCGGCGGAGAGCCCGGGCTGTGTCGAGCACGCCGAGCGATAGCCGACGTCGGCAGCCATGCGCCGCACGGGCTCGTCGAACGCCCCGTAGGGATACGCCAGGTGCACGACATCGTGCCCCAGTCGGTCTTGAAGGAGGCAGCGAGACGCCGACAGCTCGTCGCGGCAGGCCGTTGGCGGCAGCGTCGGTAACCGGGCATGGGTCATCGTGTGGGAGCCCATCTCGAATCCGGCGGCCTCGAGGCTCCGCACGGCTGGCCAATCCATGAGAGGGAGCTCGAGTCCGAGGTCCGACCGCATCCACAGGGTCGTCTGGCCCACCAGGCCGGCCACGAGATAGAACATCGCGGTGAACCCGCGGGCCGACAACGCCGGCGCCACATGCTCGACGCAGTCCTGGATCCCGTCGTCGAAGGTGATGATGACGGGCCGCGATGGCAGCGAGCGCCGGCCCCGGCGATGCTCCAGGAGCGCATCGAGCCCGATCGTCCGGTGGCCCGTCAGCGCCAGCCAGGTCATCTGCGCCGCGAAGACCCGGGGGGTGATCGCATACCGGCGGAACGCGCGCGGTGGGTGCGGCGTCACCTGGTGGTACATCAGGATCGGCACCGCGCCCTTCATTGGATCGGCTTGACGGCGCGGACGGCGATCACGACCTCGTAGTCGGGGTCTCGGAAGTCGAGCTCTTGCTGGCTCAGCTCGCTGCTGGCCAGGCCGTACAGGAGACCGGCGGCCGACAGCACGTTGCCGTAGACGTCGATGGTCACGTGCTCGGGTGAGAACACGCGCTCGAAGAGCATCCGCGCCGACAGGCTCGTGAATCGCCAGTAGTCCCCCCAGCGTTCCATCTCGTGGCGATCGATCTGGCTGATGCCCGGGACCGTCGCCAGCACGCGCCCCCCGGGCGCGAGGATGCGATGAAGCGTTCGGACCGCCGCCTGCGGGTCGCGGATGAACGGCAAGACCTGGGTCACGATGGCGCAGTCGAAGACGCCCGGTGGCAGGGAATCGGCGTCGGCGAGATCGGCGACGATCGTCGCCTTGGGGTTGCCGGGGACCACGTGGAGCACGTCGCTGCGGCTGACGCGCTCGCCTCCGAACCGGCGGGTGTAGTGGTCGTCCTTGACCTCGAGGACTCGCCCGCGGACATCGTCGGCGTGCGCGGCCAGGAAGCGCTCGATGTAGTAGCGATCCACGGGTAGGCCACGGTCGTACCCGAATCGACGACTGAGCGGAGTGACGCGGCGGAGATCCCCCAGGCGCGCCCTTCCTGCCGCGGGCGAGCCTCGACGACGTGGCCACCTCTTCCGGAGCTGCTCTCGCATCGAAGGCGGCAAGGTGCCGCGGGCCAGACGCTTGAGAAGCGCCGCCGTCTGGGCCCGCGGATGCCGGCGCAGGTCGGAAAGACGCTTCAGGACCGGATGGCGATATGGCCAGAGCTGGGCGCGGAGCGCGCGCCAGGTGTCGCGATCCCTCACCTGGTGCGCGGTCAGATAGGCCGCGAGCCATTCCAGATAAGAACGTCGAGCGGACGACAGTCTGCCCGCTTTCTTCACCACCGCAATGTGGGAGTCGGGATGCAGGCGATACTTGTCCCAGCATTCGCCGGACACGAAGATCGGGGCTCGCAGCTTGACCTTGGCCAGGAAGGCCTGATCCTCGAACGCATCGACGAATCCGTCTTCGAATCCCCCGACCGCGTCCACGAGCTCGCGTCTGAGCAGGACGTCGGAAGGGCACGGTGAGCACGCCTTCCCCGCGAGCTGAAGCGCGAGCAGGGTCGGTGGCGGGAAGACCCTTTCTCGCTCGACTCCGAGCTCGGGGACATAGTCGGTGGCGGCCTCCTCGCCACTGCCGAGCCAGCTCCTCCAGTACAGGGTGCCGCCGTAGACCATTCCCGCATCCGGGTTCGACTCCAGGATGGCAATCTGGCGCTCGAGCTTCCCGGGGAGCCAGACGTCGTCGGCGTCCAGCAACGCGATGTACTGTCCTTTCGCGTGGCTGATCCCGAGGTTCCTCGACGTGCTCATGCGCCGGTTCTGATGGCCTTCGTGCTCGAGGTACCGGACCCGCCCGGGGTGCTCGCGGGCGTAGCGCTTCGCGACGTCGGTGCTCCGGTCCGACGAGCCGTCGTCGACGAGGAGCAGCTCCCAGCTGGTGTAGGTCTGGCCGAAGACGCTGGCGATCGCCTCCTCGATGAACCGCTCGGCGTTCAGGAAGATGAGGACCGTCGAGACGAGCGGCTGATCGGTCGCGGCCTCGCTCACGGGCGCGTCTTACACCACGTCCGCGAAGGTGGCTTCCATCCGCCGGAAGTAGAACGCCCCGCCGACAAGGAGTGCGAGCGCCACCAGGCTCGACACGATGATCATCGGCCCCGGCGCGGTGCCGGTCTTGAGCAGGGCCCACCGGAAGCCCTCCACGACGCCGACCATCGGGTTGATGGCGTAGAGCGTGCGCCAGGGTTCGCTCAGCAGGCTGCTCGGATAGGCGATCGGCGTCGCGAACAGCCAGAACTGGGTGAGGAACGGTATGACGTAGCGGATGTCGCGGAACTCCACGTTCAACGCCGACATCCAGAGCGCGACGCCCAGGGACGTCACCATTGCGAGGAGCATGAGCGGCACGATCGCGAGCATCTTCGTGGACGGCGTGATGTCGTAGAAGAGCATCATGCCGATCAGCACGCCGAACGCGAGGACGAAGTCGATCAGACCCGACAGGACAGCGGCGATGGGCATGACGAGCCGGGGGAAGTATACTTTCTTGATCAGATTGGCACCCCCGACCAGGCTGTTGGAGGCCTGGTTGAGCCCGTGGACGAAGAAGGTCCACGGGACGAGGGCCGCGAAGGCGAAGATCGGGTACGGGATGCCGTCCGACGGCATCTTCGCCAGGCGCCCGAAGAACAGGCTGAAGACCACCATGGTCATGAAGGGCTGGATGATCGCCCAGGTGGCGCCCAGGACCGTCTGCTTGTAGCGGACCTTGACGTCGCGCCAGATCAGGAAAAAGAGCAGCTCCCGGTACTGCCAGAGCTCGCGGATCCGTAGGGGCGCCCATCCCCGCGACGGGGCTATGGTGATGACTGGCACGTCGATCGGGCTTGCCATACGATCTCCAGGGTGCGTCGCTGACGTGAGTGCAAATCGTGTAGTCCGTAGCATTGCGTCGGCGGGGGCGGGAGTCAAGGATTCCGGGGGGTATATACCGGGGGATAGGCTTCTCGTATATCCTCAGGCATATTGTCGAGAGTGAGGCTTGGTCGTTAAGGTGGCAGTACTACTGGCGACGACACCCTAGGACGCGACCCGGGCACTTGGCCTGGACATCGAGGCTTGAGTCAGGATGATGACACCACCGACACAGCCGGAATCGCCCGAGACCCTCTCACCGCTTCACGCGTACGTGAAGGTTCTGCGCGCCCGGTGGCGCATGGTGCTCGCGGTGCTCATCCTGACCGTTGCCTCCGGGGTGTTCTTTGCTGCCCAGCAGACGCGCGTGTACCAGGCGGCGGCCACGCTGGGGATCGAGCCGGAGCCGCCGCGAGTCGTCAACATCCCCGACGTGGCCACCGAGACGTCGGGGTCGTCGCAGGAGTATTACTCGACCCAGTACAAGCTCGTGCAGAGCCGGCCGGTCGTCGACAGCGTGATCCAGCAGCTGAATCTGAAGGAGCGACTCCCCGACGTGCGCGCCACCCGGGATCCCTACCTCGGCCTGCTCCAGTCGCTGACCATCGAGCCGGTCAAGAATACGCGGCTGGTTCTCGTCAAGTTCGAGGATCCCGATCCGGCGCTCGCCACGGAGGTCGCGAACGCGGTCGCCGATCAGTACGTCAAGTACGTCGTCGACTTGAAGCGAGCCGAGGCCCAGAAGGCCACCGCCTGGCTGAACGAACAGATCAACTCCCTGCGCTCCAAGGCCGAGGAGTCGTCCAGGACGCTCCAGGCGTACCAGGTGAAGGCAGACCTTCTCGGCCTCCAGGATCAACGGCAGCTCACCCAGGCCAAGCTCCTCGATTTCAATCGCGCCTATCTCGAAGCCCAGGGCCAGCGGATGACGAGCGAGTCCAAGCTGCGCGAGCTGACCCGCATCTCCAAGGATCCGGCCGGGTCCGAGACCATCTTCATCGTGGTCAACGATCCGCTGATCCAGAAATTGAAGACGGAAGCGTCCGACCTTCAGATCGAGCGGTCGAAGCTGGCCCAGGTCAGCCGGGCGAAGCATCCCGACCTCATGCAGCTCGACGCCCAGATTCGCGAGGTGAATCAGCGCCTGCATGCCGAGATCCAGAAGCTGGTTCGTGCCGTCGAGACCGAGTACAAGGTGGCCAAGGCGCGGGAGGAAACGCTGCTCAACAACGTGAACGAGCTGCGGCGCGAGGCGCGTCTGCTGAACGAGCGCGAGGCGCAGGCGCTGACGCTGCAGCGGGACAAGGATTCCGTCGAGGTGCTGCATGCGACGGTGCTGAAGCGGCTCAAGGAAACGACCCTGACGAGCGCCCTCGATACGAGCAACGTTCGTGTGGTGGAACCCGCGACGGTTCCCGCGTTCCCGATTCGTCCGAAGAAGCGCTTGATCTGGATGCTCTCCGCCATCTCCGGGCTCGGGCTGGGGGTGGGCGTCGCGTTTCTGGCCGAGTCGCTCGACCGGCGTGTTCGATCCCCCGAGGACATCGAGCGGGTTCTCGGCGTGCCGATTCTCGGCGTGGTGCCGGTGTTCCGCCCCAGGCGGCATGGTTGATCTCTTCTTCTCGGTGATGAGCCGGTCGATGGCGGACGGGAGCGGCCCGTGTACTTGAAGTTTTACGGGCTCACCGAGAAGCCGTTCGATCTCACGCCGAATCCGCGGTTTCTGTTCCAGACTCCGGGGCACCGCGAGGCTCTGGCGCAGCTGATCTACGGTGTCCAGGAGCAGAAAGGCTTCACGCTGATGACCGGGGAGGTGGGGACGGGGAAGACCACCCTCCTCCGGACCCTGGTGCAGCGCCTGGACGGTCAAGCCGAGTGCGCCTTCATCATGAACTCGACGCTGTCCTTCGACGAGATCATCGAGTATGCGCTGGCCGACTTCGGCGTGAAGGATCCTCGCGGCACCCGGGCCCGGCGCCTGATGGCGCTGAATCAGTTCTTGATCGCCCAGCACCGCGCCGGACGCAAGACGATCCTCATCATCGACGAGGCGCAGAATCTGGACATCGCGACGCTGGAGCAGATTCGCCTGCTCTCGAACTTCGAGACGAGCTCGGGGAAGCTCCTGCAGATCATCCTGGCCGGACAGCCCGAGCTGTACGCCAAGCTGCGGCTGCCGCAGCTCCGGCAGCTCAAGCAACGGATCGGCCTGCGCTGCATGCTGCAGCCGTTGACGGGCGACGAGATCGGGCAATACATCGTGAACCACTTCCGGGTGGCTGGCGCTCGCGATCGACAGCCGTTCACCCCTGCGGCGATCCGCCGGGTCGCGCAGTACTCGGGCGGGATACCCCGAGTCGTGAACATGGTGTGCGATCACTGTCTGCTCATCGGGTACGCCAACCAGACCCGGGAGATCGATGCCGACACCGTGCGCCGCGCCGTCGAGTACCTCGAGGAAGGC